>Ga0181603_10000658_pt1 | contig 29564 bp, 17 predicted proteins | sample 041ome_13_FD_148633 | JGI IMG/M metagenome (GOLD analysis project Ga0181603, IMG submission 148633) | Coastal salt marsh microbial communities from the Groves Creek Marsh, Skidaway Island, Georgia - 041409US metaG (spades assembly) | ecosystem: Environmental > Aquatic > Marine > Intertidal zone...
CCTGAATTAATCATTTCTTGAATATTATCATCAGAGAGCTTCTCTTCATCAGCTAGTACTCCAGAGTTATGTTTTGGATTTTTCTTTACTGACCAGTCATTTTTATGTCTATCAATTACTAAATATAAAGTTGCACAAGCATTGTATTTTTTTAACAATGGCAAAGCATTTGTATAATTATCTAAATAACCATCATCAAAGGTTAAAGCAACGACTTTGTCAGCATTCTCATAATTTTTTAATTCTGACATCTTTATGAACTTCCAGCCATTGTTATGAAAATACTGTAGGTGTTTCTCAAACATTGTTGGAGAAACTCTTAATCCAGATTTTTTACTTCCAGGCAGCTGATCTGAAATCATGTGATACATCATAATTCGAGTTTTTTTAGTGCTCTTGCTTGGATACCACCAAGCGTATTTTAATGAAAGCAAAATAATAATCAGATCTATAAAAATTGCTAAAGCTATTATCATGTGATTATTTCTTTATAAAAATTAATTGTTTCTTGACACATGTTTGATTTTAAAAACTTTTTATTTTCTTTAATATCCGTATTATTTCCATCAAGTATCGATAATGATTTTTGTAACATAGATTCTGCATCATCTGGCTCAACAGCTCCATACGGATATAGCTCCTCTAAAATCTCTTGAACGCCACCCCTATTATATCCAATACTGGGAATGCCTATTGAAAGGGGTTCTAAAATACTTCTTCCAAAAGATTCAGGTTTATTAGAGGTATTGAATACTATAGAAGAAATTGCATAAATATCTTTAACATCCTTCCTATAGCCTAAAAAATATATATTAGATTCTAAGCCAAGTGATTTGATTAAACTTTTAAGATTATTTAGATATTTATTATGTTTATCTTTAGCCTCACCCGCTATCAAAACTTTAATTTTATAATTTGATTTTTCAACAATAGACTTTGTTAAATTAATGATTTTCTCAAAATCCTTTAAGGGAGATATTCTTCCAGCAATAGTTAGTATTTTTGAATCTTTTGTTTCTGGGTAATCTAAATACCATTTAGTTAACCAATCCTCTGAGGGTTTATAACCTTGATAATATTCAGAGCTATCTACTCCTCTATAAATTAATTTTAAGTTTTTAGATTCAACCTCTTTGTAATTATGAGTAAGGTAATTTTTTGCTGATTTTGAAACAGCAATAATATTTAAAGGTTTTGCCATTACAGCGCTATAAAAATTTACAGAATATAATCCATGAATAGTTGAAACTATCTTTGGTCTTTTGTTTTCAGGAATACCCATTGCAGCTCGCCAAACAACCCATGCAGGCATTCTTGAACGAACATGCAAAATATCGGGGTTCATTTCTTCAATCCATTGTCTTAATGGGTTAATTACCTTAAATGTAAAAATACTTTTTTTATGAAGCTCCCAAGTATGATGATGAGTGCCATTTCTTATTAACTCCTCAACAAGCCTTCCCCCGGCAGAGACAACATGTGATTCATGATTAGCATCAACTAAAGCTTTTGAAATTTCTAGAACACCTTGTTCAACACCGCCACTTTCAAGTGTTGGAACAAATTGAATTATTTTCATGACAGAATTCTAACATTGAAATATGAGTATCTATAAATAACTCAGCTTAAACCTTCTACAATTGTTACCAGTCTTTTTGCTGAAGTCTTCACATACTCAAGAGCCTGTTGATACTCATCAGAGTTATAACAAAGTAATGCTTCTTCAAAGGTATTAAATTCTATTAGTACGGTCCGATTGTAGCCTTCTCCTTCTAATTCAACTTGCTTACCACCTCTTACTATAAATTTACCTTTGTATTGATTAATAATAGGGCCTGCTAAATCAATATATTTCGAATACTCCTCAGGATTAAGAATATTACCTCTTACAACCCAGTAGGCTTTCATAGTTTAGGCTTTAGACTTAAGTCTTGTTTGATGAAGAATTGGTTCTGTGTAGCCACTTGGCTGAACTCTACCCTCAATTGCAAGCTTACATGCAGCCTCAAAGGCCAATCCATCATAAGAAGGTGTCATAGGTTTATATAAAGGATCTGAGGCATTTTGCTCATCTACAACAAGTGCCATCTTTTTCATTGCGTCTCTTACTTGTTCTTCAGAAACCAAATTGTGATGCAACCAGTTAGCAATATGCTGACTAGATATTCTGCATGTAGCTCTGTCTTCCATCAAGCCAACATTATTAATATCTGGTACTTTTGAACATCCAACGCCCTGATCAACCCATCTAACAACATAACCTAAAATCCCCTGACAATTATTTTCAAGTTCTGCACGAATCTCATCAGAAGATATCTCAGATGGATTTTTATGAACTGGTATATCTAAAATAGCATCCAAGCTAGCCTTTTCTCTATGCATAATTGCTTCCTGTTCATCGCTTACTGAAATTTGATGATAGTGAATTACATGAAGTGTTGCGGCTGTTGGAGAAGGAACCCATGCACAATTTGCTCCAGCTTTTGGATGCATGGTTTTTGTATTATACATACCCAGCATTTCATCAGGCATAGGCCACATACCTTTACCAATTTGCGCTTTGCCTTTAAACCCAGTCTCAAGTCCAATGTCTACATTCCAATTTTCATATTGCGTTATCCACTGATGAAGTTTCATTTCAGCTTTAGTTATCATTGGTCCTGCCTCCATGCTTGTATGAATTTCATCACCGGTTCGATCAAGGAAGCCTGTATTTATAAAGATAACTCTATCTTTTGCAACCTCGATACATTCTTTAAGGTTTACTGTTGTTCTTCTTTCTTCATCCATTATTCCTACTTTTGCAGTTAGTTGAGGTAATCCTAAGGCCTCTTCAACAGCAGAAAATAAATCACACGTAAATTGCACTTCTTCAGGACCATGCATTTTAGGCTTTACAATATAAATGCTTCCTGTCTTTGAATTTTGGTACAAGCCATTTTTATTTAAATCATGCATAGCAATACATATGGTAAACATGGCATCAATAATTCCCTCTGGCACTTCATTGCCTGCAGCGTCAAGCACACCAGGATTCGTCATAAGATGACCAACATTTCTAACTAACATCAAACTTCTTCCTGGGAGCGTTAAATCCTTTCCATCTGCAGTGACATATGATCTATCAGCATTTAATTCTCTTGTCATCATAGAACCATTTTTATCAAAGGATTCTTTTAAGTCTCCTTTCATTAATCCTAACCAATTTCTATATACAGTGGTTTTATCTTCTCCATCAACGGCAGCTACTGAATCCTCACAATCTTGAATCGTAGTAATTGCAGATTCCATAAGAATATCTTTAATTCCTGCTTTATCGGTTTGACCAATTGGATGATTTGGATCAACTTGGATTTCAAAATGCAGGTTGTTGTTCTTGTATAAAAGACCATAAGCTTCATTGCCATAATCACAATAACCAACATATTGATTTAGATCTTTTAATTTAGATTTTCCAGTTTCCAAAATCGCATAAATTTGATTTTCAGAAAAATCAAAACCTAAAACATTCTGGTAGCTTCCATCTTCTAGGGGTATGGTTTCATCTAGGAAATTCTTTGCAAACTCAATAACCTTATCTCCCCTAATAGGGTTATAGCCACCTTCTCGCTTTGCACCATCTTCTTCACTTATGACATCTGTTCCATATAGCGCATCATAAAGGCTACCCCATCTTGCATTTGCTGCATTAAGTGCAAATCTTGCATTCATAACTGGCACAACTAGCTGTGGCCCAGCAATAGTTTTTATTTCTGGATCTACATTATCAGTGGTAATTAAAAAGTCTGGACTTCTTGGAGCTATATAACCAATTTCTTCAAGAAATTTTTTATATTCATCATGGTTATGTTGTTCACCTTTTCTATCTAGGTGCCATTTATCGATCTGTGATTGAATATTTTCACGTTTATCTAATAGGTCTTTGTTTCTTGGAGCAAATTCTTTAACAATTAGTTCAAAAGATTTCCAGAAAGTATCTGCATTAATATCTAATCCTGGAAGAACTTCGTTTTCAAGAAAATCTTTTAAATCAGTAGAGATCTTTAAACTTAATTCTTTGGTATTATTTTCAGGTTTTTTGGATGAAAAAATGGAGGTAATTTTACTAAATATATTCATCAGAAAATTATATCAACATAATCAACATAACCAATAGGCATTACCAATCATAAGTTATTTAATTTTAAGCACTTCCTTTTCAGCATCATAATCCCAAATCTTTCTTATGCTGTACATTGCAAAAAACTTAACATGCTTCATAAAAAAATTTCTAATCAAAACGATATATTTATTAGAGATATGATTAAGATGGCCCTGCCTCTCAGATAATAGTTTAATTTTTTTAATCCTAGTGAATCTTAATTTTTGGTATGTTTTTTGAATCTTTGTAAAATCCACATTTAATGAAATTATCAACTTGCCTAAAATATATGCATCCTCAAGAGCCAAACACCCTCCCTGACCAATAAAAGGCACTATTGGATGGGCTGCATCTCCTAAAATAGTCACGTTTTTTGAATAAAGTTTATTTAGCATGGGTCTAGTAAAAACTCCCCATTTATATAAATCAGTTTCACTTTCTAGGTTTGATAAAATATCGATATCAGGCATTGAAAGATCCTCTCTTAGCTCATCCAAAGTTCCTTCAATCTTCCATGATTCTTTATATTCCTTATCAGTTTTAACTGCAGCAACTATGCTTACCTGATGATTGTTAATTGGATAAGCTACAACATGATATTTAGGGCCTAGATAAGTTTTAATGGTTTCTTGTTTTTTATTAACAATAGATCTCCACACAGAATAGCCACTATAAATAGGTCTATCCGGTATAAGCTTGCTTCTACAAAATGATTTAATGCCATCACATGCTGCAATGTGTAAAACCTGATAAATCTTATTATTCGAAAAGACAAGTTCACACTTTTGTTGATTAATATCTACTAATTCATGATCAAAAAATATATCGCCGCCTATAGATTGATACTTATTTAAAAGAGTCTGATAAATTGTTTGTCTTGATGTTGTTAAAACATCAACTGAAAAGGATGAAATTATTTGATTGTTACTGAAGTGTTCAGCCAATTTAGGGTTTGCCGATTGATTTTTAATTTCATCATAAATTCCAAGTTGTTTTAGAACATTTATTCCATTTGGTGATATTGATATCCCGGCTCCCTGATTACTAATGGTTAAAGATTTTTCAAATATTACTACAGGGATGTTTGCTGACTTCAAAATGCATCCAAGTGTAAGACCAGATATACCAGCTCCAATAATAGCTACATGGTTTGAATAATTATTCATGGCAATATTATGCATTAAATAAAAAAATGGGAGCAAGAGCTCCCATTTCCTAATCTCAGGTAAATTAACCAGGTGTTCTCATCGCTGTACCAATGTATGATCTACCATTCGTACAAGAAAATCCTTTCAAATTTGAGTTTGCTTCAGAATCAGCAATTTTTTCCCAAAATAAATCTGCATTTGCTCCAGACTCTGATATAGATGATGAATACATCAATCTAACAAAATCAACACCATCAGGAAGTTGTGCTCCAGCAGTAGGAACAATAATTTTTCTTCCAGTTGTATCACCTACAGATTGAGCATATATAGCAAAATCTTTATAAAGATCATAAACCTTTCTTAAGGTGTAATCTTCCTCTAAAGTGCAATCTGAATATGTGGCATACATGACATTTCCTTCAGTCATGCTGGCAGGCTGAGATACGGTCCATTGCCATGTATCAACTTGTTGTGAATTGGTTACTGGTAATGACTTTAATAATTCTGCTCCGCCACCTGTTACCCATGTTTCCATTCCAGTGAACTGCTCACTTGGAGTTGGAAATGTATTTACCCACATGACATCTAAAGCTCCCATGTTTGAATGGAATTGTGGTTGTAAAATAGCAACGGTCATATTGTCATATGTATCACCCTGGCCTTCAGCCCATTTAGCAAATTTTCCATACCATGCTGCTAAATCATCTACATCTTTACCTTTATTAAAGGTACCAATATAGTATTCTGCTTTATTCGCTTCTGGTTGATACTTATAGGATGGTTCATCCTCTTGAGCAAAAACAATGAATGGCATTGTTAATGCTAGTGTTAATAAATATTTCATAACTCTCTCCCTTTGAAATGTTATTGATTAATACTACATTAGGAATTGAAAATATACATTGGAATAATGTATAAGATTTATACTTAATTTATCTTTCCATTGATATCATAGGTATTGATAAAATCCCAAATTACTCTAGATGCGCTTATGCCAAAATCATCTTCTTTTGGCCATGTATGCCACATTCCATCAATAATATATAACTCAACCTGAACACTGTTGAGACAGTTTGGGTATGTTTGATGCTCAAGAGAATAACCAAGTTCAAAAAAATCTTCGATCCTTATGACCGGGTCAATATCGCATGAGTTATAGGATCTCCAATATTCAATCACATCATAAATACTCTCCATGCCAAGAGTAGAATTGCCATTGAGAGGAACTGTTCCATCAAGAGTTCCATGAATTTGTAATACTGGAGTTGGATGGGAAGGACTGCAATCATCATAGGTTTGTACGCTCATTGAACCTGTCACTGATGCTATAGCTGCTATTTTTGAACTTAAATTACAAGCTAAGTGATAGCTCATAAAGCCACCATTAGACATCCCTGTAGAATATATTCTGTCTTGATTGATATTATATTTCTGAGAAATAAAGCCAATAATTGTGTCTATAAAATCTACATCATCTACAGTGCTGCCTATAGTCCAACCACCAGAATTCCAATGGGATGCACTTGATGTTAAAGCTGTATTTAATGGTGCTCCTTGAGGATGAATTAATATGAAATTATTATCTTTGGTATTTGCAAAGTCTCTAAAGTCTCCATACTGCATCTGAGCTAAAGCATTACTCCCATACCCATGAAGATTAAATAATACAGAGCTTGAACCTTGAGCCTCTGGATGGGGTTGATGTATATAGTAGTATCTTAATAAATTGCCATGAGTAAATTCACATTTAAATACCCTATCCTGATACTGTTCACAATTTTCTTCATTGTTATTTTGATTATTTCCTGAATTATTACCTGTATCTACAGGAGAACTGCTGCTACTTCCTCCACCGCCACAAGATGAAAGAATAAATAATAAAATTAGTATTCTGAGCATGGTTTAAAAATCTAAGAATTAGCTATTAAGATAGCATTTAAAGAATTAATAAATAAATTAAAAATATATAGAATCTATATATAAATGGTGCGGTACGCCGGTCTCGAACCGGCGGCCTTCTGCTTGGCAAGCAGACGCTCTACCAACTGAGCTAGTACCGCATTGGATGGGTAATATAACCTCTTAGTAGAATGCTTTCAAGCACTGAATTTGTATATTAAAAATTAAAATAATAAGTTTTAAAAAAAATTAATTTATCTTAATTCTAGCTACCTCTTTAAAGCCAAACTTATCTTGAGAAAGTAACAATAAATTAGATGCATTTATATTAAGCGGAACTGCGATTTCAAGATTTTGTTCAATATTGCCTCCAAAATCATGACTATGCTCATAACCAATATGATCAGCATGTATATAAAAAGGATTACCTAGCCCAAGTATTAATACCTGCTTACCCTTTTCATTAAGCACTTGAATTGCATACCTATCTTTTTTAGAAATAGTGCTAAATTTTTGTAAGGATTTTTTTGAAGGTTTACCAATCTTTGTAGATTTTAAAATCATCTTATTAAAACTAGCAGAAACTTCATATATTTTTGCATCTTTATTTAAAGACATATTTTCAGCTGCAATAAGACTTGTAGAGCTTCTGTCTAAATCAGCACTCAAATTTAGAAAAAATATTGATAATATTATGTGTCTTATTTTTACCATTTTGCCCAATTTATCCCCCAAGAAAAACCTAACGGCCCATCCATATAACCATAATCAAATTGACTATATTCTGATGGATTTGGTTCTGTTCGAAAATCATTACAAGTTCCAGCTGACTGATCATAATCGGCGCACCATATAAAATATGACTGGAATAAGCCTTCATAAAAATCAGTATTATCTAAAACATCATCTGTGGCTATGATAGTTCCAGTTAAATCTATAGCTTTTGCGGTATATATTTGTACTTCATTGTTTGTTGGTCTGCTGAATGTCACTGTTTTTTGATTTTGCAAAGACGTTTGTTCTTCTCCATTGACATACCACTTTAGTGTAATTTTTGAAGTGTCATAGTCTGCTAAAATAGTCATTTGCCAAGCAGCATTATTTGCAGTAAAACCAATATCTACATCATCAAACGCATCATAAAAGCCTTGATTCTGGATAGAACCAATTGCAAAACCTTCAACATTTACTGGGCCATAGCCACCGCTACTACACGAATCCATAATTGAACAAAATGTTGGTCTATAGTTATCAAATTCACCATAGTAATTTCCCTCAAACATTCCAACTTTTGCACATGCGGGATTTTTACGAATAAAGTTACCCTCAGCATCCCAAACATTGGCAAGACAATCACAGTCTAGACCATCTACGTACTCATCTGCATCTCTATCATAAATTCTGCCATCACTGGTGTTATAACAAACCTTCACATCCCTACCTAAAACATTTAAGAAATCTTCAATATGGTGATTCCATTTCACTAAAGCAACCGTGGATTCTGTTGTTGTATTGACATTGTAATCAGCATAAGCACTAACATCTCTGTCGTCATCTGTCCTATATTCATCACCCATTTCGCCATGAGCATGGCCAAGTTCATGCATAAGAGTTGTACTTGTTCTTTCTGGATTATTCTCTCTTATTGGTTGGATGTTTCTATTACCCAGATTTACTCCTCTGCCATCAATTTTTGTCAGGGTAGATATTAAATGATCACGATAACGATATCCTGGTAAAAAATCAGAAAATAAATCAGTATCCATTTCACCAATACAATAAATATCTTCATCCCAATCATAACAACCTGTTCTAACTCCAAATGGTGAAGTTCCATCTGGGTCAACCGGTTCAGCAGAGAGAATTGTAAAGTAATCTGGATTGAAAAATTCTGCAGCATCAGAATCATTTAATTTATTAACTGAGGCTATTAATGCTCTTCTATATAAATCTATATCTGTCTCACCATTTAAGGAATCACCAACAAACAAATAGGTTGTACCAGCCAGTGAATTTGGTCCACCTGACAAATAGTAAATCTCATAATCCTTAGGGGTTTTGTCTCCACCATCAAAACCATCTTCAGGATCATCGTCTTGTTGAATAGTTATCGTTCTTCTGTTACCAGCAAACCATGACTCAAAAGAAATGGCACTAAAATCTATTCCATCTGAAGCTCTTATTTCAGCAGTGTATAGGCCACCATTTTGTAGGGTTGATAAATCAAAGGTTACATCACCATCTCCTTCGATAGTTGTTGATTCATCTAAAACAAAAGTACCTGGAATAGATTCTGATCCAATTACTATTTCAAAAGTTAATTCTTCTAATTGATTATCTTCATCTGAAACTCTTATCTTAAACGTCTGAGTAGACTCGTGTATTAGAGTATCTTTTGAGTAATCAGTAAATGTCGTAAACATTATTTCAGGTTCATCATTTACTGAATTAACAGTTATATTAACGGTTGCGCTTTTAGTAACATTTTTTTCAACTGCTGTTACTGAATATTGAAACTGATCAGAACCAAAGAAATTCGTATTTGGATTGTATGTTATGCCTCCATTGGTACCTAAAGTAAGTGTTCCGTTTGAAGTTGAGGAAGTAATCTCATAATTTAATGTAACCGTCTCATTAGCTGTTGCATTTAAAGACCCAGAGTAACTAGTATCTTCATCTGTTGAAAAAGATGTTAGGCCAATTATCAATGAAAATGGGGTTGGTGCTGGAGTTGGTGTTGAACTGCCTCCACCGCCACCGCCACATGAAGAGATAACAAATAATATTGCTAATAGATACAGCTTTTTCATGCAAAAAGTATATCATTTTTAAAAAAAAGAGGGCTAAAAAGCCCTCTTTTAAATATGTGTTATTTCTAACTAGAAATTAACTCTGAAACCAACTTTATAGATAGGTCCATGATCTTGATATAAGAATGTCATTTCTTCATATCTTGAATATAAATGAACATCTTCATCAGTAACGTTAATTCCTTCGACAAACACTGCAGCTTTATCTGTTAAGTTATATGTAGCATTAAAGTCTACAGTACTTCTTTCAGTAACAAATAATGGGTTGTATTGATCATAACCTGTGAAATATTCACCAGTTACGTTGTAAGCAACCCTAGCTGAAATTTTTTCGTTTTCATAGAAAACAGCTAAGTTAGCAGCATCACCAAATCCAGGAAGTGCAAATTGCTCTGAAGCATCTGCTGCTGGATATGGATCCACATCAGTATCACCATCAATCATAGTAACGTTTGCCATTACACCCCAGTCATTATCAAAGAGATGTTGAACTGCAAGCTCAACTCCTTCTAAGGTTCCATCATATTGGTTGATAGGCTTAGCTAAGTTAAAGATATATAAAGGATCATCACCATTACTTTGGAAAACAGCATTACCATTTCCTGGATCAGCAAAACAGTCAGCTGCACCATTACATGTAAATGTGAAACCAGTGTTATTTAGCCATGCCCAGTCAAACTGATTTGACCATCCACATGCCCAATAACCTTGAGGAGCTGTCCATTGACATAATGCATCTGCATTATCTTCAGTAGCTAGAGCTGCTCTAGGTCCTTTGGTAATATCTGTTACGCCATTAAATGATCCTTGCTCAAAACCAGCACCATGATAGCCCTCGATTTCTTTAACAAAAACGTTAACAGCAACGTAACTACCTTCTTTATAGTAATACTCGTATGCTAAATCAAAGTTAGTTGATTCATATGGTTCCAAAGCTGGGTTACCAGTTCCTAATGTAGCAGGATACAACCAGCTAAATGCAGCTGGAGTAGATACTGAAACATCCATTTGCTCAAGAGCAGGTCTAGCTATAGTTTTACTTGCTGCAAACTTGATAACTCTATTTTCAGCATGTTCAAAAGTTACGTTTAAGCTAGGTAGCACGTAATCATTTGAACCCATTCCTGTGTATGTTGCAGGACCAGTCATTAGACCAACTTTATCTCCATATGAGAATGCACCTAAGCTCCATACTGTATTAGTAGGAACTGTAGTATCAGCAGTAGATGTTCTTTCTTCATCTTCATATCTGATACCAAATTGTGCTCTTAGTTCTTGTCCTTTCTCTGTGACAGTTTCAAAGTTGAAATTAACAAAGAAAGCTTCTAATTCTTCTTTAATTACTGAGATTGAATCTCTATCACCATAACAACCTTGTAGCTGACCCCAGTTTGAAGTTGGAGCTTCATACATGTCTACAGCTCTTAAGCCATTAGGGTTCCCTTCTGCATCAAATGCATCGTTTCTATAACATGATGCAGGCCAATCTGAAGCAGGCCCATAAGCATTCCACCATGTACCATCACCTGTATTTAGGTCACCCATAAAACCAGCTCTTCCAAACCAGTAAAATAAGTCTTCTTGACTCATATCAAAGTAATAGAAGTTACCTGTAGAACCTAAGAATCCTGGAATTGTAACCTTGGTAAGTACTTCATCAGGCAACATCGCATATGTCATATTTACAGGATCACCATCAGCGATATGACCTGTTCTTACATAGTTAAACCATTTTTGACTGTTAAATACAGTTTCTTGAGTTGAATAACCAAAATCAACTGAAACCAAAGATTCCATGAATAAACCTTCATTGTTATCCCATGTACCAATCAGCTGGAATTGATCTAAATCACTCTTTCTTTCTTGATAGTTGACATAAGCTTCTCTTGGACCAATGTCACTTGCATCAAACTCAGATACCCCAAGGTCTGCACCTTGGAAGTTTTTATCAACTTCCCATGAAAGATTACCGTTAACAGACTGATTGAAATCAAATGTTCTATTTCTGAAACATGCTGATGCTTCGTTTACAGGGTACCAACCCCATGCAGCCCAACATCCATTGCCGAATGTTGCACTACTTGTTGCGCTACCGCCTGGGTTTCCTTTGTAACCAGCAGATGAATCATGATAATCAGCAGTTAATGTGAAATTATCGGTAAGTCTAAACTCTAGATTTAAACCAATAGATTTATTATTTGTGTCATCATTTGCCCACTTAAAGTTATTGTTAAAAATACCACCATTAAAGTATGTACCTTCAACAACAGCACTTGTTACTGCTCCATTAGGATTAATAGTCATTGCAGTAGTGTCCCAACCAGATAACCAAGTACCTGCTTCAACACCATATTGTTTTGCATTAACTGATGAGATTGTGTAATCCAAAGTTGCAGTTACTATACCTTGTTCCCATTGAAGAGTTGTTTGTAAATTTTCTCTTGTTCTCTCATTATCCATGTTCTTGTATAAAAGACCGCTTGGATAAAAGAAAGCTCCATCAGCTCTGGTGTTATTATTTGTAACTACTGCATTACCTGGAACGTTATTAATAATTGGGCTTGGAAGCCATGTTATTTCATTTGTACCTGATTCTCTGTTATGCATAACATGATGAGAACCAGAGACTGAGAAACCCCATTTAGCATCACCAGCTTCACCGTTTCTTAAAAATACTAAGTCAACTTCTGGTGTATATTTATCACCTTTTTTAACAGATGAGTGGTTCATAGCTCTAACAGAAATACCGCCACCATTTTTACCATCTATAGGTTTTGTAGTAACCATGTTAATAGTAGCACCTAGACCACCTGTTGGAAGAATAGCGTTTGCAGATTTATAAACCTCAACCGCAGCAACACCTGATGATGAAATATCACCAAAGTCAAATGATCTACCACCAACCCATAAAGGTGGAACTGTAGGCATTGACCTTCCATTTAAAGTAACTAGGTTAAATTCAGGTCCTAGTCCTCTAATGGTTACAGATGTACTTTCACCATTATCTCTGTTAGTAGTAACACCCACCAACCTTGATAATGCTTCAGCGATGTTTCGATCAGCAAACTTACCAATGTCTTCAGCTGTAATAGCATCTACTACACCAACATTCTCTCTTTTAATAGATATAGCATCGATCAAACTTGATCTAATACCGGTGGTAACAACTTCTTCTACATCTGAGTTTTCGGCCTCTTCAGCTTCTTGAGCAAAAGAAATTGTGGTAAATGGCAATAATACCATTAATGATAATAAATATTTTTTCACGGATATCCCCTTAAAAAATTAACGAAATTTGCGATATTTAACCTTCTAGAGGCAAAATTGTCAAGAATTCTGTAAATAGTATAAAAAATGTAAAAAATTTACTTTTTTTTAAAAAAAAATAGAGTAGATTTCTAAGTTTAGATAAAAGTAAAATTTTATAAATTAATTCAGATACTTATCTAGTTTTTTGGTCTAGATTCGTTTACAACTAACTTTCTGCCTTCCACTTCCGCCTCATTTAAAGCTGCTATTGCTGCTTCACCACCATCACTCATTTCAACAAATCCAAAACCTCTAGAACGATTTGTCATTCTATCAGTAACGATTTTTGCTGAAGTTACAGTTCCGTGTTCTGCAAAAAGATTTTCTAAATCTTGGTCACTCATGCCCCAAGATATGTTTCCAACGTAAATATTCATAGTATCCTATTAATAAAAAAAGATGTATCTTACAGGAAAAATTTGATTAATAGTGAAAAATATCAATCTTTAAGAAAATTAATTACTTCATCGCCAAATTCAGACCACCAATCAAGACCCATTAAGTGAATTTTCTCAAGGTTTTCTTCAGAATCATCATCTAACATTTTATTAATATCTCCAAGTGGAGAATTAACTCTAATGTAATTTGAGTGGAAAAAATCTTTTGCAATATCATCGTGTATCTCAGAATCTAACATCATTGCCATGATGTCATTTCTTAACCATCCCATACCGCCCCATTTTGCAGAAGCCTCTCCATTAATCTTTTTAGTATTTACTCCCGTTCCAATACTTAAAATCTTAATATTATCTGTATTAAAGTGCTGCTTAGCATGAATATACCCTACCAATGTTGGATTATTTGTTACTACACTTCCATCAATTTTCCATGTTCCATTGGTCATTTGATATGTAGGGAAATACATTGGAGCGGCGCTTGATGCAGAAATAGCATCAACAAATGAAATTTCAGGAGTCAGCTGACTTGAATGGATTTCATGACATCTTTTTTCAATATCATAACAAATGGTTAATACCGGTTTAAAAGATTCACCCAAGGTGCCGGTACCAAAGATTTCTTTTAACATATCAATTCTTCCTTGTGCTTCATATCTTGGTCTAGCTTGAATCAAAGAAGCCTGATCCCAAAAAAAGGATGTTTGCATCATTCTTTGAAGATAACTCTTAGACCAAAACTTTTTTAGTTTATCTGCCGACATATTATGAAAAGCTAAACAGGCAGCATTAAATGAACCAGCACTAGTGCCAACAAACATATCAAAGATCTCTGCGGTTTTTATGCCCATGCTAGCTTCAAGTTTTTTTAAAAAAACTATTCCTGCAATTGCTCTGACTCCCCCTCCATCAAAAGAAATTATTTTTATTGGTTTTTCTTTTTTTTTAAAAAGACTTTGAAATATGCTCATAAAAATATTGTAACTCCTAAAAATTTTAAAACATAAAAAAAGGGTCTATAAAGACCCTTTAATACAATTAAAGATTGGTTCTACTTTCTTAAACCAGAGACAGCATCTTCATTAGAGACTTCACTAGAGACATTCTTTAGAATAGTGCAACTTCCTCTTTGAGTATTTAAAGTAAAGGCTACGCATGAGTTTCTTGATTCACAAAGTGCCTGACATGCCTCAACACTTCTATATTTTTTTGAGGTTTTTACAGTTGCAATTTTACCTTTTAGAACTATATTCTCTTTTGACTCAAACACCATTTCCGCTTCAAGACCTTGAGCTGAAAGAAACACGAAGAATGCAAAAGAAACTTTCAATAGATTTTTCATAATTTATACCTTTATATTTAGGGGGGTTATTATTTTTAATGTTTACAGTGTAAACATTAAAAGAATCATATTTGAAAATGTTTACAGTGTAAACATTAAAATGTATTTATTATATCTATAATTAATCAATAATATTTATACCTAAAAGCTTACTTGCTTCTTGTATGCTGCCTGCGTTGATAACATTTATATATCCTGCGTCTTCAAGAATTTTTGTTGCTTTTCCAGATCTATTTCCGCTTCTACAGTATAGGTATATTTTTTCATCTTTATTGATATCTGATGATAGGTTCAAAATATCTTGCCATTCTATATGAAGTGCGCCTTCAAGATGACCTCTATTCCACTCATCTTGTGTTCTTACATCAACAACAGTAACAGACATACCAGTTAGTGAAAAAAATAAAAGTGATAATAATCTAAGATGCATTTATGACCATTCTTTAAGAATAATATCTGATGCCTTTTCACCTATCATAATAGTTGGCGCATTAGTATTACCACCAACTAATGTAGGCATAATTGAAGCATCAACAACTCTTAAACCTTTAACTTTGTGAACTTTGAGCTTGCTATCAACAACAGCCATATCATCATTACCCATCTTACATGTTCCAACAGGATGATAAACTGTATCGGCTGATTCCCTTATTGCTTTTTCAATATCTTCATCGTCATCTAAATCAATTGGTCTAAAAACGTGTTTACTTGAGTATTTAGATATAGGTTCTTTGTTCATGATTTTCATCATCTTTTTATATCCAGCAACCATATCCCTTACATCATCAGGATGAGATAAAAACTTTGGATCTATATTTGGATCTTCTGAGGGATTTGCTGATTTTAAAGTAACCTCTCCTCTGGATTTAGGACGTAATAAACATGAGTGGCAACTTATTCCAGTTCCCCATAACTGCTCTCTTCCATGATCAACAATCATTCCAGGAGCAAAATGCAATTGAATATCAGGAATATCGATATCATTCCTTGATCTAATAAAACCTCCTGCTTCAGCTACAGTGGATGTGAACATGCCTGTTTTAGCAAGAATGTATTTAATTAATTCATAAGGATATTTAAAAAATAAAGTTCCTAATGAAAAACCTAAAAGATTGATTGATTTGTGTTTGTGCACAGTAATGAAATCAATGTGATCTTGGAGGTTTTTACCCACTCCAGGTAAATCAATTTTATGCTCAATATCATGTTTGGTTATTTCATCAGCAGGACCGATACCAGATCGAAGTAATATTTGTGGGGAACCAAATGCTCCTGATGACAAAAGAACCTCTTTAGAAGCGTTAACAGTATATTCATTGCCCTCCTCATCTATACATTGAACACCGGTTGCTTTTCCATCAGAAATATTAATCTTATTGACATTGGTATCAGTAAGGACAGTTAGGTTTTCTCTATCTAATGCTGGAACAAGATATGCCTTTGCAGCACTGCATCTTTTTCCATTTTTTTGTGTGGTTTGATAATAACCAATTCCTTCTTGGTTTTCTCCATTAAAGTCTTCGTTGTATCCAAAAATTGATGATCCTGTTTTTACAAAATCATCAACAGATTTGTTTTTGTGTCTTATTTTTGAAACATTTAATGGTCCATTTTGCCCATGATATTCATCATTGAAAACTTCATTATGTTCACATTTTTTAAAGTAAGGTAGTACGTCTTTATAGGACCATCCTTCATTGCCTAATGCTGCCCAATGATCATAATCCCAAGCATGACCTCTCACATATAGCATTGCATTGATTGAACTGGATCCACCTAAGGTTTTACCTCTTGGTTGAAAACCTCTTCTGTGTTCCATGACCTCTGTCTCAACCTCATGAACTCCACCAGCTGAATCTACAACGGAGGATGCTGGCTCTGTTACTGAAACTTTTTCAAATTCTTTTTGTGGGACAGTATCATAATTCCAACTGTATTTACTTTTATCACCTAAAAAAGCAAAACCAAGAGGCACATGCAATCTTACATCACTATCTTTCGAACCAGCTTCAATGATACAAACACTAAAATCAGGGTTTGAACTTAGTCTATTTGCTAAAACACATCCTGCAGAACCTGCACCTAAAATAATAAAATCGTATTGTTTAGTATCCATGATTAATGTCTCCCCTTTAAAGTTTATGATTTCATATTGAAACTGTAAACTTTTATATGTTTAAAAATTTACATATTATGTTGAAATAAATTGTTATGAATTTTTTTAGTACTTTTATAATTATCTGGATTTTAGTTGCCTTAGTAACTTTTATTTATTTATTTTATGTAGATGCTCCCTATGGTCGTCACATAAGAAAAGGATGGGGTAAAAATATTTCAGCACGAGTTGGATGGGTTGTCATGGAATCACCCTGTGTAATTTTAATGACAATTTATGCTTGGCTTGTTAAAGATCAGTTACAGATTGTGCATACAGTCTTTTTAACATTGTGGTTAATTCATTACATACATAGATCTTTCATTTACCCATTTGTTATAGATATGACAAATCCAAAAATGCCTATAAGCATAGCTGCTTCCGCATTTTTCTTTAATATTGTTAATGTTAATGTTCAGGCAATTGGAATATTTTATTTTGCTGACTATGCACAAAACTGGTTGAATAGCCCTCTATTTTATTTTGGAGCATGTATCTTTTTTCTTGGAATGTTTATTAATATAAGGTCTGATTATTTAATTGTTACTTTGAGAAAGGAAAATGGACCTGGGTATCACATGCCCAATAAATTTATGCATAAATATATTTCTGCCCCTAACTATTTTGGTGAAATAGTTGAATGGATAGGATGGGCAATTCTTACATGGAGTATTTCAGGGCTTGTATTTGCATTTTGGACCATAGCAAACTTATTTCCACGAGCACTCGCCCATCATAAATGGTACCAAGAAAAATTTAGCGACTATCCTAAAAGCAGAAAGGCAATTATTCCTGGAATTATTTAAGTATTCCTAAATCTTTCATTTGATTGGCAATGTTTAAGATAGACTCTTCTGCTGGCCTTGGATTCCAACCTAATATTTCTTTAGCTTTTGTATTTTTAATACTTCTTTTTCTTCCTAAATAAGGAAGAGTTAATTTTAAGTCTTTATTAAAGTTGGCTAAAATTTTTGCAAGCCAAACAGGGATACCAATCTTTGGAGCTTTATCATAACCATTTTCTCTCAATAGCTTAGCAACATCTGTGTACCATAAATCTTTTTCAACCAAAGCAAATCTCTCACCATTAGAAGCTGGTGTTTGCATTGCAAGAATATGAGCTGCAGCAACATCCCTAACATCAACATATCCGAACATTAAAGGAACTGCTACTGGCATTCTGCCACTTGCTACCATCTCAACAGCTTTATTTGATTCTCCAATATCGCCTGAAATTGAAGCTCCTACAACAAGAGCGGGATTAATAACAGCTAACTCAAATGGATGATCTTCATTTTTTACAAATTCCCAAGCCGCCATTTCAGCCAAAGTTTTGCTTTTAGAATAAGCACTTATTGCAGGATTATCAGGGTCTGACCAATCTGATTCATCAAAATTAGTTTTCTTCTCCGTAGTATCAAAAATAGCTGCAACTGAAGAAGTCAAAACAACTTTTTTAACATTATGTTTTTTTGCAAATGTTAAAGCTCTTTTAACACCCGCAACTGCTGGGCCAACAAAGTAATCATCATGATTATTTTCTAGGGATATGGGTGACGCTACATGAAGTAGATAGTCACACCCCTCCATACCTTCATCCCAACCCTCATCCTCTGTAAGATTAAATGCAAAAAGATTGAGGTTCTCTGTAGGCGTATTATGTTTTTTTAAAGCATCAAATATTTCATCTTTTCTTTCTGGCGACCTTACAGATCCATTTACAGCATAACCTTGGTTTAAAAGTTGATGAATGCAATGCAAGCCAATATAACCTGTAGCTCCAGTAACTAATACTTTTTCCATAGAATACTCCCCTAATAATTTGTTTAGATTTATGAGTATATATTAATAAATTTTCTTTAAGGCATAAAAAAGAGAGCAAAATGCTCTCTTTTTATTTTTTAAACCTTACAAATAGTAAGGAAAGAATACTTCCTTTTTAGGTTTTGACTTATGCTCAGCTTTATTTTGCGTGCGTAAGGTATAGCTAAGTTTATTCATTGCGATTTGCAATGCCGCTTTGCTACCTAGTGAAGGTGCGTATTGATTTTTTCGAATGTTTAAAGCATTCATAACATCTCCTTTTAAAAAGATGCGTTCCTTCGGTACCATTACCTACTTCCGTCTCTTGCGAGATGAACGATGATAATGCGTTCCTTCGTCTTCCGACTACTTCCGTCCTGTAAAGGATGAACGTTCTAAGATATTACCAAGTTAAAAAAAGTTTTCAATAAATATATATAAAAAATATATACTATTTTTCCAATTTGCCATAAAACACTAGAATTGCTTTAAACACTAAAAATGTGTAATATTGAAACTTAAATAGGGTTTATAAGTTAATTCTTCCGCTGCAGGGTGAAATTACATAAAAAAAGGTTACTGAGACCTACACTCAGTTTAATTCTTATTGCAATTTTTGTAGCAAGTTGTGGTGGTTCTTCACCAGCAGGCAGTAAAGTTAATTTTATTCCTGGTTTCATTCAAATAATCGCTAATCTTAATGGAGCTGCTGAAGCTGAAATTAACTCTAATGTATCAATAAGTTGGTATATCAGCCCAGGTACAAATCAAAATCTTAAATGTTCTGCATTTGGTGATTGGACTGGGGATAAATTATTATCCGGTGGTGAGTCTGTATCAATACAGAATGTTGGTGAAAATACTTACGGTATAAGTTGTATCGATGTTAGCACAAATACTACTGTGCTCACAAACTCTATAATTATTGAAGGTTTTGAGTATTTAACTGGAGTTTGTGTAGATGGTTACATTAGAGGCTCGAGTGTATTTATAGATGAAAATGATAATTTTAAGCTTGATTATGAAAATGCTGAGCTTAATACAACATCTGGTAACGATGGGTCTTTTACTCTAAAAAATATCCCCGGATTAGCCGTCTGCGATGGAGGTTTTGATTTAGACTCTGGAGCATCCCTTGAAAACCTAACTATTAACTCTGCACAGAAAAATAACCCTAATCAGATTATTGTTAGCCCCCTTACATCCGTATCATTTTTCCTTGATGACCCAAGCAATATAAATAATATTTTAGGTATTGATAACTCTATCAACATAGAAACAGACGATCCAGTTTTAATGCTGAATGCTAGCCCAGAGTTTAATTTTTATTATGAAAAGCTTAATCAACTTTCCATAATAGCTTTATCTACAAAAAATATTATTAATCAAGATAATTATTATAATTTCACTACTACAGATGTATTTAAGTTAATTGCTCAAAATTTAGAAGAATTAAACTCAGAAACAAATGAGTTAGTGAATATTGAATCCAAGAGTTTTATAGAAGATTTAATTCAAGACTCATATACCTATTTAGATCTTGAACCAAATTTAACCATTCTTGAAGATACCTCTAGGGCTATAAGTTATGTTCTACCAATCATACAACCCAAAGAAGAAAACTTCGCAACTATTGCAGCATTTAATTTTGGTATTACCACCTTTCAAAATGATCTTAGAAATTACTTGAATGATCAAAATGATAGCAAATTAACAAATGATTATATTAATGACATCATAAAATATATATCTGTAGATCAATCTGTTACAGAAAAAGATATAACTCCAATTGTTTTTGCAGCAGATGATGCATTTGTTATGGAAGAAGACTCTAAAAGAGTTTTAGATGTACTAAACAATGACTCATTCTTATTTTATGTGCCTTATACAGTAACTATTCTTAATGAAAATAAAGGGAATTCTTTTATAGAAAATAATAAAATTATTTATAGTCCTGATAATAATTTTTTTGGAACGGATACTATTACATATGAATTATCTCAAGGAGAAAGAAGTGCAACAGCAACAGTAAATCTAGATATTCAACCCATAAATGATCCTCCAGTAATTCTTAATCAAAATAATTTCAAAATTCCCGAAAATACCTCATTTGTTAGCGAAATAAATATTGAAGACGTCGATAGCTCAATAGTGAATTTACATATTGGAGGTGATGATTCGGATAGCTTTAAGCTTATTAATAGAGATTTATATTTAAATGAGCCTGCTGATTATGAAACTAAATCAAAATATTCATTCTCGATAAGTGCTAATGATGGTCAACTTGAAAGCTCTGCGAACTTTTCTTTAGATATCCAAAATATTAATGATAACTATCCTGTTATTAATGTTAATAAATTTTCTATTAATGAAAACTCTTTATATGTTGGAAATGTAAATGCTACCGACATTGATGGAGATAATTTATTTTATAGCGTCTCAAACAATAATTTCTTAATTAATGAAAATGGTGATTTATCACTGAAGTCTGCTCCTGATTATGAGCTTATTCAGTCCCTCTATACATCAATAAATGTATCTGATGGTATTTTTTCTACCTCAAAGAATCTTGAAGTACTAATTAATAACCTTAATGATAATGCACCTGTATTTAATGAAGAAACTTCATTTTCAATAGATGAAGGTCAAAAATTTATTAAACAAATTTCAGCATCAGACCCTGATGGTGACAATCTTTCATTCACAGTAAACCCAGATATTTTTGAAATTGATGAAAGCGGTAATTTATTTTTTAAATTCGAAGGAGATTATGAAGAAAATAATCAACACCTAATTGAAATTTTTGCCTCAGATGGGTTATTTGAGACAAATTTTGAATTAAGTCTTCTGTTAAATAATATTAATGACAACGCTCCTGAGATAAAAACAAAAGAATTTGTTATTGGTGAAAATACTACCTATATTGGCAAGGTTGAAGCCACTGATATAGACGGTGACGATATAAGATTTTCTGTAGCAAGTGGTGACTTCACTATTTCTGAAAATGGAGAGTTAAGATTAATAAATCCCTCTAACTATTATGAAAAAACCTTCTTCACTGTTCCTGTAACGGTTTCTGATACCAAATTTTCAACACAAACAAATTTAAATATTTCTGTTACCCAAGAATATGTTAAGGGAATAGTTGTTGATGGCTACATAAAAGATTCTCAATGTGGATACTTGGATGACAATAATAATTTTGTAAAAGTTACCGAATCTGATGAGAATGGAAAATTCTCATTACCTATAAATTTAATAAGCACAGCAACAAAAGTTACATGTGTTGGCGGAAAAGATGTTAGAACTAATATTGATTTAGATGATATTACCCTATCTAGTTATTCAATTTTAAGTTTATCTGATTTAATTATTATTAGTCCTGTTTCAACTCTTGCAGCTACTTATAATAAGTCTGGTGCCGCAGATAGTGTTGAGCTTACCAAGCTTATTTTTGGACTTTCAGATGAAATTGATATCGAGAGAGCTGATCCGGTTGCTTTAAAAGATGCCGGTATTTCTGAGGCACTTTATTGGGAAACAAATAACCAAATTGCCTTAACTGTTCTGCTTTTACAAAAATATCTTGATCATTATGAGTGTGATGCATCAAACCAAAATGCATTTGATATTTATTCAAAAGTATCAAAAAGATTATATGCAGAAAATCCTGAATCTTATGTTGATATCGAAACAGAAAGATTTATGGAAGAGCTGATTAAAGAAGCAAAATCATCTTTCGTAGACTGTTTTCCATCGAGCGAACTTACTCAAAAAGATTTATTTGCTGCAAAGATGTTAGCAAAAGCGATATGCCTTGTTTCTGTAAAAGATTTTGCCAGCTATGAAGATGCTATCTATGCGTGGATTCTATCTACTTTTTCTTTTGATTTTCAACAATATCTGAATGATGAGCTAAGTGCAGAAAAAATATTACTTTATGACACAACAAATTTAAGAGAGTACATAAATGATACACAAGGCACAGACCTTACACAGTATGAAATTCAACCAGACCCTAATGCTTTTAATGATATTTATTATATAAATACTGATCAAAATATGATTGAATTATCTCCGCTAGATAATGATGATTACATAAGAGATAGGCCTATAACATTATCATTATTAACATTTCCAAAAAATGGTTCATTAAGTGGTGACTTGTCTTCGGGGGTTTTTGAATATAGTGCTATTGACAGTAAAACTAGGGAAGATGTTATTGAATACCAAATTAGACAAGGCGCAAAATTCTCAAACGGTAAAATTACTATATTCAATAGTGAGATTGTTCAAGATGATACCCCGCCAGTTTTAAATTTAACTAATGTTAAAGCTTCTTTAGAGGATGGGGATACTTTTATTGGTTTTGTAAATACTAACGAGGACGTAACTTGGAATATTTCAGGAGAAGACAAAGAGTTAGTATACATTAATGAACAAGGTGAAATATATTTAAAAAGTGCAGCTAACTCTCTTAATAAAAATTCATACTCATTTACTATTAGCGCAGTTGATTTAAATAACAACTCATCATCTGCAGATCTATTAATTTTCATTGAAGATATAACATCACCAATATTAGATATCTCCAATATTGAAAGCTCAGTTAAAGAGACTAATACAGTTCTTGGACACATCCTATCAAATGAAGAAGTAACCTATAGCTCATCTGATTCAAGAATAATAATTAATAGTGATGGAATTTTAATTTTATCTGAGCCAATAGATTATGAAAAAATACAAAATATTGAATTTATAATTACAGCAACCGATCAAAGCGGCAATGCATTTACTACCGAACCAATTTTTATCTCAATAATCAATGTTAATGACAATGCCCCGCAAATAACATCAAACAATATATTTAATATAAATGAAAACCAATTAGATGTTGGATCAATAAGGCATGAAGATATTGACAATGATGAGTTAACTTTCTCTATCTCTAATCCAAATTTAACTATTGATATGAATGGTATTGTTACCTTCAAGGAAGCTCCTGACTATGAAAGTCAAAAAACTTATTTAGCAACAGTTAGTATTACTGATGGTATTTTTTCAACCTCTCAAGATATTGTTATAAATATAAATAACGTAAATGATATTGCACCAATCATTGCATCATCTTTCTATACTGCTATAGAAAATCAAACTGCTATTGGTCAGGTAGTTGCCTCTGATCCAGAGGGAGATTCTTTTACTTTTTATATTTCAAATAATAACGAGATACAAATAACATCAGATGGATACTTAAGTTTCATTAATCCTGCAGATTATGAAGAAAAAGCACAACATATCATTGTTGTGCATGCAACTGATGGTATTAATACATCATCGCAAGAAATTATAATCTCAATTATTGATGCTAATGATAATGCGCCCGTTTTCTTATCGTCATCTATTTATACTCTAGATGAAAATAATACATATATTGGTGTTATTGAGGCCGTAATAGGTAATGGGAATGTATTGGAATATTCTTCTGACTCTAGTGATATAACTATATCGTCTTCTGGTGAAATGTCATTTATTCAGGCGCCAGATTATGAGGATAAAAGCATTTATACCTTTACAGTTTATGCTTCAGATGGAACTAATACTTCATCTCAAGTTATAACAGTAAACATTAATAATCTTAATGATTCTAAACCTATTTTTACTTTATCAGATGAGCTTGAGATATATGAAAATGAGGTGATGGTTTCAAAGGTTACTGCTTCAGATGCAGATGGTGATGAAATAGAATTCTCAACTCAGAGCAATGATTTTATTATTAATAATGAGGACTTTATTTTATTTAAAACTGCTCCAAATTACGAAGAAAAATCTATATACAGTCTTATTATTGAAGCTACTGATGGAGTTAATGAAATAAGTAAAGAAATAATTGTAGAGGTCTTAGACGTTAATGAGCCTCCATTAATTTCTTTGTCTAATAAAGAGGTTATTGAAGATGATGGTAAAGCAACATTTGTAATCAAGTTATCAAACGCCTATGACGAAGAGGTATCTTTTGATGTTCAGACAATTGCAGAAAGCGCTAGCGCAGATCTTGACTATATACCTATTAATCAAAAAATAGTTGTTGAGCCAAATGTTACAGAGTATTTGCTTGATATCAAAATTCTTGCTGATGTGCTGGATGAGTATAATGAAACTCTAAAAATAATTATCAGCAACCCAGTAAATTCTTATATCGAAAGCGATACCGTAACTCTAACAATTATTGATAGTGATGCTCCACCTACTATCGATATCAGCTCACCCTCTTCTATTATTGAAGGAGAGACGATTGACTATGTATATACTCTTTCAAACCCATCAGGCAAAGATATTAGCTTTGACTATAAATTAAGGGCATATGAAATTGATCAGAATTATATTAACTTCAATGATTTTGATAATCTCTCAGGTACTTTAGAAATACCACCTGGCAGTACTGGCGGTGTATTGTCTATAAATTCACTTGAAGATCTATACGTTGAACCAAATGAAATTTTTACAATTGAAATATCAAATGCTTTGAATGTTAATACAAATATTGTCGATTCTCTTAATTCAGTAAATACTATTTTAATTAATACTACTTTTGCAAAAATTTCGATGCAAGATGTTTCGATCGATGAGTCTGTTGGTACCTTTACACTTCCATTGGCAATTGATGTAATTCCAATTTTAGATGTTGAAATCGACTATCAAACAGTATCCAAGAGTGCGAATGTTATAGATGACTTTACACCAACTTCTGGAACCTTAGTTTTCTCAGAAGGCAATCTATCACAACTTATTGAAATTCAAATTAATGATGACCTGTTAGATGAGCCTGATGAAAATTTTGAATTACTATTGACTACTCCTGTCAATGCTATTTTGGTTGATGATACGTCTGTTGTAACAATTATTGATAATGATATTACTAGTATTAGTTTTGAAAACCTTAGGATTAGCGAATCTATAGATCCGACAATAAATGTAACATTGACTCAAGCTGACAGTAACCCAATTGAAGTAGATTATGAATTAGTTGGGATTACAGCAATAGCTGATGAAGATTTTGTAACATCATCTGGAAAATTAACATTTGAACCAGGTGAAACAACTAAGGGTATATTAATAGATTTTATTGATGACAATGTCCGAGAAAATGATGAATTACTTAAATTAGTTTTTTCCAATAATGTAAACGTTTCTCTTCCTGTGACAGAGCAAACAATAACTATTCTTGATAATGAAATTACAGAACAGGTAAATGTTTCCCCTTCAGCTTCAAGCGAAGGAAATGAAATAGAAATTAATTTAAGCCTTGCTCAACCAAGTGAAAAAACATTAATTTATAGTTATTCAACTGAGAGCGGTGATGCTCTATCAAATCAAGATTACATCCCAGTATCTGGAGAGATCAGTTTTGCTCCCGGAGAGACAAGTAAAAGCATATCAATTAAAACAATTGAAGATAATGTAAAAGAAAAAAGAGAATTTTTTAATTTAAAGATCGTATCAATTGATGAGAGCCCAGTCATTGATTATTCAAAAGTTTATATTGTTGATAATGATACGACAAACATTTCGATTACCGATGGCGGTGCCTCAGAAGATGAAGGGTTTGGAAATCTTTCTGTAATACTCTCAAATGCTGCGTCAACTGAAATTACTTCTAGATATATTATTAAAAAAGAAGGATCTAATGAGGTTCTTAAAGATGGAGAAATAATTTTTGCTCCTGGTGTTATAAGAAATGAAATAACTATAACCTTTGATGATGATGAGCTTGATGAAGATGATGAGGTCTTTATAGTTGAGTTATTTGATTCGAATGCTGATTTTATTGATGATGGAATTGCAGAATTTACAATATTTGATAATGATATTGTTCCTGTAATTGATGCACTTTCAGCAACCATTGTAGAGCAAAATAAAAATGCTGAAGTAAATATTGCTCTTTCAGCCCAATCTGGAAGAAGTATTGTTGTTGAGTATTTTACTGAGGATGAAACTGCTTTATCCAATATAAATTATATGCCCCAATCCGGCACATTAACATTTAATCCTGGTGATCAAGAAAAGACTGTATTTATACCAATTATTAATAATAGTGTTTTTGAAGATGATATAACTTTTAAATTAAGCCTTAGGAATGGTGAAAATGTAGAAATTGGCAGTCAAGCCATAATTACAATTACTAATAACGATCCAGCACCTATTATTAGTACTGTAGAAGAAATTACCATTTCAGAAAATCAAGAATCTGCGGAGATTACATTCGCACTATCAAAGCCTTCAAAAAAAGAAGTTACCTTTAACTATTCAACCTCTTCTGGTACCGCCTCTCTTGAAGACTACATACCGATATCTGGTTCTGTTGTTCTACCAAGAGGAACTTTTAATAAAACAATTAGCATACCAATCATTGACGATCTAATAGACGAAAATAATGAAACTTACAAAATTATATATACTGAACCTAGATTTGCTGCTTTGGCATTAAATTCATCAACAATAAAAATTAAAGATAACGATTTCCCACCAAGCGCAGAATTTTTTGATACTCAAAATATTATTGAGGGTGAAGCTATAGAAATTCCAGTAAGCTTGAATTTAGAATCAGGATTACAGATTGAAATTGACTATGAAATAAGAGCGGGTCCTGATAACCCTTCTGACTTTAATGATTTTAATGCTTTATCTGGCAAATTAATCTTCTTACCAGGAGAATCTCAAAAAAGTATTTTAATAGAAACTTTTGACGACAGACTAGATGAGAGTAATGAAACTATCCAAATTCTATTAACAGATTCATCAAATGTTAATCTCACTAATAATTCCCAAATTATAACCCTTATAGATAATGACTCATCACCTCAATTAAATCTAACAACAAACTCAATTGACCACCTTGAAAGTGATTTATTTGTTACAAATATAATTGCCGAAGATGATGATGGGGATGATTTGTTGTTCAGTCTTACAGGAAAAGATGCTGATTTATTTGTAATTAATAATCTTGGTGAGTTGAGTTTAAAAAATTATCTTGATTTTGAATCAGTAAGTAAATTTACTTATGAGATAGACGTAATTGTCTCTGACGGTTTTAATACAGACACCGCAACTTTAAATTTAAAGCTAATTGATGTTAATGACGTTTCGCCTTCAGTAGAAGCATTAGATGCTTATCAAATTGTTGAGAATGTTATTTCAGTAGGCATTATTCAAGTAGAAGATATTGATAGTGATAATTTAACCTATTCAATCAAAGGAGATGACGCTAATTCATTTATATATAACGAAAATTCAAAAATTTTAAATTTTGTTAATGCGCCTGATTTTGAAGAACAAACTTCATATAACATAATATTTGAAGCATCTGATGGTCAAAATATTACGCAAAAAAATATAGCTATTACTATCATTAATATTAATGATGAAGCGCCTGAAATCACTTCAAGTAATATATTTAATGTTAATGATAATTCTTTGTTAATTGGTTCTATTGAGGCAATCGATCCAGACGGAGATGATATTTCTTTTGTTGTTAATAATGATGAAATGGTTATATCTGAACCAGGACTTTTAAAGTTTAAAAATAAGCCTAACTATAATCTAAAATCAAAACATTTTGCTGAAATCCAAGTTACAGATGGTTTATTCACAACCTCACAAAATATTGAAGTATTACTTACTGATGCAACAGAACCTAAGATTTCATCAGATATAGGAATCGTTACTGTTAATGAAAATAATGACATAACTGTATCATTTACTATAAACGATGGTGATATTAGTATCGGAACATTGTTTGCTGATGAGACTGTTACTTGGTCTGTTCAAGGTAGTACTCGTGATTACAATATTAACCAAAATGGTCAAATATTCTTATCTGAACCAGCAAATGCATTTGAGCAAAATTTATATAGTTTTACTGTCGTTGCGATAGATCAAAATAATAATAGAGAAACTATTAATATTTTTGTTAATGTTAATGACATAACTGCGCCTGTTATTACCTTAGTCGGTGATTCTTCATTAACTCTTGAATTAGGATCTACATATAGTGATGCTGGTGCTACTACTGATGATGGAAGTGAAGTCATATCATCAGGCACTGTCGATGTTAATACTGTTGGCACTTATACGATTACTTATACCGCAGAAGATTCAGCTGGTAACACCAGCACTGCTACTAGAACTATTACTGTAGTTGATACTACAGCACCGGTTATAACTCTCCTTGGAGTTAACCCTGCAGAGGTGGAATTAGGTTCTAGTTATTCAGATGCTGGTGCTACTACTGATGATGGAAGTGAAGTCATATCATCAGGCACTGTCGATGTTAATACTGTTGGCACTTATACGATTACTTATACCGCAGAAGATTCAGCTGGTAACACCAGCACTGCTACTAGAACTATTACTGTAGTTGATACTACAGCACCGGTTATAACTCTCCTTGGAGTTAACCCTGCAGAGGTGGAATTAGGTTCTAGTTATTCAGATGCTGGTGCTACTACTGATGATGGAAGTGAAGTCATATCATCAGGCACTGTCGATGTTAATACTGTTGG
>Ga0181603_10000660_pt1 | contig 29510 bp, 20 predicted proteins | sample 041ome_13_FD_148633 | JGI IMG/M metagenome (GOLD analysis project Ga0181603, IMG submission 148633) | Coastal salt marsh microbial communities from the Groves Creek Marsh, Skidaway Island, Georgia - 041409US metaG (spades assembly) | ecosystem: Environmental > Aquatic > Marine > Intertidal zone...
CAAAGACGTACCGCCAAATGCCGCCACTACCCGGCCCGACCTCGTCGTCGAAATCGTTGCGTCGCGCGTCGAATTCGCGCGCGTCGCGTGGTGACGATCGCGCCGATTGCGCGACAACGAAACGGCGTTTAGCGTTGACCGAACGCGACTGTTTTTGCGCGCTCGACCGTTTGCTCGAATCGACGCGTTTCGACGCTCGCACGGGCGCCGACGCGCGACGATCGGCGCGGCGCGATCGCGCGATCGCGCGAACGAGGGACCGACGCGCGTTCGTCGACCCCGCGATCGCGCGAACGGACGCGCGCGCGCGCGAACGCGCGCCATTCCCGACGCTCGCGCGTCGTTAACAACGTCGCGTTCTTCGCACGCGCGCGTCGATTCGCGCGACGCGCGACGTCGGGCGCGCGCGAGCTCGCGCGACACGCGTCGATGACGGCATCGCGCGCGCGGCGACGCGCGCTGGACGCGCGGCGCGCGGAACGCGCGCCGTCGTCTCGCGTAATGTCGCGAATCGCCGCGCGCGGCGACGCGCGCGCGGCGTCGCACACGCGGGTGTGCGCGCCGTCGCACAAAGCGCTCGGCGACGCATTATACGAGCGGCGCGTCGGCGCGACGCCGCGTCGCGCGCGGTCGCGGACGAGCGCGTGCGAGCGGGGCGTTCGGAAGCGTGACGGGTGCGGACGCGTCGCGCGCGTCGTTCGCGCGGACGCGCGCGCGCGCGACGCGACGACGCGCGCGCGAATGTACGACGATCGATTCGCGACGCTCGCGCGACGCGCTGGGCGACGCGCTCGCATCGCGCGGACGCGCGCTCGAGCGCGATGCGCGCGGCGATCGCGAAGACGAAACCTCGCTCGAGCGCGCGCGCGCCTCGAGCGCGCGCGCGCGTTCGGCGCCGAACGCGAAGCGCGCTGTGTCGCGCGCGCGCGGACGCTCGACGTGCAGATCGCCGCGCGCGCGATAAGGGTAAGTTCGTCGCGCGCGCGTCGGACGACGCGCGCGCGGCGATTTTCCGTGCGCGCGACGCGCGTTTCGCGCGTAGCGGCGCGCGCGGCGCGCGCTTCGACCGCGAAGCGCTCGATGCGCGCGCGCGCTCGAGCGAGGTTGCGTCTTCGCGCCGCGCGCGACGATGCCTCGCGCGCGTCGCGCGCCGTCGCGCGCCGAACCGGCGCGCGACGCGAGCGCGAACGGCGTCCCGCCGACGCGCACTGCGCTGTTTGCGCCCACCGTGGAGACCGGCGACCGCTTCCGCGTCGACGCGAGCGTGCGAACGCACACCGCTGAAGGCGGGCGAGCGTGGACCCCGTACTCGCCGGGGCGCGACGACGCGCCGTGCGTGGTCGGGTTCGGCGTCGTTCAAGCGGACTCTCGCATCGCATCCGAATACGACGAAGAATTGCGCAAAGCGCGCAAGTTGCGGCGAAAGCTCGGCCTAGAGCTCGTGATGGATGTGCGCTACGCCCGAAATCGCGGGACGGTGCAGACGACCATGTCCGTGGAGACGTTCATCGATGGCGCGGGCGCCGCCGGGACGATCTTCGGGACTCGAAGTCAAAGATTCAGATTCGTCGAAAACGCGATTCGACGGCGATACCCGCGGCGCGCGCGCGCGCAAGACGCCGACGACGGCCCTCCGTGCGACGCGGACGCCGCCGTCGCGTGGCTGCTCCGACAACCGCACGATTCGCGAGACAGTATCCTCGTCGAATTCGATCGCGATACCGTGCGCAAGCCTTCGTTTCCGTATCGCGTGGTGTACGAGAGCGAGTCCGGCGACGAAGGCGCGTTCGGATGCGCGCTCACGGAAGCTGAGTTCGCCGACTGGTTAGGCGGTTGGCGTCCGCCGCCGGCCGCGAATCTCGACGATTTCTTCGCGATCCTGCGGACGATGAACGTCGATTTGAGCGGCATCGATACCGTCAGGACGCGGTGGCTATGTTTTGAAATTGGCAGTGGATGGGCGAACGTGTCCCTGGCTTTAGCGGAAACGCTCGGCGACGACGTATTGTGCATCGCGATGGACCCGAAGGAAGGGCTGGAATCGACACGCGCGAAGAACCACCCGCGCGTGCTCATTCTTAACGAAGACGTGTGGGATGCCCAATTCTTCATGGACGTCAGAAGAGCCACCGCTGGGCGCGTGCTTCACGCGCACGCGTCGCCGCTGTGTAAGTATTACTCCACGGAGCAGCGCCCGAGGCGAAAAAATCTACGCGACCGCGGATTGCAGCACGTGATTGATGAAGAGCTGCTGCACGCAGACTCCATGGTGACTGTGGAAGTCGACACGTTACGACTGTTAAATCCGCTTAGCATCAGCGTGGAGAACCCGCACAACGACGCGGATGGCATCGGCTCGCGATGCGATCTCTTGTCCGACGTGTACGCAATGCTCGACTTCCTCGTGAGGTGGAGCGTGAGCTACTGCCACTTCACAAAGGGCGAGATACGGAAGCACACCGACCTGTACGTCACCCGCAATCTGTACGACGTCATGAAAGAGGCGAAATGGAAGGGCCTGTGCACGTCGAGTTCGCCGTGCGCATACCGTCGCCGATCGGGGGCGAGGCAGCACAAGTCTGGCGTTCAAAACCAAAAGGGATCGGCGAAAAAAGGGAGAATCCCTTTAGCGCTCGCTCGCGACCTCGCCAAGCACGTCGGCGTTCTCAAGACGGTCGTCGCGCGTTGAGTTTCTACCCGTCGACCCGTGTACGTCGCAAAGCGACCGTTCGAATCCAGCGAGCCTCTCCGGAAGGTATAGCACACGCATGTTCACCCAGAGACACCCAGTGGCAAAATGGAATTGTTGAAGAGAATGTTAATGGATTGCGAGAGAATGCTACAAGAGTGCCGCGGCGTTGGCGCAACCCGAGAAGAGGAATCGTCGTCGAGCGTGGTGGTGATGTGCTTAAATAAGATATCAATCGCGCTCGAAAGCTTAAATAAGATATCAATCGCGCTCGAAAGAAGTGGAAACTAGTAGAAATTTTTGTGATTTTAAAACACTCTTTGAAAAGAGTGTAATGGTACCAAAACTTATCTCATACAACGCTTGCTCACGCAAGCTTAGATTTTGAGCGAACTCGTGCACCTGGAAGTTGCGAAATACAAGAGATGAGGATCGCGGGTGCCAGCAATGCGCAACTGATGTGAACGGTCCAGGCGTGCGCTCGCAGCGCGTATTGTGGTATACTTCCGTCCTGAGGCAACGCTTGCTTCATAAAGCGGAAAATGGTGTGTGGGTTATAGCCACTTCCGGCAAAGGCGAGCTGTGGTAACACAAAGCTTGACGAGCTGCTCATGCGCGAATGCGAGGCGTTCAGTGCCGAGAGCGCAAGCGTGATGACCAGCGCCTTGCCGTAAGACGTCATTTGATTGGTCAGATCATCTGAGTGCATGGATGCTGCGTGTGCCCAGATAAAAAACATGTTGAAGGCAATGCTTTTGATGTCTACATGGGTCTTCGGGTTCGTTGCCGAAAGCGCGGCCGCGGCCAAGAGCGTGGCATAGAATCCATAATTCAGTCGCGCTCCGCTCATAGCCGAAGCGATAAGACGGATAAATCCCGCAACAAGACAAAGGAGCGGCATTCCAAGAAAAGAGTCGGTATGACCGGCGTGTTGCCAGAAATTATCCGAGGGCTTATAGACTTCTAATCTCGCTACTTCGGAGATAGAAGTGTCTGAATCATCGCTCGATAGCGACGACTTTGCCAACATCGCCAATCGCTCGAGCAGATCCAAAGTTCTCGTGAGCGCGAGGATGTGCGCCATTTCGACGACAAACTCAAACTTAGCGCTCTTTGGTTCGCCGTGCACAAGTACGTACGCGAGCGAAGACAAAAACTGCCGGGCCGCTTTCGTACCCTTGACTTGCGCAATGTGCTCTACGCCATCGCTAATCTCTTTCGCGTGCGCTTGGCTCGGTATGAAGAGCGCTGGGATGTTGCAACCGATAGGCATCTGTTTCGCCGTACCGCTACGAACGAAACATTGTAAATGAACAGCACCGAGGATAACGATTGCGTTGCGCTTTCGATCGTCTCTACCGTTCGGGTATAGGATCACCTCGGCTCCGCCGTTGCGCCTGTGGCGAAGTTCAGAATCGATGTAGTGACCATCGTGCAACGCTCTCACACCGAGCTCCTCGCTGAAAGATCCCGGCGGAATATGAATGCGAACGATGTCAGACGAAGAATCCTTGACGGGGAAAATCGCAAGATCTTCTGAAAACCCGTGTAAGTTCTCCGTCTCGGTGAGAGGAACCAACTTCCCAGGCGTGCGCGCGTCGAACAGTCTTCCATGGCTAAACACAGCTTGCGGGTGCATATCGTCCGGAAGGATACCGTTCTCTTTCGCTAGCAGTTCTCTCTTTCCATCACGAGCGCCTCCAATCCAACCCATCACGAGCGAGCCCTTGAACGCGTATGCGTTGCCGTTCAGCTCCTCTTCATCCAAGGTGTTGTACACGTTGTCCGATTCCGAGCTCACATTAGTCGCACCATTTAAGCTGGACCCTTCCGAAAGGCTATCGACTGCGCGCAATGGAAGCTGGCCCGTAAGCTGTGGGAGATCACTCTCCACGACCACCGTGCTGTGTTCGCCTCCGATTGTCGGCTGATTCATGAACAAGAATTGATACAGGTAATGACTGACGGTGGGATCCGCGCCGTGCATGATGGCGCTGTACACGTCATCCTTCTCGTTTGTGCCGGTTTCGGCAGCTGATTCATGTATCGGTGCGGAATAGTTGACCTTCTCAGCATCCAGATCAGTGTCCTGCTCGTTCTCCGCCGCGAAACGAACCCACGTTTGATCATCGCTGGTGTTTTTCAATAGCGCGTCGTACTTATCGTATACGGTGTCCAGGCTCTTCGTCAACTCTTGCCGGCCACCCATCGATGAAGCTGGGGCGCGATAGTTGTGCGTCGCCTTTGCGCTATTCGCTTTGGATGACATCGTATTCCTCTTCGCGGAACCCTTCTCGTTGATCACTTGATGAGGTGTGAGCCTTTCTCCAGCATCGTCCAAACCCAAAAACGTGCGGACCAATCTGTCCGCTTGTTCCTTGGGCTTGTCCTCGAGGAAGCTGCGGAAGTCCTCTACGAATGCGCTCACTTCCATCGACGCTCGTTGCACGTTCATCTGTATGGAGTTAAAAGATGAAGATCGCGGCCCTTGCTGCGTGAGCGCCGGATGATACACTCCCAACAAAAACGCCGCCACATCTTTCTCATCCGCACTCAACAAGTGATGCTTGAGCTGAAGCCCTCGAAGTCGTTTCTTCGCCCGATCTTTCGCTCGACGTTTCGCCAAGCACAACCGACACGTCTCCAAATTCGGATCGAAGTGTTCCGGCGTCAGCGTCTGCTTGCACGAGCAACAATACCACCTTCGCTCCCCCTTATCTTCCATCTTCTTCCGTTTCGCCACTTTAACGCCCGCGCTCTTCGCTCTTTTATTCGATCCAGCGCTCGCCATCACCAACGCGTCCAACGTCAACGCTTGTCCCTCCTCGCGCTCTCGCTCCGCGTCCGGCGCCCTCGTCAGGCTGCTCCCGCCGCTTCCCCCGCTCGCCCGTTCGCTCACCGACGTTTTATTCCCATCCACCACCGCCGCCGCCGCCGCGAGTTCCATCACCATCTTCTCCATCGCCACCGTGCGCTCGTCCTTGCGTTCCTTGCGTCGCGCGCCGTCTTCGCGCGCCATCGCTCGCAATTATCACCGACCGGAGGCGGGCGGCGTTCCGGTCGCGCGACGCGGCGCTTCGCGGCCTCGCTCGGGGCGTCGCGTCGCGTCGGACGTCGCTCGACGAATCGTCCGCGTCCGCGCGCTCGCGCGTCCGCGCGCGCGCGTCGACCTCGCGACGCGCGTCGCGCTGTGTCGCGATCGCGCCGGGGCTTGGGGAAAAAGAGCGCGGCGGGAGACGGGATTTGAAGATTTCTGATTTCGCGGACGCGCGCGCGAGACCGGCGCGTCTAGCGCGCGCCGGCGCGGCTATTCCAAAGATCGACGAGCTCGTCGTCGAGCTCGTCGTCGTCGAGCTCGATCTCGATCTCGTCGCGCGCGATCGGGTCGAGAGGCGCGGGAGACGCGACGAGACGCGCGGCGCGGTCGCGACGGAGAGACCGAAGAAAGTCGCTCTCGAAACGCGAAGCCTCGAGCTCGAACGCGCGCTGATCGCCGGGTTTGACGACGGTTTTGTGCGTGAAGGGCCATAAATCACCCCAACGAAGCTTGCGGGCGTACTTGTAGCCGTCACGGCCGATGAGATCGCCGTGAGATCTGGCGACGGTGACGCGCTCGAGTTCGCCAGAGGGGGCGCAGAGCTCAAAGACGACGTGGCCTTTACGCTTCATGGGCTGACGAATGACGCGCGACCAATCCTCGAAAGACTCGCGCGCGAGACTTTCGTGATATTCTTCGTCTTCGTCTTCTTCGTCTTCTTCGTCTCCGTTTCTTTCGTCGTTCGGAGTCGCGGATTTTTGCGCCGCGAGCGCGTCGCGAGCGGCTTGCGTCGCGCGCTCGGCGTCTCTGCGCGCCGCGCTTCGACGCATCTTGCGCAGTACGACGTATGAAAACTTTTCATCCTGGTATGGTCTGGCGCCATGTTTCATTTCTCGCACGTACGCGCTTCGCAGCGTTCGCTGAGGAAAGTGGCACCACGTCGAAAAGCCATCCTCAGCGTTGACATCCTTGAGCGGACACGCTTTGTCGTGCTGGCAAGGCGCCACGACGTACGCCTCCACGGCGTCTTCGCTCGGTTCAAAGTCGAGTCTTCGCGCGTCCTGTTCCATATCGCGTCGAGCAACGTCGAGAAGCATCGCTCTCGCGCGACGAATGAGTAAGCTCCCTCGCGGTGTTCCAGGTTCGGCCAAGACTAAGATGCCACCCGGAGCGACTTTATCCCATAACTGACGAATCGTTACGTCGAGCTGTCGTTGATTTCGCACTTCGCGTCCGCGCGCGTTGACGACGTGATTATCGGGAATTTCGCCCAGCGCGTACGACGAAACAACGACGTCAAATCCACCTCGTCGATTGGCGCCACGAAGACTCGCGCTCGTGCGGATGCCTTCACTTTCGTGCCAAGGGTGAGGCGTTTTCAATCTCAACGCGCTCGCGGGCCGAAACCCGTGGCGCTCATCCTCCACCGCTTCGAAATCGCTAAAGTCCAATACTCGCGTCACAGACGCGTCGACGTCGTCTAAAACGTCGCTGAGCTCTTCACTAACACCTATTTTGTCCTCTGACGTCGTCGACGCGCGTTCAAGCGCCGCGGTCGTTCGACGTTCTTGCTCTATATTCTTCGCGTATCCCGTCACGCGTCTCGCAAAACGCATCATCCCTGGGTTGCTATCGACGAACGCCACCTTAACATCGGTATCACGCCCGCCATGCGTGCCAACATCATCTCCGAAAACCGCGCGCACGGCGAACAGAGTCGTCGGGACCGGCCCCGACCCAAAATCTAAAACGCTCCTCGGCTTGAAACTCGTGCCCAAGCGATCGCGCGTCTCGTACAAAATCCTCTTCAATGCCCCCATCGTCATCGGACTTCGCATCACTGCGTACACAGCGGCATCGAGTTCGTCATATTTCACCTCCACCGACGATTTTTCTCCCGCTCGCTCGACGTCGACAGGCGATTCCACTCTACGCAGCTTTCGCTTGCTTAACCGCGCGCCCCACTCGATGTCGTCGTCCCACGAAGCGAGCGCGCCGCCCTCCAACCCTCTCGTTGCGCCTAACTCCGAAGCTGATCGTCCATCGAGTTGTTTCGCATCTAATTCACCCGCGCTCGTCTCCAACGCGTTCACCACGCGTCCGCCGCTCGATCTTTTCAGCGCTTCGCGCAGCGCGTCGAACCGCCGCGAGACGCGTCGTCCTACGCGAACCCCTCGCTCGCCCCCGAACGCGTCCCGCACCGCCCGTCGCAGCGCCTCTTCCGTGACCGCATCATACGACGTCATCATTCCCACGCGCTGTCGCGCCAACGCGATCGCTTTCGCGCGAAACGCGCGGTGTTCGTCCCGCGAAAGCGCATCCACCGCGCGTCCCAGTCGCGCATTCAATCGCAAACCATCGCGTGCGCGCGCGATCGACGCCGCCGACGCGCTCGTGGACGCGATCGACGTCATCGCGCGCGCCCCGCGCCGCGCCAGCGTCATGACGGTCCGTCGCGCGTCGTCGCGGAGTGTCGCGCGCCGCCGCCGCCACTCGCCGACGCACCGCGATGCCGCCGAAAAAGAAAACCGCCGACGACGGCGCCGACGACGTCGGCGCGGCCAAGTTCGGTCGCGTGCGAAACAACCTTCGCATGGGCATCGTCGGCCTGCCCAACGTCGGCAAGTCGAGCCTGTTTAACATCTTGACCGAGCAATCCATCGCGGCGGAGAACTATCCATTCTGCACCATCGACCCGAATGAAGCGCGGTGCCCGGTCCCTGACGCGCGATACGATCGATTAGTCTCCATGTGGAAGCCCGCGAGCGAGTATCCAGCGTTTCTGAGCGTGACCGACATCGCGGGCTTGGTGCGAGGCGCGTCTTCGGGCGCTGGCTTGGGGAACGCGTTCTTGAGCAACATCATGGCGACGGATGGCATATTTCACGTGGTGCGAGCGTTCGACGACCCGGAGGTGGTGCACGTGGATGATGAGATCGATCCGGTGCGTGATTTGGAAACCATCACCGCGGAACTGTGCTTGAAGGATTTGGAGACGGTGAAGCGGGCGATCGCGGACGAGGAGCGAGACGTCAAGAAGAACCCGACGATGAAACTCTCGGCGTTGTTCAAGGACACGATGGCGCGGTGCACGGAAATGTTAGAAAATAACTTGGCGATTCGAACCGGAGAGTGGAACACGCCGGAGGTGGAGATGATTAAAGACAAACTGCCCGCGTTGTTGACCACCAAACCGATGATTTATCTCGTCAACCTGAGTAAACGGGACTACGTACGCAAAAAGAACAAGTGGCTGCCGAAGATTCACGCCTGGGTGCAGCAACACGGCGGCGGTATCATGATTCCGTTTTCCGTCGAATTTGAACAAGAGCTGTTCGATTTAGGCGACGACGAGTCGCTGCGCTCGGCGTTTTACGAAGAAAACGAAGGCGCAAAATCGGCGTTGCCAAAGATGGTGACGCAAGGGTACAAGGAACTGAATCTCATGTACTTCTTCACCGCGGGCGAGAAGGAAGTGCGATGCTGGACCGTGTACAACGGTGCTCTCGCTCCTCAAGCCGCTGGCGTCATTCACACCGATTTCGAGAAGGGCTTCATCAAGGCTGAAGTGTGTTCGTACGACGACTTCGCCGCAATCGCCACCAAGCCTTCGATGGCTGAGGTGAAAGAGGCGGGCAAGTACCGCCAAGAGGGCAAGGCGTACGTCGTCAAAGACGGCGACATCATCCACTTCCAAATCGGCCAGCTCACGAAATCGAAGAAATAGTCCACACCGTTGATTGTTCATAGCGAAATTGTTTTCATGAAGAACTAGTCCACATCGTTGATTGTACATCGCGAAATTGTTTTCATTCGTAGTTCGCGCGTGCCGCGAAGATCCCTCACACTCCTAGGCGAGACCTCACATTCGCGCGCACCGAGCGTCGCGCGTGCCGCCGCGCGCGTGAAGCGTGCTGATGTTCGCATCGATGTATTCCGACGACGACGATGACCCTCGCGCGCTGTACGTCTCGAACGGTGATGCGTTTCGCTCGAGATTTCGAGAATTCGCGTTGTTGAAGATTTCGACACGAAAACGACGCGGTGACTGACGATGCGCGTGCGTCGACGACGCTGCACGTGTGAATGAAACAGGCCATTACACGCGTGCTGTGAGACGGACGACGTGGAGACGCTCGCGGCGTTGATCGCTCCGCCAGTGGTGACGGAGGGCGACGACGCGGCGGCAAAGACGGCTGAAGGAAACGAAGACGAGAACGACGACGAGGGTAAGGATGAAGGAAACGACGATGACGACGACGACGAGGAGGAGGAGGAGGATGAAGAAGATTTCAATCCCGACGCCGAGGACGACGAGGACGACGAGGAGGAGAGGGATGGAAATCCTGCGTTCGGCGCGTTTGGTGACGCAGGGCGTTCGTACAGCGTCAACAGTACGGATCGCGAGGGATTGACGCCGTTGCACGTGGCTCTGCTCTACGGCTCGATCGGGTGCTTGAAAGCGTTATTAGAGGCGGGGGCCAAAGCGTACGTCACTTTGGAAGGTTCGCCACCAATGCACATCGCGTGCGCGATGAGCGGTTTCGAGAAGCACGAGGCGTTCGCCATCGAAGCCGTCAAGGCGTTGTTGCCACACGTGGAGAATGAGTGTACGCAGGACGATTACGGACGCACGGCACTTTCCGTTGCGGCGCAGCACGGTGTTTTACCCATCGTTCAGCATCTCGTGAGCGAGTTCACGCCGCCGAACGAGGAGGATACGGTGGAGGTGTATGTGAATTTGCGCGACAAGACTCGAAATCGGCCGGTGCACTGGGCGTGCGCATACGGTCGCGGCGACGTCGTGGATTTCTTGTTGAAGAATGGTGCGGATCCAACGCTCAAGAACGACAACAAAGATAATGCTTTACACTGCGCGGTAAGAGGAGGCGACGTAAAATGCGTTGAGTTGCTTTTGAAATCTCACGGTGCGTTGACCAAGGACAAGAACGCGCAGCAACAGACGCCCGGCGAGCTCGCGGCGGCTCGTGGTCGACCGACGATTGCAAAATTATTGAAAGCTACCGTCCTTTCGGCGGCAGATGAAGATTTGAAGCGAGTCATCATCGCCCCGGACGTGTGCTTCTTGCACCACTCATGTCCACCCATCACGCGTCTCCCAGCGGATGAACCGCCGCCAGAGAATGTCAACCGTCTCAACGTCTTGCTTAACAACACGAACGGTACTTTGCGAGGTAAAGATTTTGAAGATATGAACGTTGAATACGTTTCCGACGTGCAACCAGCGGCGTGGGCGGATGTACTGCGCTGTCACGAGTATGCGTATCTGCGAAAAGTGCAAAAGATTTGCGAACAGTTACCTGACATTCGCGTGATTCCGCGAGCGATCGGCACTATCGACGGCGATACCGCAGTATGCTCGCAATCTTTCAACGCTGCGCTCGCTGCGGCGGGAGCGACGATCGAGGCAGTGGAGAAAATCGTCTCCGGCGAAACGAATAAAGTCTTTTGCGCCGTGCGTCCACCCGGACACCACAGCGGTCCGCTCGGTCCAGTGGGTACGCCGAGCGAACCTATTGGCACTGGTTCGCACGGCTTTTGCTTGATAAACAACGTCGCTGTTGCTGCAGCTTACGCGCGATGCGTGCACCGCAAAACGCTTCGTAGGATCGCTTTGGTTGATTTTGACGTGCATCACGGAAACGGAACAGAGGCGTGCGTGCAAAACACCGCGCCGAGCGCGCCGCAATTCAAGTACTCATTACCAATCGGTGGTGGTACGTTCTCCATGAACATGTACCGTCCATGGCTCGATGAAACCGACCCGGAGGAAGTCATGTTCGCCTCCGTGCACGGTTACGGTCGCAAAGAGCTGCAGCACCACTTCTATCCGGGCACCGGGCCGACGAAGAGCACCAAGGGTGAATACGATTTGGACACGGAGGAGCCCGCGGTCTGGGAGGACGACGGCGTCGTCGAAGATCCGATTCATGTCGAGGCCGAAAACCGCGTGAGCACGGCCAGGGGCGAGCAACCGTGGGTTTTGGACGTCGGCATGGAGGGCACGGGTAAGAAATCCGAGCGAGGCGCCGCGTGGCGTCGCGTGTGGAAGGGGAAGATTTTGCCCGCGATCAACGCTTTCGAACCCGAGCTTATCATCATTTCTGCCGGATTTGACGCTCACGCCAAGGATGACATTCAAGGACCTGTAAACTTGGGCGTGAAAGAGCAAGACTACGAATGGCTTACGACGGAGTTGATGAAGATTGCGAATTCGCACGCAAAGGGCCGCGTGATTTCCGTCCTCGAAGGCGGCTATCGCATTCAGGGTGGTCCAGTGTCTGCGTTTGGTCGCTCTGTCGCCGCTCACGTGCGCACGCTGTTCCAACCCAACGCCGAGAAGTATGACGCCGAGGCGAGCAAGGCTGAATTCAACGAAGAACTGCGCGTGCGTCGAGAGATTCGCGAAAAACGCGAAGCCGAAGCCGAAGCCGAGCGCATCGCCTTCCTCGAGCGTCTTGCCGAGGAACAAAACGAAGCCGCCGCGAACGTAGACGGCGATGCTGATTTCGACGCCGACGCTTCGGGCGAAAAGCGCCCGGCGGCCGACTCCGACGTCCCCGCGCCGAGCGGCAAGCGCCGCCGCGGCGCGCCCGTCGATTACGCGGCGCTCAACGCTAAGATCGAAGCCGAGGCCGCGGCCAAACGCGCCGCGGCCGATGGGACTGCGATGGACCACGACTAGAACCACGTCGCGATCGACGCCCAAGCGATAGAACTCAATCAATAAAACTCTGCGACTAGACGCTAAAAAATATCTTCACCATCGGCATTCGTCGTCGCATCCCCTGCGCACCATGCACGCTATCCGCGCCACTCAACGTACGAACCGAACGTCCACATCGTGTGCGACCGCGTCGTGCGCGTCCAAGCGCCACGCGCGCGCCCAGCGCGTCGCGCGCCCGTCCCAACGGCGCGTCACCGTCGCGTTATCCACTCCCGCGCGCGTGTCGACGCGCTGCGCCGCCGTGGACGTCGCGCAGGTGGCGATCGCGGGTATCGACACCTCGGGATTCGATCAAATGTTCATCAACGGCCTGAAGGTGGGGATTCCGCTCTACGGCGCCGTGGTGGGGGCGGTGTTCATCTTCGGGACGATCGCCAAGGTGGCGTTTCCTGAAAAGTACGACGCGGCGCTGTACGGCGCCGAGGCGAAGAAGGAGGTGGAGAAGATTGATTTGGATAATTTGAGCGAAGAAGACGCGAAGGCGGTGGCCGAGTTAGAGGCGGAGCTGCGAAAGGAAGGGAAGTTGTGATAAAATGTGAGTACAAATTTCCACAAACGAGCGAACACGTCGATTCGACCGTCGTATTAATTTCCAGGAACGAGCGAACACGTCGATTCGACCCACGCTTTGTATGCCGCGTTGTCCTCACCGTATTTCTCAAGCTGTTTCTTATCCCCACGCTTCGCCGCGCTCGTCATCAGTTTCACGATGAAGAGTAAACCGAGCGAAGACGGCACGAGCGTGATCGGTCGCGTCAACATGGCGGGAAAACCCGCGACGTACAACCCCACCCAGAACATGATCTCGCCGAGATAATTCGGATGACGGCAAAACTTATACAGCCCTTTCGAGCACCACTTCGTCTTCCCTTCCTCGGTGGCTTTGTAGTTGAACTTTTGCTGATCCGCCACGGCTTCGAGAATCAACCCCACCCACTCGAGCGCCAAGCCGACGGCGATGACGCCCGCGTACTTGGCCGCGTTCACCGCGTTCACGTTTTGCGCGTGCCACATCATCGGCGAACTCATCATCGCGTACAACGCCGAGCACAGCGCGATGACGAGTGTTTGCTTGGCGAAACTCTTCGCGTTCGCCTCCGGCGCGTTCTTCGCGCGTTCTCGCCACTCGTCCCACGTCACGCTTCGATAAAACAAAAACGCCGCCAACCGCGCGCCGTACGCCGCGCCGCCCGCGACGTGCAGCGCGAGCATCGTCGTCACGAACGTCCCGCTCGCGACGAGTGCTTGATGCACGAACGCCGAAGCGAACAGAATGCTCAATCCGTATCCGATGCTGAACGAGTAGATGGGGTTGATGTACGCCAGCGCCACAGCGGGCGCGCACGCCGCCCAAAGCGCGGGCAGGGCGTAGTGCGTGCTCAGAATCGCCGACATCGCCGGCAGCGCGTTCGCGGCGACCGCACCGCGCGACGATTGGTGTTGCTGACGTGTCACAGACGGCGACTGAATGCGCGCGCGAGAGAGACCGCGCGACGAGTTGGCGGCGTTGCGACGCGCGCGGACGCTCGCGCGCGATGTGTTGCGCGTGTTGGCGGTGATGCGCGCGTTCGCGGAGACACAGCGCGCGATCGTGAGCGACATGGCGTCGTTGAATGACGTCGTGGCGCGTCATTAAACAGCGTTCAGCGCGCGGTCGCGATGTCGCGCGCCGACGCCGCGCCACCGCACGCGCTGGAAGACTTGTCCACGTTCACGGTGCGCGAAATCATCAACGATGGACGCGATGCGGCGGGGAAATTGGTGATTCTCGGTCAGTTTGCAAATTGCTCGAGCGACGCATTGGTGAAGCTGCAGCGCGCGCCGTTGCCGCACGACGAGCGAGGCGTGCGCGAGATGCTGGAACGCATCCGTTTGCGTTCGCGCGCGCCGTATAGCGGGGCAGAGTACGGGTATTACGTCGGGGAGCTCGCGCCGTCGACGTCGGCGTCGAGCGGCGGCGAAGACGTCGAGTGCGACGTGCTGTATCCGGGATGTTTGCTCGACGCCGACGAGACGAGCCGGGCGAAGTTGCTGAAGAAACACATCACGCGAAGCTCGACGCAAAAGTTGGTGTGCGTGCGAGAAACACCCGAGTTGTACGCGAAGGCGCACGAAAAGTATATCGCTTCGATCCCGCGCGAAGCGACGGCGTGGGTGCGAAAGATTTTGAGTCTGGAAAAGGAACGCGAGCGGTTGTTGCATTGCGACGACGACTTTTTGCTCAACGTTGACTCGAAATGGACGACACATCCCGATTGCGACGGCGCCGATCGCGCGACTTGGCGCGCGCACTCGAGCGTGACTGATTTATATTGCCTCGGTTTGTGCGTTCGCGAAGACTTTAAGAGTTTGCGAGACGCGCGCGCCGAGCATTTGCCGCTGCTTCGAGCGATGCTGCGCAAGGGTCGCGCCGTCATCGAAGACATTTACGGCGTCAATGCGGAAGAAATGCGCGTATTCGTGCACTACCCTCCGCAGTTTTATCACTTTCACGTGCATTATCAAGCGCTCAGCGCCAAGGAGCAGGGATGCGCGTGCGAGCGGGCGCACTCGCTCGAGGACATCATCGACAACCTCGAGCGAGACGGTGACCACTACGCGCGCGCTAACTTATCGCTCAAGATGGGTGAGCGAGACGCGCTGTACGCGTTTTACAACGACGCAGCCACGCGCGCGTGAAATACAACCCAACCCAAACCGACTCGACGCGGCGGTTGCGCCGCCGCGTCGCCGCCTCACTCGCCGCCTCGCGCGCGTCGTCTCGTCTTCGCGATGACGGCGGCGCTGGAAAGCGCGATGCGCGGCGTCGGCATCGACGCGTCCAGCGCGTCCAAATCCTTCGCGCGACGCTTCGATGCGTCGTCGCGCGTCGTCGCCGTCCCGCGCGCGCGTCGTCGGCGCGTCGAGGCTTCGTCGTCGTCGTTCGTCGCGCGCGCGACGTCCGCGCGCTCGAGCGGCATCGCGCGCGGTCGCCACGCGCGGTCGCGTCCGCGCGACGCCATCGTCGCGCGCGCCGAACGCGAAACCCGCCTGGTGTCGGTGCTCACGTCGCTGCCGCGGCGGTTCAACCTGTACTTTCAGCGCAGAAATTATCGCGTGACGCTTTGGCGCGCCATCAGCGCGTACTTTGGGTTCTATCTCGCAAACGTCATGACGCTGAGCTTCGGGGCCATAGGGATCAACGACGTCGTCGCGGGAGCGCTGAGCGTGGCGTTTTTTGAGGTGGTGACGCGGATTTATTACGCGAGCGCCGAGACGAACAAATGGCTCGAATTTCTCAACTGGTTCAAGGTCGGGTACTGTTACTCCCTGATCGCCGACGCGTTCAAACTCGGGTCGTGAGCGCGCGCGCGCGCGCGTCGGATTTCGAAATCGCGAGCGAAAACTCGTCTTGTAATACAACAATGTGGATACAGTAGTTTCATTTCATTCGTCCACGGTTGGCGAACCGTCGAGTTGCCGCAAAGCCTCGTACACGCCGACGCCGCACGACACGGACAAATTCAAACTCCTCACGTGACTTTCGTCGATGGGAATTCTACGCACACCCCCCGTGGCTTTGCACGCCTCCATCGCCGCGTCTGGCAGCCCCGTGGTCTCGGCGCCGAACAACAACCAATCCCCCGGTCGATACGCGCCGTCCTCCGCGTGCGGCCGCGCGCCGAATTTTGAAAACGCCACCAACCGCCCACGCTCGTCCCCGAGCTCGCGCCAATACGCGTAAAATGCATCCCAATCATCGTGCACCTTGACGCACACCGATTTCCAATAGTCCAACCCGGCGCGCTTCAACTGCGCGTCGTCGAGCGAAAATCCGAGCGGCGCCACCAAGTGCAGCGGCACCCTCGACGCCGCGCACGTCCGCGCGATGCACCCGGTGTTCCCGGGAATCTTTGGCGTCACCAAAACCACGTGCAGGTCCTTCCTCTGCGCGTCGCTCGCCGTCTCGATCGCGCGCACGGTGACGTTCGGTCCCATGGCGTCGCCGCCGCCACCGACGCGCACCGCCGTCCCGCGCGCGAGCGGCGCGCGCGCGCGCGCGTCGACGCGACGGGCGAGCGCGAGCGTGCGCGCGATCGTTCGCGCGGCGTCGTTCGTGCGTATCGACGCGCGCGCGCGCATCGATGCGCGACGCCGAGTGATGCGATCGGTGTGCGCGCTCGCGCACACGCGCGCGCGTCGCGCGCGACCCGGCGATGACGCGCGGCGTCGCGAGCGACGCGATGACCGCGCGCGATCGCGTCGTCGCCGCGCTGTGCGCGTGCGTCGCGCTCGCGCTCGTGCACGTCGCGATGATGTTTAAGACGAGCGCGAAACAGCGACGGCGCGTTCGCGGCGTCGTGCGCGGCGCGGGGCGCGGGAGAGTGATTGGATTTTATCACCCGAGCGGTGGGGACGGTGGCGGCGGCGAACGCGTGCTGTTCGCCGCGATCGCGGCGGCGCAGCGAGGTGATTTCGATGGCGATCGGCGCGGCGCGCGAGGCGACGACGCCGACGCCGACGCGGCGGAGAAGGAAGGCGAGGCGGCGATTATGTCGCGCGCGGACGAGCGCCGGGACGCGCGGTCGGACGTGAGATCGAACAGTGCGCGCGAGACGCGCGAATGGAGAGCGACGGAGGGAAGGGATGTCACGTGTTGCGTGTACGCGGGCGCGACGTCGGCGCGAGGCGACGAACCCGTCGAGGACGGCGACGAACTCATCGCGCGCGCGCGCGAACGGTTCGGGATCGAGTTGCGAGCGCCCATAAACGTTATTAGACTCACGCGTGAGCGATGGGCGCGCGCGGAGACGTACAAACGGTGCACGATATTGGGGCAGTTTATCGGCGGCGCGTGGCTCGGGCTCGAGGCGCTGTGGACGTTCGCGCCGGATGTGTTCGTGGATACCGTCGGACACGCGGCGACGTATCCGATCGCGCGATATCTGTTTGGGTGCCAAACAGTGGCGTACGTGCACTATCCGACGGTGTCGAGGGACATGATCGCGCGCGTGGAGAGCGGAAGACTGATGTACAACAACAGCCGCCTGTTCGCGTCGTCCAAGTTTTTGAGCGGCCTCAAGGTACTTTATTACCGCGCCTTTGCCGTCGTGTACGGGTGGTGCGGACGATCGTGTAAGTGCGTGATGGTGAACTCTTCGTGGACTAAATCGCACATCGACGCATTGTGGCGGGTTGATTCACGGGTGGTGTATCCCCCGTGCAACGTCGAAGACTTGTCCAAACTCCCGTTGACGCGCCCGAGGTTGAACGCGCGCGGGACGCCGGTGAAAAAGGACAAGTCGTCGATACGCGTTGTTAGCGTGGGGCAGTTTCGACCGGAAAAAGCGCACGTGGTTCAAATCGCCGCCTGGAAGGCTTTGAAAAAGTTCAAGACGAAATCGAGCAAGATTGAAAACGCCATTTTGGTCTTCGTCGGTGGATGCCGTGACGAAGCCGACCGCGAGCGCTTGGCAGATTTGCAACAAAGTGTCAAAGATCTGGAGCTCGAGGATAGCGTTCAGTTCCACGTCGACGTGCCGTACGACGAAGTCAAGCGCGAGCTGTCGCGCGCGTCCATCGGCCTTCACTCCATGATTGACGAGCATTTTGGTATTTGTGTCGTCGAGTACATGGCGTCAGGCGCGGTGCCCGTCGCTCACGCATCTGGCGGACCTTTTCTCGATATCATACGCGACCAACACGACGGCCCGACAGGTTTCACTGCGGATAGCGTGGCGACCTTTGCCGAAACGCTCGAGCACTTGTTGCTCATGCGCCGAACCGAGCGGGAGGAAATTTCAGCGCGCGCGCGCGCGCGTAGTGACATTTTCAGCGAAACAGAATTCAACTCAAACTTCATCGACAGTCTCGTCAACTCTGGCGTTCTCTAGTGATAATAGGTATTAGCATTGCAATGCAACTCTCGACGCTTCATTCTGATTCCGAATCGTCTTCTTCCTCGTCCTCGTCTTCGTCTTCTTCCTCTGAACTCTCTTCCTCGTCTTCGTCCTCGTCTTCCTCTTCCTCCTCTTCATCATCCTCGTCTTCTTCCTCCTCTTCGTCGTCGTCGTCGTCGTCGTCATCTTCCTCTTCGTCCTCCTCGGACATTTCTTCGTCGTCTTCCTCTTCGTCCTCTTCCTCCTCGTCCCCGGCCTCGCCAGAGATTAACTTTTCCAAATTCTTCATCTCCGCCTCCAAGTACTCCTTACGCTTCAGCTTCTTCGTCTGTTGCGCATCCATGCGCGTGCCCTCGCTTCGCTTTCGCTCCAAGTCTTCAATCTGCCGCAGCTTCTTCGCGAGCGCCCTGTACCTGACTTCCAACGCCCCGTATTTCACCCCACCTTCCCGTCGCATCGCTTGGTCGTTCGACGCTCGCGCGCTGTTCCCAGACATTTTCAACGCGTCTCGCGCCGCCTTCTCAGCCTTGCGTTTCTGCGCGTACGTGATTCCCGGCTTTTTCGCGCTCTCCAACTTGGCGATTTGTTTGCGCGCCTTCGCGTTGTTCGGCACCGCCTCGCGCTTCGTGCGCGCCTTGTTCGTGCGATTTTGCGACCCCATCGCGTCGTGCGTTACGTTTTCTACTTCGACGTTCGCGCGCTTCGCTTTCGCAGAGCGTCGCGGGAAGCGGACGCGTCTCGAAGTGCGCCGCCGCCGCCGCCGTTTTTTGGTATTACAGCGCCGTGGCTCGCGGATACGGCGAATCGTCGTCTTCTGCGTCGTCTACGTCTACGTCTACGTCTAAATCGTCGTCTAAATCGTCGTCTAATAATAACTTCGCCCTGTTCCAGAACGATTCGAGGTCGACGCTCGCGTCGTCGTCGTCGTCGTCGTCCCGGTCGTCGTGTCGCGGCGATTCCAGTTCCGGCGTTCCGGCGTCCACTCGCGCGCTTCGTCTTCCCATCGATCCCATCCACTTCCCAACGCGTCGCGCGTCGCGCAAGCGCTCGATGATCACTGACCGCATCCGAGTCGCCGTCTTCGCGACCGCGGTCGCGCAGTGCTCCCCCGCGCGTTCGCGTTCGCGTTCGCCGCGCGTCCTCGGCGCGAGCGTCTCCAGCGCGCGCACCAGGTCCACGAACTCCCTCGCGCTCGTCCCGCGCGCGCGCTTATCGGGATGATGCTCTAACGCTTTTCTTCGAAACGCCCTTCGCGCTTCGACGCGCACGCGCGCGGCGTCGCGCGCGTCGCGTCGTTCGTTCGCGGCCGTTACCAGCCCGAGCGTTTTCATCGCCTTCGCGCGCGCCGCATCGCTCGCGAACGCGCGCTCGACGGCGGGGCGGACGCACGCGGCGTCGTATGTTATCGCGATCAGCGCCACCAACGCGGAGACGCAGGCGCCGACGCGCGCGGCGCGCTTCATTGAGTGACGCGCGGGAGATATTTCGAGCGGGACGCGATCGTCATGACATCGCTTCGTTGCGTCGCGCGCGACGCCGCGTTCGCGCGATCGACGCGCGTGACGCGTCGATCGAGGCGCGCGGGAACGGTGCGCGCGATGTCGGACGGCATGGACGCGTTCATGCCGCCGCACCGCGCGAATCAATCGTCATCGTCAACGACATCGTCTTCGACGGCGACGGCGACGATGACGAGCGGAAGCGAAGACCTGGATCCCGTCGTCGCGCGATCTCGCGAGGTGCTCGAGATGGCCACGGTCGGGGACTTGCTGCGCGTCACCGCGGAAGCGGCGGATGGGAGCGGACGCGATCGCGCGGATGAAGACGAGACGCGAGACGCGCTGCGGTGGTTCGTCGTGAAGCGAGTGGGGATGAGCACGGGTGGACGACAGCTCGTCGAGGGTGAGTTAGAGGGGAAGAAGGCGCAGATATTGGATCAGGGCGGGGCGAATCAGGCGCGGATTGGGATCTCGGGAGCGTTGCTGGACGAGCGAACGCCGCTGACGAGGCTGAAAAACGTGCGAGACGCGGACAAGTTTAAACGCGCGATTAAGTCGTACGAGCGACGGGTCGAACGGGAAAGCGATGCTTTAACGCTGGTTTCGAGCGTGGATAAGGCGCTGACGTTGAATGGGTTAGAACAAGCGGTGAAGAAGAACCCGCGCTTTTGGACGGAGGGCGACGGCGCGCACTCGAGGCGAGTCATCAAGGACCCCACGGAGAGCGCGACGAAGATGACGGGGGAACTCTTGGCGCTGAAACACGGTCACCGAGATGTGGTGTTGATGCAAATCGTGTGCGACTGGACGGATGCGCTCGAAGATAGCGTTCGCGCCCCGTTCGCAGCGGCGACGCTTGAGGACATGTTGACGCAGGATGCGTCTATTTCAATGAGACTTTCAGAAGCGAGGTATCAAGTGGGAGAGGATAAAGATGGTAACCCCGAGTTCTCCAACGGCATCACAGCGGTAATTTATCGCGAGACCGCCAAGGAAACCGCGAACTTGCTCGTCTCCATGGGCGTTCAGGCGACGCGAAACATCGCAGGAGCGTTTCAGCAAGCCTTGGTCGGCGTCGCGCTCGGCTACACCGATGAAAATATCGCGCACCACATTCGCCGACTTCACAACGAAGACAAGTTGACGGATGAAGATATATTTGCTTTGATTATCACCGCGAGGGATGAAAAGGAAGCACTGAACGCAAAGTAGTACGCAACGCGCGCGAGCTGTAAAACACGAGAAGCAAGTAATCTCTACGCACTCTACAATCTACATCACAATCTCTAAAAACGAACACCTTTCACACTTTGCGACGCACGCATCTAAACCGTACTCATCGCGCACGCTAAACCGAAGCCCACCAGCGTTGCCGCACCCGCGTGAGACGTGTGCCTCAAATGTCTCCGCCAAACGTCGCTTCAAGTACGTCAACCCTACGTTTTCATCGGCACGCGCGATTCTAAAGTCCCCACACGCGCAAAATAACACGTGCCTGTTGTAAAGCACCCGTCTCGTGGCGCACACCGGACACAAGACGTCTTCGCCGCTCGACTCGGCGTTCTCGCCGACGTCCTCCGCCTCGGGAAATTTCCATCGCTCAAACGCCTCAATCGCCCGCGTCAACCGCTCCTGTTCTTCCTCGTCTTCGCGATATTCTACCTCTGCGCGCTCGCTCATCAATCGCTCTTCGTTCGCGAGTTCTCGTTCCATCGCGTCTTGCATCGCGAGCAACACGCGCTCGACTTCAGCCTCCGTCAAGCGCGCGTAATCATCCTCGTCCTCGTCGTCCTCGTCGAAATCATCGACGTCGGCGTCTCTGACGCCGCGCACCGAACCCACGCGTCCTCCTCTCACCTTTCTGCGCTTCGCGTGCTGTTCGAGCACGATTTCGCGACACCGCGCGGCGTCGAACGACGACGCCGTCCCGCTCGCGCTCGCCTTCTCATCCGCACCGCCGCGCGTCCGCGCGCGCTTACCCACGAGTCCGAGGACGACGCGCACGCACGCGCTTTCGAGCGATTCGTCCGCGCGCATGCCGACGCGCGCGCGCGACGCGCTGCGGCGTCGCGGTTCGCGCGCGCGCGCGGTTTGAACTCGAAATTTTTCGCCGTCGCGCGGCGATCGTGTGACTGTTCGCCTTTTGTGACTGTTTTTGTGACTGTTCTTATCCTCGTGCCTCACTCGACGCCGCGACGACGCTCGATCGCGCGATGGCGCGCGCGAAAAAGCGCGCGCGGACGATCGCGCGCGCGGCGCTCGTCGTCTCGACGGCGCTCGCGATCGAGGGCGCGCGCGCGACGACGTTCACCGCGGACGGCCGCTCGTGCAAATGGCCGCTGGAGCTCGCGGAGGACGTCTTCGTGAACGAGTGCGTGCCCTACGGACGAGACGGGGCGCTGTGGTGCGTGGCGGAGGAGGACGGAAAATGGGGCGTGTGCGCGGACTTGGATTTCGACGCGAGCGCGCGCGGGAAGGTTTCGATGGAGGCCGCGGCGCGGGCGGCGACGACGCTGGCGCGCGAGGAAGAGCTAACGTACGAAGCGAGGCGACAGGCGATGGAAGTGTTGGAATCAACGTCGACGCTGATGTTGAAGGCGTTGGCGCGCGAAAGCATCGAAATCGAGGGTAAGATCGTAGAGAATCCTGTCGTTGAATTTCTAGCCAAACGTCAGAGAGAACGACCCGACAACTTCAACGCCGTGAACGACCCGACAACTTCAACGCCGGCGCCGGCGTCGACGACTTCGCCACCTTTACAACGGCCGCCGCCTTCGCCTCCGCCGCCTTCGCCACCGCCACTTTCGCCACCGCCACCGAATCAACCGCGGTGCGTCGCGAGAACGGATATTCGATGGGAGAGCCCGCAAGCAGACGGATCTTCAGAGTTTGGCATGGACATTTACATCGTGCTCGCATCGGGTGAAAGCATCAGCGGCGGGTGGAAGATTTTGTTCAAGTTTGCGCGCGATGGTGTTGTGTTATACTCAAGTAGCGCGTACGGTGCGGACGCGCGCACGATGTACGCGCCGGAGGACGGTCGCGTCTTCGAGTTGCGCGATCGCGGATACGACGCGTACATCGCGTTGTACTCCACGAAGCGGATCGGATTCAATGTGCGCACGCGCTCGGCGCAATCCTTACGCTTGTCGACTCTCGCAGTGAACGGTGAGGATTGCGAGATTGTATCCGAGTCTTCGATTCGCGCGTGACCGCACCGCGTTGAAAAGCAAATCAAGTCGCGCTGCAGCAGCATTAAAAAATAAAAATAAAACAATCCATCGCGATCTAAACTTGATGCATCGCCTTGACTTCGGTGAGAACCTTTCGCACTTTATCATCGGGCTCGTCTCTCAGCCCGGGAATCTCGCCGACGTCCGTTGAGGCGTCGCCCAAGAGCGCGCGGAAAGAATCCGCGACGCCTTCGCTCAAACCCACCAAATCATACCCGCCCTCTAATAAGAACACGATTTTCCCGCCGCACATCTCATTCGCCAGTTCTTTCAACTTTGTGCAAAGACGATGGTACGTTCCCGTGCGAAACGTCAACCCAGCGAGAGGATCTCGCCAGTGCGCGTCGTAGCCGGCACTGACGATGATGAAGTCGGGTTGGAACCGCGCCGCCGCCGGAACGACGATTTCTTCCAAAGCGCTCAACACCGCCTTATCACCGCTTCCCGGAGGCAAAGGTATATTAATAGTCGCACCCAGACCATCGCCTTCGCCCATATCCGTAATCTTCCCCGTCCCCGGATAGCTCCCGTCCTCGTGCGTGGAGATGAACAGCACGGAATCGTCGTCTCGGAAAATATCATTCGTACCGTTACCGTGGTGCACGTCGTAATCGAAAATGAGCACTTTTTTATGCCCTCTAAGCTGCGCGTGTCTCGCCGCCGCCGCCGCGGTGCCGACCAAACAAAATCCCATCGCCCCTCGCGGCACCGCGTGGTGTCCCGGTGGGCGTATCAAACCAAACGCGCTCGGCGCCTTTTCTTTCGTCTCCTTCGCGCGATCGATCACCTCATCCACCAATCGCGTCGCCGCACCGACGCCTAGCATCACGTCTTGAAAGCTCGACGGCGTGCAGTACGTCGGTGCGGTGTCTAAATTCGTCGGCGCTCGCGTGGCGCACAACAACTCGAGCCCGTTGCAGTAATTCTTCGCGTGCACACGCTCGAGCGCCTTTTTCGTCGCCGGCACGACGTCTGTGATCTCCAACACCTCACCCGGTCTCGCGGCGGGGGTCAGAGCGCCCGCCTTGAGGGCGTCTAAGATGGCGGGCACGCGAGCGTTGCTCTCCGGGTGCCCCAACTGCATGTGCTCCAGCGCGGCGGAGGTGGCAAAGAGCAGCGACGGGGACGAGGACGCGGACGCGGACGCGGACGCGGACGCGATTCGTCGCGCGCGAGACGGGTGACGCTCGGCGCGACGCGACGCGCGCGGTGACGCGGGCGCGACGCGAGTGAGATCGACGCGAGGACGCGCCATGGGGTCGAAGAGTGAAGTTGGGCGCTATTGCAACTCGAGCTAGAAATGGTGGCGTCGCGTTCACTCGTCGAAGGGTTCGTTAAATTTGCCGGCGAAGATTCCGCCTATTTTACCCGCTGGTAATCCCGGCACTGGTAACCAGTTCCCGTCGCAGGGCGACGAGCAACGCTTGACGTCGCCGCCATCGTCAACGATCCAAATGTTTCGAAGCGACGCGGCGACGAAGTTGACGCCGTCGGAGGGAAGGGGGACCTCTGTCCACATGGAAATAGGGGGCGCATAACTGAATGTGTACTCTTTTCCATCGTCATCGGTGGTGGTGAGATTCGTGGACGCACGATACACCTTTCTGTCATTACCAACGCAATAAATGTCCGCATCAGTCGCCGAACAGCGCAGGGGGCGACCGGGGCGACCCGGAAAAGGTATTCGCTCCACTCTTGGAGAGTTATCCGAGTCGCACGGGATTCGACAAGCCGCGGCAGGTTGACGAAACCACGCCGTGACCCAGACCCAATCTCCAGCCTCGAATACTTGTGCCGCGTACGGCACCTGCATGTTCATCTTGACGAATTCTCTGTTCCCATGCGTTCCGGACGCCCGCCAAGTCTCGCCGAGCGAAGATACAAACCACGTGTGCTCTCGCCCGACTTCTAGCCATCTCCCACCGGCTAACGCGGGGTTTTCAAAATTTTCCGGGCTTCGCCACGGCGTTGCCGTCGCGTTTTCGTCCATGTCGTGGATCGTCGCGTGAGCGCGCCCCGACGCCACGCCCATCGTCGGAAGCGTCTCGATCCAAACGTCTTCGTATCCCGCCGAGACGACCCGCGCGACGCCGTTGACTCGAGTCCAATCTCGGTTCGTGGAGTACCGCTCTCGAGCGGTGTACAGATTCGAGACGCCATCGTGATCGCTGCGCTGCACCGCGTAAAGCCTGCTCGTCGCCGGACATTGCGACAAACACCTCCCCCACGCCCAACGAATCGCGTCGCTATCCGGCCAGTCGCGCATCAGCCTGTTGTTGTACACGTTGCCGTTCCCGCCCACGACTTCTTCGCTCGAGCAACCCTTTTCTTCTAGCGGTGTGTCGATGTTATCACCACCAATCTCCCATCGCTTCTCCCCGCGCTCGTTCGTGAGCACGAAACCGTATTCGCAACGATTGTCAACCCTCACGCTCCCGTGCCACACGCCGCGAAATCGTCCCTCGTACTCGCTCAACTCGTGCGCCGTCTCTGGATTTCGCAAGTTAAACTCCCAGTTCCATCCCGTCTCGCCCGCGCACTTATCGACCATGGTCACCTTGACGATTTTGCGCGCAAAGAAATCCGCGTGCCGCTCGAGGTAGTCATCCGGCGGACACCGCGTGTCGACTTCAAAGCGCACGTCGCGCGCGTTTTCTCTCGCCGCCAAGCGTTGCCCCACCCCCAGCGTCGCCATCGTCGCCGTCGCCCCCGCGTCCGCGCGCGCGCGCGCCATCGTCACCGCGCCCACCATTCCCACGATCGCGCACGCCCCGATCGCCCGCATCGTCGTCGCTCGCGCCGTCATCGCGACCTCATCGATGGGTGTTGGCGCCAACATCGGCGCGCGCTCGCCCGCGTCGTCGTCGCCGCGCGCGCGCTCGACGTCGACGTCGACGCCGCGCGCGCGCGTTCGAGCGCTCGCGCGTTCGAGCGCGTCGTCCATCGCGCGTCTCGTCGCGTTCGAGCCCTCGATCGCGTCGCCGCGTGGCGCGACGTCGGGACGTCCACGAACGGCAAATGGTGTTCACGATCGATGCGGCGTCGCGTCGACCCGCATTGATCGCGTCGTCGCGTCGTCGTCGTCGCCATGGGCGCGTGCGCGAGCGTGTGCGAGAGCACGCCGGACGTGCCGGCGAACATCATCGCCGACCCGGAGGTGCGCGCTCGGACGCGCGCGCGTCGCGCCGAGGCGCCGTCGAATCGAATCGGACGTCGCGCGCGATGATGGATGCGTCGTGGCGAACGAGCGATCGCGCGCGACGCGACGCGACGCGACGAACGACTGACGACGAGACGAACGCGCGACGCGCCACCAGGGACCGAGCAAATTCGTCGTCAAGTCGTGCTCGATGTTCAACAAGGACTACGAAGTCTATCGAGACGAAGTGGGACCGAACAATCGCTGGCTGTTTCTGAATCGCGAAGGGAAGGGTTTCTTCGACCCGACTGGGTACATTGACTTGGAAAACTACACGCGAATCGACCCGAACGATAAGAAGAAAGGGCAAGTGCTGTGGAAGTTGAAGTACAACGAAAAACCGCACTTTGATATGGGGATGTCGCTCGGAGCCGACTCGGAGGACGACGGCGACGATAACCCCAACGTTCGAACCGTGACGAACATGTTCAAGCAGATGATGCAACAGATGCAGATGGGAGAGAACAGGTTTTACTCTATGAAATGGCGCACGTTTTCCGAGGCCAAGTTGAAGTCGGTGAAGACCCCGGGCGGGGCGTACTCGGTGAAGATCAAAGCCAAAGGCTACTGCACGCGTCAAGTGTCGGTGCACTATACCAGAGACGAACAAGGACACCAACGTCGGAATGTGAACGTCACCGACAAGGAGTACGTGACGAAGATTTCGTACAAGATCAAGACCGCCGATGGGACGACGATCGATCGATTCGATCTCTTCTGCTGCGAAGGCTCCGACTTGAAGTGGGAGTGCGCCGCCTTCACCGCCGAGCTCCGCGGCGGTTGGATTTCCAAGTACCCGCACGAGATCACGACCAAGCCCGGCATCGATCCCGGTTTCGCCTTGCTCTTCGCGCACGTTTGCGTCACTGAGTTTGCACCGGACGAGATCAAGAAGGACTTGAAGCCCAACTGGAATCAGTGCCCCGGATACATCAATCCGTATTGATAAAACCAACGTTCCGCCGCGTTCCGTTCCGGCGCGCGACGTGACGTGCGTCTACGAATGACTCTATTTACGGTTAATAAGATAAATATATAATCATACACGCACTCCTTTGCGTCGTCCATCGCCGTTCGATCTCGCGCGTCTCGTCGCGATGGACGTCTCGCGCCCCCGGTCGGTTGCCCGGGGCCCGGGTGTCCGTCCAACGAGATCGCCCACGGATCGTTCGCCTTCGGTCGTCACTCGCGCGCGCGGTCGACTTCCCGCCGCTCGCGATGGTGGCCGTCGGCGACCAATTCCCCGACGTCGTCGCGCAATCGCACGAGCCCTCCTGGCCGACGCCGGTGAAGATGCGCGCGCGTCTCGCCGGTAAAAAATCGCTCGTCGTCGGCCTGCCCGGCGCGTTCACGCCGACGTGATCGACGTGTCAGGTCCCGGGATACCTCGCGGGGCAGGACGCGCTGCGCGCGAGCGGGATCGATGAGGTGCTGGTGATGTGCGTGAACGACGCCGCCGTCATGGGGGCGTGGGCGATCGATCAAAAGATTCAAGGGTCAAACATTTCGTTCCTCGCGGATCCGAATTCGGTGATCACGAAGGCGCTGGACGTGGAGCTCGTCGCGCCCGGACCGTGCGCGAAGCTCGGACCGAAGCGATGCAAACGCTTCGCGATGTACGTCGACGATGGGGTGATCAAGGTGCTGAACGTGAGCGAAGCGCCGGACGATCCCGCGGGAGACGCGCGACCGGAGGCGTCGTGCATCGACAACATGTTGAAGGAAATCGCGGCGTTGTAGACGCGCGCGATGACTTTGACGGGACGAAGACGACGAGGTTCAACGCGATGGTTGAGGATGTGCGCGTACGTACGTGACGCGACGCAGCGAAAGGGCTGATGTTATTGGCTCGCTGCGTCGTCGATGGAAACGAACGCGGCGTCCGACGCCGCCGTCGCCGGAACGCGACGTCGTCTTCTCGAGTTTACTTTATATACAGAATAAGCGTCGTGCCGCGTCTCGCGACGCGCGGACAAAGGCGGCGTTAGGCGGAGTTTCGTCGATCGATCGTTTTGATTTCCGTTTCTTTCGTCCCCCGAACCTTTGTGAATACATTTACGCAACGACGAAGAAAAATAAAACCGCGGCGCTCGTCTTCTCGTCCTCCGCCAAACGAACGAACGAATGATGCGCTCTTAAAATTTAAAAATTAAAAACGGTGATTAATTGCTATTGCTGCGCTGCGCGTGCGAGGAGATGGATACAGTGAATTGAAATTTGTTGTAATCGACGCGCCGGGCGTTTCAGCCGCCCCGACGGGCGTTTCAGCCGCCCCGACGCGAAATTCGAGGCGCGGGATTCGTCCGCGTCTCTTAACGGCAGTGTTCCGGGACGAAGCCCGCAGGCGGCTCGACGAAATTCTCCGGCAACTCGGTGTGACCGACGTGGAACGGATTGGCTTGTCGAATACCCATGGAAGACAGGGTGTGATTGACGTGGGAGTGCGACGCTTCGTCGGCGCGCACGGCGATGATTAAATCGCGCACCGTGGCGTCGTCGGGCATTCGCCAGTATTTAATCGCGAGCTTGGGCGCGGGCATCGTCGCCCATTCGCTCGCGGGACCGTCACCGTCGATGTCGTGCAACGCGTGCGTGTACGTGCGCACGGCTTCCTCTTCAAGATACCCCACGAATCGATGGCACGTTCGCGGAGAAATCAGATACGACAGAAAAAAGGCGTTGAAAAACACCCCTTGCGCGCCGAGGACGGCGAGTCGAAACATCAGCCCTGGTTCGCGAAGCTTCAGGAACGTCAGCAAGTGCATGCGTTCGTTTTCCGCTTCCTCGAGCAAGGTGTGAATCCAACCGTGATCGCGCTTGAGCGTGCGCAGAGACATCATGTGTCGCAGCATCGCGCCCACCATGCCGGGCACCCCCGCGACGGTTTCCAAAAAGATGAATCTCATCAACCATCCATCCGTGGTGAGCGATTTCTTCGGCGTGTACCCGGTGACTTTATCGAACGACCATCGCGAGAATTGCACCAACCCGTACGCCAAGTAATCGCGCACGTGTCTCGGCTGTCGATGCGCCGGTTTCACGTTTTCCACCTGTCGCAAGTCGTACTGCGGGTGAAACAGCATGTACGAGTCCGCGCTCCGCGCCATCGCGGCCGCTAATTTCGCGCTCGCCGCCTCGCTCGCCTCATCTCGCGCCACCTCCGCCGCTCGCGCGCTCGCCTCGCTCGTCGACGACGCGAACGTCCGTCCCTTCCCCCCCCCCGCCG
>Ga0181603_10000671_pt1 | contig 29335 bp, 25 predicted proteins | sample 041ome_13_FD_148633 | JGI IMG/M metagenome (GOLD analysis project Ga0181603, IMG submission 148633) | Coastal salt marsh microbial communities from the Groves Creek Marsh, Skidaway Island, Georgia - 041409US metaG (spades assembly) | ecosystem: Environmental > Aquatic > Marine > Intertidal zone...
TCGGGGCACCTTCGTAGGTGTCTGGCGCCCAAGTGTGGAACGGAACCGCTGAAATCTTGAACGCGAAGCCAGCGACTACGAATACAACCGCCAACACCTGCATCGCGGTGAGATCGCCCGAGAGCGCCGCTCCAATTTCAGTCAGTTTGGTTGAACCAGTTGTGCCATACAGGAAGCTCATTCCGTAAAGCAACACACCCGATGCGAACACGCCCAACAGGTAGTACTTCACGCCAGCCTCATTGCTCTTCACGTCCCGCTTGCGCCACGCAGCCATCATGTAGGCCGGAATTGAGAGCAACTCAAGTGCAACAAATACGCTGAGCAGGTCTCGGCTCGACGCCATCATCACCATGCCAAGCACGCTCACCAGCAGAAGCACATAGAACTCGCCCTGGTAGTAGCCGCCCTCTTCGAGTTCGTTCTGACTGAGCAGTACGACGACATACCCAACGAGCAAGAACAATGCCTTGAGAATGAGAGCGTATTCGTCAACGACGTATCGGCCATCAAAGATCGCATCTCTGACATCGCCACCAAGCACAGCAAGGGTGACGACCGGGATGACCGCTCCGAGCATGACAAAGCCTGTCAATGTTGCCATCGCCCACTTCTTGGACTCATCAAGCCAGAGGTCGATCAACAGCACCAGGTTGATGCCTGCAACCAGCACCAACTCGGGCGCGATCGCATGCCAATCGATCGTTGGAGCCGTCCAGGCTTGTGCGAGCAACGAAGCGATCACGGGATGCCCGCTCCTACACGCTCAATCAACAATGACACGGCGGGATCCATGACACCAAACATCAACTGTGGGTAGACACCGAACACAACGATCGCAATGAGGAACGGCGTCCAGGCGATCCACTCAATTTTTGTGACGTCGTGGATATCGGCCTCGTGATGCTCATCGTCGACACCAGCGCCGACTGGATGTGCATGCTGATCAAACTCTGGATTCGGGCGACCGAACGCAGTGCGCTGGTAGAGCCACAACAAGTAAGCAGCAGCGAACACCGTACCAATCGCAGCAATCACCATCAGCGTGCGGAACAGCGCTTCGCTCAATCCAAAGTTCGGGTTGTAGGCCGAGAGGATCGCCGGGAATTCACCCCAGAACCCGGCCAAGCCGGGAAGACCAAGAGAGGCCATCGCTGCAAAGCCAAGAATCCAACCGAGTCGAGGCATCTGGATGAGCATTCCCGAAAGTCGAGAAATCTCGAGGGTGTGATAGCGATGCTTCACCGAACCAGCAACGAAGAAGAGCATGCCAGTGATAAGACCGTGGGCAACCATGCCGAACAGGGCTGCATTGATGCCAAAGTCAGTGAGGGTTGAGATACCAAGCATCACGAATCCCATGTGGGCCACCGAGGAGAACGCGATCAGGCGTTTCATATCGGTTTGAGCGAGACAGCCGAGCGCTCCGTAGATGATGCCGATGACTGCAAGGATGCCGATCACCGGAGCCCACGCTTTTGCACCCTGCGGGAGCATCGGAATTGCGATACGAACAAATCCGTATGTACCGAGCTTCAGCAGAATTGCGGCCAGAATGACCGAGCCCTGCGTTGGCGCCTGAGTGTGAGCATCAGGCAGCCAGGTATGGAACGGGAACATCGGCACTTTCACTGCGAAGCCGACGAACATTCCGGCAAAGATCCAGATCTGCACATCACGGTCGATCAGCGCCCCAGCTTCCATGAGGTGCGCGAACGAGAACGACTCGGCGCCAGTCTGGAAGAACAGCGCAAGGAAGGCCACGAGCATAAGGGCCGATCCGAACATGGTGTAGAGGAAGAACTTCAATGAGGCGTACTGACGATCGTCGCCACCCCACACGCCAATCATGAAGTACATCGGCAACAGGACAACCTCAAAGAACACGAAGAACAAAATGAGGTCTTGGGCGATAAACGAACCCGCCATACCAACCTGCAGCACCAGCATCAGAATGATGAACGACTTTGGATTACCTGCATCAGGCATGTTGTCCCAGGTGTAGATCATGACAAGCAGCGTCACCACCATCGACAGGAAGTACAGCGGAAGGCTGATTCCGTCGAGACCGATCGTGTAGTTCGACTTGATGACGGTGATCCACTCGCTGTCAACGAAGAACTGCAGATTCTCGCTCTGACCAAAATCAAAACGCAGCAATGTATACACGCCAACCGCAGCGGTCACCGCTGAAGTCAGAATGCCGATCTGCTTGTGAGTCTTCTCCTCTGATGCCGGTACGAACATCATGAGAAGTACGCCAACAAGCGGCAAGAACGTGCCGACCGTTAGGAGCCAGTTGTCATTAGTAATGGTTTGCATAGTTGTTGTGCCCTCTGGGTGTGCTGACTCAGATGTTCACGAGGATGAGGACGATTGCCCCCACCGTCGCTGCTCCGAAGAGCAACGCTCCGTACTGATTGACCTTTCCTGATTGAACTGGCTGCAGGGCGTGTCCACCCTCACTTGCTGCCAGTCCAGATGCGTTGACCGCGCCATCGACCACACGTTGGTCGACATTGCGATAGACCCATTCGCCGGTTGCCCGGCCTCCCCGACCAACGTTGTTCACGATGCCGTCAAGGATGTTCTGATTGACCCAATACGCCGCTTTCGCAATCGGATGAGCAAACGCAAAGACGATGACTTTCTCGTAGAGATGATCGAGGTAGTACTTGTTCACCAAAAGTGTGTGCACCCAGCGTGCTGGGGCGAACTTCGAAGTGAGACCTGCGAAAGGATTCTTCCTGTCGCCATAAATACCCATGCACACCCATGCACTGAAGAGAATTCCAGCGAACACAAGGATGATCGACGGCATCGCTTTCGACCATGAGAACGTGGCGTGGCTGAGTTTTGGTGCGTAGCAAACGGAGCCGTCGGCCGGGTCAGCAAACCCGCAACCTTTTGCTTCGCTCGAATGGCCATCGGTCTCTTCGGCCTGAACCGCCGCGAGGACAACACTCGCATGCTCGTCTTCGCTTGACGCGTAGTCATGGTCGTCGTCGAGAGCCACTTCAACACCAACAGGCTCCACCCAGTCGGTGAAGTAATGCGTTCCAAATGCCGGGGCATTGAGATAACCGGAGCCGATCGCAAGAATGGAGAGAACAATCAGCGGAGCCGTGATTCGCCACGGTGACTCATGAGGACCGTGGTGGGCGCCATGATCGTCATGTTCACCGTGGTCATCGTGGGCATCGCCGTGGTGATCATCGTGGTCAGCATGAGCGTCGTCATGGCCTTCATCGTGATGCTCTCCTGCTGCAGCACCACGTGGTTTACCAAAGAATGTGAGGTAGGTCGCTCTCGTCATGTATGCAGGCGTCATGAACGCCCCGATGAGTCCAACATAGAAGAAGAACTGGTAACCGTTGTGGCTGGCGTTATCGATGATCTCGTCCTTGGAGAAGAACCCTGAGAAGAACGGGATACCGCATAGTGCAGCGGTGGACACCATCCAGGTTGCGGCAGTGATTGGCATCTTCTTGGCCAAACCGCCCATGTCTTTCTTCATGTCAAACGAGTGGTGTGAGCCCGAGTGACTGATCGAACCTGCACCCAGGAACAGCGCACACTTAAAGAATGCGTGAGTGAAAATGTGGAACACGGCTGGGAGCCATGCCCCAACACCGAGGCCAAGCATCATGTAGCCGAGCTGCGAGACCGTGGAATACGCCAACACCTTCTTGATGTCGTCCTGAACGAACGCAAGTGCAGCCGCAACGATGATGGTGATGCCACCGATAATCGTGATGAAGTTGACCGACGTGTCAAGGATGTCGAACCCAACGAAGAACACTGGGTAGAGACGCGCAACCAAAAAGACACCGGCAACGACCATGGTTGACGAGTGCAATAGCGACGACACCGGTGTTGGACCAGCCATGGCATCAGGAAGCCAGGTGTGAAGCGGGAACTGACCTGACTTGCCGATTGAGGCGATGAAGAGAGCGACGCCGCCCCAGAACAGAACGCTGTGCGAAGCCTCGCCCGACAGCGCCCAGGCCGAAATTCCTCGAATTGAGAAGCCATTCGAGCCGTGCTCGACCGCCCAATCGTTTGCACCAAAGAAGATGATTGCGGTGCCGACGAGGAGCCCGACATCACCAACACGAACGGTGAAGAATGCCTTTAGGGCGGCTCGAGAGTTTGCTTCTTCTTCCCACCAGTGACCGATGAGCATGAACGAGCACAGGCCCATGATTTCCCAGCCGAGAATGAGCTGCAACATGTTCTCAGCAAGCACCATCACGAGCATTCCTGCCGAGAACAGCGTCAGAGCCGCAAAGAAGTGGGTATAGCGGCGATCACCTGAGACGTATTCGGTCGAGTAGATCTGCACCAAGAAGGAAATGAATGTGACGAGCAGCAACAGCATGATCGACAAACCATCGATGTGCTGACCAAGACCGAACTCAAGGCCACCTGACTGCCACCATGTCCAGGACTTCACTACTGGTTCAACAAAAGACGCTGCGTGTTCTCCGGTTTCAGTTGCGGATGGGAAGATCGCCCGAAGAGTTCCGAAGAATCCGGTAGCCGTGTGTTCACCACCGCCTGAAGCCGAGTTCACACGATCAATCCACTGGAATGTCGCGCCAATTGCTATCGCAAGCGAGATACCGATCGAAACGATTCCGATCTCGCTGCCATTCTGCGGCATCTTTTTGCCGAACAAAATGATGAAGATGAAACCAATTGCAGGAACGAGCGGAATGAGCCACGCGTTCTCCAAGAACCAGCCAGTTGAAAGGGTTGCTGCAAGCATCAGACCATCAGCCCTTCATCACCGAAAGTTCGTCAAGAGCAATTGACCGACGGTTGCGATAAATCATCAACACCATCGCAAGACCAACGCCAACTTCAGCGGCAGCCACAGCAATCACATACAGGGCAAAGACATGGCCCTCAGGAGAGTTGTTCATCATTGCGAACGCAATGAGGTTGAGGTTGACCGAGTTGAGAATCAACTCAATCGACATCAACACCATCACCGCATTACGGCGGGCAATGACACCAAACACACCAATTGCGAAGAGCAACGCCGCAAGGATGAGGAAATTCACTGCGTACATGTCAGTCCTTCCTCGCTAGAACGATCGCGCCGATCGCTGCTGCGAGCAGCACAAACGAAAGAGCTAAAAACGGCACCAGTCCCTCACGAAGGAACACATCAGAAATCGCTGTCGTCGACATCGGCTCTTCGGGAGACGTGAGAACCTCACCGCCGTATTGATCAACGATGACCCACACCAAGGTGCCCGCAAGCAGCAACGCCACCGGGATGCCAATCGACCAGTTCTTATTGTTGAGGTCTGATTCTTCGCCAATGGTCGCCCGAGTCAACATGATGCCGAACAGGAACAGCACCATGACGGCACCGATGTAGACCATGACCTGCGAAATAGCAACGAACTCAGCGGCCGCCAAAAGATATTGAGAAGCCACTCCGCCAAGAACGACAACCAGCCAAAGGGCAGCGTGAACGACGTTGCGGCCAGTCACCACACGCATTGCGCCAAACACCATGATTGCCGCAATGATGTAAAAACCAACGTTCTGGGCGATGTTGACATCAGCAGCGAACAGCGAACTCATTTCTTCTTCTCCGCTCCTGCTTCAAGTTCAGGTGCTTCAGGAACCGTCTCCATCCACTCGCCGAGTTTGTCTTTATCGTGCAAGAGATCCGCAATGCGGGGCTCTGAGTACTCATATTCAGGGCTCCAGAACAACGCATCAAATGGACAGACTTCAACGCAGATGCCGCAATACATGCAGAGTGCGTAATCGATGTCAAAACGATCAAGATGGTTGACCTGTCGGGGCTTGCCACCAGCGCGTCGAGGCGGCGCAAGTTGCTTATGGCCCTCAATGTAAATGCACCAATCTGGGCATGAACGCGCACACAACATGCATGCCGTGCAGTTGTCTTCACGAAGAGCAATTACTCCACGCGCACGAACCGGCGGAGCCTCTTTTGCATGCGGATATTGAATGGTGTCTGCACCATTTTTGACGGTCCGAAATAGCGTCCCCATCGTGACGCCTAGACCTTTAACAAGACCAGGAACCTTCGGCATCAGATCGCAACCTTCAAGATGGCAGTCACTGCAATATTCGCAAGCGACAACGGAATAAGAACCTTCCAAGCAAATCGCTGGAGTTGGTCTTCACGGAAACGTGGATACGAAAAGCGAACCCACATGATGATTCCGGTGAGCACCAACATCTTGGTCAACATGATGATTGGACCAACGATGTTCATCCAATTGTCGACTGCGTCGAGTGACTCCCACCCAAACCATGAGAATGGAATTCCCCAGCCTCCGAGGAAGAGCACCGAAGCAATAAACGCGAACACACCAGCGGTTGCAAACTCACCAATAAAGAAGATCAAGAATCGGAAGCCGGAGTACTCGGTCATGTAACCCGAGACCAATTCCGATTCGGCGATCGGCATGTCAAAAGGAACCTGAGTGAGTTCGGCCTGAACCGCAATCATGAAAATCAAGAATCCAACGAACTGGGTGAGGACAAACGGAAAGCCGACGCCATCCCAGCCGAAGATTGATCCAGAGTTCTGGGCAACAACGATGTCTTGCAGATTCATTGAACCGGCCTGGATCACCACACCGACAACTGCGAGAACCATCGGCAGTTCATATGCGATCAATTGTCCTGCTGCACGAAGACCGCCAAGAAGCGAGTACTTGTTCGCACTTGACCACCCGGCGACAAGAATGCCGATAACCGACACCGAGCCGATTGCGAGTGCATAGAACACGCCAGCAGAGAAGTTCGTAAATACGGCATCAGGACCAAATGGCACCACAACGACGAGTAAGAACGTCGACACCAAGACGATGATCGGTGCAATTTTGTAGATCTTGGCATCAGCATTCTCAGGAATAATGTCTTCTTTCTGAAGCCACTTACCGACCTCAGCGAGCAACTGCATCGAACCGAATGGACCGGCTTCCATTGGTCCAAGACGGCTCTGCATGAACGACATCATCTTGAAGAGAAAGAGATACACGATGGTGCCAGCAGGCAACAGCACCGCGCCAATCCCACCCAGCACACGAAGTAACGACTGACCCCAATACGGGATCTCCAAAGCGAGGTTCATCATTAGCGATCAATATCTCCAAGGATGAAGTAGAGACTCGCCAAAATCGTGATGATGTCGGGCACGTACACACCCTTCAACACCCACGGGGTGATCGAAATGTTGTTGAACGAAGCTGAGCGGATCTTCACTCTGAATGGCCCAAGACCACCCTTCGACACAACGTAATAGCCCATCTCGCCGAGTGGGTTTTCAGTTGAGACCCAAGCCTCGCCCTCTGGAACCTTGATGATGCGAGGAACCTTCGTCATCACCGGACCAGAAGGAAGCGTCTCGATGAGTTGGTCAACGATCTTTGTTGCCTCGCGAACTTCTTGCAGACGAATCCAACAACGTGCCCAGGAGTCGCCGTCTGGGTGCGTCCACACTCGGAAATCAACCTTGTCATAGGCAAGCGGGAGTTTTTGATCGCGGCGGAGATCCCAATCGACGCCAGAGGCTCGAAGGTTTGCACCCGACAAGCCGTACTGGCGGGCAACATCTGCAGGAATGACACCGATACCACGGGTACGGCTTTGGAAAATCTCGTTTCCAAAGAGCAAATCTTCGATCTCGTCACAGAAGTTCCGCAACTTCTTCATCACCTGACGGGTCTCGTCAAGCCAGCCCTTTGGCAGATCGTCTTTCAAGCCACCAATGCGGTCAAAGTTCGGATGGAAACGACCGCCTGTCGCACCTTCAATGAGGTTCAACACGTACTCACGGTCGCGGAACGCCATGAACACTGGTGTCACTGCACCCATCTGCACACCAAGGTCGCCAAGGAACAAGCTGACATTTGCGATGCGTGAGAGCTCAAAGAGAATCGTTCGAATGTGTTGGGCACGCGGCGGTGCTTCAATCTCCATCAACTGCTCGGCAGCGAGAATGAAAGGCACCTCGTTTGCAAACGATCCGAGCCAGTCGATTCGGTTGATCAGTGCTGTGACCTGCGGGAATGTGCGGACTTCGGTCAGCTTCTCGTAGCCACGGTGCATATATCCGGCTGATGGTTCGGCCCACACGACCTGTTCGCCATCGAGACGGGCGATGATGCGAAGCGTGCCGTGTGTCGCGGGGTGCTGAGGCCCGATGTTGAGCGTCATACCCTCTGTTTCGAGTTCAACGTTAAGACGAGCATCGGCGGCTTGCGCTGCGATGTACGACAGTTGCTGACGTTCGGACAACATCGTCATGAGTCATCTCCTTCATCGTCATCTGACGCCGGCATTGGCTCTACGTCAACAATGCCGGGCCATGGCTTTACCAGCCGGGCCAGCAACGGGAAATCTTTACGCAAGGGGTAACCCTCAAAGTCGCCTGGAAGGTACATATTCCTCAGGTCGGGGTGGCCAGCAAAGTTAATGCCGAACATCTCGTGCGTTTCACGCTCATGCCAGTTAGCGCCAGCGTAGACAGAGATCCAAGAATCGATCGACATCGAGCCATCGGATGCCTCGGGCACATCTGCCTTCAACGTGATACTCACATGTCGACGAAGGTCGGTTACACGGGCAAGCATCTGAAACCGTGTTTCGCCGCCGGCGTATCCCTGACGAACTTCAGCCGCTGATGGGTCGTCTTCTACTTCGTCGGTCGGGTCGTTCTCACCAGTTCCAAATGGAGATGGCATCCAATCCATTGCTGAAAGGAAGCAGAAATAGTCAAAACCTTGCGCCCGCAACGCTTCGCCAGCAGCACGCCAGGCATCAGCTGACACCCGCACCCAAAGATCTACCCCTGGAATCTGATGAACATCAATAACCGCATCACCAATATCGGAGCGCAACTTGGCAACGATTTCGTCACGAAGCTCATCAATAACTGGTGTTTCTTCGCTGGTGCCGGTGTCACTCAATTGGGCCACCCCCAACAACGATTGGTTCGCTATCACGCTTGATCGGCTTGAAGCCTTCGCCACGCCAGCGGGCACCCATATCTTCGTGCTTGATTCGCTGTTGCAACAGCACAACACCCTCGAGCAACGCTTCAGGACGAGGAGGACAACCAGGGACGTACACGTCAACGGGAATGATCTGATCGACGCCCTTGGTCACAGAATACGAATCCCAATATGGGCCACCACAGTTCGCACACGAGCCCATTGAAATCACATATTTCGGTTCGGGCATCTGCTCGTACAAACGCTTCACCGCTGGCGCCATCTTGTCGGTCACCGTTCCAGACACCACCACGAGGTCTGCCTGACGCGGGCTCGCTGGCAATGGGATAACGCCAAGACGCATCACGTCATAACGAGGAGACCCGAATGCAGCACCCATTTCAATTGCGCAGCACGCGAGACCCCACTGGTACACCCACATCGAATATGAGCGACCAATGTTGAACAATTTAGTGAGAGGAGCCGGCAAGCGGCCTCGGTCGACTAGACCCATCGAAGAAGTCCTCGCTTCCAGGCATAGATAAGTCCATCCAGCAACAGAACGATGAATGCAAGCATCGTCACAAGCCCGAAGGTGCCATAACGTTCAATCGCTGCCGCCCAAGGGAAAATAAAGACGGCCTCAACGTCGAAGATGACGAAGAGCAAGGCGAACACGTAGTAGCGGACCTGACTCTGAGACCATCCGAGACCAACCGGATCAACACCTGACTCATATGAAAGGAGTTTTTCCGGGGTTGGTCGTGAAGGCCGAACAAGGGCCGCGATGCCAAGCAGAAGACCTGCCAACAGCACCGCCGCCAGTCCGAACCAAACAACATTTAGGTAATCGCGGAGAAATAGCGACATCGTTTGACAACGTTATCAGTCAGCCAACGCCATGTCCCAAACCCTAGGGTGTGCAACTGTGCAACGATCTTCAGGTCATCGGGTTCTTCCCCTCGTTTTTACGGTAACCCTCACCGGCATCATGGGAAACAGCCTTGTTTCCCCGTTGCTTCCAGACATTCTCGACACCTTCGATCGGTCGGCCGGAGCCGCTGGACCACTCGTTGCAGCAGCGTCACTTCCCGGGATTTTTCTCGCACCAATCATCGGCTTTGCAGCTGATCGATGGGGGCGACGGCCAATCCTCACGCTCTGCCTTATCGTTTTTGGCTGCGGCGGAGTGTTCACAGCTATCGCGCCCAACTTTGCCACCCTCGTCGCCACCAGATTTCTGCTCGGCATCGGGTCAGCTGGCCTCATCAATCTTGGGGTTGTCCTCATCGGCGACCACTTCGATGGCGAAGAGCGCACCACTTGGATCGGACGAAATGCGGCAATGCTCACAGTCGGACTTGCCATTATCCCGCTTGTATCCGGGATAGTCGGCGAATTCTTCAATTGGAGAATTGCAACCCTGGGTTATGGCCTTGGGTTCGTGAGTGCCGCATACGCATGGAGAGTGCTTCGAGATGAACCAGCTCGAACACCGCAACCCTTGAAATCCCAGCTCTCCGGCGTCGGTACCGCAATGAAAACCCCTGTTATCGCAACAACGATCGTTGTCGGAACAATTGCGTTCGCTGTCGTCTTCGGAGTGTTCCTCACCGCAATGCCACATCATCTCGAGACCCGATTCTCGATGTCGTCAGGTTGGCGAGGCTTCATGATCAGCGTTCCCGCTCTGTCATCAGCATTAGTCGGATTCAATATGGGCCGGATTCGACGAAAGGTGAACGTGAGGTGGGCGCTTGCCACCAGTGCGGCAGCGTGGGCGATTGGAATGCTCTTCATCGGGTGGGCCCAAGTCGTACCGATGCTGTTGCTTGGAACACTGTGCTACGGACTCGGAGAGGGAGCACTCATCCCCAATCTCCAAGAGGTCGCAATGAGTGAGGCGCCGCCTGAACATCGAGGGGCAGTGGTGGCAACTTGGGTTGGATTTGCTCGACTCGGACAAACCATTGGGCCGCTGCTTGCTGGTGTCATGCTCAGCGCTTCGGGTGCACCAGCTGTATTTGTGGCCGGGGCAATCGCATCGGCAGTAGCCGCAATCATTTTTGTCGTTGGGCCTATTGGCAGAACACCAGCAACTGCAAGCTGAAGCTCCAGTCCACCCAGTCACTTCATCCGCTCTACGCTCTTCACATGGCTTCCCCTGCCGCGCCACCCGAGTTTGAGCACACATTCGCACGTTCACTCCCATCGCTCGCTGCGAGTTGGACAGCAGATATCTCAGCGCAACCACAACTCGTCGTTTCAAACCCTCAACTCGCCGCACACCTCGGGATTGACGCAGATTGGCTCGCTAGCAACGAAGCACTGCATCTGTTCTCTGGCAACGGAACAACGAAAGATGCGGAACGCTACGCACTTGCCTACGCAGGACATCAATTCGGCTCGTACTCACCTCGCCTCGGCGACGGACGAGCGCTTCTCATCGGTGAGTTCTCTGACCCCAAAGGTCAAAAGTGGGACCTTCATCTCAAAGGATCAGGGCGCACTCCATTTGCTCGGGGAGGTGACGGAAAAGCAACTCTGGGTCCGATGCTTCGCGAGTTCCTCATGGGTGAGGCGATGGCGGCCCTTGGGATTCCAACCACACGTGCGCTTGCTGTCATCAGCACCGGTGAACTCGCGATGCGCGAGCGCCCCTTACCAGGAGCGATTCTCGTCCGAGTTGCGGCGTCCCACCTTCGAGTTGGCACATTTCAATACGCCGCCGCTCTTGACTCGGTCGACGACCTGAGAGCCCTCGCCGATTACGCAATCGCACGCCACTACCCCGAACTCGATGGTGGGAGCGAGCGCTATCTCAACCTGCTCACCGCCGTCATCGAGCGACAGGCCAGCCTCGTCGCCGAATGGATGCTCGTTGGATTCATTCATGGGGTCATGAACACCGACAACGTCACGATCTCTGGCGAGACGATCGACTACGGGCCCTGTGCCTTCATGGACACCGTCGACCCTCAAACTGTGTTTTCAAGCATTGACGAGGGAGGCAGATATGCCTACGGCCGGCAACCCGCGATTACACAATGGAATCTGGCCAGGTTTGCTGAAACCCTTCTGCCACTGATTGCCGCAGATCCCGAAGATGCCATTGCCCCTGCAACCGAAGCACTCGAAGCATTCCCTGAAACCTTCTCTCGTCACTGGCATTCAGGAATGAATCAGCGTCTCGGATTCTCAACACAGGTCGCTGGAGATGATGATCTCGCGAATGACCTCATGGCGCTGCTTCAAGAACGTCGCCTCGACCTCATCTCAACAATGCGTTCCCTTGCAGACCAGCTACGTGGACGCGACATTGGGCTTGGCGAATGGGCAACTCGGTGGGAAACCCGTCTTCAACTTGAGGGGGTTCCCAAACTTGAACTCATCGCCCGATTAGAAGCAGCCAATCCGATCTACGTGCCAAGAAACCATCTCGTCGAAGAAGCACTCTCAGCTGCAGTCGATGGTGACCTCACACCGTTTGAGGCACTCCTTGAACGGGTGACGCATCCATACGAAGAAGTCAGCGGTGCCGAACGATATGCCATGGCCGGTGAGCCAGTTCCGGGATACCGCACCTACTGCGGAACGTAATCGCCATCAAAAGGCAACTGAAGTTAGACCGCGAAACCAATCGACTTTGTTTCGAGGTACTCCTCGATGCCATCATGCGAACCCTCACGACCGATACCCGAATCTTTCATACCTCCAAATGGCACAGAGGCAGAGGTCGGGTTCACATCGTTCACACCGATAATTCCAAACCGTAACCCTTCCGCCGTGCGAATCGCCGTGGAGATGTCGTTGGTGTACACATAGGCCGCAAGCCCGTACTCAGTGTCATTTGCGAGAGCAACGACCTCTTCAACACTTCCGTACGTGATGATCGGCGCAACTGGCCCAAACGTCTCTTCACGGTAAATCGTCATCGAGTCGGTGACACCACTCAACAGAGTAGGTGCGAAAAAGTGTCCAGACGCAAACTCGCCATCGGTCAGTCGATGGCCACCAACGAGCGCTGCGGCACCCTTATTCACTGCGTCGTCAACCTGCGCCTCAACCTTGGCGACCGCAGCCTCATTCACGAGGGGGCCAACCCCAACACCATCAGTGAAGCCGTTTCCGGCAGTTACGCGCGCGACACGTTCAACCATCGTTTCGGTGAATGCATCGGCATGCTGCTCAGAAACATACAACCGGTTCGGGCTGATACATGCCTGGCCCGAATTCAAAAACTTCAGTGCAGCTGCTCCCTTTGCTGCCCGCACTGGGTCAGCGTCGGGAAACACAATGAACGGTGCATGGCCACCGAGCTCAACCGACACTCGCTTCAGATTTGCGGCGGCTTGCCCCGCGAGCAGTCGCCCCACAGGAGTCGAGCCAGTAAATGTGATCTTCCGAACACGTGGGTCCGTAGTGAAGACATCGCCAATCGGCTTCGGATCTCTTGCCGTCACCATATTGATGACACCAGCAGGAACACCGGCATCGATAAAGACATCAAACACTGCTTTTGCGCATAAAGGAGTGTCCTCGGCTGGCTTCAAGACAAGGGTGCAACCAGCAGCGAGTGCCGGTCCCATCTTGCGGGTCAACATCGAAATCGGGTAGTTCCATGGTGTCACCATGGCAACAACGCCAACCGGCTGACGAAGAATGAGGAATCGCTGATCAGAGCGTTGTGACGGCAACCACTCCCCTGCAATACGGGTGGCTTCTTCGGAGTAGTAACGAAGGAAGTCAGCGGCGTAATTCACCTCATTTCGCGCCGCCTTTAATGGCTTACCCTGCTCTCGGGTCATCAACTCTGCAAGCTCGCCGGCACGTTCTGTCATGATCTGCCAGGCCTTCAGTAATACGTCTGATCGTTCGCGAGCAGTTGTCGATGACCACTGCGCAAAGGCTTCATCTGCAGAGGCAATCGCTCGGTCCGCATCTGCCTTCCCACCATCAGGCATCGAACCGATAACGGCTCCCGTTGCAGGATCGGTGACATCAAATGAAGTACCGCTGACAGACTCACACCATTCGCCATTGATGAACATGCAAGCGACCCTACCTAGCCGCGTCGCTGAGAGAGAACTTCGTCAATCAGGGCATTGCAACGACAAGCCAAGAACTTGTCGCAATCACCGCAAATAGAACGGCACACTCGATAGCAATTGACCGGCGGAAACTTCTTCGTGAACCGATCAGGTCGAGTTGGGGGACAATTCGCCAGTGGTGAACTGCACCGATCACTCCGGCAGTTCCTACCGCAACCAGTTTCACGATCAATATCTGCCCCCACGTCGAGGACGTCAATGACGAGAGGCCATCAAGAATCATCAACGTCATCGCAACACCACTGAGGGCAACGACCACAACTGTTCCGACGAGAGCCTTCGCTGTTCTCCGAGCGACCTCTGGTAACGACTCTTCATCGACCCTTGCCACAAGTGCTAGTCCCAACACTGCGCCAACCCAAATCATTGCGGAACCCATATGGACAATGTCGCTAAGTGCATGAGCAATTCTCGGACCCTTGGTCACCGCGTGCCCGTCAAAGGCCGGGGCTCCAACGACGCCAAGTACGGGAACCAACATCAGCGAACGAAATGCTGATCGTGAGGTCACCTGGCCGGTCACCACCGAAGCAGATCCGATGACAAACAGCAGTGAAGCGCAGAGCGTCATCAACGCAGATCGCCCCAAAGAGTGGGTCAGTGCATCGGACACTGAAATATCGAGTTGACCTGCAATCGTTGCGATCTCCGCAACACTTGCGACGGCCAACAGCACTGCGATTCCTCCAACGAGTCGAGGAGCAGGAAGTAACTCGCCGCGCCTCCAGAGATACAGAGCGAAGAACACACCGCCAACGAGACCGAAACCGAGCACATTCTTCATCAGTCGAGCGACGTGATTTACGCCATCGTTCAACGACAATGCGTCACCGAGTGACGGCACTTCCTCAACCGGAATGTTGTCCGAATCATCAACGGCGTCACCTTGAGTCGCCAATGGCGTCGTGCTTGTCGTGGTGGTCGACGAGAGACCGCCCGTAAGCGCATCATCACCGACTTCGGCATCACCGGCAGGTGCGGTCGTTGATGTACCAATCGTGGTCGTCGTGGCAGCGGTGAGATCGATTGACACTTCGCCATCTACAAGATGACCGTCCTCAGCTCGAAAGCCGAATGCAATGCGAACAATTTCACCCTGAAACGCAGGATCGAACGACGCTCGCCATGAAGTCCCGGTGATTTCAGTGACAACACCCTCAGCCGTCACACCTGAATCAACGCCAACAGCAATCACCGAGGCCCCTTCACCCAACACAGGCACCGCAAAGTTGAGCACGACCGAGTCAATCGCTTCGTTGATCACGGAACCATCGGCAGGTTCAGAACCTTCAAAATCTGAGTGCGCAGCAACGTGCGAACCAGTGAGCAACAACACGGCGACCACGACACCAACAACTCGAAGCACCTGCTTGAATAGCCGAACGGCAGATGCGGCCGTGTGTGTCCTCGAACCAAGGTCGGGTACGAGCACGGAGATCATCGTTAAGGGAATGCGGCGATTCCTTCGGCTAGTGAGAGGACCCACTGTGGGTAGATTCCGATTGCCAGCGTGAAGATTGCTGCAACTGCAATTGCAAGCCCACTCAGACCCGGTACCGCTACCGACTCTGCTGATTCAGCAGCAGGACGAAGCCACATGCTCACCATGATGCGGAGATACAAGAACGCTGCAATCACCGCAGCAAGCATTGCAATGACCGCCAGCCAGTAGCTGCCCTCGTCGACCGCGGACTGAATCACACCCCACTTCGCAACAAACCCTGATGTGAATGGCACACCAGCCTGAGCAAGCAGAAATACCGTCAGGGCAAGAGCGAGAGTTGGTCGCCGAGTTGAGAGCCCATTGAATCCGTCGAGCGACGTATCTCCGCCCCGGCCAACGACTGTGATCACCGCAAATGATCCGACGACGAGCACCGAATACAACCCCAGATAGACCGCAACCGACTGAACCGATGCGAACATCGCATCTTCACCAGCCGACCAACCTGTCGCTTCAATTCCGACAAGGATGAAACCCGCGTGGCTCACTGATGAGAATGCCAACATCCGCTTTACGTCAGTCTGAACAACGGCGAGCAGTGAACCAACTACCAACGACAGCACGGCGAGCACCCAAATAATCGGACGCCAATCATCGCGGTAGAACGGCAATGCAGCAACAAGCAATCGCAACATGGCGCCAAAAGCTGCAACCTTGCCGACCGATGCCATGAATGCCGTGATGTTCGATGGCGCACCCTGGTACACATCGGGAGACCACACATGGAATGGAACTGCGGAAACCTTGAATGCAAAACCGATCAACATCAATGCGATGCCCGCAAGGACTAGGGCGTCGTTGCGGCCAATGTTGACCTCTCCCTGAAGACGAGTCACCATCTCACCCAACGAAGTTGTTCGGGTACCTCCGTAGAGCAAGGCAATTCCGTACAAGAAGAACGCCGATGCAAGTCCACCGAGGATGAAATACTTCATTCCTGACTCTTGGCTTGCCGAGCGCCGGCGGTCAGATGCAGCCAACACATAGAGCGCCAGCGACAACGTTTCGAGACCAAGGAACATCACAATGAGCTCATTTGCACCAACCATGACGATCGCACCGGTTGCTGCAACAAGGAGCAACGAGTAGATCTCAGGCCCATCGTTATCGGTACCTCGGAGTTCGCCATCTGACATGAGAGCGACGAGAGCAGTTGCCGCAAGAATCGCAAAGGTGAGGAACACCGCAAGTCGGTCGACTGCGAGCACACCGCCAACAATTGATGACGGGCCATCACTACCGACATCATTCCAGATAAACACTGAAAGAACTGCCGCAATGGCGGTGAACATGACAGTTGAGAGTGCCATCAGTCCTTTTGGCCAAGGTGGGGTTAGTGCACCAACCACCATCAGCACCAATGCGCCACCAATAAGCACGAGATGCGGGGATAGCGCAAACCAATCAACTGATGGCCCGACGAAGAGTTCTTGAGCGATCATCAGCCTTCCTCTCCGTGCGAGTCAGCCTCATCGTCTACGACCGGGGCAGCCGGCTGGGGCTCAACAAAGTCTGTCCGATCTTCAACATGCACGATGAGCGCCTCAACCGCTGGCTCGATCCGCTCGAGCATCGGCTTGGGATACACACCCGTGAAAATAATGACACCAATAAAGGGAAGAACGACCAAGGCCTCTTTGATCTTCAATTCAGCAAAGGTTGAGTTCTCCTCATCGGGCTCGCCATGGAAGACCCGCTGGTAGGCCCACAGCAAATACAGGGCAGCCAAAATGACTCCGGTCGCTGCGACAACTACCCACCACCGAGCGGTAAGGAACGAACCGATGAGAATGAGGTACTCGCCGACAAATCCGTTGAGTCCGGGGACACCAATCGATGAGAGCATTACCACCGTGAATGCCGCAGCGAACACTGGGGCAACGTGCTGCAATCCCTTCAGTTGCGAAATCTCGCGAGTGTGACGCCGCTCGTAGATCATGCCAACCATCAAGAACAGCGCTCCGGTTGACACACCGTGGTTCACCATCTGCATCACCGAGCCGGTGATTGCTTGCGAGGTGAACGCAAATGTGCCGAGCACGATAAATCCGAGGTGAGCTACCGATGAGTACGCAACAAGACGCTTCAAATCTTTTTGCATCGTTGCAGCGATCGCTCCATAAATGATCCCGATCACCGCAAGGGTCAACCAGAGAGAACGGCTCCAGTACGACGCTTCAGGGAACAAATACAGACCGAAACGAAGCAAGCCGTAAGTGCCCAACTTCAACATGACACCGGCCAGCACAACAGAACCAGCGGTTGGAGCCTGTGTATGGGCATCCGGCAGCCAGGTATGTAGCGGGAAGATTGGAACCTTCACCGCAAAGGCAATCGCAAACCCAAAGAACAACCAGCGGCCCGTGGATGCAGCAAAGTTTGCTCCTTCGGCGAGTTCGATGAGATCGAATGTGACCTTGCCCACCCCATTGTCACGAGCAATGAAGACGGTTGCCAAAATTGACACGAGCATGAATGCCGAGCCGGCCATCGTGTACAAGAAGAACTTCGTGGCGGCGTACTCGCGTCCCTCGTAACCCCATCCACCGATGAGGAAATACATCGGAACCAACACGATCTCGAAGAACACGAAGAACAGGAACAAATCGAGACTGAGGAACGAACCCATCACTCCGGCTTCGAGCAACAACAACCATGCGAAATACGGCTTGTCGCGACGAGGATCCTCGTTATGAGGATCAATTCCTGCAATGGCGAGCGGGAACAGCACACCTGTCAGCAATACAAGGAACAGTGAGATTCCGTCGATGCCAAGATGCCAAGAGATACCCCACGACTCAATCCACGGGTGCTGACTCGTGAACTGGAAGCCGGACGAATGGCTGTCGAAGTTGACAAACGCCCACACCGACAGCGCGCCGGTTCCAACTGAGGCGAGCAGTGCTACGAGCTTTGAGTATTCGGGACGTCGATTCGACAACACTGCAATAAGCAGCGCTCCAACAACCGGAACGACAATCAGCATTGACAGGAGTGGGAATGCCACTTCAGTTGAAGTTGCCGCGATCATCACAACACCCCCCGCAGAACGACAAACCACGCAAGGATCAACACAACGCCTATGCCGATGACGCCGGCATAGTTACGAACGTTTCCGCTTTGAACACGGCGAACCGTTCCAGAGGTTGAACGCACTGCGGTCGCAACACCGTTTACCGCACCATCCACAACCTTCGCATCAAACCATGCGATGGCGTCGAACATCCGTCGACCAGGGCCGCCCATAAAGGCTGACACGCTGCTGTCATATCGCCATCCATCCGCAAGGATCGCCGGCTCAATCGCCCGCAATTTACGTCGGCCGTAGACCAACACTCCGAGGAGGATGCCGCTCAGTGCACACACGATTGCGAGCACGGCGAGCCATTCCTTCGCATCGTAAGCAGCCGTCCCTGAAATCACCGCTTCACCCGGTGCGACGACAGGGTGCAGCCAGTCTTCTAGACGATGACGAAGATCTTTTGGAATGATCCCAAACGATGGCAACTGGATAATCCCACCTGCGAACGACAGCACCGACAGCACCACCAATGGGAACAACATGATCCCAGGTGACTCATGAGGTTTGAAGTCGCCATGCGCACCATGTTCTTCCGCGTGGCTTTCCCACTTTGCCTCACCGAAAAAGACCATCATCACCTGACGGGTCATGTAGAAGGCAGTGAGGACTGCTGTCACGAGCCCAATCACATACAGCACGGGGCTCTTTGCCAATGTGAACAGCAAGATCTCATCTTTTGACCAGAAGCCTGCAAATGGTGGAACACCAGCAATCGCAAGCCATCCAATGATGAACGTTCCCGCAGTGATCGGCATCACCTTGCGTAACGCTCCCATGCGTCGCATGTCCTGTTCGTGGTGCATGCCGTGAATCACCGAACCAGACCCGAGGAACATGAGTGCCTTGAAGAACGCGTGGGTCACCATGTGGAAAATTGCTGCGACGAATGCTCCGGTGCCGACTGCAAGGAACATGTAGCCAAGTTGGGACACCGTCGAGTACGCGAGCACCTTTTTAATGTCAGATTGAGCAACCGCAATTGTTGCTGCAAACAACGCTGTCAGCGCCCCCACCCACGCAATGATCGTTGGCGCCCAATCGGCTGCCGCTGCGAGCATCGGGTTCATGCGGGTCATCAGGAACACACCGGCTGTCACCATTGTCGCAGCGTGAATCAACGCTGAAACCGGGGTCGGGCCTTCCATTGCGTCAGGCAGCCAGAGATACAACGGGAACTGGGCGGATTTACCAACAGCACCAACAAAGAGCAGAAGTGCGATGCCGGTCGCCGTGGAGGAGGCGAGTGTTCCTGACTCTGCTGCCGAATTCAGAGCGCCGTAACTCACCGAGCCAACAGCTTGGAATCCGAGGAACATCGCCAACATGACTCCCCAGTCACCAATTCGGTTGGTCACGAATGCTTTCTTGCCGGCAGTTGCCGCCGAGTCACGGGTGTGCCAGAACGAGATGAGGAAGTACGAGCAAGCTCCCACACCTTCCCAACCAAGGAATGTGACCAGCAAGTTCTCGCCGAAGACCAGCATCAACATCGACAGAACGAAGAGATTGAGGTAAAGGAAGAACTTTGAGAACTTCGGATCACCGTGCATGTAGCCGATTGCGAAGAGATGGATGAGGAATCCAATCCCCGTCACGAATAGTGCCATCGTCACCGAAAGCGGATCGGCGAGTAATGCCATGTCGATTTGCAGCGAAGAAACCGGAACCCATTCAAAGAGCGTGACAACGTGGGAGCGATGGTGTTCATCGATCGATAGCAGATCAAAGAACACTGCAACCGTGACGATGAACGACCCGAAGACTGCGGCAGCAGCTAAGAACCCAGCAGCTGGCTCACCGAGACGGCGACCAAACAGCAGAATGAGCAGAAATCCGAGCAGCGGAAATGCAGGTATTAACCACACGAGATCAAGCATGTTCAGCCTTTCAGCTCCGCCAGGTCGTCAATCGTTGCACCGGGTCGACGTCGGAGAATTGCGATGATGATGCCGAGTCCAACCACGACTTCCGCAGCGGCGACGACCATCACGAAGAACACCGCTGTTTGACCTGAAATATCAGTAAATGCTCTCGCGAAGGCGACGAACGAAAGATTCACTGCATTCAGCATCAATTCGATACACATGAACATCACCAGTGGATTCCGGCGGATCATCAGCCCGACAACGCCGACACCAAACAGAATTGCTGCAAGCACGAGATACCAAGTAGTTGTTGGAGTCACTTATTCACTCCCCCACGTTGACGGCGGGTAAGCACCACCGTTCCGACAACAGCAACGATGAGCAACACCGAGGTCAACTCAAACGCGAACACATTGTCGCTGTACAAGCTGCGCGCCAGTTCGCGAATGTTGTCATCACCAGGGACACCAGACTCAACCCGCTCACCCAACGTTGAGCGTCCTCGCACAACAGCAGCGGTGATGAGACCACTGATCGCAACACCAACAATGACAGCGAGGGGCCGCTGAATTTGAAACGGTTCAACGGTCAGATCTTCTGCGCGGTCAACTCCGAGCAACATGATGACAAAGAGGAACAGCACCACAATGGCCCCTGCGTAGACGATGACCTGTACAGCCGCAAGAAAATGGGCTTCCATCGATACGAAGTGAACGGCAATTCCAAACAGTGTGAGAACAAGACCAAGCGCCGCATGGACCGGATTGCGGTATGCGATGACACCGATGGCGCCAGCGAGCACCATTGCTGAAGCAAGCACAAAGACGAGGAGTTCCATCAGCGATCGCGCTCCCCCTGCTGCGGTTCGGGCGCTCGAGTTCCAAACCCAAGTTCATCACTCCAGCCGACAACTCCCTCAAAATCGGCGTCACCTGCAGGTGAGGTTGCTCGCATCCAGCCAGAGGTCAGCAGTTCTTCGCCGTCGCGCCAGTCTTCCCACGGAAGTTGCTGCGGACGGCCCTCGTCGTCGACGAGTAGTTCGGACTTTGTGTAAATCGCATCATTTCGATTCGTGAACGAGAACTCAAACAGTTTTGACTCTGTGATCGCTTCGGTCGGACATGCTTCAACGCATAGGTCACAGTGGATGCATCGCAGATAGTTGATCTCGTACACAAAACCAAACCGTTCACCGGGTGAAGTCGGATTCTCCGGATCATTGTCCGCTCCGCGCACATAGATGCACTTCGCGGGGCACACACCTGCGCACAGTTCACATCCGATGCACTTCTCCATGCCGTCGGCATACCGGTTGAGAACATGGCGGCCATGCAACCGCTCCGGCTTCGGCGCCTTCTGGTCATCATCGGCCTCAGGGTTGTGATCGTCACCTTTGCGGCGTGCAGTGCGACCACCTGAGTAATTCGTAGTAACTCGCTTTCCACCGAAGAGTCGGTGCTGACGAATCGTGACAGCAAATCCTTCGAAATAACCCATCAGTACGCCGCCCCTTCTGCATCACGGTTTCGGCGAGCAACATTTATTGCTGCTTGGAACAACATGTAGGCCAACGCGATCCCAACCAAACAGCCGCCAACGATGAGCGCATACTCCAAGCCGCTGACATCACTATCGCGTGCGACCTGCAATGCGGCAAGGAGGATGAACCAACCGAGCGAGATTGGGATGAGCACTTTCCAACCGAGGTTCATGAGTTGGTCATAGCGCAAACGAGGGAGTGTTGCCCGGAACCAAACGTACATGTAGAGGAACGCGAATACCTTGAGAAGGAGCCACGCCGTACCGCCGAACGGTCCAAGAACGGCAAAGATATCGATTCCACCGAGGTACAGCGGCTGCGGTCCACCGAGGAACAAGGTGACGAGCAACGCACTCATCGAAATGACGTTCATGAACTCTGCAAGGAAGAACAGGGCGAAGCGGATTGATGAATACTCGGTGTGGAACCCACCAACAAGTTCCTGTTCAGCCTCAACGAGGTCGAATGGTGGGCGGTTAAGTTCTGCCGTCATTGCAATGAGGAAAACGACAAATGGAACGATTCCCGTCGACAGTAGATGCCAATTTGTGATGGAACTCTGAGCAGACACAATCCCGGAGGTCGACAATGTTCCGGCGGTCATCAGTACCGCTGCAAGGCTGAGACCAAGAGCCGCCTCATAGGAAATCATTTGTGCCGACGCGCGAACCGATCCAAGAAGTGGGTACTTGGAACCGCTTGACCACCCAGCGAGCATGACGCCGTACACCGCTATTGATGACAGAGCAAGAACGAGCAGCACACCAATAGGAGGGTCTGCGAGCTGCACCCGGGTGACCTGACCGAACCAGGTCACCGTTCCGTCATGGCCACCGGTGAAATCTCCACCGAGCGGAATGACGGCCCACACCAAAAACGCAGGAACAAACGCGAGGAATGGAGCGATCCGGAACACGAACGGATCTGCCTTTTCGGGAATCAAATCCTCTTTGAAGAACAGTTTGGTGCCATCAGCAAGCGTCTGAAGCAGCCCGAACGGCCCCGCCTTGTTTGGGCCAACACGGTTCTGCATGCCAGCAACAATTTTTCGCTCAAACCACACCATGAACATGGTGCCGACGAGGCCGATGACGAACACCACGAGCACCTTGAGACCGACGACTGCGAGAGGCTGCCACCAGAACGACTCGGCCTCGAGCACTGGATCGGCGGAAGGTATGCGATTCAGCAAATTCATGACACTCGCTCAATTCGAACTCGGCTCACAGGAGCAGAAGAAGAAATCAACGCTCGAATATCACCGTGACCGCTCTCGCGATCGGGTTGGCCAAAGGCTGCCCAGACGGTGTCGCGACTGAGTCGACCATCTGGACATACCGGAAGCTCAACTGACCCACGCTCAGACACAAGCCTGATCATGTCACCGGTCGAAACACCAAGTTGTTCGAGCACATCTGGATTCACCGCAACGGCTCGGCCCTGCGCAAGCCCAGCGAGCGATGGTGAAGACGCCGTGGCAACCCCGCCGTCATACATCACTCTTGAAACAACAAGGTCAATGTCGTAACCACCCTTCGGTGACACGCTGGTTTCGCTTGAAGTGACCTCAAACGGAACCGACCACACCGTTCCGACTCCGGCGCCAGCTGATGCCAACTGTGCTGAAATTTCTTCAACTGAATCGACCCCAAGATTGCTGCCGAGACGATCGGCAAGCTCAACTGCAATCATCCAGTCAGCTCGGGCCACGCCCGGTGTGTTGACCTTTTTCGAAACCGATGAGATCCGACCTTCAAGATTTGTGGTTGATCCGGCCTTTTCTGACATCACCGCTGCTGGCAACACGACGTCGGCCGCTACCGATGACGCGTTCATGTGGCCCGTGATTGACACGACCCGCCCTGCACCGTTCAATCCAGCGATTGCAAGTTCACGATCAGGGAAGTCGGCAAGAGGATCACTACCTAGTAACACGAGTACTTCAATCGACCCACCGGCTGCGGCGGTCAACGTTGCGGTTGAATCGTGTTGCGGTGATGAAGGAGCAAGACCAGCCTGCAGCGCTCCGACCACATTGCCTCGACGCAACGCCGGCAACACCGTGGCACCTCCGATTGAGGCCACCAACTGCTGAACTGCTGCAAACTCAACTTCTGCTGAAGTTGCGAGGTTCGAGCGGCCGGCGATGACCACAACAGGCCCACTCGTCAGTTGTGACTGAACATCTGGATCAGCCAGCGTCGCTGTCACAACATCGGAAATATCACCAGCACCGTGACGAACTGAACGCCACGCGTGACGAGTGAGACCACTTCCAGTTGAAGTGAACTCGATGATCTTGGTCGACCCGTTGACCACTGCATCGCGCAGACGCAAATACAGCACCGGTAGTTCTTCTTTGAGATCTGGCGCCATCAGAACAACTGTTGATGCCGATGCCATCTCACGAATGGTTGCCCTCGGCATCCCAAGAAGTGCTGCCGGCAAGCCGTCACCAAGTTGAGGGTCACGACGGTCGATACCTAGCGCTGAGCACAATTGGGCCCAAGCCCATGCGTCTTCATTCGTGCCACGCGCACCACCGATCACACCGATTGATGATGGGCCAGTTGATTCCAACGCTGACTTCAGCAGATCCGTTGTGATCGACATCGCAGCATTCCAAGACGTGGCTTGATGGCCGTCTGCTGTCTTGATCAGCGGCTCAGTGACTCGACCTTCAGCGTGAATTGATTCAAAGTTGAATCGTCCGCGATCGCAAAGCCAACCCCAGTTCACATCGTCGTTGTCGATGCCCTGATAACGGAGCACTTGGTCACGACTCGAATGCACGGAAATCTCGCAGCCGACCGAGCACGATGTGCATGTGCTGTTGACCTGCTCCAAATCCCATGGTCGAGCCTTGAAGCGATAGGGCTTTGCAGTAAGCGCACCGACGGGACAAATCTGGGCGGTGTTACCAGAGAAGTGAGATGAGAATGGCTCATCTGGGTAGGTCATCACCTGTGTTGCGTTGCCACGTTCAACGAAGTGAATAAGAGGATCACCTGCCACTTCATCAGCGAAGCGAGTGCAGCGATCACAAAGGACACATCGTTCTCGGTCGAGCATGATGAGCGACGAGATCTCGATTGGCTTCTCGTAGTGACGCTTTTCCTCGATGTAGCGGCTCTCACCCGGACCGTGGCTAAATGCCTGATCTTGTAGCGGGCATTCCCCACCCTTGTCACAGACCGGACAGTCAAGGGGGTGGTTGGCGAGCAGAAGCTCAAGAATTCCCTCTTGCGCTCGTTTCGTCGTCTCTGATTCGGTATCGACCGTCATTCCCGGTGAAACCGGCACCATGCACGATGGCTGCAACATCGGTCCGCGCCCGGTGTCGATCTCGACAAGACACTGGCGACACATCCCAACAGATGACATACGAGGGTGGTAGCAAAAACGCGGAATGAAATCTCCTGCGCGTTCGGCCGCAGCAATCACCATTTCGCCGGGCTTTGCAGAAACAGTTTTTCCGTTGACAGTAATTTCGACCGACTGCTCGCTCATGAGTCGCCTCCTACCGCGGTCACCGGGATACGAGTGCGTGACCGAGACGGAGCCACCCGAGCTTCAAACTCTGAACGGAACAACGTCAATGCGGAGTGCACCGGCACGTACGCCGATGGACCAACGAAACAAATCGTTGTCATCTTGTAAGGAAATGGCGTTGCCTCGAGCTGGAGTTCAGCGCTTGCGGCATGCGGCATGTCGCCGGGGCAAATTGACTCTCCAACCTCAAGAAGGAGATCAAGATCATCGGTTGTGCCGTGTCCTTCAACCACCCGATCAAGAATTCGCATCAACCAGGTACCACCTTCACGACAGGGAACACATTTTCCACATGATTCGTGGGCGTAGAACTTCGTCAGTGTGAGCGCTGCGGACGGAATGTCAGTTGTCGAGTCCATCACCATGATTGCCCCAGAACCGAGCATCGATCCGGCTGCTCCGACAAGGCGGCCTTCAAATGGCAGGTCGAGTTGATCGGGAAGGAACCACGGCGCTGAACCGCCACCCGGGACAAAGGCTTTCAGGTCGTTGCCATCACGAATTCCCTGGCAGAACTCTTCCCCGTAGAGCAAGTCTCGGAATGTGGTTGTTCCATTAATGATCTCGTAGACGCCTGGGCGACGAACGTGACCCGACACCGCAACCATGCGAGTACCCGGTGATGACTCAGTACCAATTGCTGTGTATTCGGCCGCGCCCTTGGAGGCGATGAACGGAAGGTTCGACAGGGTCTCGACATTGTTCACGATGGTCGGTTGACCATAGAGCCCAATCGCGGCCGGGAAGTATGGGGGCTTCAGTCGCGGCATGCCTCGATTACCTTCGAGCGACTCAATCAACGCTGTTTCTTCACCAACGACGTAGGCACCGGCTCCCCAGTGCAACACAATGTCGAGGCTGAACGCTGATCCGAGAATGTTCTTACCGATGTAACCGGCGGCGTAAGCGTCATTCAGTGCTGTTGCAACGCGCTCTTGAGCGAGTGCCATTTCACCGCGGATGTACAAGAAGCATTGAGATAGCCCTGCTGCGTAGCAGGCGATGAGACAGCCCTCAATGAGTTGGTGAGGATCGCGCTCCATCAGCAAACGGTCCTTGTACGTGCCCGGTTCTGACTCGTCGCCATTCACCACGAGATAGCGCGGGTACACACCTTCGGGGGTCAAGCCCCACTTCACGCCAGCAGGGAAGCCAGCGCCGCCACGACCTAAAAGGGTTGAGGAGCGAACTTCTTCGTGCATGTCCTGCGGGCTGCGAGCGAGTGCTGATCGAAGACCGTCGTATCCGCCAGTGGCGAGGTATCGCTCAAGAGTGAATGAATCTTCGTACTGAAAGCGGGAGGTCACAATTTGTGGCCGATCGCCCTCGATGAATCCCGGTGCCCAAGGGAATGAGGTCATGATGCACCGCCTTGTGATGCTGCCGAGATCCATGCAGGTGGCTCTGTCACATCCGCCGGATCAACGGCACCTACGCCGCGGTCAGCAGGGATGTGTTGGCGGACACGCGCAAGGGTGCCGTGCGGCGGGATCTCATCTTGGAGTCGTCCACTTCGCAGGTCGGAGATGAGTTGTCGAACTTCAACCGGGGTAGCTCGGAACTTGAACCGGTAGTTCACCTGAAGGCATGGCGCTTCGGTGCATGCCGCCTGACATTCAGCGCGGTGCAGCGTGAACATTCCGTCGTCGGTTGTTCCGCCCTCATGAATGCCAAGTTCTTCCTCGGCTGCTCGCATGAGTTCGTCTGCTCCCAGGAGCGCACATGACATTGTTCCGCACACGTTGATGAGGTACTTGCCAACAGGTTCGAACTTGAACATCTCATAGAACGTTCCGGTTCCAAGCACTTCGGCCGGGGTTACACCGATGAGTTCAGCGATGTGTCGCATCGCTTCATCGGTCACCCATCCGTCCTGCTCTTGGGCAAGATGCAATAGCGGAATAAGTGCAGATTTTGCTCGCGGGTAGCGGGCAATAATTTCTTTGGCAATAGATACGTTCGCGTCAGTTAAACGAGCCATCGTGTAGTCCTCTAGCGATCCACTTCTCCGAGCACCGGATCAACCGATGAAATGACAGCAACAGCATCAGCAACAAGTCCGCCGCGCATCATGTGTGGAAGACATTGAATGTTGACAAACGATGGCGCACGGACATGCATACGGTATGGCGTAGGGGAACCATCGCTTGCGATATAGCAACCAATCTCGCCACGCGGACTTTCGATCGCCACATAGACCTCACCTTCGGGAACCTTGAAACCTTCGGTGAAGATCTTGAAGTGGTGAATGAGTGCTTCCATCGATTCATCGATTCGAGCGCGAGGCGGTGGCGTCACCTTCTTGTCTTGGATTCGGTAGTCACCTTCTGGCATCCGGTCAAGAATCTGACGAACGATACGCATTGATTCGCGGATCTCGTTCAAACGAATCGCGTAACGATCAAACGCGTCTCCATAACTTCCCACGATGATGTCGAACTCGACTTCTTCATATCGGAGATATGGATCGTGACGGCGCAAGTCCCACTCAACTCCGGTCGACCGAAGAATCGGGCCGGTCGCACCAAGAGCCAGCGCTTCATTTGGAGTAATGACGCCAACACCCTGCAAGCGCTCACGCCAAATCGGTTGGCCGGTCATCAAAATGTCGTATTCCTCGAGGCGCTCGGGGAGCAGGTCGAGAATCCGCAAGACGTCATCGCGCCAGCCGGGAGGAAGGTCAGCAGCAAGTCCACCAGGTCGCACAAAGTTGTGATTCATACGAAGACCGGTGACTTTTTGGAAAAAGCGCAGGACCTCTTCACGCTCACGCCAGCCGTAAATCATCATTGATACAGCACCGAGGTCCATGCCGTTGGTCGCCATGAACAGCAAGTGACTGCTCATCCGGTTGAGTTCTGACAGAAGCATCCGCATCCATTGGGCACGTTCAGGAATGTCTCCATCAATGCCAAGCAACTTCTCGGTTGCCATCGAGAACACGAGTTCGTTATTCAATGGACTTGCGTAGTCCATTCGAGTGACGTTCGTTCCGCCTTGCATGAACGTCAACTGCTCACCAGTTTTTTCCATTCCGGTGTGCAAATAACCAATAATCGGCTTACACCGAAGAACCGTCTCGCCCTGCAATTCGAGCATCAGGCGAAGCACACCGTGCGTTGACGGGTGCGAAGGACCCATGTTGATGATCATTGTCTGATCTTCATCCGGATCTTCAGGGAGATCGCCAAGTTTCGCGGCCTCTGCTTCTGACAGCCTCAGTACCGAACCGACCTCGCGGAGTAGTTCACGAGCGGTGAGATCAGAGCGAGGGCGAAGTTCCTGTGCGCCTTCATCGGCAATCATCGTCATGATGCTGCACCTTTGAACTGAACTGGGATGGTTCCAACTTGGAAGTCCTTACGAAGCGGATATCCGCTCCAATCTTCTGGCATCAAAATACGAGACGGATCCGGATGCCCTTCGAAAGAAATACCAAACATGTCGAACACTTCCCGCTCCATTGCTTCAGTTCCCGGGTGGAGGTCGAACAGGGTTGCAATGTTTGCATCAGCTTCTGGAACTTGGATACGCAACCGAATACGACGGCTGTGCGTGATATCGAGAAGATTCACGACAACCTCGAAACGCTCCGCGGTCACGCTTGCAGGTAACTCGCGGCCCATGTGGTTCAGATAGTCGACCGCGGTGAGGTCGACACACATCGCATAGCCCTCATCCGCAAGTT
>Ga0181603_10000674_pt1 | contig 29256 bp, 22 predicted proteins | sample 041ome_13_FD_148633 | JGI IMG/M metagenome (GOLD analysis project Ga0181603, IMG submission 148633) | Coastal salt marsh microbial communities from the Groves Creek Marsh, Skidaway Island, Georgia - 041409US metaG (spades assembly) | ecosystem: Environmental > Aquatic > Marine > Intertidal zone...
ACCCGGTATCATATGGGGTGTAATAATCTGATAGCGCTAAAAGACACAATGTATTGTGACATTTGACCGTTCATGACTCGACAGTCTCGGGGGGACTCCTCTGAAGGGGCGATATATAAATCTTTCCATTTGCACGTACACTGGACAGTAACTAAAAATTGTCCGTTTCATAGTTCTATTCTAGAGATTGTCTATGGTCCAAAAGTACGAGCCGTATGTCCGAGATCTTTTGCTAAAAAGGCACCCGTGCGCTGATCGCGGAACTATCGCGCAAGTGGTCCCAAAGTATTGGAATTGCAACCGCATCGCAAGCGCCTTAAAAAAATCACTCTCACTGGAAATCGGCACCTAGGCGAAAGAGAACGAATTCCGGCGTCAGTGCAGTTGGAACTTGAAACGCTAAATACACACACACGCGATCTGCATGCTAAGCTCATGCAACTTACTCCGCACATTTGCTCGATTTAACATCATGCGCGTGCATACGATTCAGCTATGATGAGTGTGAAGCGCGAATTGGTACGCCTTCGTAAACTATCCTTTCGTATGCTGGCTGTTTTAGCTGCGATAGTCGCTACAGTGAGCTTATATTTAGCCCAACGCGCTGGGCTAGCAGCTCCGTTTATGCCTGGACCACCTGAAAGTTCTGGGATATTACGCACTTTTCCAAAAGAAACCAAAAAAGCTCCTTTAAAAAGTTGTACTGAAGTTACTGTAAACTTAATCAGCGAAAAGGCTTTTTTTCACGAGTTGCGTCTACCAACAGATGGGGCATATAGATCGCGCCCGGGTCATTGGTTTCATTTCAGTGAGTATCACATTCCCATGCACGCGAAACTACGTAGAGCAGGCTTGTTACCCAAAGGTGAAGACTTTAAAACGATAGTTCTCAGGGTTCCTCAGAGTACATGGATCACAAATATGAATCCCATGACTCGACTTTACTTGGCTGCAGCATACTCTGATGGAGGTGCTAGAAATATACTTTTTGTGCCGCCGGATGTTATCAGTAAAACACAGACAGGAATGATTTTTGATGACGTGCGCCTTCTTAAACTCTCTTGGTTGTTCTCATCGTTTCAGTCACTGCAGGAGAAGTTTGTTTCAGATGCTTTGAAAGACTGCACAAAGCAGCAGCATGACAGTTTGCACCTCCATCTTGATGCCAGTAACATAGGCACAAGTAACACTAAATCAACCCTACTACTTGGAGCGAATAAAGCTCCAATTTATTCCTGGTTCAGTCAACCAGAAGAAGCAGAATCTTTTCGTGAGAGCATACAAAAACTTTGCGATGCGTCACACTCAAAAGCTCTTCAGTCTTTAGTCGAGCTTCCGCCATCATTTGCCGAAGCTCAATGTCTGCTTCATGGTGTTTCTGATAAACGACACGCTGTCATTTATCAGCGAGATAGGACACGGAAATTTATTCATTTTGATGAAATGAAGGAGCGTATTGGACAAATTCTGGGTGCACAATGGACAGTCAGCGTTATCATCCACAACGACGGTAATCCACCGTGCTTGATAGTTCAGTGCCTGACCAGGGCAGACTTGCTCATCACACCACATGGTTTCCAGTCGATGTTGAATATGTTTCTTCCGAGGAAGTCTTACATGATAGAGGTATTTCCTACGCGCTACTATTGGTCTGGTTACAAATCGTTAGGACTAGCTTGGGACGTTCAACACGCTTGGGCACAATCCGCCCCACTTACTAATCTTGCCTACACTTTAGCGTCGTTCACTACTACTGATTTCTGCATGCAAATCTTTTACTGCAGATATTTAGCTCGCAAAGGAAATGTTCTCATGGATGAGACGGGTCTTGCTCAGATTCAGAGAGTTAGAAACATAATCGAAAATACAGAGGAAACTACAGTAATCGAGCTGTCGGGTGTGATCGAGCGAGAGCAGTGTCTTCGCGAGTGCGGCCATGACTCAAAATGTGCGTCTTTCTCTTTCCAATCGCAGAATTTGTCTTCTTCGAGGTGTATTTTTAGGCAGGATCCGCTACAAGGTGAAAATGGTTACGACCAAGTAGGAACTGGGGTGAACAATAAACGCTGCTGGTCTCCGGGTTGTAAATAATATCACAGATGGTATCAATATCTGGCTATCGTATCCTCACGTACTCGAGAATTCAAGGGTGCTAATATGGCTAAACAATTTTGCCAGCGTGGGAAATCAATTGCAAAGCGGACTTCGGATTACTTGGTGACTTCATTGTCTTTGCATGTACAATTCTTTGCATGGCGAAACTAAAGACCGCAACGACGGTCTTGTTACTATCTAGAACTTTAAGAAAGCAAAGATTCAATCAAGTTCTCTACATTTGGCACACATAGGTCCTGATATGTCTGACCACAGCCAACAAACAAAATTGGAGCGCCGGAAGCGTGTACCATAGACAACGCAGCACCAACCTTATCATCAATAGTATCGAATTTCGAAATAAGAATGGCGTCTATCAAACGCTTACGTCCCTTCCTATCAAAATCCTGCAGTGCAGCGTTGAACTTTTCAAGCTGATCAACTGCCTCATTACCAACGAGAGCCTCACCAACAAAAAGTACGAGGTCCGGTGAATTAATATCAATCAGTTTCGATAACGCTCGCATCAGTGGTTCATTATCTTGCATGCGGCCAGCAGTGTCGATCAGAACGACATCCAAACCTTGACGTTTCGCCTGCGTGACGGCTTCTTGTGCAATAACTGCTGGATCTTTCTGGTACCCTCGTTCGTATAGCGGCACCTCTAAACGCTGGCAGTGTGTTCGAAGTTGTTCCACAGCTCCAGCCCTGAATGTATCGCATGCAGATACCAGAACGGATACATTATTTGCAAGTAACCAGTTCGCTACTTTAGATAGACTTGTACTTTTCCCCACACCATTCACCCCTATAAACACGATGACATAAGGCTTTTTAATTGCTCTGGCTGTAGATATCCTCGAAATGAGGTCGATTTCTTCCACAGGCATTAGGATTCGACGCAGGGATCTTCTAACGGCGTTGCGAAGTGCTGATTGCATCGTTTCTGTAGCAGATATGGTTGAACCAAGTAGCGTAGCACGAGTCATATTGCAGACGAGGTCAGCACTTGATGAAGCTACGTTCTTTCGCAACATTCCAGCTTTCAAATGAGCTAGAACGTTTGTCAAGTCATCATCGCGCAGTGACCTTCTACCAGTGAAGTTTTGAAATGAAGTCGTTCTCGAAAACCGTGCTAGCCAACTTCCATTACCATTCAGACTTGCTGATGGATCACCAGAACACTCACCCAGCTGTGTATCATTTCTGTTGTGCTGCATATGGGCAAACTTAGCAGGTGAGCGATCAAATTTCTGAGAACTTCTTTTTTCAGTCGCAGCAGAGTTTACTCGAACAGAAAAACTCCGGTCGGTATATCGACTTTTACTTTCACTCAGGCTGGGAAAGTCATCTGCCTTGTCACTTGCCCTCCCCTTGACATCGTACTCACCTTCAACTAATTGGCAAGTAGGTTGGTGGTGCAAGTAGGTTGGTGGTGGCCTTTGCAGTTGATCTACAAGAGGCCTCCAACCGGCAAGACGACTTGCTATTGAGACGCATGTGTCAACGTGCTTTTCTTGCACGTGAGCTAACTGATCAACTATTTTTGTTTTACACGCAGTGTAAACTTTTTCCATAAGTTCTAAGGAGCGTTCAAGTGGCGTTCCATGCGCAAAATCTGCAACGAAGACCAACGCATGTTCAGCATCATACCTCAAGTGCGTTGTCGAGGAGTTTTTGTCCGATTTGGCGATCGTAAAACTCGGGCCTGTGTGGCCCTCTAGTAGAAAAGTGTCTATCAGTGTGTTCGGACTGTTCTTGAGAGCACCGTCATCAGAGCGCCACGAGAATATAGCCAGGCCCGTGTTGTGAAAAATAGACAGACCTTGTAGCATGGACACTCAAAAGCGGATATGTATGGCGCGCCTGGGCCAAACGTCTGGCGAAACAACGCATCCACCGATTACCTATGTTCATATCGTCAGTCCAGATCGTACATAGGCGTCGTATTAAACTCAATTTCGTGCTGTGTACTAAATAATACCGTTACCAAGCGCATGCATCGGACGCGCATTTCACGTGCGGCGCGCGGTCGTTACGCGTCCGGCGTCGACGCTCGGTGTGTTTTGATTGCATCCTTTGTTTACTTTTTCGCCCTCGCTCACAACTTCCGTGGTTATCGCGACGAGTCGGCTGAATCACCCGCGAAATCGACGTCATAGATAGCGAGATTGTTCAGCTGGTTTCGTTGAAACCCTTCTTCATACATTGCGTACTATCATTATTGTATGATTTATTTGGGAATGTCACTCTTGGGTAGATTCACAATATGTAATATAAATCGATAAAAAGTTGCAAAACAACACGAGAACTGAACAGGACAGTCAGACGGTTTTCGTTGACAGTAACGAACTGCTTTACTGCCCGCCGCACGTTGTCAAACAGTCGACAATCTTCGGTTGGGGGAATCACAGCGAGTTTAAAAATATTGCGGGCGCTCATGCCACTTTTCAGTTTCTTGCTCCCTTGACCGAACGAACGGGTGCAAAACAACTACCGTCGTATGGCGAACAACGCGGGAAAACAAGTTTGCCGCCACGACAGGTGAAATCTTCCTGAGTCATTTTTTCAAGGACTTTCATTGAATGATCCATCATTTGCTAGCTCATTGAACACACTAACCATACGATTCATGAAACTATTGCAGAACAGTGGCAACTCTTGCATCGATCTGAACGCTGCAGCTGTCAAACTAGGAGTCCAGAAACGTCGGATTTATGATATAACAAACGTACTAGAAGGAATAGGACTCATCCAGAAAACCTCGAAAAACGTAGTCCGGCTCAGACAGCAACTTCAGAAACGTTCAGGCGAATTTCCGTTCGATCATTCAACTAGAAAACAAGAAAAAACACCTTCAAGATGTGACAAATCCTTTCGTGGGTATACCTTAAATTCAACGGTGTCTGTATCCAACATATTAGATGGCTTGATGACGGATATCATGTACAAGGCAAGTTGCTACTTTCATAAAATATCATTTATAACGGCCTTTGCTGTCGCAGGATGTTCTGAGTGTCCCTCAAGTGTGTTTCACTCAAACGCCGTGTCTTCAAAGGGAGAGCGTCATTGCTGTCCGTGCACCCAGTGGGACAAGCCTCGAAATACCCGAGTGTAGAGCGAATTCTATCGGTGCAGAGCATCAGTATAAAATTCTACTAACCTCAGTATCCGGTCAGATAGAAGTCTACGCATTCACAGCAGCATTGGCGACGAACGTTAGTGTACAGCAGGGTCACGGTGAGCAAGGAATTGTTATCTGTGAACATCATTGATTATTTCGTTAGATGGCTTTGATAAGGGGACTACAATCAATATTCATGATCAGTCGACAGTTTTCACTGACTACTGTTTTGGAGAGGATAGCGAAAACAGCGTGGCAGAAGTGTATGCTGCTTATGTTAGACGTTGAACTTGAACAGTAGTACATCACCCTCTTGCACGATGTAGTCTCTACCCTCCAATCTCCAAAGACCATTTTCCTGAAAATATTTATGTCAGCAAGACCGTCAGCACTTTATTGAGCTTGATTTTACCTTCGCACCCGGATACCCACCACACGCAATAAAATCATCAAAGCTGACCGTTTCACACCTAGATCTTTCATGTGAGGACATTCTCTTCTTATGGATTTGGGAGTACGGACTTGATAAAACCTCTTTCAAAGTCGGAATGAATGACGCCTGCGGCTTGAGGTGCTGTGGAGCCGCGCTAAAGATCTGTTAATCGAAAATTCAACATTATTTCATGCACCAATACCGTGATTGTCCATGCTCTAGTTTCTTTTTCACCTGTTGTAAAGTATGTCTGTAAGCCCAGTTGGTTGTATGTTGCTCTGATCTAATTTCGCAATGGATCATGAAGGCAAATTTCAATCAAGTAAAAAGTTTACCAGAGTCTGTAGCCCACTGTGTTTGAGGCCAAGCTCTTCTAGAAATATCTCTCTCTCGTCTTTATCCAATTGCATTATCTCAGATTCTACCTATTCGAAGCGGTACTTTAACTTATTTACACCATTGCACCTCGAACGTACCTGTGCTGATACCAAAACTACATTTGAACCTTCTGTGGCTGCAATCTGCTTAAGCTTTTGCAACTGTGAGTTATCAGAACCCTGGCCAAACTGTCTTTTTCCAAAGCTAGATCTTACGGCAAAATAATCACCTGGTTGCGCAAATCGGATTCGTTTACGTTTGCCGCATATATGCACGGTTTGATCGTGAGCAAATTCAAATCTGCTACACTTTCAAGCTCTTCCTAAGTGATGAAAAAACTGAGCTACTGCAATCGCGACGTAGTACAACAAATTACATTTGATAACGAAGCCGACCTTGCCGGGAGACCAGATTCAAGAGTGATTCTTAATTTTGCAAGTGCAGTGTTCTTGTCTTCGAAGTTTGCGACCTTGGATATTTGGGATGAGAGTATAGTTAAAAGTTAAACAAACTGACGCAAACCTTATTTCGAGATTTGGCAGTACGCTCGAGCGCTCTCTCGACTTGAGCCAAATCCGATAGCACCAACTCAAAGTTGATGACTGCGATATCCCGCTCGGCGTCCACGCTCCCATCAACGTGTATGATCTGAAAAAGTATGATCGCAATTCTTATATAAAAAATTATATCATGCATACATCTGCGTCATCGAAACAACGCACAACGTGCACAATAGCATCACACTCCCGAATATTCGAAAGGAACTTGTTCCCAAGCCCTTGACCCTCAGCGGCGCCCTAAATACAATGAATGAACCGATCATGGGTTTGAGAATCAATCAAATTGAACCTTGACGAGGCCTGCAATGTCGACAAATTCTACAGCAGCTGGAACAAGTTTTGCTGCCTTCGATATTGCAGCTAGGGCCTCTAATCGTTCATCCGGAACGTTGACGATTCCAAAATTTGGTTCGATTGTACAAAAAGGGAAGTTTGAGGCCTACGATATGGATTTCTACACCCTTGAAAACAAACAGAACCTTAAACTCACCTGTGCAGAGCTGTTTTCAACCAGTGCATTAAAAAGCGTACTTTTACCGACATTTGGCAAGCCTGGACGAATGTTAGTTCCGTAAAAAATGTGGAAATCACGTTACCTACCAACTAGACCAGTTTGCAGTGCCATTGATATCGTTGACGTATGAATACTGCGGTTTTGTCGTTTACCCTGATTCTAATATCGTTAACCAGAACGTATTCAAAGATGTGAACACGTACAATCCGTACAAATTTGGCGCGGCGAAGTGGGCTCCTTAAAAGGATGCTTGATACGCGGAAAGCCATCTGAGCGATGTTCGAAACTGCAGAAAGGCTTCGTACGGCCAATTTTTAGACCTTATCTCAGCGCTGCAGCCAATAGCAAAGTTGCGCAAAACCTGAAAACAGAACAGAACAAAAATGTGTCTACGCGCATCGTATAGAATGATTTCTCCATCCCGTCGAGCATACGCCATATTCCTACCCCGATTATGTCATATCACTACGCTGTCGCGACCCTACTAAAGCCATGGCGTAAATTATTAGCCACAATAGCACATTCAATATTGTCAATAGTAGCTATTTTATTGTGATATGTGTTAAGGAAAAATTTATATCACTAGCTCCCCCCCCCGAGACGGAGCAGTCGTGATTGGTCGACGAGTAGGAACTCTCTGAACCCGTGATATAAATTTTTCCGTGTGTAAACACACGCGCGAGTAGCAATGCCTGTTTCATGATTCATTTGCGCATATTGTGATAGTTCTTTAATTATGTGATAGTTCTTTGACCATGTGATAATTCCATGCGGCATGGCAGCTTTTCTGGAACGCTGACCAGTCCCTGCTATTCGACGGCTGACGAATCATACTTTGGAACGAGGTGATCATTGACAAATGATCGCCCTTAAAACTCAAGCGTGTGAAATAACGAATCTAGGTAGAAGTCGACGGAAGATAGCCTCTCATTATCGACGTGACAAGTCAGATTTCAAAGTTACTTGTGTATCTCAACAACTACCGTTTTTCACAAAAGACTCAACTCGGACGCGTCTCCAAATTTTAAGCACTCACAGAACGGAAATAATATTGAGCGCCACAAATGTCGAAACTGAAAGCCAGAATTCATCTATCTACAGTGCAGAGTTCGTAAAAGTCCGCGCCGGTGTGTTCCTGAGGTGAGTTGAGTCGTATTCTTTTCGAAGAAAACCTGAATCGTATTTGTAGCATCTTACTTGGATATTCCTGCTACTACTTGACAAGAAATAGCTTGACATTTTCAGCGCCAGCTATGGTCGCCACGCCCAATCTTGGTCTTGATATAACGTCGATAGGAGTGATAACATCAATCTTCCCTCTGTGCTATGGTTGTAGCAAATTTGTGAGCGGCGTTGTAGGCGATATGCTATCGCCTGCAATAATGCTTGGTGGTGGTCTTATGGCAACCGGTATGGTATGTCACGGAGTCAAAATCTAACCAGTGCAGTTCCTACGTGTTTGTTTTCAGGTGAATATCGCTTTTGGTGCAAGCAGTACTCTCCCTTTATTCTGTATACTTTGGGCAATGAACGGTATCACCAGTAATTTATCGTGAACATGAAGCTTGACTAGCTATTAGGAATCTTACAGGGGTTTGGAGCCCCCAGCTGCGCGAAAATACTAACCTCGTGGTTTGCTGCTCAAGAACGGGGAACTTACTGGGTACGCATAAAAAATTTTGATTTCGATTTTATTGACGTTCCTCCTTCAGGGTATGTGGAATATTGCGCATAATCTTGGGGGATTTGCAGCTCCCATATTGGCAGGAACAGCCGCTAGAACTTTCGGATGGAGTGTAAGCTCATCATCACTAGTATTTGTTTTTTTGACTAAACTGCTAGCGAATAGTTTGGACTGTGGGCTCCTGGTGTCATAGCAGTCGTTGTTGGCGTCATTATCGTTTCTACGCTTCGAGATTCGCCAGAGGATCGCGGTTTTCCACCAGTCGAAGTGAAAGATGTACCTGGTATGTACGTGAACTCTCGAATTATTCTTTGTGTTACTTTCGATGTATAGCACGTTCCAACGAATCATCGTCAAGTGGTGATCAAAAATCAAGCAATGCTCTGATTCGAAATCTTTTCCGGAATGTTTTATCTAATCCCTTCATCTGGTATCTTTAATTATCGTGCTTTTTAAGCTTCGACTAAAATCTCCAATCTCTTAGGGGGCTTGCGTTCACATACTTTTGTGTGTATGTTGTGAGACAGGTAAACAATCAAGCGAGTCAATTAAATGTGATTTGGTCATAATAATCGATAGGGTATCACATCGTGGTCCATTTTCTACCTTATTAAAGAAAAAGGAGTGCTAGACGCGGGTTCTGCAGCGGTACCATTTTTTATTTATCTTTCTACTGAGCAACTGTCACAGTAAAACGACCTGTAGGTTCGCGTTTCTGGTCTGGAGCTTGGGGGGCTCGTTGGAAGTTTACTCGCGGGAAGAATGAGTGATTGGTATATTGCCAATTCTTCGGGTGGTGCAGTTGGTAAACGTATTCAAGTGGTGATTTTATATCTTGTTGGGGTCGCAATTAGTCTCTTGGCATTCAGAGCAGTTCCAAGTGGTGCGTTGAATAAACTAGTTTACGACTTGAGACTTACATGGTATAGGACTGGCAAGTTTACAAGCAGTAATCGTTTTCATGATTGGCTTTTTCCTTTATGGGCCGCAGATGCTGATCGGTAAAGGTGACGAATGCAAATGTGATCATTTTCTTACTTGCTCTTCAAGGACTCTGTGGCGCTGAGATAGTTGGACGTCGTTCAGTTGGAGCCAGTGAAGGGTTTTTAGGTTGGGTGGCGTATCTGGTGCGTCACAATACTGTAATTTACAAATCCAAGATTGAAAAGCGCATTAGGGAGCAGCAAACGCAGGTGTACCATTATCTCTTCTTGTTCAGCAATATGGCTGGGATGCATTCTTTGCGGCTCTTTTAAGCGCAAGTGCAATTGGTGTCCTCCTTCTACTTCCCATCACAGGAGCCAAAAGTTATCTTCAAAGTAAATAAGAAGATGAAATACTCACCCTACGATTTTTGAAAAAGGAACAACAGCACATTTGAGTGATGAAGTGACGATTTAATAAACAAACAAGACAACTAACTAACACTAAGTGTGTGGACAGCTATAAGCACCATATCCTTCACGTTAGATTCACTACGGAGCACTTCAATGGGATGTGATCAGAGATTTGCCTCAGTGCCACCTCTTCTTTCTTGAAAGCGCTCTTAACATGCTTTTTGCTACTCCGAGCTTGTTTACGACCAGCTTTTACGGCCGCCTTCCGCTCTTTTTTCTCCTCTTTTGTCTCTCCTTTACGGCTTATATTATATCTCCACATACAGTCATACTCCTGAGTTTCTGGCGATATCGCCGGCAAATCTACTGAATGAGTAACATTTTCATTATCTTCGCGGTTAGACGTATGGTATGATTTAAGACCTGCGTTATCTGGAGAAATTGATTTGGATTGTCCGCTTCCTGAAAGTGAGCATTTAAGTGGTTGTGTTTTCGCACTTGGCCGAAAGCCAGAAGAAGAAAGTAGCCGTGGATGATGCTCTATACATGAGTACGTACTCACAACAGATTCGCAATCCCATTTTGAACGAACGTTCGGCACGTAAGAGTCACTTAAGTGTGACAAATTTTGACACGAGCCTGGCACTTCTGCGGTCGGATTGATATTTATAGAACCTTTACATACCTGCTTGCCAGTGACACGAATCGCTGCAAGTCTCTCGGTAACTTCGTCATTCTTAGTAGTTTTCAATACGGTAGTGAGGACATCTAAGTCATCATAATTTTCTCCGGGGACTGCTGAGGTTTCGTCTTTGGTATTCACGTCAGCATAACTTTGAACAAGTTTATCAAACATTTCGTCCTCACTAGTTGCAACAATCCCCTCGTTTATCTTAAGTAAATTTGAACGGGCCAATTGAACAATCTTTGTACGTGACTCTGGAACTTTCAATTTCGGTCCTTGGATTATTTGATGAAAGAAATCATCATATTCATCAGCATAGTCGTCGTCTGAAGGGGTTGACTCTATCTCCTGGAAGCTTGACGCAATAGCTTGAACCTCAGAGCTTACTTCTTCGGTCTCAGAAGATCCTCGTGAAGCATTCTCGGTATTAGTTCGTACATTTGATCTGGGCAAATTGATGCTCAAAGAATTTCCCGTGCTACCAGTTGCACTTACAAACACAGCTGTGGGGTCAGTACCTATAGTTCTGAGGAAATGTTCTTCATTAACTTCTTCAGTGAGATCATCTGTCGTACCCATGCGACATAACCCCTCTGGCTTGAGCAAAACTCCCGCTAGAAGAGACTCATGTGGTAGATCGTCGCCATCTTCCGCAGCAAACGGCTTAAAGTCTACATTCAAGTCGGTTCTTAACCATGTGTGACCCCCACTTGACGGCTCAGGTTGTATCTCCTGTCTTGGGAGTAAGCAATACTTTGCAGCTGAACCATTGATGAACTTCTTTTTCCCCATAATGCACTCTAAGCTTCGAACAGAACTACTTCAGGTAATCAAGCGAGTTTCGGCTTCGCTGCCGCGAGCAAGGTGTTCCGACGATTCACCCTCTCAGCGTGTTACTCATGGCTCGTCAATTTTTGCCTTTCGTGGTACGTACCGACGTAGATAGCTGTTCGAAGCCAATCAAAGTAATATGGTCAATATACTACTATCAATGCACCAGTGCAGTGCACTGGTGCAATTCTGGGACAATTCTGCACTGAGTACAGAATACGCATGTGTGCCGGTACCGCGGCATCTAGACGATACCAGTCCCGAATACTAGAATTTCCCTTGAAAAACAGTTTTTCCACATAAAATAAGTACCAACGTTGGTATCCTGAGGGGGTTCAAGGAGAAAACCGATTTTCGTGGACAAAAGTAGTAGTTTTTTCATTTTTTTTCTATCAACGGCGGCGCGCGAGAGCTCGTTGATAAAAATCGACGCCTTGAGTCATAATTCGTCAAATAGTCCCCCACTCGTCCTTGAGCCATGAATCGAAAAACTTCGTCCCCTCTTTTTTCCGAATGACTGATCAAACCCAATCGCCTCTTCGGGAGCTTCGGCGCGAGGCGGTCAACTGTCGCGCGTTTGTGGCGTGCGTCAGAAGCGCGCGCCGCACCCGATGCACGCAATGTGCTGAAACATGTGCGTGATGACGTATTCAGTTTATTTGAAGACTTAGACGGCGTTTGGAGCTCGTGTACGTCGCTCAGACGTACAAAGAATCGCGAAGAGGTCGTTACGCTGAACGAGCTAAGCACCCTAACGACAACGTTGGGGTGCTTTGTCGTCGAACACTGCACACGGATGTGCGATAGGCGTGACACTTTAGCGTTGCTATCAATTGATGGGCCGATTTGCGTCGCATTCGCCAAGATTTTAAGATTTTAGGAGCAGAGCGCGCGAAACACGGTGTTCATCGTTGAGAGCATACACGTTGTCGCGGCAGCGGGCCTATCCCGACCACCATGAAGCACTATTTTTAAGTCGGACGGGTACGTACGTCTGACGTAGATTTGCAAACGACCGCATCAGTCAACACGACAAAGATGTCGCACCTTGAAGCAGGTGATTCAAGAGCTGCCGACGTGGACGCTCTGTTACCACCAAACAAAGTTTCTGCGCGCGAGAATTCGCACTATTTCTTGAAACATCTCCTAGGCAATATTGAAATATACAACAGTCTATGGGAATTGAGCTATATTCTACGATTACCGGGCGAATTTACACGCGCTAGGCACGACGTGAAGCTTCCAGTTCTCACGTTGCCATGTGGACGATACATCCAAGCCATGAGAATCAAATCCCATCGTTATATTGACACGTAGTACGTGCTACGCTCATGAAAATGCAACCCATCAGAATGCACCGCGCTGTGCGCACGTTGTTTTCTTCATTATAGGTCGTTATGAACGCGAAAGCGCGCCGAGACTTTGAGAAAGTGCACATACACCAGTGCTCTCGTCGTCACTCAAACTCCCCAACGGTTGCGTTTCAGGCACAAACATCGATCGTGCGCGCGCGTGCAGCAAACAAAAATAAGTTGACTATCCAACGCGCCACCGCTCGCGAACCGAATCGTTCGCACGGCGACGCCGCGTCGAGTAATGCGCGCGAATGACGTCGGTTGCGCCATCTCGTTAAGGCCGGTGATGGCGCATCGTATATTATTTCATAATATTCTATCAAATTTTGTCAACGTGATTTTTAATCAAGGTGAAAAAAAATAAAAAACCGCGGATTTTTGTCAACGAAAATCGGTGTTCTCCTTGGACCACCTCACATACTAGCGCCATTTCTCTAAACAAATTTTAGCTCTCCAACAACTCCACACACAAACATCGTCGCAGCCGTCACTCCAGTTACTCGACGGCACGCTGTAAAGTATCTCGAAAGGGGATAGTATAAGATGGTTACGAATCTGAATTCATTCGCAGATTTAGGGATTTGTCCATGGTTACATAGAAACCTCCTGAAACTTGGCATATCCAAACCAAGCGCTGTTCAACAAAAGTGCATCCCAGCAATACTTTGTGGGAGGGATGTACTAGCTGCTTCACAGACTGGAAGCGGAAAAACGGCAGCGTTCGCCCTACCAATCATTCAGCTATTACAAAAAGATCCTTATGGAGTCTTTGCGCTTTGTTTGACCCCCACTAGAGAACTTGCTCTACAAATAGTTGATCAGTTCAAAGTTTTTTGTAACGGAACTTCTTTACAGTGTGAGGCGATTATTGGTGGAATGGATATGAAATTACAGGCAAAGATAATACATTCAAAACCTCACGTAGTAGTTGCCACGCCAGGGCGATTGATGGAACACTTTTTACACAGCACCGTTTCCAGAGATAGTTTTTCAAAAGTTTCAGTCGTCGTGTTTGATGAAGCAGACCGGTTGCTTGAGCCGAGTTTTGACTCGGAAATTCGGATACTTGTTTCAAACATACCGCAAAAGCGCCAGACTTTGCTGTTCTCGGCAACGATTACGCGTAGTATTTCCGCGATCAAGGGTATGCAATTGAATAACGTTTTACATGTGGAGCTGAATAACTGCTCACCGGTTGAAATGTGTCGGCAGCGTTACTGTTTTGTTCCTAACAGGATCAAGGACACATATCTATTTCATATCATCAAAAGGCTAATAGCTGCTAACACCAAATCCATAGTCGTGTTCACAAACTCCATTAAAACGAGTGAACTATTACATAGAATCTCAGTACAACTTGACTTCTCATCTGTTGCCTTGCACTCCATGAAAAAGCAGAGGGAACGTAAAGAGTGCTTATTCAAATTTAAATCTCAACGAGTTAGCATTCTTTTTGCCACTGATGTTGCTTCGAGAGGAATTGACATACCGTCTGTCAACTTCGTCATCAACTATGACACGCCATCAAATGTGCAGGACTACGTGCACCGGATCGGCCGAACTGCGCGTGCCATGCGCAGCGGCGAAGCTGTGACCTTTGTAACTCAGCACGAAGTCGAACGGTTTTTGACAATAGAAAATGCGCTTTCAACTCGCATGGAATGTTACGAAGTTGAGGAAGAGTCTATTGCAGCAGAGCTGACTCGCTCACTAGCGGCCAAGCGAACAGCTCGTTTACAAATGGCTGAAGACTTTGACTTAAAATTCATCACACACAGAAGATCAAAGTAATAGAAAAGACTTCAACAACTTGAAATTTACCGAGGTACTTTGTTGATCCCATATAATTGGCGCACCTGTTGCAAAGACAAATGGAAATGGGACTCGTAGTCAATACTTTCGAGAGGCGTGCATTTTAGACCAGCTTGCACAGCCCATGGAAAAACAATATGACGCAGTCGTTGTTGGTTTTCTGTTGGCAATTGAATGCTGCCTATAAGAGCCCCAAGACCACTGATCGGTAATTTGCAGTTCGTAAACTCAATGGCTTTTAGAATAATTTCTCCTTCAACGCTTGTAGGGCACTCGAAAAGGACGTGTAGATAATCATGTATTTCTCTTAGACGTACTAACGTGTAATTCCACGGATCTTGGTTAGAAAATCTTACGATCGGTCTATAATCAGGTTGAAAGCCGCGAGTGTCCATAAATTGTGCGTACGCGTGACCGAAAGTACCAAATTTGTGACTTCTCGCCACTTCAAGCGTCGCGTTTGTCACTCTCCTCCGTTCGAGAAGTAGAAGTTTACCTCCCTCATTACCACACATACGGTTGTAAAGACGTTTTCGAGCTCTATCTGATGAAATCTCTCCTACAGCAGCTACAAGATCGGCCCGCGCTGGATCTCTAAGTGTTTCTATACACGCCAGGCAAAAGCACGCTACTAGTTGAGAAGAACTGAGTTGACTCACTTCAAGCTTCCGCTGATACTGCGACTCGAACTTCGGATTTCTGTCAGCCTGATTACAAAGCGTGCGTGGGCGAGTTATTTTACGTAGTTCACAGAAAGCAGCTCGTGCTAGTGACATTTCCAAAAATGTTTTTTTTGCTGAATTGACCACGTTACCCTGCGCTTATCCGTGACATCTACCGAGGTGCGCACGTAGACACATGGACTGCCGTCACCCACAACCAGTGTGACAGGTAGCAACTTAGAAATTACTTGTAGCTGTCTTGATAACACCTTTACGGGGGTGACCAAAGCAATGACTCTGATTCTATACCTGCTTGGAATGATGACGTAGGGCGTTGACAACCATAATGCTAACTATTACGTTCTGGACGTAGTGTGCTGCTAAGAGATCTCGATAATCGGAGTTATCTTCGAATTGCGGGGTTGCCTATTACAGACCCCAATACTTGTGTATTTTAGCCATCAACGTGGTATGATTCGGTGTTTTATGGAGGTATGGGTATGCTCACAGGGTTAAGCGGACGAGAAATCTTCCTCACTGCTCAGGTACAGGGAGGGGAGTCTGTCTGGTGGGCCGCCGCATTGTATACGATTGCACGGGATACTCGTTGTGGAGCTGCCTACATACCACCATGGGAGGTATTGAATTAAATGTTATAAGGCGCCCCGGAGTCCACGTTAGAATGAGTGAGAAAGGCAACTGTAACCGTTCGGTAATGCTTTCGTTTTATATATGTTCTTTAGGTTTGACTTTGAATGTCACAGGGTACGAAGAGTCGCGGTACAATAAGGGCTTATTCAAACTACGAATCGAGTGGCTCTGTGATCCGTCATATTGCTCAGCGACTTCGTCAAGGCGACTTGAGTGCAGAAGAAGTGACCAAAGTTTACCTGAAACAGGTACATAGGTGCCAAACTTATCTCGACAGATGCTGTACTTACTTTGTGCAGATAGAAAAAACGAATAATGTCATAAATAGTTTGGTAGCTATCGACCCAGACTTTGCAATCCGGCAGGTATGGGTGCGCTCGCATCATAAACACACACTTTCACAGCTTTCTTCAGGCACGTGCCATCGATAGAGAGTTATCCAATGGCATTGATAGAGGCCCACTTGCTGGGATACCGATAGTGATTAAGGTAAACAGTGTTGACATTGAACTTTTTGGTTTATTTATCGATAATTGTACCCAAGGATAACATTTGCACAGTAGATTTTACAACAACGGCTGGTAAGTCCAAACTCAGAGCACGAGACAAAAACACTCAGATGACCATAGGCTCTCATTGTTTAAAGGTAGCCTCGTGGCACATCAAAAAGAAAAGTATTTCAGAGAAAATTTTCATTCCAGGAACATAAACCTCCGTACGATGCCGATGTCGTTCGTGCACTCAAGGTGTGCTATATGCAACTCTTTACCAAACTTGATGGCAGTTTCATTTCTTTTGTGTGCAGAATGCTGGCGCTGTACTAATTGGCAAAGCAAACATGGATGAGTTTGGCATGGGAAGCACATCAGAAAGCTCGCAACTGGGTGCAACTCGGAATCCATGGGACGTAAGCCGCGTCCCAGGGGGGTCTTCTGGGGGCTCAGCTGCCGCTGTTGCTGCGCAACAGTGTGTCGCAGCTGTAGGGACCGACACAGGAGGTTCATGTGCGATGAATTACATGTCATCATATTGATTTGAGTGCATAGGCTCCGTCCGACAGCCGGCTTCTCACTGTGGTTTGGTTGGTCTGAAGCCAACGTATGGAAAGTTAACTCGTGGAGGGTTATTGGTACGATATATATGCTGTTATTTGAAATTAATTTAATGAGCTGCGACATTTGGCGTTATTACGCGCATAACTTAGGCCTATGCATCATCATTTGATTGTGTTGGAACACTCACATCGTCCGTAGAGGTTTCTTTGATTCCCATGATTTGATCCAATACCTGACAAAGGTTCTTTTAAAAGGACTGTGCTGTGATGCTTCAGGCTCTATCAAGGCAGCGCATTTGCAGTGATCTTACTCAAATTACCCGTGATGCACAAAATCCGTCTGCTATGGATCATATAGATTATGCTTCAAAAACAAAGCCACTTGACGGATGTAGATTTGGAGTCATAAGGCAGGCTACAGGCACGACATATGTGAACTCTTGATTGCACTTTTCATGAACTTTTAACAGAAAGCGGCGTATCCGACGCGGTGCTAGATAGTTTTTGGGATTCGATTAATTTAATCCGTGAGCTTGGGGTAATTACTTTTTTTGAAGGTCAAAAGATTCCTTTGATTTTATCTTTTCTATACGAAGGCACACGTTGAGAGTGTTTCGTGTGAATCTTTTGCGCACGGACTTCCAGCGTACTATATACTCGCATTATCTGAAGCGAGTAGGTACGAAATAATTGTACAGTTTTGATGTATCTTCACATTCGATTTCAGTAATTTAGCAAGATACGATGGAATTCGTGAAGGTTTAAGTATCAGTTCAGAAGAGCTTACAAATTTCTATTCTGTGAGTGTCATCACTTTGCCTTGTGTAGATCTTGCTGACGTTGAATTCGAAGAGTAATAGATCGAAACTGTTAGGTGATGAAGTAAAACGAAGAATTTTGATGGTAAGTTCATTCGTTCCATTTCATGTGACTTTCAAATACGTGACCGTCAGGGAACATATACGTTATCTGCTGGCTATGCTGATGCATACTATGAGCGTGCACTGAAAGTATGAATAATCTTAACGATTGTTGTGTATAATACTCAGACCAATCTCTCAAGGTTCGATCGCTCGTTCGCAATGAATTACGATCCAAACTCAACCAATATGATGGTCTACTCACGCCTGCAGTGGCAAATGTTGCGCCAAAATTAAATACAGAAGTATGTTGATATGTTTGGAATCGACGAGACATAACCTCGTTTTTATATCAGCTTCGAGATCCGCTTGCGATGTATGTCGCTGACATTATGACTGTTAATGTGAATTTGAGTGGACTACCGGTACAATTTTTGTATTTTGCACGTTAAGTCAGAAATTGAACACATATGGTCTATAGGCAATTGTACTCAGAGGAAAGCAAGCACCTGGTGTGAATTCAAATCTCCCAGTTGGATTGCAACTAATTGGCCAGGCTTTTGGGTAGGTTGAATTTCCCACGCGCTATGGAACAAACTAATAATACTCTTGTTACAGAGAAGTAGAGCTGCTGAAGATCGCCAGTGTTTTTGAAAGAGCAACGCGCCAGCAGCTTGGAGTCCAGTCTTTTCCGGAAGACTTTTTGCTAGACAACTAAACATACGAGTTGTACATTGTGTGCTTACACGATTTTGAAATGTTAAAAACCTACTTTCTTTCACCTTGCGCTAAACTATCAAGTGTTTCTATGACCATCATTTCTGTAAAATCTACTCGTCGCTTCAAAACTTGTAGGGACTCATCCAAGTTGAACTCTAGAAGACGGCAAGATGAAGCATCCCAGAAGTCAACAACATCTGTAATGGAATCCACGCTCAGAATGCGGCACGCACTCAGCAACCTAGAAAACGTGGTACGCACACTAGTCTGAGTTAGATGAGACAAACCCGCAACTAAAACGCGCAGTTCACGTTCAAATAGTAGTATTCCAAGTTGATTAAATGTCAAGTTGCCGAACAGTGTCATCTCCAACGTTATACACAGCCTTGCCGCCAATAGTTCAAGAAATTTTGGTAACCAAGTAGTGCAATTCTGCATAGAGCTCTCGTGGCCAAAAGCTTTGGCAAGTTGTTCATAAAGCCATATCAAGGGTTGAGCCCAAACTTTGCTGTCAGCTAGCAAATCAAATTGCTTCTCTGACAGAATATACTGGGTCAACGACAACTGATTCAAAATTTGCTTCACTAGGCCAACAGAATCATGTGCTAGTATATTTGTCAACTCGTTTGATAAACGTTCAAATGCCACCGCTGTGCGTCTCAACTCTTCAAGTTCCTCCTGGAGTGAGCACCAATTTGGATTTTTTGCACGTTGTTCTTCAACAATCGACTCCAAACTGTGATTCATTCCTCTACTGAAATCTACGATGAGTTCACTTACGATTGCTGCTTTAACACGGCATGAGACCCCAGACCGAGAGATAAAATTTTCGATTCCTTTGTCACCTCGAATTATGCATGCTCCAAGCTCTGATAAAGAAGCTGATTCTGAATTCTGGGATAGAATACTTGATACTTGCGATATACGACCATAAAGATCCTTCAGAACTTCATTCACGTCTCTTACTATGGCTTGAACTGCTTTGGACCAGCTTGTAGCGTGCGACCTTTGAGTACTCCTCTGCAGAATGTAGAAAATGTCGTGCACATAGGCTGCATCTATCAGCCCCTGAGAAAGAGAATGGCGTACAATTTCGCTGTATTGTTGACGAAGAAGGCGAATTTCATTGCTGATATACACCGAACACAACACACGGATATTGTCGTGCATTGATGAGTCGATGCGTACTGAAGAGCGTGCATCATCCCCATGTAAGTTCGCTCCAGTACGAGCCTGAAGCTCCTCACAGAAAGCTTTGCACGCTCGGCCAATCAAAACAGTATTCTCAATTTCATCTTCTGAAAGTGCCCCTGTGCCGAGCTTATTAGCAAAAGTTACGAGTCTCGGTTTAACTATGGATGAAACACGAGAATTTACGGACTGGACGAGCAGGTGGAGCGCCCCTTGCTCAAAATATTTGTTAAGATCTGGAAAGTATAAATCAAGAAACCGGAGCGCGTAACTGAATATAAAAGGGATCTCTTTTAATGGCTCATTATTGAGGAATGCATTTTGACTCGAAATCTCGAAATTCACGCAGTCGACCAGAAGCTCGCTTATAAAAGAGATGCCTTCGTCACTTGGTCCAATTGAAGGGTACGTTGTTACGAGAGAGGTGATGTCACGTGACCTACCGGTTCCCACGGCTGACTTTGAATATGAAGCAAGATAAAGCCGTAAATCTTCCATCAGATTCTCAAGTTTCGAGTAGAGCGGTAGGCTTGTATGCAAAAGGCTACATCGTGTTACGATTTTGTAACACTTCTTGGCCTGCACTGAAGCTGTCTCGATATCATTCTCTGCGAGTGAACGTTTTATGGCAAGCTCCTCCATCTTAAACTGATAGAGCATAAGCATGACATTTCGGGTCGCCTTTAAATTTTTTACCGCCTGACCAAGTTCTTTTAATCTTTGCGTGCTTTTCGTGACGACTTTCTTATTGGGTGAATTCACAAAATCAGATAGATTTGCAAGAGGACTGGCACCCTTTGAGGAAGTCGAGGACGAATTTGCTTGAACGATATTAGAGGCTTCAGCGTCTGGCATCGTTTCGAAGGCCCGTCGCTTTGAGCTCACTTCTCGGAAAAAGGCGATCTGAGCAGCACGTTGTGCGAGCAACCATTTCGCGCTCCGGTCTTTTACTGAGAAATATTTTTGGCGAAAAAAATACTTTCAGTGACTGTCAAAGGCGAGACCACACTTCAACACGTCGTTCAGAATTGCTCAGGAGGCGATGTTCCGAAATCAATACGATCAGGTGAGGTTTGCTCGACGTTTGCATCATTCGAAACTGAGAATCTTCTAGGACGTTCTCACGTGGAGTCCTCACGGGCGCCTACATCAAGTAGAGTGTAAGTTTCAACGCACTGATGTAGCCGCGCGAAATTACTTACGATCAAATAGATGCCGTGGAAGCTGTAGCTCAAGGAAGCACAGTCATTGGTTGCAAGGTATTAGTTTTTGTTCACGCGCCAACTGTGGAGGTAACCTTTTCGACAGAGTTCTACAGCTGCTGTACTTGTTGCTTTGAAGCGGTCTTCCTCAGATCTTGCGACTCGTCATGAGAAACTCTTTTGCGTAAGTAAGCAGGTAGGAGTGGCCGTTTCTGGTCTAGTTTCCGATGGGTATCAGATTGCAACTATTCTGCGCGACGCGGCGATCAATTCTAGTTTTGTCTATAAACAAGAGGCCAGAGTATCGCAGCTGTGTGCTGCAACTACTAGAAAACTGCAGGTAAGAGGTTCGCTGTTTAGAGAAGCACAATATTTTCAGCTTAGCTTAGTCATGCACGCAACACTCTTCAAGACGACCATACGGTGTCGGTATTGTACTTGCTGGTGTTGATGAGTCTGGTGTCCAACTTCACCAAATTATGCCAACGGGCGAATCATATGAATGTGAGGCGATCAGCATAGGTTCGCGTCAACAGAATTCTCCATCTAAGCGATCGTAACATTTCGTTTCAGGAAGTAGATCGCAAGCTTCAAAAACATATCTTGAAAAGCGCTTGAAAAATTTACCTTCAATGACGCTGGATGAGGTATGACATTTTTGTTTCAAGAACTGAACATGAAGCTCAGCGTTTATATAGCTAGTACTGCTCAGTCTAAGTGCCTTGAGAGAGGCATGTCCCGATGGTAAACTTGATGCAGAGAGCTGTACTCTAGGTGCAGTCCATGCTGGTGAATTTCGTTTGTTAGGCGACTCTGATGTGCATCGCTACCTGAGTTTGATAAACCATAGAAATGGTTGAAGGGATTAAGAAGTCAACTTTGTAATTACAACTACATATCGCATACGTTTACAGAAAATGAAAGGTCCCACTTCAAACTATTATCGAGGAACTCTTCGTGAACTGTTGGTGACCAGCTATCATCACCACCGAGTCCCATGTGGAAGGCATCGAGATGCAGATTCAGATGGTCTGCAAGCTCTAGTTGATTCGTATGCCGAGAGCGGTGAAGCGTTTCTAAGTCGAAGCGAGATGCTGAGAAACCATCAAATAGAAATGGATTTTCTGCAACAAAATGAAGCAGTTGAGATGATTTTGTACCTACAGAATTCTGAGCACTTAGTAAAGAGACTCTTTTCACATCCGCTCGCAAGCCATTCTCACTCGGGACAATATATGGAGTGTAAAGATCTTTGATCGAAGAACAGTATTTCCCAAACATCGCAGCAGATTTTCGATCAGCATAGCACTCATGAGGACCTCTGCCAAGCCATTCAACGTACTGAAAATCAGTAGTACACTTTATTCTAACACCAACTCTAGGCAAGGGTGGAAGAGCACGAAGTTTTTGCGCCTTTAGTCGAAGGGTAAGAATCCCCTCTGATAAAACATGTTCCATGTCAACTTTTATTGTTGCTCGTGCCTGAAGTCCATCAGGAGCAAGTATATAAGAGTTTTTTATGCGAAAGTGTTCAGAACTGAAGTCAAACTCGAATACGGGACTTTGTATTGATTGCAGCCTGTCCAAGCCTGCTTCTGACCATCTACGAAAATATGATATTTCTTCTCCACCACGATCGTTGTCCGTACACGCTCGCCAAAAGCATGGATAAATTGGTCTATCAATCAGCACTTTTGTACGAAATTCTATGCTGTGAATGCAACCAGCAAATTCACCATGTTTCGTGAATTTGACACGAAGTCCATTACTGTTTGTTACCTCCAACAAATCTTTGGTTTGTTTCACAAATACTGATACAGTACTCATGGTAGGACGCTGTACAGGTGTCTCATTCAACTGATAAAACTTGGGGAGAATCAACTGTGATGCTGCTACTTGGAAATTTGCGCGCGCCCACATACAGTCTTTTCGTAATACAGAAATAAAGTTCAGTAATGCAACTGAAGAAGTTTTGACACGCTGCAAGTGTGACGCTTTATTTAACAGTGCAAATATATCCAAAATATAATTGTGCCCCGGTTTGATATCAGGGAGTTCGACCATAATTTCAAATAATTTAGAACCATCACTCGAGAAAGTATGCAGTGTGGTTTTCAGTGAATCAAGTGATCGGAGATGAAACCAGTTTCTTACTAGAACTTTTTCATACTTTCCAGCTGAAAGCCACTCAAACGTTACCGGTTGCTGCAAAAACTTTACTTCGTGCATGGCCGGATGTACGTTTCTATCTGGGAAAAGCAGGCCATTTATACAAAATTGGCTGTCATTTGGCGCATCACAAAAATCACCCCCATAAGCCCAAAACTGACGACCAGCATTATCAACTGAGTTCAATCCCTGGTCAACTAGGTCCCAAATAAAGCCACCTTGCAAATTATTTTGCTTTCTGAATTCCAACCAATATTTGCTCAAGCCACCATTACTATTGCCCATTGCATGTGAATATTCACATAGTATCAACGGCCGCTTTTCTTTTTCATTTGATGTTAATGTGCGGCATGTGCCAACACGCGCGTACATGGGGCAGACTACATCTGTGCATGAGGTTCGTGATCCGCCGCCCTCGTACATAACAGGCCGAGATGGATCGTATTTCTTGACCCATTCAACCATAGCTCTATGACTTTTACCGCAGCCTGATTCGTTACCGAGTGACCAAAAAATTACACACGTATGGTTAAAATCTCGTTGAACCATTCTGGTAAAACGCGACATGAATGCATCGCGCCAATCACTTTCATCGGCTAAAAAAGAGGTCGAGTGTAATAGTGACTGAAAACCGTGAGTCTCAATATTCGCTTCGTCGACAACGTAAAGCCCATACTCGTCACAGAGATCATAAAAGCGAGGGTGGTTTGGATAGTGCGCTGTGCGCACAGCATTAAAATTATTCTGTTTCATGAGTAGAATATCTTGGAGCATTAAATCTTCACTCATGCATTTACCATTCATAGGGCAGTGCTCGTGCCTATTGACACCTTGAATGATAACTGACTTACCATTCACTAAAAGTTGTCCATCACAAACTCGTACATCGCGGAAACCTGTTCTGCAAGCTTCGCAATCAATTTCTGTTTCATCTGATGAGAGAAGACTGACTATAACGGAGTATAGATAGGGTGATTCGGCCGACCACGGAATTATATCAGAAATTGTAGCGCGCAGTTCAACCAAACAATAGCAATCAGTTTGAACACCAATTTTATTCCCATACTGGTCACTTTCAGAAATAAAATCCTCCCTCGGAATATCGGAAATACACTCGACTCGAACATCATCCTCTGCATCGACTATCGATACTTTCGCAGTAAACTTTTGAGAGACATCAAGTACTTTCGTAGATACTTTCAATTTCACAGAGACTATTCCTTCATTATTAGACTGCGAAGTGTTCACTTCATAATTTGATATGAACATAGCAGGCTTCACATAAAGCCAAACATCGCGGTGAATGCCACTCATCCACCAATGATCTTGATCTTCCATATAACTACCATCCGACCAGCGCATCACTTGTACAGCAAGTACGTTCACTTCTTGCAAACTTTCTGTAACATCAAATTCCGCAGGCAGTCTACTGTCCTGAGAGTAGCCTACGTATGTGCCATTAATCCAGCAAATGAAAGCAGAATCAACGCCGTCGAATGTGAGAAAAATCCGTTGGCCATTGATCAACCAAGAAGCTGGAATTGTGAAATTTACCCTGTAGCAACCTGTTGGGTTCTCGCGCTCTGTACCTTGAGGTGACCACTTCCAACCACCCAAAAGCGTAGTTGCATCTGAGGTGCGCTGAAACGTACCAATTCGTCGTGCAACTGGAGGGGTCATAGGAAAAGGATATTGAAAGTTTGTATATATAGGTTTATCATATCCTTGGCACTCCCAGTTGGAGGGTACAGGAATGTAGTCCCAGCAAGCAGCGTTGAATGCGCTCTCCATGAAACCTCCGGGCACGTTTTCGGGAGATTGTGCGAGGTAGAATCGCCATCTACCGTTTAAGATTTGTACACGGTCTAAATCCTTTAAACTAGATCGCGGGCCCCCTGTTTTCCAAAATCTCCTTGCCGCGCTCGTTGTTGAAAAAGAGTACAAAGGAACGTGACCAACCCTGCAAACAAAACCTCAGCGGACAAATATTAAGATGCGATATTTTACCTCTTATTTCTACCCGTTATTCGGGGATTTTCCCAGTCTTGTACTGCTTGCTGGCGTCTCGTCACCTGAAACTGGAAACTCAGTTTGTTTGACTAACTGTGTTTCCTATAAGATACCCTTGTATACATATTTCTCATTCTCATTGTCATTCTCATGTGTAAATTGTACATCATATCTGTGCAGTGAATTAGGTACGAAGCACCATGCAATCGCCAAGACCAGCACTCTATCAGGAAGCATATCGATTGAATGCCCACCACATTGACTAGCCAGTGAAAGAGCCGTCTATACCACATGTCTGGTATGAAAGTAAAACAAGAGTCCTATCGTATGAGTCTGGCAGTCTGTATCGTTGCTATATGTGTGTGGTAAGTTGTTACTGGAACCCGACAACATGTGTGTCAGTGAACGTCAGCGCGCGGACCCAAACAGTGGTGTGCGCTTGAGAAAAGAGCGCTTTTGGACCTTTTTTGTCTTTCGTTGTATTCGAAGCGAGTTCGATGGAACACATGCAATATTAATACGAACGCTGTATTCGTACCGGTACTAGTTGTCTAGTTGCAGGTATGGGCAATTTTCGTATTGTATGATTATGTACAATTACCAGTTGGTATAAAAAAGACACCGTACCATATTTGTAGCAATTTGATAGCTATTCAAAAAATGAATATGATTGAAAATGAAAATGATAACTGATGAAAAAGTGAAGCGCAGCGAAATTCGGAAGACCTGTTCCTGCAGACGGTGGCGCTGAAAACGCGTTCGCTCAAGTCAAGCACCTAATAGGCAGCACGTAATAGATATTGGATATAATCACGGAGTTCATGAGAGCACCAGCTGGACGCGGACGAAGTCAAGCTGCCGCACGTGGGTTTGGTCGAGGCGGACGAGGTCAATTCGCTGATGCCATTCCAGACGTAATTGAAGGTATTTATAGTTACACTGCGGCATGATGGTATAAGTGCTAAAGCTGATTTTAGAGGTTGGTGAGCTATTGCACGAATGCGAAGGCGAGTTAGTGTGTAATCTGACACACAAGAAGGTATCAAAGGAATCTAGAAAACGAAAGTGTTTGCAACTGAAAGTGACACAGGTTCCTTACTTCAACGGGGCAATACTACTGCAGAACAAGGTCATCATAGGAAAAGTCGAAGAAATATTCGGTCCTATAAATGCTGTTGTGCGTTTCCTTTTACTTTCGATGCATCAATACTGAACGTCGTTCCCACGCTGTAGAAGTTTACTGTGAAGCTCTCAGATGGTGTTATGGCCAACTCTTACAAACCAGGCAAGCGAGATCCATTTTTGCACGTCTCATTCGTCTAACGTCCACAAATAGGTGACAAATTTTACATTGGTTGCGACAAGTTACTACCGATGGAAAGGTTTACCCAACCAAACTCTGCACGGTACGCAACAATTATCGACTTGTAAGAAGGAAACTGATAAACAATTTCAGGGGTAATACTGGTCGTGGAGGAGGTGGTAGAGGCGGAAGGGGTGGAAGAGGTGGAAGAGGTGGAAGAGGCCGAAGTTCCAACTCTGGTGGTCGTGCAACCATGGGTGCTAGGGGCAGAGGACGCGGTCGTGGAGGACGATTTGCTGGGCGTGGGTGAACGAGCGCAGTTCCGCAGCCCTTGATAGGTTGAAAGGCGTCTGAAGATCTTTCTCTGCATTTTTGTAAATAATCTATTATCTATTGTAATGAAAATATTCAAAGATACAAGTCGAGACCTTTTCAATACTTGAGAAAAAAGAAAATTGTAGTTTTGATGCACGTATGCCTCACTTGCGAGCACATTGAATCGAACCGCAACATAGTTGCAAATTGCAACGCGCAAGTTTTTGGAGTGTTTATGGTACTTATTACAGAATTTATCTAAGCATTGCTAAAAATTTTGCTTGGATCGAAAGGAGTCAAGGAAACACTGCATGCACCCGTAGAGCTTTACGGTCTGATACAACTCAAATCCTGTTTGACAAATTGACGCATATCGGATACTTTATTCACCCTTTTTGGAGGACTTGTTCATCAATGACTTGTGGATGTGCGGAATGACACCACCACCGGCGATTGTAGCCTTGATGAGGGTATCCAGTTCCTCATCGCCGCGAATCGCAAGCTGCAAGTGGCGGGGAGTAATACGTTTGACCTGAAAGATTGTTTAGACCAAACCAGGATATCGCACAACGCAATCATCGTACCTTGAGATCCTTAGAAGCATTTCCGGCAAGCTCAAGTACCTCCGCGGTAAGATATTCTATCGGGTTCATTTAGTGAGTACAAGCTTGAGTACAAGAAAACTCAGTCCTTACCAAGGATGGCAGCAGAGTACACTGCAGCGGTAGCGCCGACGCGGCCGCCAGAGGCAGCACGATTCTGCAAATACATAATTCTTCAGTTAGTCCTCGGAAATGACATTTACTTGAGCGGTGCTTTCACTAAGCAAAGTGAGCACGACATTTAAATTCAAAATTTAAAAATAAACGGTCGGATCGCGCCTAGACGCTGTGAACGACAAATAACAACGATAACAACGATACGCCGCGGTGGTGGTGGACGAGCAAACAGTAACGAAACAAAAATTTACCTTCAGAAATCTGTGGATACGGCCAACCGGAAACTGCAAACCAGCTTTCACGGAACGTGAAGTAGGCTTACGCTTGTCTCCCTTTTTCGACGACATCGTCCCCTTGGCACCCTTGCCGGAGAGACCCTTGCCAGAAAGTCCTTTCGCTCCTTTGCCTGACATTTTAAATCGACGACTTCTCTTTTATCTGTTTGTGTCAAGTGAGGCTCGAGCTCACACGACGGGGAATGCAGAAGCAGTCGCGGCGGCCGGGTTGACTGTTAAGGACGTTCCAAAACGTTTTGTTTTTTTTGGACAAACGGCACGAACTTTTGTTATGGTCCTGAAGGCGTAACCTAGGCGAAATTCCGCGTTTGAGATCGTTTTATCGATGTGTGTATTTTAGCTTTTGTGTGTATTTTAGCTTTTGCATGTGGTGTTCGCTTTTTCTCGTCGTATGTTCACATTTTGTATTGTTTTTTATCTATTGTTTTTTATCATCGGTTAAGACAGTAAGAGAGGGCTAACAAGGAGAAACCCGATTTTCGTGGACAAAAATAGTAGTTTTTTTCAAATTTTTTCTATCAACGGCGGCGCGCGAGATCTCGTTGATAAAAATCGACGCCTTGAGTCATAATTCGTCAAATAGTCCCCCACTCGTCCTTGAGCCATGAATCGAAAAACCTCTGTCCCGTCTTTTTTCCGTCCAGTGATTGATCAAACCCAATCGCCTCTTGGGGAGCTTCGGCGCGAGGCGGTCGATTGTCGCGCGTTTGTGGCGTGCGTCAGAAGCGCGCACCGCACCCGATGCACGCAACGTGCTGAAACATGTGCGTGATGACGTATTCAGTTCATTTGAAGACTTAGACGACGTTTGGAGCTCGTGTACGTCGCTCAGATGTACAAAGAATCGCGAAGAGGCGAGTTCGCTGGTCGTTACGCTAAACGAGCTAAGCACCCTAACGACAACGTTGGGGTGCTGTTTCGTCGAACACTGCACACGGATGTGCGATGGACGTGACACTTTCGCATTGCTATCAATTGATGGGCTGGTTTGCGTAGTATTCGCCAAGATTTTAGGATTTTAGGAGCAGAGCACGCGAAACACGGTGTTCAACGTTGAGAGCACACACGTTGTCGCGGCAGCAGGCCTATCCCGACCACCATGAAGCACTAATTTTAAGTCCGACGGGTACACACGTCTTATATACATACGCAAACGACCATATCAGTGAGCACGACAAAGATGTCGCACCTTGAAGCAGGTGATTCAAGAGCTGCCGACGTGGACGCTCTGTTACCACCAAACAAAGTTTCTGCGCGCGAGAATTCGCACTATTTCTTGAAACATCTCCTAGGCAAT
>Ga0181603_10000678_pt1 | contig 29141 bp, 35 predicted proteins | sample 041ome_13_FD_148633 | JGI IMG/M metagenome (GOLD analysis project Ga0181603, IMG submission 148633) | Coastal salt marsh microbial communities from the Groves Creek Marsh, Skidaway Island, Georgia - 041409US metaG (spades assembly) | ecosystem: Environmental > Aquatic > Marine > Intertidal zone...
GAGGATTGAATGGGAAGAGACTCTAAACTTTGTTGAGAGATAACAACCAAATCTCCAAATAATCCGGCCCCTCCTAAATCAGGCATTTGTTGGATAATCGAATGCACGATAAAAACTTCATCTCGAATAAGCAATTCATCTCCTGCTTGCAGTTGTAAGTTAGCGGCTAAATTTTCATTAATAATCGCTTGGCGTTTTGTTTGATAAAAATCACGAGTAACGTTTCCTTTGGTCGTAATAAAATCTCCGTATAAAGGATAGAGCTCATCAATGGCGCGCAGTTGCACAAAGGATGTTTGAGGAGGATTGCTTGAGGGATTGGCGACCATGGAAGCTACGGTGGTATTGAGGGAAAGATCGGCAAATTGTTGGATTTGATTTTGAAGATCAATGTTTAGTATTTGGTTTTTAATCTCAATTTCTGCATCACCTCCTAGAATTGATTTGGTATTGGAGCGGATTTCTTGGTTGAGGGATTGGTTGAGCGTGCTGATAACAAATAAAATAAAAACACTGATAAAAATCGTCACCAAAATAGTTATTTTTTTATGCCAACTGCGTTTAAAATCTTTAAAGGCTTGGTGGTGGATAAAAAGAAATTGGTTAAAGAAGTTTGCCATTTTCAATTTGAATAATGCGATCACATTTTTTTGCTAAATCAAGATCATGGGTAACCAAACAAAGACTTTGTTGATATTGAAGAGAAACCTGTAAGAGCAAATTGGAAATTAAAAGCGAATTTTCTTCATCTAAGTTTCCCGTGGGCTCATCAGCTAACATTAGTGGTGGTTTGTTAATCATCGCTCGAGCAATAGCGACGCGTTGTTGCTCTCCTCCGGATAGCTGACTGGGAAAATGGTGTAAACGATCTTGCAATCCTAATTCCACTAACAATGACTCGGCTTGTTCTTTGGCATTTTTCTCGAAGTTAATCTCTAGCGCCAAAGAGACATTTTCTAAAGCGGTGTAACTAGGAATTAAATAAAAAGATTGAAAGACAATCCCGATGTGTTGTTTGCGAAAATCAGTTAATTGATCTTCATTCAATTCGTTCAGACTAATACTGTGAAAATCAATCTTTCCGGCAGAGGGTTTTTCTAATCCGGCCATTAACATCAACAAGGAGGTTTTTCCAGAACCACTTTTGCCTACAATGGCCACCCGCTCATTGGGCTTGATCGAAAAACTTATTCCTTTAATTACCTCTGTTCGAATGGGACCATTTTGATATGCTAGCTGCACATCTGAAAATTTTAAAAGTTCGCTCATGAGAAAAATAATTTATTTTTTTGTAGTACTTCTTACTACATCCCTTACGCAGGCCCAAGAGTTTAAGATTATTTTATTCGGTGACTCTTTAATGGCTGGTTATGGGCTCGAGGAGACTTATCATTTAGATCGACTTTTACAACAAGACCTTGCTGCATTGAATATCTCCAACCAAGTAGTCAATGCTTCTGTCTCTGGGGATACATCCAATGGAGGTCTTAATCGATTAGCTTGGAGCCTTCAAGATAACTATGACTTATTTATACTAGGACTGGGGGCTAACGATATGCTGCGAGGATTATCACCTGAGACAACAAAAGCAAATCTTGAGCTGATTATTCAGTTTGTCCAAGAAAAAGAAATTCCCATTCTTTTAACAGGGATGGTAGCACCAAGTGCCTACGGCAAAGAATACCAAAATCAATTCAACTCCCTTTATCCAGATTTAGCTGAGCAATACAACCTTGCCTTTTATCCTTTTTTATTAGAGGGGGTTGCGCTCAAGCCCGAATTGAATCAAAGTGATGGAAAACATCCTAATCAAGAGGGTATTCAACTCATCAGCCAAAAATTAGCTAAAAAAATCAAAAAAATCATAAATTAAGGTCAGTTTAGCTTCAGTTATCCACCCAAATAGGCTATATTGCACAAGCTTATAATTATAAGGAGGAAAATAATGACAAAAATTAAGTCTTTATTGATTACTCTTCTTTTATCACTAGGTGTTTCAACAGCTATCGCTGGTAGTCATGGAAGTACTCTAGATGTTGTAAAAGAAAGAGGAAAACTAATGTGTGGTTCCAACACTGGTTTAGCTGGTTTTGGTAATCCTAATGATGCTGGTGTTTGGGAAGGTATCGACGTGGATGTATGTCGTGCTGTTGCAGCTGCTGTATTTGGTGATGCGAATGCAGTAGAATTTGTACCAACTACATCAAAAGTACGTTTCACTGTTCTTCAGTCTGGTGAAATTGATATTCTTTCAAGAAACACAACTTGGACTTTATCAAGAGACGTTGATCTTGGTTTAGAATTTGTGGGTGTTAACTACTATGACGGTCAAGGTTTTATGGTTCCAGCCTCTTTAGGTGTGTCTAGCGCAACTGAATTAGATGGCGCTTCAGTTTGTATCCAAGTTGGTACAACAACTGAAATGAACTTAGCCGACTATTTCAAAGCTAATGGCATGTCTTATGAGTCTGTGCCTGTAGAAACTAACTCAGAAGCGGACGCTGCATATGTAGCAGGTCGTTGTGACGTGTACACAACGGATGCCTCTGGTTTATATGCAAGTAGAGCTGGTTACCCAGATCCATCTGCTCACGTTGTTTTACCAGAAATTATTTCTAAAGAGCCTTTAGGCCCTGCAGTAAGACATGGTGATAGTGAGTGGGCTGATATCGTCAGATGGTCGCTAAATGCAATGATCATTGGTGAAGAGCTAGGTATTACTTCAGCAAACGTTGAAGAAATGAAAAGTTCTAAAAACCCAGAGGTTCTGAGACTTTTAGGTGTTGAGTCAGGATATGGTGCAATGCTAGGTCTGTCTGATGACTGGGCTGTAAACATCCTATCTCAAGTAGGTAACTACTCTGAGAGTTTTGAAAAACATATTGGCCCTAATACGCCAATTAATATCCAAAGAGGTTTAAACGCTCTATATAAAGATGGCGGTATTCTATACGCACCTCCATTCAGATAAAAAAGATAGGGTATGGGCTTAAAGCCCATACCCTCAAATTAAGGTTCCGTTAATGCAAACCAATTTTGTAAGAAGGTTAATTTTTGACGAAAAATCAAGATCGCTTCTAATACAAACAATCGTTATTGGCATTTTTGCATTACTGATATATCTCATAGCCCAACAAACCGCATATAACCTTGAGAAAAGAGGCATTAGTTCTGGATTTGATTTCTTAAATGTCGCTGCAGGTTATGATATTAGTATTAGTTTAATTCCTTTTACAAGTGAGGATACTCATTTAAGAGCTTATTTTGTTGGATTATTAAATACTCTAATGATTGCTGTTTGTGGATGTTTTCTAGCTACTATCATTGGTTTTTTAGTCGGAGTTATTCGTCTATCTAGTAACTGGTTATTTCGAAATATCGCTTATGTTTATGTGGAGTTTACTAGAAATGTTCCAGTTCTTGTTCAAATAATTCTTTATTACAGTATTCTCCTACATCTTCCAAAAATAAAACAGGCAATCATTTTATTTGATAATTTTTATTTAACAAACAGAGGTTTGTTTTCTCCTCAGCCAATATTTAAAGATGGATTTTCTATAGTTGCTTGGAGCCTCGTGATTGCAATCGCAGTTTCCTTTTTTTTAAAAAGATTTCTTAAAAGAAAGCAGGAAGCGACTGGAAAACAATATCCAATTTTTTTTATAAATAGTGGAATAATAATTTTTACCCCAATCATTTTTTACTACATCATGGGAATGCCTTTAGAATTCGATAATCCAGTTCTAAAAGGATTTAACTTCCAAGGCGGTATGGTAATTCGTCCAGAATTTATAGGGATGCTTTTTGGTTTGTCAATTTATACCGCTGCTTTTATTTCTGAGACAGTAAGGTCTGGAATCATTTCAGTTTCTAAAGGGCAAAGAGAAGCCTCTCAAGCTTTAGGTTTAAAAAGAAATTTAATTATGAGATTAGTCATTATCCCTCAAGCTTTAAGAGTCATCATTCCGCCTCTAACTTCCCAATATTTAAATTTAACTAAAAATTCCTCTTTAGGAATAGCGATTGGATATGCTGACCTTGTTCATGGTTTTGGTGGTATCTCCTTAAACCAAACAGGAAGAGCTATAGAGATTATGTTAATGGTTATGCTGACTTATTTAACTATTAGTCTAACCATTTCGTTCTTTATGAATATTTATAATAAATCTGTTCAATTTAAAGGTAATGCATGAGTACTTCTGCTATCCAAAATATTTCTCATAACAAGTTTTTCAATTGGTTAGTTCGAAACTTATTTTCATCATGGGTTAATACTCTTTTAACTATTATTGCGCTTATTTTTATATATCAAGTTGGAAGTTTCTGTTTGAATTGGGCAATTTTTGAAGCAGATTTTAGATACAATTTTCAAGGAGAGTTAATCACCGATCGGGGTCTTTGCTCTAAAAATATTATGCCTGGTGAATATGGAGCTTGTTGGGCTATTATTTATGCACGATGGGATCAGTTCATGTATGGACTTTATCCTATTGAGGAAGCTTGGAGAGTTAATTTAATTTACGCTCTTTTACCTTTAGCCATCATTGGAATCCTTTTTGATAAAATTCCATTTCGTAAATATTTTATCTATTTTACTTTTATCTATCCTTTCTTGGCTTACTTCATGCTTTACGGTGGACCTGGTTTAACTGTTGTGGGCACTAATAAATGGGGAGGCCTTTTGGTGACTCTTTTTTTAGGGGTCACTGGTATTGGCCTGGCCTTTCCTTTGAGCATCCTTTTGGCTCTAGGAAGAAGATCAAAAATGCCAATTATCAAATCTCTTTGTGTTGTCTTCATAGAATTCATTCGAGGCGTACCTTTAATTACTTTGCTTTTTACCGCAAATGTCATGTTGCCCTTATTTCTCCCTGATGGAGTGAATCCTGATAACCTTTTGAGGGCTCTTGTTGCCGTGACTTTATTTCAATCAGCTTATATGGCAGAAGCTATTCGGGGAGGTTTGCAAGCAATTCCTCGAGGCCAAGTAGAAGCCGCTCAATCCTTAGGATTAAGTTATTGGCAGACTACAAGAAAAATTGTTTTACCTCAGGCTTTAAAGATTGCTATTCCGCCTATTGTTAATACTTGTATCGGTTTATTTAAAGATACATCGCTTGTATTGATTATAGGACTCTTTGATTTATTAGGAATAGGCAGAGCTGCTTTAGCAGATATGACTTGGACGAAACTCTACTATGAGGTTTATGTTTTTATTTCATTAGTTTTTTTTATATTCTGCTTTGGTATGTCAAGGTATAGTTTATATTTAGAAAAGAAATTAAAGACAGATAATAGTTAAATGATAGAGCAAGTAATTCAATTAGAAAAAGTCAATAAGTGGTACGATGACTTCCACGTCCTTAAGGATATTGATTTATCAGTTGAGAAAGGACAAAGGATTGTGATTTGTGGCCCCAGTGGATCGGGCAAGTCGACTATGATCCGATGCATTAATCGTTTAGAAGCCCATCAAGAAGGTAAAATAGTAGTTCACGGAACCGAGCTTACGAATGATTTGAAGAACATTGATTTAATTAGAAAGAATGTCGGAATGGTTTTCCAACAGTTCAATCTTTTTCCTCATTTATCTGTTTTAGATAATATTACTTTGGCGCCTATTTGGGTAAAAAAAATGCCCAAACAAGAAGCTGAAGAAATTGCAATGGCCTACTTAGAAAAAGTAAAAATTCCTGAGCAAGCAGAAAAGTTTCCGGGACAATTATCTGGCGGTCAACAACAGCGTGTAGCTATCGCCAGATCCCTTGCGATGAACCCGGATATTATGTTATTCGATGAACCCACCTCAGCTCTTGATCCTGAAATGATTAAAGAGGTTTTGGATGTGATGGTTCAGTTGGCAGATGAGGGCATGACGATGTTAGTGGTGACTCATGAAATGGGCTTTGCAAAGACGGTGGCGGATCAAATGATCTTTATGGATGAAGGACGTATCGTAGAACAAGCAAAACCCGATGTATTCTTTGACCAACCCAAAAGTGATCGAACTAAACTTTTCCTCAGCCAAATTCTTAATCACTAAATTAATTTTCAATGATCAGGGATCTATCTGTGCATGTAACTCGTGGAGATTTATTAGAAAGCTCTCACCGTATCCAAGCAATATTTTTAGATCAAAATCAAAAAACTATATTTAATCAAGACTCTCACCGAAAAGTGTTTCCCAGATCGGCAATTAAAGTTCTTCAAGCTATTCCTTTTCTCCAAAGTAACGCCCTTCATCAATTTAACCTCGGCGCTCAGGAAGTTTGTCTGGCCTGCGCTTCTCATAATGGGGAGAGTATTCATATTAAGGTTGCTCAGTCTTGGCTTAAAAAAATAAAAAAAAAAGATGAAGTGCTTTTGTGTGGTCATCACCGCCCGATGGGAGATGATTCTTCCTCTGTGATTGCAAAATTGATAAAAAAACGATCTCCTCTTTTAAATAACTGCTCTGGAAAACACTTAGGGATGATTTCTCGATGTCTTGTTGATGGTTTAAATATTCAAAACTATCTGGAATTTGACCATAATCATCAGCTTCAAATTTTGAGCGTTATGGAAGAATTCTTTGAGGAAAAAATTAAACATCTCACCAGAGACGGTTGTCATGCTCCTATGTTTGCTATTTCTCTTAAAAGTCTAGCATTAGCAGCATTGAAAATTTCAAATCACCATTCCCTAATGCCTCAATATGCTAAATCTATTACTTTGGCTCTTGACTCGATCCAGCAATATCCTTTTTTGACAGCTGGACACAATCAATTTGACTCTAATCTTATTAAGGTGACAAAGGGAAGGCTCTATTTTAAAAGAGGGGCAGAAGGAATAGGATTCATTGTTGATCGCCAAAAAAAAATTGGGGGAGCAATCAAAATTGAAGATGGAAATATGCGCGCCCTTCCTCTAGCCACACTTGCAATTTTGAAACAATTAAAATTAATCAAGAACAAGGAGTTAAACTTACTCCAAAAATGGATGCGAGTTCCAATACTTAATTGTAACCAATTTGAAGTAGGAGCTATTATTGTTCCTCAACACTAATAACAATGAATGATCTTTTTTTTTCTCTGTTATCAGGGTGGATCATTTTTTATTTTGCAGTTTTTCTCCCAGGTCCTAATACTTTTTTCGTCGCCTCAGTCGGCATGGGAGGGAATAGACATCAAATTTGGGGTGCTGCGATTGGAACGGCGGTCGGGTCGTTTACTTGGTGTTTATTAGCAACCACGGGTATTTCCATTCTGGTTTCTCAACTAATGGGTTGGGGATATTCTCTCCTGAAAGGATTAGCGAGCGTTTATATGCTTTATTTAGCATATCAAATTGGAAAACAATATTTTAAATCTCAAAATGAACTCATTAAGTCCACAAGTGAAAAAAACTTTTTCAATAGTATGAGAAAAGCCATCATCGTGGCCTATACAAACCCCAAGGCTTTTGCTTTTTGGTCCGCCTTAGCAACCATTAAATTCAATGAAAATTTAACATTTCATGTGGCTTTAATTTTTTCTATTGGCTCTTTTTTTATTTCGGCAATGAATTACTCTATTATTGGCCATTTTTTTGGTATGAAAAAGTTTTCTAATTATTTTAATCGATCAAAAAATATCGTGAATTTAATCTTTGCAGGATTGTTTATATTTGTGGCTTTGGAAATTTGGGTATGGGGCTAAAGGCCCTTTCGAAAAAGAAAAGGGCGCTTTAAAATTTTCTTATAAATCGAGTATCGAGTTCTTTTTGTCGACCCTCTAAATCAAACAAGTCAGTTGACCCTGCGAGATATAAGTCATCTCGATTGGGAACAAATGATTTTTTATCTTTTTTAATCAGAACTACTTGTTGAAGAGTTTTGAAAATACTATTCATTAAGCAGCTTGTTTTAGCGGTGATGGGAATGATCTATTCTTTTGATAATGTGAGTATGCCCACTGCCAATCAGTGCCATATTCAGTTTTGCAAAAGTTTTCAATTCCATCTTCTTTGGTAGTTGTCATAAAATTAAAAAGACCAAGCCAAAACTTGATTGATCTACCAGTAAATGCGTATGATTTGTTCATTATTAAGTCTCCTTTTGACCATATATATAAGCTGAAATGGAAAAATTACTTTTGCTAAAATAGAACAGCTACTGTCTCTTTATGAGACTACCAACAACAATCCCACTAGAACCATGACGCTGCCGGTAATTTGATTTAACCTTTTTGCAGAGGAGGGTTTAGTCACCCAAGATTTAATTTGATTTCCTGCTCCACAAACAACTACCAAAGAGGCAAATACACTAAAATATACTGTGAGAATAATTTGAATACCTGTTATTAAACTAATATTTGATAAGTCCAAAAAAAGAGGAATAAAAGAAAGATAAAATAAAATAACCTTCGGATTTGTTCCACCAATTAAAAACCCCATCAAAAACTGCTTAAAGGAACCAGTTGGAATTTGCTGAGATGATTCTAGTTGAAGTCGAGAAAGTCGAAATTGCATCACTCCCAGATAAATCAAATAAGCCGCACCAATCCAACGAACGACAATCATCACCGGCTCAAGGTAAGTAGACAAATATCCCAAAGAAAGAATAGCCATAGTCAGATAAACAACATCACCAACAGCTTCTCCTGCTCCTAAAATTAAACCCGAGCGAAGCCCTTGGGTTGTAGAGACCGATAGAGCGGCTAGAGTTCCTGGTCCCGGGGAGATGCCAAAAATAAAAGCTGCCCCAGCTAAAGAAAAAAAAGTCGCTAAATCCATCGAGCGAACATTAAACTTTTCTTATATGGTCACAACTACAAAATGTTATAATGGTTCTTCAATGAGTTATCAAATATTTGACGGTCATAACGATGTTCTTTTTCGACTATTTTTAAAAAATAAAATCAATGCGCATGAAGATTTTCTTCAAGGAGATAATGAGGGCCATCTTGATTTACCTCGAATGGAAGAGGCGGGCTTTAGAGGGGGCTTTTTTGCAATTTATGTGCCTTCTCCTGAAGTTAAGGTGGACAGTAGCGATAAACCTATTCGTTATGATGAAATGAAAAAGGATAAATATTCTTTGCCTTTACCTGACTTGATTGGAAGCGATCAAGCCCTACCGATAGTTATAAGAAAAATATCTCTTTTATCTCAGATTGAAAAGCATTCTCAAGGAAAAGTCAAAATCTGTTTATCAGGTTCTGATTTAGAAAAAAGCTTTCAAGAAAGAAGCCTTTCGGTCTTGATGCATATTGAGGGGGCAGAGTGTATTGATGATAATTTTTATAATTTAGAGGCACTGTATCGATCGGGTCTTCGTTCCCTTGGTCCCGTATGGTCCCGTCCAACGATTTTTGGTGAAGGGGTTCCTTTTGCTTTTCCTCATTCGCCGGATACAGGAAAAGGTCTTACGAATAAAGGTATTGAATTAATTAAACACTGTAATGATTTAAAAATCATCGTGGACAATTCTCATTTGAATGAAAAAGGTTTTTGGGATATTGCCAAATATTCTCATAACCCTTTAGTGGCAACTCACAGCAATGCCCACCAACTATGTCCTCATACAAGAAATTTAACAAACAAACAACTCGACGCGATCAAAGAAACAAAAGGAATGGTGGGAGTTAACTTTGCTCCCGCTTTTTTAAGATCTGATGGCAAAATGATTGCTGAGACCAACATTCAGATAGTAGTTGATCACTTTAAGTATTTTATTGATTATTTGGGAGAGGATTGTGTAGGGTTGGGTTCTGATTTTGATGGTGCGATGATGCCGCAAGACTTGTCCAGTGTTTTAGGGATGAAAAAACTGATCAATTTAATGATGGATCAGGGATTTGATGATCAGCTCATGAACAAATTATGCCATCAAAACTGGATAGGTTTAGCTAAACGAATATTATCTTAGTTGCTGGTTTCTTCAAAAACAACCGAGAGAATGACAAAACCAAATAAAAAATAACTCCCCAGCTCTACTTTCATTTCAGTAAAATAGGAAAACTTGAATATAGTGACCGCTAAGGCAATCAATAATAAGTCTAGCATTGACCATTTAGTGAAAAAAAATAAAAGCCTTTTATTGATACGATGAGCAGAAATTTGATGAACAATCAAAGAAAATAAAAATTTCATCAAAGGCATGATTACGGTACCGATAAATAAGATACTAAAAAGAAACCACTCTTTTTCACCATATAAGGAGATCAAAATATTGATAATATTATTTGAGTTTTGGAAGAAAAAAAAATTCTCAACGCTAAACAAAGGAAAATATAAAAAAGCTAGAAAAAGGATAAACTGTACTAATAGGTAACTCCAAAGTATCGTACTTTTTAATTTCATAAATTGTGTTTAGACCGCAACTATGGAAATAACAATAAAAATTTAAACTGAATCTTTAGTCCTTGTATAATTATGCTATAATTTCCTTATGGGATTACATTTTGACTATAAATCTAAAGCAGGTGAGCGGGCAATGGAAAAAGAACGCAAACGCCAAGAAAAGTTAGCGGCTAAAAAAGCGAAGAGAGACGCTAAAAAAGAAGCAGAAGAGTTAGCGGAATTAGAGCGTTTAACCAATCCCGATGCATCGCCTCAAGGTAATCAGGAAACTTAAAACTGATTACTTTAATAAAAATACCTTTTTTCGATCAATAGTATCGATTCACCCTTCTTTAGTCTTGTATGCTTTTTGTTCTGAATTCATGGATTGGAGCTGACCTTGATACCATCTTTTGAAGTCATCCGTCGTATCAGAATACAGCATTACTTTTTTTCGAATAAAAAATAACCCTAAGTCAGCTTCAGGAATTCCGACAAAAGTTTGTCTTTCGGTATGCATGACCTTAGTTGAGGATGTTAGAGGTTCTTCTTCACACAATAGATATCCATAATGCTCACCCCAAACATAACGAACAATAGGGGTGGTTGCCTCGACCATCATGGACACATATTTTTGTTCATTTTTAAGAAATGACTCCATGCCTGGAACGGGACGGTGGATAGCGGCAAATGATAAACCGATTTTTTCTTTAGGTACCCAAACCGAAGGGAAAGAAACATGAAGAGCGATTAATTTATTGCTTCGATGAAAGACAGCTAAATCTTCTTGAATAACAAATCCTAAATCATGAAAGTTATTAAAAGATATTTGCTTGGATGGATATTCCTGGGAGAGAATAGATTGAATTTTTTCACATATAATTTGATCATGATCCGCCGTATACATTGAATCATAGTAAATATTTTCTTTTACTTTTCTTTTTAAGTTTAGATAACGTTGTTCTTCCTGGTCAAATTCAATGATCGGCAAATCTCCAATTTTTTTGATTCCAGGTGCAACGGTATATATGGGTCCATAAGATTGCCAATCGATCATTTGGTAAATAAGATAATTATTCCTATCATTAAAATAGCAATGATAATTAATTTTTTAAATAAAACCTCAGAAATTTTTCGATGTACCAGATACCCTAGCCAAACACTTATCATCACCATTAAGGCTATGGGGTAGTAGGCAGCAACAATTTCCAAATAACTGCCACCTAATAAAATATAAAAAACTACACGAAGACTATTGATAATGAAGAAGTAGCCTGCCATTGTTGAGCGTAATTCTTGTTTTGAGGAAAAATGATCTTTATATCCCATTAGTACAAAAGGACCTCCGATTGTGTACACTCCTTGGATAAAACCCCCTAAGATAACCAAAACTTTTTTTAGAATGTCTGGAATTAGAATGTTTGGTAAAAATAAATTAAAACAAGCATAAATGATTAAGAGCAATGCAAAAAATTTGACTAACCACTCAGAGGCTAAAGAGGAGATTAACAATGTTCCAAGTAATGCTCCAGGTATAGTCATTATCAAGATTTTTGCTAAATGATGCCAAGATAGATATTTGTATGACTGAATTAATACAGCTAGGCCTGATGAAAGTCCCACAATCATGGCTAATTTTAATAAGGAATTAAAATCATAAAAAAAACCACTCAGTCCCAGAAATATTATAGTTCCTCCAAATCCAAAAATACTCTCGATGCCATAAGCAAGGCATGCAATCGTAGCGATAATAGAAAAATTGGGCATAGTGAATAAATCTCGAGTTAATTTAGAGTGTTTTATGTTAAAAGTAATCTATGTATTTCAAATCTCTCTTTGTTTTGATTTGTATTTTTATATTCAAATTCAATACTCTAATTGCTTTGACTCAAGATCTCTCTATGACAATTTTAGTTCGATCTTCCCTAACTATGGAATATGTTTTAGCTAAAAGTGTTTGCAAATTACTAGATCGTGAACTTAGAATTTCTCACAGTTTTGGTGGATCTAACACTCTTGATTGTGTAACACGCCTAGATGATAGCGTAGATGAAATAATTAAAAAAATTGAACAAAATCAATTTCAATATGCCATCATCAAAAAAATAGAGCTAGCTAATAGACCTTCGAACCTTGCCATACGATCTATCTTATATTTTCCTGCAGGAGAAGATTATGTCTTTATCACTAATCAAAATGTTGACCCTTCCATTATCAAAGATATCAATTACGGCATCCTTAATCATTTATTAGAGTTTCGCTATTTGCATAAAGCCTTCTATGATTTTGATGAAGAAAATTTAATTGTGAAACAAGATATCCCCATGCATATGGGAACTTTGAGCTTTAGTGATGAATGGAAGAGCGATAAGAAGAGAAGGTTTATAGAGGTAGACTAATTTTTGTAAAACCATCTGTTACAACATAAACAAAAATTACCGCAAATATAACCGCACCAATAAAAACTTTCATAGGAGAAATTTACTTAATAGATTCCTCGTGTAAAGACTATAAACTGTGCAAAATTGTCATGAGCGAGTTTCTTTTTGGTTTTGCGACAGGTCTTAGTTTTATTTTAGCTATTGGAGCTCAAAATCTTTTTGTTCTAGAGCAGGGCATTAAAAAAAATCATATCTTTTTGGTCACAACTTTATGCGCATTTAGTGACTTTTTATTAATCTTTCTGGGTATTTTTGTCTTTTATTCAATCCAATCCTTAATGACAGCAAATGTAATTTTGCTTTTCAACTTAGCTCTTATTGCTTTTTTAATTTATTTTATATGGGGAAAAATAAAAAATTTTGATAAACCGTTTGAAGTAAATTTTTCAAAAAAGGCTATTCCCAAGTCCATTATTATTTCCCAAACTCTGGCTTTTACTTTTCTTAATCCTCATGTTTATTCCGACACTGTATTTATTTTAGGCAATCTTTCAAAATCATATGATTTATTGAGCCAAAAAATTTCTTTTGGATTAGGTGCTTCTTTAGCTTCATTTTTATTTTTCTATTTTATAGGATATTTAGGATTTTTCTTAAGATCTTATTTTCTTAATAAAAAAATCTGGAATTTTTTAAATGCAATTATTATTAGTTATTTGATCGGTTTAGTTTGTTTTTTAATTTTTTATGAGCTTTTTTAAAACCATCGAAACATGCCGATAAGCCCTGCCATAGCATAAAAAAACTGTAAAAAAAGAATTCCTCGATGTTTTCCTAAATGAGCCCAAACACCAATAGCAATAGCAGAGATCAATAAAAGAGAAAACCCGATAAATTCAGCTCCAATATTAAAAGCCACAAGGAGGGAATAGACAATAGCTGTAATTACGCCAAACCATTCCAATAATTTTTGAATATTCATGAGTGTATTTTAATTCACCCTAAATAATTAAGCTAATGGTATTTGGCCAATGCATATTCGCTGTGCGTACATAGCAATACTTATTTTACATTATTAATATAGTTTCTTCAGTGAGAAGAGTGGAAATAACAAATTTTATTATTTTATATATAAGATTCTCAGCAATTCCCTCCTAAAGAAAACTGACCGCTCTTCTCTTTTATTAAGCAAATGAGTAATTTTACAACCCTTTATCCAGCTCTTCTTTTCCCTGCCATCCCATTAATGATGATTTCATTTGGGAATAGATATACTTCTCTGGCATCTCTCATAAGAAAAATTCACGATTTAATTGTGACGGATAAGCAATCCAAAAAGACTGCGATTCATTATCTTGATCAAATTACGATTTTAACAAAACGATTAAAGTTAGTCAGAGCTATCCAAACTTTATCAGGAATAAGTTTTCTTAGTAACCTCTTAAGTATTTTTGCAAGCTATTTAGAGGAATTTCAGGCAGCTTTAAACTTTTTTGGATTGGGTGTTTTAATATTTTCTATTGCAATTTTAATGTTTATTTATGAAATTCAATTATCCACAAGGGCTTTAAGTAAACATTTAGAAGATTTGAAAGATCTGACTTAAATCTGGTTTTCTAACTTACAATCGGTATTTTATTGTTATTCATGAAGAAATTTATAGTTTTATTTTTACCTTTTTTTCTATCTAGTTGTGCGGGATCTTATAACTTTGCCTGGTTTTCCATCAATCCATTTCATCCACAAGGATTATCAAATATTGAATTTTTGATTGGGGGTCTTTGGACAACAATTTGGATTTCATTTATTAGTTTAATATTAGCAGCAATCGTAGGGTTAATTATTACTTTGCCCACCTTTAGTTCTAAAAAAACTATTAATTCATTAAATATAATTTATGTAGAAATTTTTAGAGCAATCCCAGTTCTAGTTTTATTGCTTTGGATATATTATGGCTTACCTTCTATATTCGGTGGAAGTTTATCGTTTAACCCCTTTGTGGCAGGCGTTATCACTTTGGTTTTACATGAGTCAGCATTTATTTCAGAAATCTATCGATCTGGTATTGAAGCTGTCAAAAAGGGTCAAATCGAAGCTGCCCGATCTTTAGGACTTAAACCCAGTCTAGTTTTTTTAAAAGTTACCTTACCTCAGGCGATTAGAATAATCACACCCGCCCTTATGAATCAGGGAATTTATATCTTAAAAATGAGCTCTCTTATTTCTGTGATCGGTTTAGGAGATTTGACTCGAAGAGCTAATGAGTTAATTGTCACTACTTATCGACCCTTGGAAATATATTCATTCTTAGTTCTAGAATATTTAGCTTTAATACTAATTGCATCTTTCTTCGTTCGAAGATTAGAGAATAAATTTAGAATTAAATAGCAGTAGCAGTCTTAAAAATTAATCCCTCTTTTTTAATTAAATATCGCATGTGAAAAAAAATTAAAAAAGCAGCAATAATATTACTACAAAGAATAGCCCACCAGATTCCTATTAATCCAAGACCTAGGGTTTGAGAAAAAAAATAAAAGGTAAAAGGAGGAATGATGGCCAGTCTTAAAAGGGTATAAAAAGCATTGATGGTGGGCTTCTTCATTCCTGATAAAACCGACCCACTTTGATGAATTACTTGATATACAAAAGTTAGAAATGCAGCCATAAATAAATAACCACCTGCAATTTGAATAACCTCTACATCTCTTGTAAATAAAAGGGCCATTTGTTCTCCGGCTAAAAAAAGAATAGCTGAGCCAAAGATCATTACAAATAAAGCCAATTTAAGAGATATGACGAACGCCTCATAGATCCGATCAAAATTTTTAGCTCCATAATTTTGACCAGTCATACTTAACATCGCGGTGTTTAAGCCGATGGCTGGCAAAAGAATAATTTGTTCAATTCGAAGAGCGATACCGTAGCCTGCGCTTGCCACCGCTCCATAACCTGTCACATACTTTTGAATGATAAAAAAACCAACCCCGATCAGCAACATGTTCATACTAGCTGGAAAGGCCTGTTTAAAAATATCAAGGGATATCTTTGTTTTGATTTTACAATAACTCAATTTAAATTGACGAGATAAGGGGCTCTTTAAAACAAAGTATCCGAGGTAGATTACATTGAATATTTGACAAAGGATCGTTGCGATAGCAATCCCCATGGTTCCTAATGCAGGAAAGGGACCAAACCCTAAAGATAAAACTGGATTAAAAATTAAATTGATAAAAAAACCAATGATTAATGCATTTCTATTTTTTTTAGTATCCCCTTGAGCATATAAAAAAGAGTTAATGACATTTGCAAAAATAAAAAAGGGAGCTCCAAAAGCTAGAGTTTGCATGTAACGTAAGCCATTTTCTAAAAATAGCCCACTGGCTCCAAAAAATATAAAAACCGGTTCCGAAATTTTATAGGTTATAAAGCCTATTAAAACTGAGAGTAGGAGAGAAATAGTTAATGACTGAACATAAATGTAAATAGCCTCTTCCTCTTTCTTTGAACCTAATAAATTAGAAACTAAAGCAGTGGTACCCTGTCCAAATCCAACAGCAAAGGCAAGGAGAATGAAATAAACAGGAAAAGAAATAGCCAGTCCAGCTAAGGCTTCCGTACTAATCAATCCTGCATAAAAAGTATCAACAACATTATAAAGAGTATAAAAAAGCATGCCGATGCCAGCAGGCACAGCCATACTAATTAATTGTTTTTGTATATTGCCTTGGGTGAGATCCATAAATTAAAAAGGTTTCACCACTACTAGTATTACAATTAAGATAAGAAGGATAGTGGGAACCTCATTAATGATTCTTAGATATTGGGATGTATAATCTCGATAATTATGTTCTAAGTTTTTTCTAATTTTGGCTAAATACATATGAAAAGCTGTTAAAACACCTACTAGGATTAGCTTTAAAGCTAGCCACCAAGCAAATCCAACATAGTGAATAAGACCTAAGCCAAAAATCCACGTCAAGATCATGGCGGGATTCATGATAATTCGAAGAAGCTTGTATTCCATTTTTTGAAAAACTTCATTCATTTCTCTATTGGTATTATTCTCAACATGATAAACAAATAGTCTTGGTAGATAAAAGAGACCAGCAAACCAAGAAACAAAAGAAATAATATGAAGTACTTTTAAAGTTTCATACATTGGCTAACTCCATTTTGCCTCTGGAGGCATTGACATTAGTATGGCATCTATATTGCCCCCTGTTTTTAAACCAAACAAAGTTCCCCGGTCATATAATAAATTAAATTCCACATATCGAGATCTTTTTAGAGATAAGGCTCTTAAATCATCTTCGGTGTAATCAAGATCTTTCTTTCGATTGACGTTATCAATAATAAAGTTAATAAAATACTGGCCTATATCTCTTATAAAAAATAAATCTTTTTCAAAATTATTACTGATATAGTCAAAGAAAACACCCCCAATACCTCTCGGTTCTTTTCGATGTTTTAAATAAAAGTATTCATCACACTGTTTTTTAAATTGCTCGTAATATTCTTTGTTGTGAGGATCACAAGTTCTTTTTAAGCCTTCATGAAAATTTTCAGTTTCTTTTTCTTCCGGAATAGCAGGGGTTAAGTCACAACCTCCTCCAAACCATTGTTTACCTTTGGTGGTAATATAGCGAGTGTTAAAATGAGCAGCAGCAATTTTAGGGTTTTTCATGTGAGCCACGACAGATATGCCACTAGCCCAAAAACTAGGATCCTCCTCAGTTCCGGGCATACTGCCTCTAAATTCTTCACTAAACTCTCCATGCACTGTGGAGATATTCACGCCAACTTTTTCAAAGATGTCACCCTTTAGAATAGACATTAAACCACCCCCACCACCAGGTCTTTGCCATTCCTTTTCTTGAAAAGTTGAACCATCAACTTTTTGGATAGCCCCGACCATTAGATTGCGCAGTTCTTTAAACCATTTTTCAGCTTGTTGTTGTTGATTTTGTATTTGATCGTTCATACCCATCCATGCAATTCGTTTTCTAGTAACGAAGTCAGGAGGAGTATATGATCTTCTCGATCATTAAGACAGGGGATATATCCAAATTTTTTCCCCCCATTATCCATAAAAATTTCACGATTTTCTTCATTGAGTTCTTCAATAGTCTCTAAACAGTCTGAAGAAAATGCAGGACTAATAACGTGGATATCATCAGTTCCCTCTTTAGCTAACCGTTCAATTGTTTTGTCAGTATAGGGCTGAAGCCATTCTGCGGGACCAAATCTTGATTGGAAAGTGGTCATGTAACTATCTTCTGGTAAGTTCATGGACTCTGCAACGAGTCGAGTTGTTTTTCTACAGAAGCAATGATACGGATCACCTTTATCTAAATATTTTTTGGGAATACCATGATAACTAAATAACAGTTTTTTGGGTTTATCATTTTTACTCCAAAATTCTTCAATACTATTTTTTAAGGCTTGAATATAAAGAGGCTGGTCGAAGTAGCTTCCAATAAATCTTAAAGAAGGCACCCATCGCCATTGTTGAAGTTCAGCAGCAACGGCATCAAAAGTTGAACCAGTTGTTGCTGCGCAATATTGAGGATAGAGAGGTAATACAATGATACGATCACAATTTTGATTTCGTAAATTATTTAATCCTTCAGCAATACTCGGATTGCCGTATCTCATTCCTATATCAAAAACAAGATTAGGATATTTTTTTTCTAATTTTTCTTTAACGAGGTTTTTTTGTTTTCTTGTATAAAGCAATAAAGGCGATCCATCATCAGTCCAAACGGATTGATAGGCTTTCGCTGATTTAGCGGGTCGGGTACGAAGAACGATCCCATTTAAAATCAACCACCAAATAGCTTTGGGCGTTTCAATGACTCTGCCATCACTTAGAAATTGTCGAAGGTAGGTTCTGAGTGACGGTGGTGTGGGTTCGTCTGGTGTTCCTAAGTTAGTCAGGAGGATACCCGTCTTCAGACCAGATCCATGAATATAAAGTTCATTGCCTTTGAAGTTTGCCATTGAAAAAAAGTACGTTTTTTAGGCTAATTTAGTTCTTATTTGGTCAATAAAAAGGTGAATATTAGTCTCAGGTGTGATCTTTTGTACTCCATGATCTAAACTTGCAATCCACCCAGTCCGCTGACGGACATCATAAGATTGACATAAGTCGATGTATTCTTCGAGAGCGGAAAGAAAGTCAGATTTTTCTGAAATAGTTAAAAGATCATTAGAAAAATTTCCTTGAAGAGATAAGTGGGTTTGAGGAAGCTCGTGGAAAATATTATGCTGAGTTCCTAAAACCGTTAATTGCAAATTTGATATTTTTTTAAGAAGTTCAAATTTATTAGCAGATATATTTTTAGTAAAGTAACCAATCTGGTTGGGGTATTGATTAGCTATTTGTCTAATAAAAGGAAGGCAAAAGTCCTCAAATTCTTGATCAGTCAACTGATTGGCTTCTGTATCAAAAATCATCAATAAGTCGATATCATTTTGAAATTGAATAGAGATATTCTTTTCAATGAGTTTTTGTAAAACGGGAAGCGCTTGGTTAAACAAATTATCTGCAATGGGATTATTGCGAATAGCAAAATGATACAGGGTAATGGGACCTCCCGTAAACCCAATCAGAGATTTATTTGGTGGAAGAGAAGAGCGAATATTTTGAAGTGCTTGATGTTGAAATTGAATATATTCCTCAAAGGCAGATATTTGCATTTGATCTAACATGGATTTGGTTAAATTTTTTTCAAATATCGGACCAGGACTAAAGGATAATTCCATCCCCAAAAAATCTAGAGGAAAGAGAATGTCGCTAAATAAAATTGCTGCATCAAAATCGAACTCTTGAATAGGGCCCAATGTAACCTCACAAGCAAGATCAGGTTCACGACAAAGTTGTTCAAAGGTATATTTTTGTTTAAGTAGTTGATAGTGACTGTGATACCGACCAGCTTGGCGCATCATCCATATAGGGGGGATAGCCTGTTCTTTTCTCTGTAAAGCATTATGGAAAGAATGATTATAGATAGGAGACAATATCTCTTGCTCCGTATGTGATTATGTAATCTGCTCTGGCTCGACTAAAGACTTTTAGTGTCTCCATTAACAAATCAGGGTATTTACCTAACCCTTGGGAGTCTAATAACTGTAAGCTAGCAAATTCACCACTCACTTGATAAGCGCCTGTGGGAAGAAGTGTTTCAGCTTTAATATCTTGAATTAAATCGATGGAAGTCATCCCTGGTTTTACCATTAGATAATTAGCTCCTTGAGCCGCATTGATAATGGAGCTTTGAATGGCTTTTGTGCGATCGCTTACGGGGAGTTGGTAAGAAGATCGATCGTATCCTTTTGGGGTAGAATTAGCAGCCTCTCGAAAAGGGCCATAAAACCCACTTTTGAACTTAGTCGAATAACTCATAATTTGTGCAGAATTAAATTCATTCTCACTAAATACTTTTCTTAAATATTGTGTGGTATTTTTCATCATATCGCTGGGAGCAATGATGTCAGCACCAGCTTCTAGATACGTATTAGCAGCTAGACCTAAGGCATAATGAGTTTGAGGTAAATTAATTTTTTTTTGATGAGAGATCCCACAATGACCATCGGGAGTAATGGAACACAGGCAGGTATCAATTAATAATGTGAGATCATTTTTAAAATTATTTTTTAAGGATCGAATAACTTCATAGTGAAAACTAAAATCTTCAGGTAGTTTTTGTTTTTCTTTTGGGACTATAAATAAAAGAAAATTTCGAATACCTTTTTTTATATCTTTTTCTACAGCTCGAAGAATAGTATTTTGAGACCAACTAAAGTTTTCTCCTAAGCCTTTAATTTTTTTAGGTGATTTAAGCCTTTGATCAACAAACATGGGTTGAATTAACATTTGTTTAGAGATTGTATTTGTTTTTCTAATTGGAAAAAAAGTTTTCATTTTAGTTCATATTTTTTAAAGTCTTCATAGCTAAGATATATATTTAATTGTTCTTTAGGAATAATTCTAGAGATTTCTAAATAAGTATTTCCAGGACCGCAGGCATTCTTTTTATTTAAGATGTCTGGGCGAAGTTGAATAGCCAATTTAAAGGCTGAATAACTCATCCAATAAAAACTTTCCGCAAGAAAAAGATTGTCAATGGTCTGCTCATTCAAGGAGGGAACTAATTGATAATGGGCAAGAGGTTGGAAAGAAGTAGATATCGTATTTTTTTTATAAGTCAGTTTAATTGGTTTTAATTTAGATTGGATATAATGGCTTTCAATCGGTCGATATTTTTCCCCAAAACCATCAAAACTATAGTTGACCTTGACTCCAGTTTGATTGAATTTTCGCCAACTCGTAACCCCAGCAGTGCCCAAAAATCCAGCTTTAGAAATCTTAGATTTAGGTAAATATTCTGTTCTAGTGGCAAGAACATGTTTATCAGAGAGGTCTTTGTTGAGAGGGAAGGGTTCTCGATTAAACATTTTATAGCTTTTAAGATTAGCCGGGAAAATATGTTTTACCTTTTTGGTTTTAGGTTTTGATAAATATTTTCGTTCATGAAAATACTTTTTGGTATGTTCATCTTTACCCCGAGCAAAAAGAATTTGCTGATCAAAAAAACTTTCAACCGTTACACCAATATCTAAAGCACAGCCTCCACCCCATCGCGATAAAAATTTTCTTTCTACCTGAGCTTGTTGAAAAGATTGTGAGTCATTGATTGATTGTAAAATTTTATCTAATTTTTTATTGTTAGTTGAGTACTCTATCGCAATACATCCTTGTGCTGCAGCTGCTGGAAAATTGGATAAAGGGAGAATGAAATATTCAAACTGATCAAAATATTTTTTAAATTTTTGAAATTCTTGATTATTGATTTTCTGTCCATACTGAAAAACACGATCAATTGCAGCTTTTGCCATAAAAACTCCATCATGTTTGGTTGACAGAATTATTTTTTCTAATCGAGTGGTGATATTTCCACGAATGCTATTCGATTTAAATTTTTTATTTGGCAAAAACTCAACCAAATGACGAAGGTAAAACTTTCTCCTAGGTGAGGATGTGGCGATTGTGAGAGATGATTTGCGAATTGATTTTTTTTTGACCAATAAAACATCTCGTGGATCGTCTCGATTAAGACAGATAAATTTAGATTTTTTTGAATGTTTGACAGGTAGGTCTTTAAAAGAGTGAACAACTAAATCAGCCTTATTTAAATGAAGTTGACGACTGAGTGAATTTGTAAAAACACCAAAACCATGTTTTTCCCATGACTTTGATGAAGTATCGGTATCTCCAACAGACTCGGTATATTGAATAGAGATGGAACCTTTAAAAATAGTTTTAATTTTTTTAATGGCCAAATAAGTTTGAATTTGAGCAAGAAAGCTGGATCGAGATAAGACTTTAATTTCTTTCATTTAAACCAAATTATAGAGTATACGTACTTTACTTAACTCTTTTAGATAAAAATATGGAAATTGGAATAGATAGTTTTGCCGGTTTACGAGAAGGAGAGCATGATGGCGCTGCCGCGATTAATGAACTTCTTGAGCGTATTCAATATGCGGATCAAGTAGGATTGCACACTTTTGGTATTGGAGAACATCATCGACAAGAGTTTCTCGACTCTTCTCCATTTAATATTCTCTCAGCAGCTGCGGCCAAAACCGAAAAAATTAAGTTGATTAGTGCAGTGACCGTTTTAAGTGCTTCAGATCCCGTTCGAACTTTTCAAAGCTTATCTACTCTGGATTTAATTTCTAAGGGAAGGGCTGAAATGGTAGCAGGCCGTGGTTCATTCTCAGAGGCATTTCCTTTATTTGGTTTTGATTTTAAAGATTATGACGATCTCTTTATTGAGAAATTAGATCTTTTACTGCAAATTCGTGCAAATGAATTTGTTAATTGGTCAGGAAAATTTCGACCCGCTATTAATAATTTACCTATTTACCCCCGTCCCATTCAAGATCCGCTTCCTATATGGTTGGGCGTCGGAGGAACTCCTCAATCTTTTGCTAGAGCGGGAATTTTAGGTTTACCATTAATGGTGGCAATTATTGGAGGGAATACCCATCGCTTTAAACCTTTGGTAGATATTTACCGAGAAGCTTGGAAGCAAGCAGGCCATCCTCCTGAAAAAATGCAAGTCGGATTACACTCCTTAGGTTTTGTCGGAAAAACCATGGAAGAGGCCATTGATCTCTATTACGAAGGCTATGCCAAAATGTTTACTAAAATTGGTCGAGAGCGTGGTTGGGGACCGGTAACCCGAGAACAATTTGACCAACAAACAGGACCTCTAGGAGCTATAGTCTTAGGAAGCCCTGAGCAAGTTGCAGAGAAAATACTAAGACATAGTGAGGCACTGGGCGGTATTACCCGATTCCAATTTCAAATGGATATAGCGGATATCACTCATCAAAAACTCCTTAATTCTATTGAATTAATTGGAAAAGAAGTCATTCCTTTAGTTAACAAATAGATAGAAAAGTCATTATTTTGATCTTTATGCGTCTAATTTTCTATTTCTTTTAGAACGGAAGCTTCATATTTTATTATTGTGAAAACTCATAACTGGAAAACAAATTATTCTAGCACTCTTCAATCTGAAATAGATAAAATTAAAGAAGAGGGTCATTATCGAATTTTTAATAACATCGAGCGTAAAGCTGGACAGTTTCCTAAAGCCACACGACACCATAATGGTTCAACCGAAGAAATTGATGTTTGGTGTTCGAATGACTATTTAGGAATGAGTCAAAACAGCTTTGTAATTGATGCCATGAAACAGGCAGCGGAAAAACTAGGTGCAGGAAGTGGAGGAACGAGAAATATTTCGGGTACCACTAATTTTCATATTCAATTAGAAAAAGAAATTGCCGCTCTTCATCAAAAAGAAAGAGCGCTTGCCTTTAACTCCGGTTACAGTGCCAATGAGTCCGCACTTAAATCAATTATTTCTGCTTTTGATAACTGTTTAGTTTTAAGTGACGAGTTAAATCATGCATCCTTAATTGAAGGAATTCGTGCAAGTAAAAAAGAAAAAGCCATCTTTCGTCATAATGATGTTAAGCACCTAAAGGATATTTTAAAGGGAGTAGAATTTTCTCGTCCTAAGATCATTGTCTTAGAGTCAGTGTACTCCATGGAAGCAGACTTCGCCCCTTTAGAAGATGTTATTGAAGTGGCTCAAGATAATGGCGCATTAATTTACTTAGATGAAGTTCATGCAGTGGGTTTATATGGCCCGAATGCTGCAGGCGTAGCGGAAGAAAAAGGTGTAGCGGAACACATTGATATTATCAATGGTACTTTGGCTAAAGCTTTTGGATTAGCCGGAGGCTATATTGCGTCTTCCAATACGATTATCGATTTTGTTAGAAGCTTCTCCAAAGGATTTATTTTTACAACATCAATGTGCCCAGCAGTAGCTGCCGGCAGCCTAGAAAGCATCCAGCAAGTCAAAAAAAACAATGATGTTCGTGAAGTATTTTTTGAAAATGTAAATTATGTTAAATCTCAATTGCGCGCAGCGGGAATTCCTTTTTTAGACTCTGGATCGCACATCATTCCTGTTTTAATTGGTGATAGTAAATTATGTAAGCAAATCAGTGATTATTTGCTCGATGAACATCAAGTCTATGTTCAGCCCATTAATTATCCTACAGTTCCTAAAGGAACAGAGCGTATCCGTATTACTCCAACTCCTTGCCATTCTGAAGAGGCCACTGAAAAATTTGTGGAAGCATTAAAGGATGCTTGGATAAAGTTTATGCCATTGTTATCTAAGTTTGAAAATGACTTTGCTCGCAAAGTAAAATCTCTATAAAATACATTCTATTTTTATTATGAAAAACGTTTCAGTGATTGCTTTTTATAGTTTTTTTAGAATAGATGATCTGGAATTGATTGAAAAAAATATACAAACATTTTTCCAACCGATGGAAATTAAGGGAACTATTTTAATTGGCCCTGAGGGGCTTAATGGCACGATTGCTATTCCTTTTTTAGAGGAAAAAAAAACAAAAGATTATTTGGAGGAACTGGGAGTTCAGCCCTTAAATATTAAAGTATCTAAATTTGATGGAAAAAGAGTCTTTAATCGATTTAAAACAAAAATAAAAAAAGAAATTGTCACTTCAGATTTTGATTTAAGTATTGAAGAAATTGAACAAGGACAATTCATTGATCCAAAAAAATGGGATGAATTTATCAATCAAGATGATGTTGAGATTATCGATACACGAAACGACTATGAGTTTAAAGTAGGTCATTTTCAAAAAGCAACTAATCCGGATATCAAAACTTTTCGAGAGTTCAAAAAATATATAGAAGATCGGAAATCAGAGCTGCAAAATAAAAAAGTAGCTATTTATTGCACAGGAGGTATTCGTTGCGAGAAGGCAGGGCCTTTGATGCAAAAGTACGGGATTGATACCTACCAACTTAAAGGGGGTATCTTAAAATATTTTGAAGAGACTCCAGCTTCCAAGTGGGACGGAGAGTGTTTTGTATTTGATTACCGCGTTTCTGTTGATAAAAAACTCCAACCAGGTTCTAATGAGCTTTGTTTTGGTTGTAATATGCCTATAACTCCAGAAGAAAAGCAGTCTCCTCATTATGAAGAGGGCTTTACTTGCCCTTATTGTTATGAGCAATTAACGGAAAAAAAGAGACGCTCATTGGCGGATAAAAGAGAACATTGGAAGCGTATTTTATAAGTTTTTTTGACAAACAATCTTGACCAAATGAGAAATTAGTTTATTTTACGCCAATGGCAAAAAAGTCGACCTATCAACTAAAACAACTTATTCCTGAGGAAAAACCAGAAACAGGAACCAAATATATCGTTCGAAAACCCACTAAGGGAATGAAAGTATCTGATAAATTAAGACAAAGAAAATATGACCCTGTCTTAAAGCAGCACGTTTGGTTTGTTGAAAAGAAAATGCCTCCTCATAGCAAATAATTTTGCTAAAATCTTAATATCGAACATAGAACTCTATACTGGCTTCGTCGTGATTTGCGTCTAGAAGACAACCCATGTCTTTTAGCAATTCAAAAAAGCAAACAACCAGCTTTATTTGTTTATATTTACGACGATATTGAGTCAAAAGCGATTGGTGAGGCAGGCCATTGGTGGCTTCACGAGTCTCTGAAAAAATTAGAATTTTCCTACACTTCAAAATTTAAAGCTCAATTAATTATTAAAAAAGGAAATGCTGATAAAATATTAGATGAGCTAATAAAAAAATACAAAATTACTCATGTATTATGGAATCGACTTTATTCCCCTCCAACAATTCAAAGAGATACGAAGATTAAGCAAGCTCTTCAAAATCAAAATATTGAGGTTGAAACATTCAATGGACATTTACTAAATGAACCATGGGAAGTGCAAAATAATGCAGGTCAATATTTTAAAGTATTTACTCCTTATTGGAGAAAAGCTTTTGAAGTTTATCAATCCAAAAATTACAAAGTTCGTGAATTAAAAGATTTAAAAGTTTTAGATCACAAAGAAAAGACTTCATGGAATTTTTTACCTAACAAAACTTGGTATCAAAAGTTTGATCAATACTGGGTTCCAGGAGAAAAGGCAGCATTAGAAAAAGCAGAAAATTATATTCAAACGGATCTGACTATTTATAAAGAAGCACGGGATCGACCAGATCTGGACTGTACATCCAAACTTTCCCCTCATTTACGATTTGGCGAAATCTCCCCCAGAACAATCGTTTCAAAAATTTTAAATTCTAAAAAAATGTCTTCTTCTGTTTTAACTTATTTATCAGAAATTGGATGGAGAGAATTCTCGTATTCTCTTCTTTACTATTCAAAAAACTTATCAGCCATTCCTCTCAATGAAAAATTTCAAAAATTTCCTTGGAGAAAAAATTCTCAAGATTTTCAATTATGGAAAAATGCAAGAACGGGCATTCCCTTAGTCGATGCGGCTATGAAGCAAATTTATCAAACAGGGTGGATGCATAATCGCCTTCGAATGGTTGTAGGAAGTTTTTTGGTAAAAAATCTTCTTTTAAATTGGACTTTAGGTGAACAATATTTTCAAGAAACTCTTTTGGATTATGACGAAGCGAGTAATGCGGCTGGTTGGCAATGGATTGCAGGTTGTGGGGCTGACGCCTCTCCTTACTTTCGTGTTTTTAATCCTATCTTGCAGTCAGAGCGATTTGATCCCCAAGCTCAATTTATTTTGAAATATTTGCCTCAATTACAATCTCTCCAAAAACCCTCATCAATTTTTCAACCTTATTTACAAGAACAAGAACTAAAATCTCTAATCGATCAAAATTTATATTATCCACCGATCGTAGATCTTAAAGACTCTCGCAATCGTGCCTTAGAGGCCTACCAGCAAATTAAGTAAGGGAATGAAAAAAAAATTAGCCATTATTGGATCAGGAATAGCAGGACTGTCTTCTGCCTATTTTTTGCAAAATGAATTCGATGTGACAGTATTTGAGAAAAATGATTATCTCGGAGGCCATGCCAATACGCGTATAGTGCGAGACTCTCAAGGTAAAGCAATTCCTATTGATACAGGCTTTATTGTTTATAACGAACTTACTTATCCTAATCTTACAAAATTATTTGATCAATTGAGGGTCCCGATTGCAGAAAGTGATATGTCTTTTAGTTTTTACAATCCTAGTAGTCAATTTGAATATGGAGGTGGGGGTTTAAAAGCTTTGTTTGCTGATCCCCGCAATTTGATCAATAAGAGATTTTATAAAATGATCAAGGACATCATCAAGTTTTACAAAACCTTTCAAAAAGGAAAAGCTGACCCAAAAATTTCTTTACGACAATATTTAGATAAAAACAATTATTCCAAAGAATTTATTGATTTTCACTTCATTCCCTTAATCTCGAGTATTTGGTCAACCCCAGATCAAAATTCATTGGATCAGCCTTTATCCAGTATTGTCAGTTTTTTTCAAAATCATAAACTTTTTAATTTTCTCAATCGCCCTCAATGGAAAACAGTGCAGGGAGGTTCTCAAAATTATATTCAATGCTTGATCAAAGCTTCCCATTTCCAAGTGCAATTATCCTCCCAAATTAAATCCATTTATCGAAACCCTCAAATTCAAATCCAAACTCAAAAAGAAACTCTTTCTTTTGATTATTTGATATTTGCTTGCTCTCCTAAGATGTTTTTACCAGTGCTCATGGACAAAACGGCCGAAGAAATCAAGCTATTATCAACTTTTCAATTTCAACCTAACCTCACGCAGCTTCATCAAAACCCTTCTTTGATGCCGCCCCATCGAGCGGCTTGGTCGAGTTGGAATTTTCATACTAACGAACATCAATTGTGTACGCTCACCTATTGGATGAATCGATTGCAACCACTGGCTACCCCAGACCAATTTTTTGTCTCTTTAAATCAACAAAAACTAAACCCTTTATATCAAACTATCTATGAGCATCCCATTTTTTCTATGACAACACTACAAGCTCAAAAAGATATTAGTCGTCTTCAAGGTTATCAAAAAACTTTTTATGCAGGAAGTTATTTAGGCTATGGTTTTCATGAAGACGGAGTTCAATCTGCTTTAAAAATATGTCAACAATTACAAATTTCACCTAAAGGATTTTCTAATCCGGACACCTCTCGAATATTATGGAATTAACCCCTAATCATAGTATTGGCCAAGGCCGGATTATTCATAAAAGAACCCGCGATACTCAAAACTCTTTCAAATACAAAGCTCCTTATCTAAGCCTTAATTTAAACGACCCCAATTCATTGCCGTGGTATCTTTCTTGGAATAAATTTAATTGCTTATCAATCTTTTATCGTCAACATGGATATCGTCAAAAAAAAACTTCTTTATTACAGTTTGCGACCGATTTGGCAAAAAAATATCAAATTGATTTTCATCAAGTAAACTTCATTACAATTCCCTCTTTTTTAGGGTACTCGTTTAACCCGATTAGTTTTTATTTGTATTTAGATCGTCGCAATCAATTAGTCTCTATTTTATATGAGGTCAAAAATACATTTGGCGATCAAGTGCATTATCTCTCTTTAAAAGATTTCGAGCAGAAGCAATTTAAAAAGAATATGTATGTGTCACCTTTCATCGAAATGGATTGCACCTATAAGATCACAGTCAAAATTCCTGAACCGCATCGCTTTCAATGCTTTATCAATCAGTACAACAAAGAGGAAAATCAGATCTTTTACGCTTCTATTGATTTGCCTTTAACTCCATTAACAAGCGCTAAGGGTTTTATCTTTTTTCTCACTAATATTTTTGGAAGTTTAAAGGCAATTGCCCTTATTCATGTTCAAGCGCTAAAGCTTTTTTTAAAAAAAAGCCATTTCTTTAAGTATTCCCAACGTATCAAAGATAAACTATACTTAGATTAATTTTGGAGGATTAAGGGATTGGTTATTGACCGCTATATAAGACAGGTTTGCTCAAAAATTGTCTATGGAACTCTTC
>Ga0181603_10000682_pt1 | contig 29063 bp, 34 predicted proteins | sample 041ome_13_FD_148633 | JGI IMG/M metagenome (GOLD analysis project Ga0181603, IMG submission 148633) | Coastal salt marsh microbial communities from the Groves Creek Marsh, Skidaway Island, Georgia - 041409US metaG (spades assembly) | ecosystem: Environmental > Aquatic > Marine > Intertidal zone...
GCCATTGAACCTGGAATAGGATACGGGGGAGCCTGGGCACGTTGGCGTGTGTATGAAAGTCACGCAATAAGAAACGCAATGGTGGGCATTGATGGTGTTAACCAATGCACTCAAGACTGGTATCATGTGGTTATACCCAACTACTTCAACCCTGACGACTTTGCTTACAACACTGTCAAGGATGATTATGTGTTATACCTAGGCAGAATAGGGTGGAACAAAGGTGTAGACATTGCCATTGACGCAACTCAAGCCGCTGGCAAACGTCTAATCATTGCTGGACAAGGCAGTTTAAGGGATCTAGGCTACACCACTACACCCCAACACGTAACCTGCGTGGGCTATGCTAATCAAGACTTGCGTAAGTATCTAATGAGCCGAGCACAAAGCCTATTCATAGCATCAAGATACCTAGAACCCTTCGGGGGAGTGCAGGTAGAAGCCTGGCTAAGCGGCACACCAGTGATATCACCAGACTGGGGTGCGTTTGCAGAGTTTAACCGTGACGGTGTTACTGGCTATCGTTGTAGAACACGCCGCGACTTTGTGGATGCACTACACAACACACGGCAACTGAATGCACGTCAGTGTCGAGAACACGCACAACAATTTACCTACCAACACATAGCACCACAGTATGAACGTTACTTTGATGATGTGCAAAATGTGTATACAAGTCAAGGTTGGAATACAATATAAATAATAGTTATGGAACAAAATAATCCTGTAATTGAACCTGAAGTAGCCGCCGAGGCTCCTGAACAGAAAGAAAAAGAAAAGTGGGTATTCAAACCTAGACAGAATCCCAAGTGGGGAACTGTAACTCGGGAAGGGCTCACAGTGGGTCGTGGCAACAACAAAAAGGTAGTGCCACCAGACGAAGTATTCTTTCTCAGCACATTAGGTTGCACCATGCGTGACATCGCACAATGGTTTGGTGTGCCCGAAGAAACCATGAAGTATAACTTTTATGATTATTGGGTTAAAGGACAAGAACAAACCAAACAAAGATTAAGACAAGCACAGATCAAATTAGCACTCAGTGGTAATTGTTCAATGTTGATTTGGCTAGGCAAGAACATGTTAGGACAAAGTGATCAACCTGTTAACACAGAATCAGATCAAGTTTTACCATGGACAGACGATTAAAGGCGAACAGATATGAAGATATTAGATATTGAATTAAACGAGAACAACGGTGCACACCTAATCACACGCAAGTATCAAACAGAATTGCTAGACCTGTTTCCAGATGAACAGTTGCGTGGATGTGAGATGGGTGTTGCCTACGGTGGCGGACTGGCCAACATGCGTCGTATATGGGGCGATAGAACAGAAACCATATGGGGGTTTGACACCTATGAGGGACATCCTGTAGAAGAAATGTTGACACGATGTGAAGCCAGTCAACGTGCAGGTGGTAAAGCCAGCATGGCGGCTGTGTGTATGGAACATTGGTATAATCTCAAAGACCGTTATGGCGATAGATATACTGATGAACACATACAAGCAGAACTGGATGAACTAGGCTATGATAATGTTGTTCTAGTCAAAGGCCTGGTTACAGACGCTACAGATGTCAGTTTCATTGAGGACCTACACTATGCATTCATTGACATGGACTGGCCTCAAGCACAGCGTGATGGCTATGAACTACTAAAGAATAAGATCAAACCAGGTGGATATCTTGCACTACATGACATGTGCAAGCGGGGTCATATTCCTGGCTGTTGGGAAATCTATCAAGACATCCTAGCAGAAGGTGTGTTTGAATTGGTTGAAGAAAGACCAGATCCGCAGATTGTATCAGTGTTGAGACGACTTTAATGGCATTAAACACAGGACAGAAATCAGTAACAGAGTCAGGGGCAAGGTTCCGTGTGCTGTGTGCTGGTAGACGTTTTGGCAAAAGTTATCTTGCTATGCGTGAGTTGGCACGTTTCTGTAGACATCCTAATAAACACGCATATTATGTAACACCCACATATCGCATGGCACGCAATATCATGTGGGACGAAATCAAAGGTCGACTTATAGACATGAACTGGGTTACCAAGACTAACGAAAGTGATCTAACCATTCATCTCAAAAACAATAGTCGTATTTCACTTCGAGGTGCGGACAATTTTGAAAACCTTAGGGGAATCGGACTTGATTTCTTAATTATGGATGAGTTCGCCTTTATTGATGAGCGTGCATGGACAACAGTATTGAGACCTACCCTGTCAGATCGCAATGGATCCGCACTATTCATCACAACACCCATAGGAAAGAACTGGGCCTACGATTTATATCAGCGTGGCGAAGATGTCAACGAACATCAATGGGAAAGTTTTAGTTATACCACTCTTCAAGGAGGCAATGTTAGCCCAGAAGAGATAGAAGCCGCTAGACACGAACTAGACGAGCGCACATTTAGACAAGAGTATGAAGCCTCATGGGAGGATGTGTCTAACAGAATATGGTATAGTTACGATAGAGGATTAAATGTTAAACCATGGGAGGAGGCAACTCCCAACACTATCTATATTGGAATGGACTTCAACATAGACCCTATGACCATGGTTGTTCTCGCAAGGAAAGACAATGTCCTACACGCCATTGATGAAATCGTTATGTATTCTAGTAATACCCAAGAAGCAGTGGAAGAAATACATTCACGCTACCCAAAACAAAACACGTGGGTTATGCCAGACCCAGCTTCAAGACAACGAAAGACAAGTGCAGGCGGCGCTACTGACCTCACTATCCTACAGAACGCAGGATTTGTAGTTAAAGCACCAAACAAACACAACCCAGTTAGGGACGGAATAAACGCAGTAAATAGTAAACTATGCAACAGTTTAGGCGAACAAACACTGTTTATAGATCCTAAATGTCGCAGATTAATAGAGTGCATGGAAAAGCACACATATAAGCCAGGAACTAGTCAACCAGATAAGGATTCAGGTTATGATCACATGAGTGATGCACTACGTTATGCCGTAGATTTCTTGTTTCCTGTGCGTAGAGACAGAGCAGAAGACACAATACCTCAAAGATGGGGACATAACATCGGAACTCATCAGCCCACACGAAGGATTACGAGATGACAATTATTAGAAGTTTAGACCAAGATATCAATTCAGTTGGTAGTAGCAACCAATTGTATATGGATTACAAAGAACGTTGGAAGTTTTACCTCGAAGCGTATCTTGGTGGAGAAGAGTGGCGTAATGGTAATCACCTAACACGCTACCAATTAGAAACAGATGCAGAATATCGTGCAAGATTAAGAGAAACACCCTTAGACAACCATTGTAAATCAGTTGTTAGTGTGTATAACAGTTTCTTATTTAGAACTAGACCTGACAGAGACTTTGGAGCATTGCAAAATTTACCTGAGTTGGCAGACTTTATGGATGACGCTGACTTGGAAGGAACAAGCCTAGACAATTTCATGAAAGATGTCAGCACATGGGCAAATGTGTTTGGACACTGTTTCATAATGGTATCTAAGCCCAACATTGATGCAATCACAAGAGCAGATGAATTACGTGGCGGCGTTCGACCTTACGTTAGTGTGCTTACACCATTGGTTGTGTTGGATTGGAGTTACGAACGCCAACCTAATGGACGTTATGTGATTGATGCTATGAAATATATAGAAGACATCAATGACGAAATTAGAACAGTTAAACAGTGGACACCAGACACAATCTACACCTGGATCCACAATACTGAAACAGGCGAAGCGATTGACGCATTTGAAGAAGAGAACCAATTGGGACGAGTGCCAGTTGTGGTTGCTTACAATGCTAAAAGCATCGTAAGAGGCATAGGTGTTAGTGCAATTGCGGATATCAGTGATATGCAACGTGCCATATACAATGCACACTCAGAAATCACACAAAGTGTTCGCCTAGACAGCCACCCTTCAATGGTAACAACACCTGATGTGCAGGTTGGAACGGGAGCAGGTGCACTTATACACATGCCAGAAACCATGGACTCAGGACTCAAACCATATCTATTGGAATTTTCAGGTGCAAACATTGAAAGTATCTATCGTGGTATACAACAACAGATTGATGCTATAGACAAAATGGCAAACACTGGTGCAGTTCGTGCTACTGAAAGTCGCACCATGAGTGGGGTAGCAATTGAAACAGAATTCGCCTTACTGAATGCTAAACTGTCAGAAATGGCTGACAACTTAGAGTTGGCTGAAGAACAGATGTGGCGTTTGTGGGCTGAATATCAGGACAGTGAGTGGACAGGTTATATCGACTATCCTGGTAGTTTTAATATTAGAAACACAGAAGGTGAAATAAGACAACTCCAAATTGCAGCCAGCACTGATCCTGTTGACCCAAGAGTAAAAGCGGGTATTGACAACAAGATTATGCATTGGCTTGATTTGGATGACGATGAAAAACAAGAACTTGAAACCTTCCAAGTGCATATAATGTATAGTCCCTCAGGACAAGCAGTATTGGCAAAGACTGAAGCAGAACATCTTGCTCTGAGTGAACTAGGTTATACACACGAATATCTTGAAGGTGGGGACACACCCACACAAGATTTGCAGTAAATAAAACTGCACTAACATAAAAGGAGCAAACACTATGTATGGCAAGAAGAAAAAGAAGAAGACAGGCTACAAGCCTAAGCGTTAGAATTATTAACACTAAATACTAAATTACTCATATAGGAGGCGATGCTACAATGTCAGAAAATACATTGGCTACAGGTGAAACAGCAACTGATGCTACAGACCTACCAGAAACTGAAAATCAGGCACAGGCAATAGAAAAATCATACACACAAAAAGAAGTTGATGATATGATGGCACGTATACGTGGCAGTTTATCAAAAAAAGTTCTTAAACCGTATGAAGATCTTGGCAGTCCAGAGGAACTACGACAGTTGAAACAGGAGGCTGAAAAACGGCAAACTGAACAGCAACTTAAGCGTGGTGAGTTTGAAAAAACTTTGTCAGAGATTGTTGCCAAAAAAGATAGTGAAATCGCAAGACGTGACTCGCAGATTAAGGAATATAAAGTAGACATGCCTTTAACCACAGCCGCCGCTCGCTACAAAGCAGTCAACGCTGAACAAGTTAAAAGTCTGTTGAAAAATAATTTACGATTAAATGATGATGGTGATGTAGAGGTGGTTAGTGCAGAAGGGACTGTGCGTTATTTAGATAGCGGCAATCCATATGGAGTTGATGATTTGGTTAAAGAATTTTTAGAAGCAAATCCTCACTTTGTTGGTGCTACACCAGCAACTACTGCCACAAGGTCAAGTCTTAACGGTGACGCTAAAAACATATTAGACCTGGATGTGTCTAAATTAGACATGAATAATCCAGAAGATCGTGCCAGATACAAAGAGTTTCGCAAGGCACGAGGACTTAGATAAACTTAATAAGGAAATATTACAATGAGTTCTACAACCACAAGTTTAAATGACTTGCTACCAAGTATTGTTGCAGAAGCAACATTCGTTGCTAGTGAGCAAAGCATTATGCGCAATCTTGTTAAAGTCTATAACGTAGGCCCACAACAAGGTAAGACAGTTACAGTTCCAGTATATCCACAGCAGACAGCATTCAGCCTAAGCGAAGGTGGAGATCTAACTGCTAACACAGTAAGCACAAGCGGTGCAACTCTAACAGTTGCTGAAGTTGGTGTTATGACATCAGTTACAGACCTAGCTCGCATCTCAAGTGCAAGCGATGTTGTTGCAGACGTTGGTCGACTATTTGGTGAAGCAATTGCACGTAAAATTGACCAAGATATCACAGCACTGTTTAGCGACTTTACAACCAACTTGATTGGTAATGTTACAGCCGCAAGTGCAACAATTGCAGCCGCAGACATCTTCAAAGCAGTTGCTAAGTTGAAGAGTTTGGGTGTTCCAAGCACAGATTTATCATGTGTGCTACATCCACGTATTGCATACGATCTAAAAGCTGATCTAACCAACACATACCAGAATCCAACAAACGGCATCATCCAGAATGAAGCCATGGCAACTGGCTATTTGGGATTGCTTGCAGGCGTGCCTGTGTATGAAACCAGCAACCTAGCATCACAAGTCGCAGGTGATGACTTTACTGGTGCTGTGTTCCATCGTTCAGCATTGGGTCTTGCTCTTATGCGTGACATCCAAATTGAAACACAACGTGATGCTTCATTACGTGCAGATGAAATCGTTGCAACAGCAATGTATGGCGTAGGCACAATCTATGAAGGACACGGATGTGCATTAGGTTTTGACAGCACAGTTTAATTAGGAGATAAACGATGGCCTTCATAAGCAATGGAGTAACAGTTTTAAGTTTTGCTGAATACCAGGACGCGGTAGATGCAGATCAGCGGCTGTTTGACACCAACGAAGGCCTTACAGAAGATGTGGTAGAGACGCAGTTAATCCGAGCCACATCTCGTATATTAAGTTTGTTTAGGGCAACGTCATGGTGGCGGAGTTATTATGTAAAACGTAATCCATCCGTCACCATTGACACTGTCGCAGACATTCCACCATTAGATATTAATAGGATTAAAAATCGTCAGGCAGATTTTACTGATTTATGTGTTTACTATGCATTCTATAATTACATCTTACCTTCAGTCGCAGACTTTGGGCCGGATGACAATGCAGAAAAACAAAAAATCAGTTTTTATCAGCAGAAATATAATATCTTATTTGATGAATTGACTGTGTCAGGTGATTGGTATGACCATGACAATGACGGAGCAGTAGAAAGCTCTGAATTTCAACCATGGCAAGTTAACCTAAAGAGAATACGATGAGAACACAAATACTATCAGCAATACAAGGTCTAAGTTCAACCACCCTAGGAACATACCGGGTGGCAACTGAGTTGCCTTTTGAGGCTGACGGTAACCCATTGTATTTTAAAAACCCTAAAAAAATATATGTAGATGTTGATCAATACAGCCATACCCCAAGTTTTGACTTACTTGACGGCAACGGTTGGGTTGATGAAATCATCACTGTTCGTGCATTCTTCGTAAATGATGCTAAACAACTACCTTCAAACTATGAAACACTGGTAGAAACCATTAAAGAATTAAGATTGACGTCTGGCATAACTGGAGTATTAGAAAAGTTATGTCAGGTATCAACCGAATATTCTGGGGATTTATTGGTTACAGAGTTTGAATTTAGTTTTAAAAAATACTTAAATTAAAGGAACTATAACATGCCTACTAGTTATGTAGCAGTCCAACCAGGAACAGACTTTCCAACAGTCTCTATGAGAGTGTTGAGTCCTAGTCCTATCGTTGGCAACTTGGTGGTTCCAAGTATTCAAGACCTAACTGTTAACAACAGTAACGATGTCTTTACTTGGAGTCAGTTAAATGAAGGAAGTAAATTGCAGGTTGCGACTACTTCTACAAACAGTATTACCACAACAGTTGTTGTTGAAGAAGATACATTCTTTGGAAACACCAGTGCAACAGTTGGTAGTGCTGACAAACTTGGTTTATTGGGTTTATCCAATGCAAAAACCGAGGTAGAACTTCGCACAACATTAGGAACAAAGACTTTCGTGGCAACAGCCTACGTTACAGGTCTTGCTCCAACAATTAGTGCAGACCAGCCTGTATGGACAACACCAGTGACATTCACTATATCAGGTGAATACACAACGATTTAAAGACACAAAGTTATGAGTAAAACAGGGCTTAATCGCCCTGTTTTATTATCAATAAATACAATTAGGAGATTTGCAGATGGACGTATTAGATAAAAAGACCAATGAAGAACTGGTAGCAAGTCAGATTGGTGAGTTGGCAAAAGCCACAAACGAATTACGATGTGCCAAAGGTGATTTAGAAAAAATTCAGAACAGATTAAATTTTAGTCTTGTTCTAATGAATGAAATGATTAAAAGACAAGGAGATCAGAAATGAATTTAGCCGAACTTAGTAAAAAACCACAATTAGTAGTGATGACTCTAGATGACGAAGAAACAGTCAAAGAGTATGGGGAACCACTTGAATTTTATACCTGGGATAGACAGCCAATGGACGTGTTCTTAAAGATGAGTGCAGTTCAGGCAGATAACCAAGGTGCTATCATAGATGTTGTTAGAGACTTGATTATGGATGAAAAAGGCAATAAGTTAATCGAAGGTGAGAATACATTGCCAAGCAAAATCCTATTGAGAGTAATGACAAAGGTAGTAGATGGGTTGGGAAAGTAACCAATTCAGATGTAGATCCAGAAAGCGAACTGGCACATTTGATATTGTTAATAGATACGCTGGCTAGTAGATATCATTGTCTACCCAGCGAAATCGTTGCAAGAGGTGATAGTCTTGACGTGTATATTGTGACAGAGGCTTTGGAAATAAGGTCTTATCATGATCGTAGGGCAGATGCATTGAATTCAGGACAAATGCCGCCAACGAAGAACTACACACAAGAACAATTACAAGAAATAGTCAAAAGGAGCAAGCAACATGGCAGTTAGAGTTACAAGAAACACAATGACTCCAAGCCTAAGAAAGATGGCACGTGGTGTTAAAGAACTACCCCAAGTTGCCTTCAATTCTTTTGTTGGTTATACTCCTTACCGTTCAGGTAATGCTATTAACAAAACACGCCTCAATGGAAGAGTTATTGAAGCCAACTATCCTTATGCTAAAAGACTTGATAAAGGTTACAGTCAACAAGCACGTCGTGGTATGACGGAACCTACCTTAAGAGATGTAGAACGATATCTTAAGAAAACAATAAGGAAGTAACAACATGGCTGATGTAAGATATAGAGTAGACATAGACACCAGGAGTGCTCAATCCGCTATCAACGGATTAGGCAACACCATAAAAACAATTGGAGCCACAGTTGCTGGTGCCTTTGCTTTTAAGGAAATTTCTACGACTGGTGCCAAACTAGATGACCTACGCAGAACATTTGGAACTCTGTTTGGAGATCTAGAACGAGGCGGTAAAGCATTCCGTGATACTCAAAGTCTTGCACAGAGACTTGGCCTCGACATTGATCAATTAGCCACCACAGTTATCAAACTGAAGAGTGCTGGTATTGAACCCACAGTAGCACAATTAAAACTATTTTCAGATGTTAGTAAGAGTTCAGTGGACAGTATGGGAGCCCTGCAGGCTGTCACAGACTTGTTTACAAGAACAATGGCTGGTGGTTTGGGACTTGAAGATCTTGAAAGACTACAAGATCGTGGTATTCCTGTTTACACTATTCTTGCTGAAAAGGCAGGCATTGCACGTAATCAAATATCAGAACTTGGTCAGACCATGGAAGGTGCCGCGAGAATACGTGGTATTTTAAGTGAAGGTCTTAATGAATTGTTTGGTGGTGCCACTGAAGCACGTGCCAATAGTTTAAGCACAGCATTTACCAAACTTCAAAATGCACTACAGCAATCAACAGATACCTTAGTCCAAGGTGGCTTTGGGCAAGCACTAGCAGACATAGTAAATGGCTTAGCCAATTGGATTAATGCTAACCAGGCATTGATTGGTCAGGTTGCCGGTGGTTTTGGAAAAGCAGTTGCTGTTGTTATTCAAAATGTAGAGATATTGGTAAAAGTATTAGCCGCACTCGCGGCAGCCGCAGTTACCACTAGACTTATCTCTATGGCAGTTGCATTGTATGATGTAGCCAAGGCTATGAAGGCAGCCGCTGTGGCAGGAACACTACTTCAAGGTGTTACAGGTGTAGGTTTAGTTAAAGCAACCGCCGGACTTGCAGCCGCAACAGGTGCAATTTTCACCATTGACAAAATGTTCGCAGATGCTACTGACGGAGCAGAAGAACTTAGAGCAAGTGTAGAGCAACTAAACCAGCAGATGGTTGAGATGCCTAATACAGAATTAGAAATATTCAAAACAGGCGAAATCGAAAAAGGCATTAACGATTTTAGTGATCTAAACGATAAACTTAAGACTTTTAGATTAGAACAGGATATGATTCTAATCAATTTTGCCAAGCAAAATAGTGAACGTCGCCAAAGCATCAATTTAGAAACAGAACTGTTAGGTGCTAGTAGAGAATATAGTGAATTACGCCGTGCCGAAGCAGATTTATTGAGTAATTTGCAAGATCAGGTATTGGCTTTACAAGAAGCCAAAGCCAAACTCACTGCAGAAGAAAAGAAAGAAGGGCGTGTAGCAGTAATAGATGCAACTATTGAAAAACTGCGTGAACAATACCAAGCAGACTTAGAAGCAACTCAAGCAGCCATTAGAAATAGTGAAGCAAGAAAAGCAGCCTATGAAATAGAACAATATGCTGTTCGCGAATCGCAAAGACAACAGGATGCATTAAGGGATACTTACGATCGATTCCGTAGACAACAACTTAATACCTTAGAGCAGGCCTACTATGACATTGAGTTGGCTGCCAATGCATCAGCAAGAGCACAAAAACGTGCAATGGAAGAGCAGTTAGGTAGAGAACTGACTCCAGAAGAATCGCAAAAAGTATTAGAAATAGCACGTAGAAATAATGAAAAACTAAAACAACAGCACAAAGAATTATATGATCAGAGTAGAACATTTAGTGCTGGTTGGAATAGAGCATGGAAGCGATATCAGGAAGATGCAACCAATGCGGCTAAAACAGCAGAACGTGTATTTGAAAAAGCCACACAGGGTATGGAAGATGCTCTAGTTGACTTTGTCAAGACTGGTAAGTTTGAATGGCGTGACTTTGTTAACATGATGTTAGAAGAATTACTACGCAGTCAGATTAAACAATTAATGGCCAGCATTTTCAACCCAGGACAAATCGGCGGTGGCGGTGGTGGTGGATTCATATCAGGCGGCGGCATTGGCGGTGCTATCAGTAGTCTTGCTCCTGCAGTCCTAGGTGGCGGCAGCGGTGGCGGTGGTGGAGGCGGCAACATATTAGGCGGTCTCGGCAATGCTGTCAGTGGTATCAGTAAGGTAGTAAGTGGTATCGGCAATATATTCAAACCAGGTGGTGGCATTGGCGGTGGCAGCAGTGGTGGCATTGGCGGTGCAATTGGTAAAGTATTTGGCGGAGTTAAAAGTTTCTTTGGATTTGCCAACGGTGGTATGATTCCAAATAATTCACCAGTGCTAGTTGGTGAGCGGGGGCCAGAGTTGCTTATTGGAGCAGGTGGTTCCAACGTAATACCTAATAGTAGCCTAGGACAAAGTGTAAACTACTATATCACAGCAGTGGACGCACCAAGTTTCCAACAATTAGTAGCAAGAGATCCAGGTTTTATACATGCAGTAGCAGAACAGGGTCGTAGAAGACAACCTATAGGAAGAAGATAATGACAACCCTAGCATATCAATGGTTATTTGACAAGGCTGAAAGTATATCTATAGATAAACGTCCCACAGTGGCGTCAACCATTACACGGAATAATACCGTTAGAAGCATAAGTCGTGGAGGTGAAGCCTGGAGATTTAGAGTAAGGATGCCGGATGGTATGCCCTGGGATTTAAATCGTGCTTATATAGAAGAAATCATGGCAGCAGGCAGAACAACAACTGGTAATGTTCAGTTGAGTGATGCAGGATATACCAGTTGGTTAAATGCTTATCAGGGCGATTGTGCAACCACTACAGACTTTGTTGCCAATGTGACACAAGGATATGCCAACATTGAATTGTTTACCAACGGTAGTATAACAAGTGGCAATAAGTTTGTGGCAGGTGACTACATACAGATAGGTTATGTGTATGGGGTCAGTCCACAGACATTTGAAGGTAATGTATATACAGTAGCCAATGCTACTTCATATACCAGCAATACCGTTTACCTAAATAGACCCATAAGAGAACCTAGCGAAGCATATCAACTGTATGTGGGTCCAGATGTATTTTGGAAAGTGGTTTGTGTAGAATTACCCAGTTGGAGTATTGCAGCCAGAAACCAGGTGTTTTGGGATGGTGATTTTGTTTTTTATGAGACGGTAGAATGAGCATAAACCTAAGCAATTACTCTACCATTGAAACTGCACTGTTTGTGAATATACTTTGTGAACATTACAAAGCCACACCTTCAGCCAATGCTAGTGTGCAGACCTTAACATTCAGCAGTTATGATATTCCCCAAACCATTGACGGTAATGTGTATACTCCATTAGGTGGATTATTGAATATCTCATCAACGGCTACAGAATTACGTTCAGCACCCAGCGAAGCAACCGTTAGTGTCAGTGGCATACCCAATAGCAGTATTGCTGAAATTGTTAATAGCAAGATTAAAGGCAGTAGTGTGTATATCTTTAGAGCATTTTTTGATGGCTCCACTAGACAGATATTGAATATCGCTGGCAATCCCATGGGCAAATTTACAGGACAGGTTGTTAATTACAATCTCAATGAAGATTTTGATCCTGTTGAAGGTGTTGCAACCAATACCATAGACATCATGTGTGCCAGCATTGTTGAAGCCATGAGTAATAAGGTCACTGGCAGAAGAACTAATCCTATAGATCAGAAAAAGTTCTTTGCTTCAGACAAGAGTTTTGACAGAGTGCTGTCATTAGCAAAGAGCAACTTTAACTTCGGAAGAAAAACGTGAGTTTCATTACAGATATCTTAAACGTTGGTAAGAAAGCCGTTGGATTTCTAACAGGCGGCGGTGTAGGTAGCCAATTGGCTAGAACTGCACTTACAGGTTTCCTATTAAACAAGGCAACCAAAAGTATTACCAGTGGTAATAGAGCCACTCGCAATCAGGTTGAAAGCAAACCTATTGACAGAAGTATTAGAATACAATTAAAGCCAGATGCAGAACACAAAATACCTGTGATATACGGCAATGCGGTATTAGAAGGCATCATAACTGACGCTCACATTGCCAATAATAATACCACCATGTATTATGTGGTTACTATATGTGAAAAGACAGGAACAAAAATATCAGATGACACAGCCAGTGCATTTACGTTTCAGAATATCTACTGGAATGACAGTAGAGTAGTGTTTGACAGTGACGGAACGTCAGTTAACTATGTGTCTGACAGAGAAGGCAACATAGATTATAGTTTGCAAGACCTAGTGGAAATATATTGTTTTGCAGGATCCAGCACAGATCCCGTTGTGCCAGACGGTTATACCAATGGCAGTCTTGCCAATGCTTATGACATAATACCCACGTGGGATTCAACATACACAATGAGTGATTTGATATTTGCCGTAATCAAAGTCAACTACAATGCTGAAAGAGCCGCCATAGAATTAGGCGACATTGCATTTAAACTAACTAATAGTATGACAATGCCAGGTGACTGCATACATGATTATATGACCAACACAAGATACGGTGCAGGTATTGATCCCGCGGAGATTTACGATGAATAGTTTACAAGAATTAAATGATTTCAGCAATACCAGTTTAAGATTTGGGGATGAGCGAGCAGAAATCTTAGTATTTGACACACCCGATGCTGGACCCAATACCAATATAGATATTGCAACATTACCTGAAGGTGATGATTTCTATATGCAGACATATTTTGATATTACACAGGCCCAAAGTTTGGATCCAACAATTACATTACAATGTAATGTTAAAAATATATCAGATGCCACAGTAAGTTGGTATAGTCCTTTACCTACAGGATTAACAGCCAGTAATCCTTCTACAGGTATATTTCAATTGTCAGGTATTGCTGGAGTAGGCGAATGGGATCTCGTTAAAAGTCCTCGTATTGTTGTGCCAAGAGATTTCAGCACCAATACATTTATCACGATGAGTTTAACCAGTAGTGAAGGCACACGCATATGGAAAAATACCGTAACCTTTGTGCCGCATGATGAGTTGGATAAATCAAGTCTCTCACAAATCTCATTCACAGAAGATAGCATAGTTAACATAAACGACTATCCTCAAATTACAGACATAGAAGCAGATGGCACCTACCGTATGGTAATAACACCCAGCAGTAGTTTAGCCATTCATAGTTGGGATTGGGATGCTTATGAAGGTGTCAGCACCACGGTTAATCCTGTAGGCAGAGCCATTACCATACAGGGAAATAGAGCTGGTGTTAACCTAACAATGCAAACCTTAACCTTCTATCCCTATATTGATTTTGATCAAAACTTCACACTTAACTGGAGCCTAACCAATCCAGATGGATTTAACACACAAGTTAATCAATGGGCGAACTGCACAGTTACCAATGACGAAATAAGTGCTAACATTGCAGATGCTAGAACATATACAGAAAATCAATCTGGTAGACTGTTTGGCAACACAACACATCCAGTCATCCAGGAATATGATTATGGGCAACAGTATACCGTCAGCATGCAATTACAAAGTAATATCGGATATATTGCACAAACCCCAAGTGATAGTAATTGGGATGCTGGCACAAGAACATATTCACTAACCACAACAGCATTTGGTTGGAATAATATATTTGGCAATTTGAATTTTTACCCCTGGAATTGGACATTTGACAACAGCACTATCACATATACTCAAACAAGAACACAAAATCTACAGGGTGGCGAAGGGTTTGAGCAAACAGCCAATCAGGTATCAACCAGTTTTAGTCTCAACGGAAGCCCAACAACATACAATCCACAACTGGATGCTGGCTTCTACACAACTGACAGCAATACCTATGCTATACATGAACTAGGAACCACAGTCCAAGGCACAGACGCCAGTTATAGTAATATCTTAACTGTATATGGTAATACCACAGTATACCTACAGGCACAGACCTATTTGGATTCACCTGGTATTGAAGGTGGTGACACAGCCAATGTTCAATTGTGGGCTAGAAATCCAAGTAATCATCTTTCTAACCAGATTTATTCCCAGAACATCGAGCCACAGATACAGGGCAGTTATAGTTCACCCAATTGGTATGCAGACAATATAGAAACAATTACTGACAGCATCAGTTGGGATAATGAAACAGAATTTGATTACACAGCCATTAGAATACAGAATAGATATATTGATGCAGGACAAGCCGTGCCTTTCTATGCCAATAGAAGAGAAGAGGCTGTGCTACTGTATGCTAACATTGCACGTTCAAATGTTGATGTTGGACTAACACAAACAGTGGCAAGAGCAAGATACGTGCAGGATAAGATTGATTTTGCTAATGGCACGCCACACGATTTCACTTCACGTGGAACCAGTTATCTTGGATGGACTGACAGTGATGGCATACAGGAGTATGGCACCACAATGAATGATCAGGGAGATGGTTATAGTCTTGGACTAAGCACAGCAAGATATACTCCTGTTATAGATCACAATCAGGCATTCCCATTCTATCATAAAGTCATATTACCTTATCGTTATGGTATGCTACAGACTGGTGCCAATACCGCCATATATACTGGCAATTTAATTTACAAAGAATGGCCAGAAACTATTAGTGATTTTGGAAGAACAGCGTGGACGCAGAATTGGAGTAATGTTGATGTCACATCAACTAATTTATGGAATGTTTTAGCCAATGCCAGCCCTAAAGTCCAGCACGGACTAACCAACACATCAAGCACTGGAGATATTCCGCCATTCGAAAGTAATCAAACAGGTTGGCTATGGGATGGACATGATTACAAATGGAGCCCAGGTGGAGATCCTACTTGGGTAGGTGGTAGTGGTGGAACATACGCCAGTGGTGGAACAGAAGCACACCTACACGGTTATGCTAGCCATAGTGATAGTATTGTGCCCAATACAGGTTGGCAAGACCAAGACACACAATATAATATGTATTGGTGGTTTAGAGGCGAAGTGCCCAATATTGGTATGACAAATTTAAAACTGTTTGTGAAATACAGAATGTGGTATTGGAAAGACGTGGGAGGCGTTCCTACCTGGACATATGATTATACTCCAACAATACTTTATAACTTAGGATTCTAAAATGGGAACCAGTTCATTACCTTACAGATATCGCATCAATGGTGTTATAGACACCAATAGACCAGTTCTTGAAAATATAGAAACACTTTGTAGTGCCGCAGGTTCGTTCTTGAGTTATGATGTAAATGATGGCAAGTGGAGTGTGGTTATCAACAAAGCTGGGCCCAGTGTGCAGAGTTTTGGTGATGGCAATATCATTGGTCCCATCTCAGTATCCAGCACTGGCTTAACAGAATTATATAATAGTGTGTCAGTGGAATTTCCACATGTTGATCTAAATGATCAACTTGACTTCGTAAGTGTCACAATACCAGACGCAGACAGAAATGTTAACGAGCCTGACAATAGGCTACAATTACAATTTGATTGCATCAATGACCCCGTGCAAGCAGAATATCTTGGTTATGTAGAACTACAACAGAATAGACTTGACAAGGTTGTTAGATTTAGAACAGATTATAGTTGTATACACTTAAAAGCAGGCGATATTATTGATATTACTAATAATGTATATGAATTCACTAACAAATATTTTAGGATTGTTGAATTAACAGAAACAGATGATGATGGCGGTGGTATAGATATTGAAATCACAGCCATAGAATATAGCGATGATGTTTATTCAACAGATGACCTATTTAGATATGAAAGGTCAATACAAAATGGTATCAATACCATTGGTAATATTGGCATTCCAGGCACACCGACCATAACCAAAATAGAACGTGATAGCCATCCACGTGTATTCTTAGAATCAACAGCACCAACTGGTGTTGTAGATGGTATGGAATTTTGGTATAGTAAACAACCTGAACTAAGCGAAGAACTTAGAACATACAATCTTATAAGCACGGTTAAACCTTTAGGCAGTGCCAATGTATTTGCATTTGGCACAGATGTTAATCTAACCACAACGGTTAGTAGTATTACTTCAGGTAATCTTGCAGTCAAGACTAGAGGTAAGAATGGCACAACAGTTGGCCCCTTTAGCAGTTCAACCAATTTTGTGTATACACCTGTGCAGACCACTAACGCTATCAATCAGAACACAGAAGCGGCACAAGATGATAATGGAACAGGTGCGTTATTGGCAGGTGTTGGAGTATTAGGATTGTTGCAAGGAATAGATGGTATATTCTCAGGCAATACTGGAGCCGGTAGTGTGTTTGGAGAAATATTTGATATCTTTGACACAGACACTGGATATGATATCTTAGAAGATGCAGGTAATATACAGACTATCAGCAACAATTTAAGTGGTGGTGTGCTGGACGGTGCTATGATTAGTGCTAGTGCAGGCACTACAACACAATCAGGACTGGGGCAAACAGCCGGGGCGGTTATGTATCAGACTACTTTTACAGCACCTTTTGCAGGTGGCTATAAGTTAGATGCAATCATTGACCAGAATAGTAGTGGTGCTCAAGGAGGTAGAGGATCGTATTGGAGTGAGAACAATGACACAGTTAGTGTTGCATTCACTATTGCCACAGGCAATTATGCTTCTCTTGGTGGTAGTGTTGTAACATCGGCTGGAAGTGGAGGCGTTGGTGCTTTTTTCTGGACTGACTTTGTGCTAACAAACCAAGCGACCTTATCAACAGGAACAACATATTATTTAGAATTCAGCTATGTTCAACAAACCGCTTCCATTCCCGCCGCCAATGCTAGTTTTGATATCAGTTGGAACGTTTATAGTTACGTAAGGACTTAACATGGCATCACAAGCTAAAATAATTATAGGTGATTGGCAATTGGTTATTACCTATGAACAATTTAATGAACTTAGATTGTTGTTCAAAAATCTCGACTACGATAGGATTACTGAAATACTACAACAGTTAGGATACACTGGCACAGTAACAGAATCTACTCGTATTTCCCTTTCGCACGAAAAATAAATAACAATATGCTGGGTGCCTTAGTGTCCAGCCAAATTCCCAGAGGAGTGCTATCATGGCAGGTGTTTTAAATTTCCAACAATACATTGGCGGACCCGACCAAGTAAAAGTTGAACAAATCTTTCCCAGCAACCAAAAAACTTTACGATATGATTTTGATAGAGATATCACAGATTGGACGATATCCGCAGACTATCAAACCATTGTGGTAGACACAGTTGCTTTCAATAGATCAAGTGGTCAGCCTAACTTTAACAATTCTACTGTTATTGGCAGTTTCGCAAAGGTAGAACTTACAGGTGGCGATGCTCCTGTAATTACAGATGCTACTAATGGTATTGTGCATGTGTATTTCCCTGCAAACATGTATACTGGTCCCATTATACCAGATGCAAGAGTAAATGTCCCAATCACTGTTGTTAGTGTAACTTGGGAAGATGATAGCACTCCTTCACAAATTAATTCGCATAGATGGGCGTTAATTAATGCTTGGGAACCTGACGTAGCCGTTGGGGATCCAATATCCGATGGAGGTTATACCGCACTGACATTGGCATCATAAGGAGACACAAATGGCTAATATTGTTACTATTACAGAATACCAACCAAACGTAAGTGTAAGTGGATCCACACAATCTAATTTAAGTGTTACAAGTGATGCCTATCCATTAACCGTTAGTTATAACAGCGTAGCAGTCACAGGACCCTCAGGTGCAACAGGACCCGTAGGAGCAACTGGAGCCACAGGCCCAGTAGGTGCTACAGGTGCAACGGGCCCACAAGGAAACACAGGAGCAACTGGAGCCACAGGCCCGGTAGGTGCTACTGGTGCACAAGGCATTCAAGGTGATACTGGTGATACAGGAGCAGTTGGCGCCACAGGTGCCACAGGCCCCCAAGGTGTTAGTCTTACACTACAAGGTAGTGTGGCTACTGTGGGTGATTTACCCAGTTCAGGCAACACAGTTAATGATGCTTATATTGTTGATACTGATGGTAATCTTTACATATGGAACGGCAGTGCTTGGTATGATGCAGGACAGATTGTGGGTCCAACAGGTCCCCAAGGAGACACAGGACTAACTGGAGCAACTGGAGCAACAGGTCCAGTAGGAGCAACTGGTGCAACAGGACCCCAAGGCATTCAGGGTGATGTAGGTGCAACTGGAGTTACAGGCCCACAGGGCCTACAGGGCGATACTGGTGATACAGGAGCAGTCGGTGCTACTGGTGCAACTGGACTTACAGGAGCCGCAGGTGTAAATGGTATTGATGGGGCGGGCATTCCGCTTCAATGGTCAACTAATACATCAGCACAGATTTCAACCGTAGGACAATTTAGAAGTAATGCTGGCGTGTTGGCAGATATTGTTCCAGGCACAGCCGTTGAGTTAAGCATACCTTACAGTGATAGATATCTATCACCACAGTATGGATTATGGAGCACAATTAGCAATTCAGGTGCTACTGATGACAGAGGTATATTAACCTTATCAGCACAAAGCGGCACAGCCAATGGTAAGAGTTATAGTTTTAGAGTAACAGGCACACCCACATACAATACCTATTCAGGTAATATTCACCTAAGTTATTTCACAGTAGACGCAGAAATATTAAGCAATGGTAGTGTTAATCCTAGTGATACCAGTTTGTTTATGGCTACTTTTGCAGGCAGTGGTGATGTTGGTGATACAGGAGCAGTAGGAGCAACTGGTGCAACGGGCCCACAAGGCATACAAGGCATACAAGGTGAAACTGGTGATACAGGAGCAGTTGGAGCAACTGGTGCAACGGGCCCACAAGGCATACAAGGCATACAAGGTGAAACTGGTGATACAGGAGCAGTTGGTGCCACAGGCCCAGTAGGTGCTACAGGTGCTACAGGTCCGCAAGGCATACAAGGCGAAACAGGTCCTGCAGGTGCTGATGGAGCAGTAGGAGCCACTGGTGCAACTGGTCTAACAGGCGATGTCGGAGCAACAGGTGTTACAGGTCCGGGTGTCCCAGCAGGTGGCAACACAGGTGAATATATCGTTAAGGAGTCAGCAACAGATTACGATACTGCTTGGACAGATCGTGTCAATGCTAAAACAATTTATGAAACAGTTAAAAACGAAACAGGCAGCCAAATTGACAAAGGCACGCCAGTATATCAAACAGGCATGGCAGGCAACTCTCCCACTGTTGCTCCTGCTCGCTCTGATGATCCTACTAAATCTCCTGCTATCGGTGTTCTAGATGAAAACATAGCAGACGACGCAGAAGGTCGTATGTTGATCTTAGGTGAGATCAAAGGTGTAGATACCAGCAGTTTCTCAGAAGGTGATGCAATCTATCTTGATTCTGCAGGTGGTTATACCAATACTAGACCTACAGCAAGTGATGAAGCCAGTCAGTTCTTAGGTGTTGTGTTCCGTTCAGGTAACAGCACAGTGGGCAGTGGTTATATCACAGGCACACTAACAAACGATGAATTTAGATACAATACTGCAACCAGCAGTTTCCAAGGTTGGAATGGTAGTGCATGGGCTAATGTAGACACAGGTGGTGGTGGTAGCGATACATTCAACAGTGGAATATTATACGACCTAGGCGGCTTTGTTCAAATCAAAGGCACCAGTCTAAGTCTTGAAGCCAATGTTGGCAAGGGCATCTATATCGCAGACAACTTCTATGGTGGCACAATGTTTGCCAAGATGACCTCAACAGACGCACCAGCATACATTGATAGTGGTGAATGGATGGGTATTCAATCACATGGAGGTTATGCCAGCGTAGGCAATACCTATAACGACAACCCAAGTATTATTGTTCCAAGTCTAAGAGACTTGCCATTTACTGCCAATACAACCAATTACACAACACCGTGGACTGATACATTTGGCAACGTCTACATTGTTGGTAGAGAGGATGCACGTTACGAGTTTGGTAATGTTGGTTTAAGATTCCCGGATGGAACACTACAAACCACAGCAACAGATCTCACAACCATTACTGGTGATTTAAATACATTGGATGCTAATGTGGGATCATTCCAAACCTATGCTAATGCATCGTTTGGTAGTGGTAGTGATACATTCAACAGTGGAACATTATACGACCTAGGTTCCTATGTGCAGATAAAATACACGGGCGGTGCTCTTGTAGCCAATGTTGGTCAAGGACAGTATATCGCAGATGCAAATTATCAGGGTGCATTAATTGGAGTTAGCACTAGCACAAGTTCCCCAAGCTATTTGGATTCAGGCGAAATGGTGTCGTTGCAAAGTATGGCCAGCACCTTTGCACCAGCAGGCAACCTATACAACGACAATCCAGGAGTTTTTGTTCCAAGTCTTAGAGACTTACCGCTTACAGGCAACACCACTAACTGGACTAACCCATTTAATGATACCTACGGCAATGTGCATGTTCACACCAGAGGAGACAACAGATACGAATTCTCAAATGTTGGTTTAAGATTCCCAGATGGCACAATACAAAACACAGCAGGTGAACCCACATTCGCTGATTTCACAGGACAGGGAACCAAGCAGATAGATGCTGACTCTATTATTTGGTTAGCATCACAAGCAGGATATTTTGGAGCCGCTGGCTATGCAGGCCCATTAATGGGTTACGCAAATTCCGCCTGGAGTGGAGGATTACAGTCTGGTAAGGTAGGATTTTTGGCTGGTAATGTATATAATGCTAAATTAGAAAACGGTTTTTATGTAGGTGATCCTAGTGATTTGCCATTCGAAACAGTTTCTAGTGTTGTAGGTAGCCAAGGCCACATAGTTGATACCTATGGTAATGCTTATATCAAAGTTACAGATTCGCCAATTGATGGTGCTAAAGTTTATAACTTCAGTAACATTGGTCTAACATTCCCAGATGGCACAAGACAATCAACAGCCGCTAGTGGTGATATGTGGCAAACATATAGTGGCTACAAGCAATTAGATGGCGACACTATTGCATTCTTAGGTGCCAATGGTGCTTATATCGGAATGGCAAGTTATGATGGACCCATCTTTGGTGTTGTTGACAGCACCAATGCTGGTGTGGACAGTGGTAAAGTTGGTTTCATGGCTGGCAATCCATATGACGATAAGACATCAGCAGGTGTGTTTGTTGCTGGAACAACCAGTTTACCTTATGTGGGAAATGCTAATGTTAATGGAACACAAGGAGCGATTACTGATACTTGGGGCAATGTTGTCTTAAGAGTAAGAGATAGCGACACCCTAGGTGGCAAACTGTATAACTTCAGTAACGTTGGTATAACATTCCCAGATGGCACCGTGCAAACAACAGCACCTACTGCCACAAGCAGTTTTACCAGTAATGTCACACTAAATGGCAATTATATTAAAGATGCCATTATAGAAACCACAAGAGAAAAGGTTATTGACTACGGTAATACCACTGGTGATATTTCAATTGATGCTAACTTGGGACCAATACAGACATACACACTTACCGGTGATGTTACACTTTGGGCTAACAATGTCAGCAATTGGAATACAGGTCAATCCATAACACTGGTATTAACACAAGATGGAACAGGTAGCCACACACTCAGCAGTGACTGGAAATTTGCTGGAGCCAGCAAGACACTCAGCACCGCAGGCAGCAGTATTGATACCATATCAGTCACATATGATGGCACAAACTATCTTGCTTCGTTAGTCAAAGGATACGCATAATATGTTAGGAGCCGGTAGACTAGGACTATACAATTCCAACCCAGTTGATGAAGGTTTCAGTAGAACTGCTAAAACAGTAACACTGGGAACAGATCATAGTTATGATACCGGCACTTACAAATTTGGCAGTGCCAGTCTATTGAACGAATTGGCTGATTACAAAAATACCTTTACTGAAGCACACACTGATTTTCAGATTGAGTCTGGAGATGATTTTACTGTAGAGTTTTGGGTATATCCATTTAATCTTGCAGGTGACAGCCGTCCCTTACTGATATTAATGGATGACATTGGCACAACCAATCCTAGTGGTCTAGGTGGTGGTGACTTCTGTATAGCAGTAATGATTAAATCAGGTGGTGTAAATGGAGATTACGTTAGTTGTTATATTCCTAATGGTAGTGGTGGTGTAAGCTATGTTCAATTTGGAACATTTACATCAACAATACAAACAAGCCAATGGCAACATATTGCTGTATGTAGATCTAGTGGCGTAATGCGAGGATTTATCAATGGGGAAGAAGGCAGTCAAACATTCCCTACATCAGGAACAGACAACAGAACACTAGTTCAAACTACAGGCAACACCCCACCGAGACTTTGGCTTGGTAATAGTCCAGCATCAGGCGAAACCAATAGATTTAAAGGTTGGATTGATGATGTAAGATTAACACGCAGTGCTCTATATACCGCTGACTTTGTTCCGTCTACTAGTGCATTAGTTAACGAAACTGATACAGTTTTACTATTGCATTTAGACAGCAACACTGATGACGACAATACCAGCACATAAGGACCTAACACAATGATTTCAAATGCAGACTTAAAGACAAGAATGATTGCACTAGACAGTTTCCAAAGTTATGTTGTTTGCCTTATCCAAGATTGGGAAGACATCAATTTTGGTGATGCTGACACCAGTAGTCAAGATGAAGTTCAAAGATTAACTAACCATTATGTAGATACCTATAGAACAGATATCAGTGCAGATAATAGACCTTATGCTTACCAAACAGTTTGGAGTGCATTTCAAGCGGCACTACCAGAAATAACCAACCCCACGGAGTAGACATGGCAGCTAAAAAAGGCACATATTACGGAGCAAATTGCACAGGTGATTGTGGCGGACATAGAGCAGGATATCGTTACGCCAAAGGTGGTGGTAGAGCATTAACACGTTCAAGCGCTAGTTTCAACAGCGGCATGCGTATTGCACAACGCCACCTTAAAAACCAAGGTGTCAAATCACGCATGGGCGTAACCAAACGCAGTAAATAAATCCAAAAACAAAATTGCCGTAAATACTGTATGGCCCCTGCACCACCAGAAATTATTAAGATGAAGGACGGTAAAATCAAAACCAAAGATGATTTTGCTTATATCGTGCTGGACGATGGCAGACAATATCGTATCGACGATCTAGTAGGTAAGGTAATAAAACACGAAACTCGACGACTTCCAGGTAGTAAACGCAGTAGTGGTGTTCGCTATACAAAGGGTGAACGCATATGGATTGCTAATGCAAGTCAACAAAAGATCATAAAAAAATACGGTCTTACACCCACACAAGCCAATAGTTTAAGATACAATTCACAACGTTATCTTCAAGATTTATAGCACCTGCGATAGTCTAATATAAATATGTTTATAGACTAAAGAAATGGCAGATAAATTATGGGCGCACACAAAAATATCACATACACACCAATTGGTGATGGACGAAGAGCAGTAAATTTAAAATTGTTGTATAAGCACATTGGCGAACCTGATGATAACGGTTGTCGTCAATGGCACGGCACAACCAACAATATTGGATATCCTTTTATGGGATTCAAAGCCATAGGCAACTGGACAAAAAGCAAGATGATACTTGCTACTCGTGTGCTACTTATGGTAAAATTAGGCAGGGAAATTTTGCCAGACCATCAAGCCAATCACACGTGTCATAATCGTTGGTGCATGAATATAGATCATATTGAAGAAGGCACACAACACGAAAAACTTCAAAAGATGAAACAAGATAATCGCAGAAAACACATAAGGGGCGGTTGGATTATAGGCAAAGAATACCCACCCAAAAAACAAAATAGAAATTACAAGTATAGTGAAGAACAAATACAATTCTGCAGACTAAATCCTGTCCGAGACATACAACAAAAATATGGCTGGAATCAGCCTGAAGCAGAACGTGCTAAACGTGGAGTTAAATCCTTATATAAATGGTTGCCCTGGCCTGAAGCATAAATAATTATGGATGGGGTGTTAATTACTAATGCCATTTTAATTCCTTATAGCTCATATTCCCAATATGTTGCTATTGCCCCATCCATTCTCCCCAAACTGTTTGATATTTCCACGCAATTGCCGTATAATTACGTGTATGGACCCTTTTAAGACAACAATCCGTGGTTTAACTGACCCAAAAAGCAATACTCACACTATTGCACGTCAAATACAAAACAAGATTGTGACTTATGGTATTTGTAGTGACAAAGAAACTGAATTTCTGACAACTTATATAAATACAAATGAGGAGAAACAAAATGGCAACTAAACAATCGTCCAACAACCGTTATCTATTGGTCGGTATTGATTATAATCAACAAAGCAAATTGACTGGACGCCCCTATTGGCGTTTAACATTCATGCAGGTTAATGATGATTACACCACAGAACTATTTCATTGTGATGTGGACGAATCAATGCAGAATTATAAGAAATCAGGGTGGCAAAATATCTTATCAAAAAGCAATCCTTTAGCAGTATATGATGGTTTGCGTTTAACCAAAAGAACCAGCAGTGATGGATTGCCAGTTATAACAGCAGACAGCAAACCACAAGCTGTTATAGACAATATTGATATGGATGAGTTGCAGTCAATATATGATTTGATTGACAAGAAGCAAGCGTTTTTAAAACAAACAAATTATCAACGTCTATTTCAAACTGTTTAATTTTAATGAAGTTGCGTTAATGATATATAAATATAAAGAGTAAAAAGACACACAAGGTTAGCAGGCCGGTTATGATACTGCTGTGGAAAAGGTCCCCTGAGAAGGACACACGAAACATAATGAAACACTCCCGTTGGTAAATCCAACTATCCTGAAAGATGGAAGAGAGTCAGAGCGTGAGAACAAGGATACGCAACGTTTTGTTATAGTATGCATGTCACATACGAAAACACTTAGTAGCACGAACAGATGAAGTATAGCGGTAACGAATTCATCGACACATTATGTGTTGCCTTGGTAGGTGGGGAGTGAGCAAGAGATCCTGTGCTAGAGTGTATAAACAAAATACCTACTTCCAGTCTAGGCTGTATTGGACACTCCAGCATGAAGACAGATGGGACCTTTAATAGGTTCCGTCTGACTGCAACGTCGTGACTCCGCATGAAGAGTGAAAGACATTCGCTTCGCTATGTCTCGAAAAACACGTTTTATCAAGAAGGCGATTGATGAAAAAAACGAAGTTTTTTGATATCAAAGATCACGTAGTGATCTCATTAAGTTGATAAGGAATAAACAAAATCATGACTAAGAAAAAAACAAAATTAAAACGATTACAGTATAGTCAAATCTTTCTGAGAAAACAATTTGAACTTGATGAAAGGGATCCTAGCGAATATATCCTATGTGAAGAAATTGCTTGGTTAAAGGAGCAGGGTTATCGAATGAGAACTATTAGACCCCGAAATGACGACTTGGAATGGATAACAGTTGAATATCACTTTTGGGTGCCAGAACGAGTTGCTACCTACGTGTTGTTGAGATGGCCTAACAGCACACAAGAATACATCGTAGAATAAATAACTTTACACTGGGTTGTGATAGCCATTCTAAACCTAAGTGTGTTTGTATCCGTTGAGCAGGGCAAGGTGGACAAAGCAATTTGTCCATTTTGTTTGACTAATGGGACAAAATCAGTATAATTACTAATAGCAGTTCAACAATGATGTTGGGCTGTTAGAATTGTTCGCTTCAACAATTCAAAACTTCTTATGTATCAAAAACCCACAAGGTTTTTAGGGCCCTGTAATCTAACTGCAGGGCTTTTTTTTGACTGCAAAATCAATAACTTACACGCCTGGTTGACAACGGGCCCAAATTCGTCTAATATAACGCTTGTAGTATAAATATAAACAAATACGTTAGGAGACAGCGTAATGGATACTAAAGATAAGATAGAATGGCTAAAAGATGCGAGTTCAGGAATGGGTTGGTATTATAGCACCAACAAAGAAAGAGAAATCACAGATGAAGACCTTCTTATGCAAGAAGCGTATCAACATTATATTAAACATTTAGAGGAGACAGCGTGATGACACAATTAGCAAAATGGTTTGACAATGACCTAAACATCTGCGAACGCATTATGGATTGGGGCACTTCAGACAGTCAGGCACACACACCTGCATATCAAATCCACGCAGATATCATCCAGCAAAATTTCACAGGCGATTGGTGTTGGAGTGAAGCAATTGAACTGTGGACAGACAAAGCAATCAATCAGGTTGTATTAGCATATGAGGACCGTGATGAATACTTTGACTGGGAAGAGGAGACAGCGTAATGACCACTGTAATTAACAAGGCAGCAATCAAACATCAAAATGAACAAGCGTTTGTTGATGGCATCGTTAAACTTGTAAATGAACAAGGTTTTGATATGATTCAAATTGTGCGTTCACCAAAAACTTTTGGTGCTCAAGCAAACCCTTATAAGGTAAGCAAAAGAAATGGCAAAAGTTTATTCAAATTGAATTTAGGCAGTTGCTATCCAAGTTATTTTGATGGTGTTGATTATAGTCCTGAAAGTTTGATTGATTACACTCCAAACATACAGAAGTTTATTTCATCAGCACGAGTTAAGAAGTTTTTAGAGGAGACAATGTGAAAATTAACATAATTGATTACAGAGGTGACAATACTGTAATCAATTCACGAGGCGAAACGCTGTTTGAATACAGAACACGATATTTTCATCGCATACAAGAAGACTTTAAACTGTGGCGTGATGCAGGACACACATTTACCTGTTTCACACAGCACCACAATCGTAACGATTTATTTGATGACTATTGGGCATTTGATAAGGTTATACCAATCCCAAGAAGCAATGCTCCAGAGGCAAGAAATCACGTGCTAGACTATTACCCAAAAGGCGAGTGGATAGGCATATGGGACAATGACGCTAGTGTATACTTGGACAAATTGGACACAAGAAACTTCATCAAAGATTTGGATGCTATATGTCAAGAAGCAGACAGACTAGGCATTGTGAGTTTTGTGCCTTTCAACGCACAACAAGCACCATACCCTAAAAACCCTAAGCGTTGGAAACCACGTGTTGAACAAAAGGGCACAATGATGTTCTTGCGTGTTATGGATTGGCGATATGACGAAACTCTTGCCTGTTTGGAAGATTTAGAAAACGCATTACGCCTAGCACAACAGGGACACAAAACAGCACAAACAGAATTGTGCAGTCTTAAGGAATACCAAAGTGCCAAGAGCACCATATTCAAAGTCAATGCTTATCATGCTGAATACAAGAATCCTGGGCCCAATGCTAATCCACAAGGATTAAAGAAATGGGATGCACAATTTGACAGGGTTGACAAGTATGCCCAGGCTAAACAACAGATAGAAACAAAATTGGGTGATACAATTCAAAACATAAAGCAACAACATAAAAACACTTGGAAGACACTGTAATCTGCTAAATACATGTGACGCAGGAGTAACGGCCGGTGTCAAAACTTTTCCTAGTGAAAATTTAGTATGGCTTACTAATACCTTAAAGGCACCCAGTGCCTTTTTGTGTGGCTAAATAAAAAACCCACAAGGAAACAAATGGCAAACACACATCGTATACACGTATTAGGTATCCCCCACACACAAACCAATCCTGTTTTCACAGGCTGTGCATTCACACAAAAAGTCCTAAAATTCTTAGACATGATGGCTCCTAGAGGACACCATATATATCACTATGGACATGAACTTAGCCAAACGCCCGATCAACCCAATGTAGAACACGTCACAGTCATAACTGACCGTGAACATAGACAAGCCTATGGTGATGAGTATGTAGATCAACAACGGTGGAGAGACCTAGGTTTCGCCCACTATTATGATATTCAAGATACTGCTCATAGCCACTTTCACGCCACAGCCATAAAAGAGATTGAACGTCGCAAACAGCCAGGCGATTTGCTGTTATGCTTCTGGGGTTGGGGTGTGAAACCCATTAGTGACGCTCACCCCGACCTAATTGCCATTGAACCTGGCATAGGATACGGGGGAGCCTGGGCACGTTGGCGTGTGTATGAAAGTCACGCAATAAGAAACGCAATGGTAGGCATTGATGGTGTTAACCAATGCACTCAAGACTGGTATCATGTGGTTATACCCAACTACTTTAACCCTGACGACTTTGCTTACAACACTGTCAAGGATGATTATGTGTTATACCTAGGCAGAATAGGGTGGAACAAAGGTGTAGACATTGCCATTGACGCAACTCAAGCCGCTGGCAAACGTCTAATCGTTGCTGGTCAAGGCAGTTTAAGGGATCTA
>Ga0181603_10000706_pt1 | contig 28424 bp, 26 predicted proteins | sample 041ome_13_FD_148633 | JGI IMG/M metagenome (GOLD analysis project Ga0181603, IMG submission 148633) | Coastal salt marsh microbial communities from the Groves Creek Marsh, Skidaway Island, Georgia - 041409US metaG (spades assembly) | ecosystem: Environmental > Aquatic > Marine > Intertidal zone...
AAGTATTCAGAGCTCTCTTTCAAGGCTGATTGGAGAGAAGGTGTCAATAAAGCAAAATAATAAAACTAAAAAGGGATTTATTAAAATTAGCTTTGATAAAAAAACAGTTAATAGAGTATTAGAGAAGTTAAAATCTATAAAACCAGACTAATATAATTCAATGAAGTTAAGTAAATACAAGGTTTTATTTATATCACCTTTTTCAGAAAAAAGTTGGCAAATCGAGTTTACAAAATTTACTTTTTTTGCTTCTTTATCAACTATAGCTGTTTTGCTACTTACTTCAATAATTTTATTATTCATGTCTTCTCCAATTATCAAAGAATATCTAAGAATTTCCGCTATTAATAATGAGATAAAACAACAGAAAGAAATTATAAGCAATATTGACGAAACTATTGGAGAAATAGCGCTAATGAAAACATATATTGATTCAATAATTGGTACTGAGGAATCTCACAATTTAAATGATAATAATATTAGATATATGGTAACAAATAATTTGCCTTCATTTAAACCAGCAAGTGGATTGATAAGTAGAGAGTTTGATGCAGATACAAAACATTTTGGCATTGATATTGTAAATGAGATATCAACACCTATTTTCTCTACTTCTGATGGAATAGTTGTTTTTAGCGATTATTCAAATGATTTTGGTAATTTTATAATTATAGATCACCAAAATGGATATTTATCTCATTATTATCATAATCAAGATTTATTTTTTAATAAAGGAGATAAGGTTGTTGCAGGAGATATTATTGCAAAGATGGGTAATACTGGAATGTCATCAGGACCACATTTGCATTTTGAAATTTGGAAAGATGGATCTCCGATAAATCCAAACACTTTTTTTGAAGATTTTCAATTAAAATCTGATAAATTAACTAATGATGAAGATTCAAACTAAATCAACAAACAGTCAAACTATAATTGCTGAGGATGTATCCATAGATGGAGATATGATCTTAAGTGGCAATGTTACTATTTATGGAGAAATAAGAGGATCTGTGCACACTGAAGGCGCTATTCAGCTTGCTAAAAGTGGTAAGATTTTTGGAGATGTTAAGGCAACTATGATTCAAATTAATGGATTTATTGAAGGAGATGCTTTAATTAATGGTCCAGCAGAACTTTTGAAAGGCTGTGAATTAGTTGGCAATTTACAATATAAAGTGCTTACTATTGAAGATGGAGCCCAATTTTCAGGCAGATGTGATATAATCGTTGATGAGTGATAAAAAACCCTTAAGTAGAATTCTCGCTGAAAGTTATTCTGTATATTTTGAATTTTTAGGTATAATAATTTCATGGCTTTTAATTGCTTTTTTTATTTTTAACGATTTTTGGAGAATTCTTATTATAATTATAGGTGTTTTTCATGCTTCTTATCGTGCATATAATCACGTAAATAATAATAATTAAGAATTACATCTTTTTTTCTGTTTTTCCTTGTTCGTTTCTATTTATATTTCGGCGATGTTTATTGGTGAAAAAGTTGGAAAAGAATGGACAATGGATCAAGCTCCACAGTATGCCATTGACCACGTCGCCAATAGCAAAAAAAATATTTTTGAATTTGAATTTCTTAATTCTTTATCTGAAAAAATCTCAAGTTTATTTGGATTAACGTCTGATTCTATTTTTTATATTGATCTTGGGATTACTAAGCATGTTTTTTTACTTTTTTTTGTATCAACTATTGTGGTAACAACTTTAGTTACATTGATTCAAGCATATATTTCTCACAAGAAAAATATTCCTAATAAGTTTATGAGCATTGTTGAAATGTTTGTTATTTACTTAAGAGATGATGTACTAAAAAATTTCATAGGAGCTAAAGAATACAGAGACTGGGCTTCTTTAATATATACAATATTTTTCTTTGTACTTTTTGGAAACATTTTGGGCTTGATACCTATTTTTGACTTAACAGGCTTAATCGGGAAACTTGGATATCAGGCAGATATGTTAAATAAAGATAATGTCTTATATTTACTATCAAAGGGCGGACATACAGTAACTGCCAATGTAAATGTTACCTTTGCAATTGCAACTATTACTTTTTTTGCATTCATCGGTGCAGGTATTCAGAAATATGGCTTTATCCAACATTGGAAAAATTTGGCACCTTCAGGATTGCCATGGCCACTTTATTTTGTAGTAGTTCCGATTGAATTCATGGGTTTATTTATTCGACCATTAGCCTTAACTCTTAGGCTAGCTGGCAACATGATGGGCGGACATATTGCTTTAGTTATATTTATTACATTTATTTTTAGTGCTACTGCGGAACTTGGAGGGTTTGCAGGATTTGGTATTGCACCTTTTTCAATTTCGCTTGCACTAGGATTAACTATGCTTGAATTGCTTGTTGCAGTTATCCAAGCATATGTTTTTGCATTATTAACAGCCGTTTTTATAGGAATGGCTATAAACGTAGATCACTAACAAAAAAGGAGTCTCACTATGGGAGCAGGGTTAGCAGTAATAGGTGCCGGAATTGGTATCGGATTAATTGGGTATGGAGTAGCACAGGCTATTGCAAGACAGCCTGAAGCAGCTGGAGAAATTAGATCACAAACATTTCTTTTAGCTATTTTGGTTGAAGGTGCAGCAATTTTGCTTGGATTGTTATCATTAGTTCTGTAATCAAAATAAGGAAATAATATGAATCCATTATTAACGCCAGAACTAGGCACATATGTCTGGTCATTAGTTATTTTTATGACCGTACTTTTCGTATTAAGAAAGTATGCATGGAACCCTTTACTTGATTTTTTAGAAGAAAGAGAAAAGGATATTGCAGAATCTCTTAAAATGGCAGAAAGTGCAAAAACTGATTTAGAGCAAATTAAAGACGAATCAGAAAAAATACTTAATGAGGCAAAAAAGGAAGGTAAAGCAATTGTAGGCGACAGCAAACAAAGAGCTGAAGAGTCTGCAGCTAAGATTCTAAATGACGCAAAAGCTAAATCAAATGAGTTTCTCGATGACGCAAAATCGAAAATAGAAATTGAAAAAACACGCGCCATTAAAGAAATAAAAGAGGAAGTTGTAGATCTTAGCTTAGAATTAGCTACAAAAGTTTTACAAAGAAATGTTAAGGATGATGATAATAGTAAGTTTATAAAATCATCATTAGAGGCAGTGAAAGCAGATGAAGCAAAATCTTAAAAAGATAAATATATATTCTAATTTACTTAATGATGCCGTTAATACGTTTGAAGATTTCAATGGCGTTAATGGCGGATTAGAAAATTTTAGTATTGTTCTTAAAGGAGATTTAGCTATAAATACTTTCTTTAAATCAAAGACTATCGAAGTTTCTGAGAAAATTAGTCTTTTTGAAAAAGCTGTTTCAAGCTCAATGAATGCAATATTAGTCGAAGTATTAAAGGTAGTGATTGAAAACGATGATACAAATCTTATCCAAGATATATCTAAAAATTTTACATTATTATCTAAAAAGAAACTAAATATAGCATTTGTTGAAGTAGTGTCATCATTTGATATGGATAATAATCAAAAAAATGATATTACCAATTCTTTAAGTGAGCTTGTTAATAAAAAAATCAATATCGATTTTAATGTTGATAAAAACTTAATCGGTGGACTTAAAATTAAAGTAGACGATACGCTATATGATAGTAGTCTGCAAACAAAATTAGAAAACGCAAAATCAAAATTAGTAGGGGTATAAATGGATATTAAAACAAATGAAATTGGAGATTTGTTAAGAAGCCAAATCAAAAATATCAATGAAAGCGTTGATGTTAATGAGGTTGGCGAAGTTCTAGAAATTGGAGACGGAGTTGCTCGAACAAGTGGACTAGGAAGTGTAATGAGTTCTGAACTTGTAGAGTTCCCAAATGATGTTTTTGGAATGGCTTTAAATCTTGAAGAGGAAAATGTTGGTGCTGTATTGTTTGGAGATAGTAGTCTGGTAAAAGAAGGCGATACTGTTAAAAGAACTGGAAAAGTTGTTGAAGTTCCAGTTGGAAAAGAGCTTTTAGGTCGTGTTGTAGATCCTTTAGGTCAGCCAATGGATGGAAAAGGTCCTATCAATGCAAAAGAAACATTACCAATTGAGCGAAAAGCTTTAGGCGTTATGCAAAGATTTCCAGTTAAAGAACCCCTACAAACTGGACTAAAATCTATTGATAGCATGATTCCAATTGGTAGAGGACAAAGAGAATTAATTATTGGTGATAGACAAACAGGAAAGTCAGCTATTGCCATTGATGCTATTATAAATCAAAAATTAACCCATACTTCTGATAGCCCAGTATATTGTGTTTATGTAGCTATTGGACAGAAAGCATCTACTGTTGCAAAATTAGTTGCAGAGCTTGAAGCAAATGGAGCAATGGAGTATACAACAGTAGTTGTAGCTAATGCTTCAGATCCAGCTCCATTGCAATACATTGCCCCATATTCAGGTTGTGCAATGGGTGAATATTATAGAGATAATGGTATGCATGGTTTAATTGTTTATGATGATTTGTCTAAACAGGCAACAGCATATAGACAAATGTCGCTTGTTTTAAGAAGACCTCCAGGAAGAGAAGCTTTTCCAGGAGATGTATTTTATTTGCATAGCAGATTATTAGAACGATCATCCAAATTATCTGAAGATTTAGGTTCAGGTTCTTTGACTGCTCTTCCTGTGATTGAAACTCAAGAGGGAGATGTTTCGGCATATATTCCTACAAACGTTATTTCAATTACAGATGGCCAAATTTACTTGGATACCAACCTATTCAACGGAGGTGTAAGGCCTGCTGTTGATGTTGGATTATCAGTTTCAAGAGTAGGTGGAAGTGCACAGATCAAAGCAATGAAAAAAATTGCAGGTAAGTTAAGATTAGATTTAGCTCAGTTTAGAGAACTCGAAGCATTTGCAAAATTTGCTTCAGATTTAGATGAATCAACTGCAGCTCAAATTACCAGAGGAAGAAGAATGGTTGAAATTCTAAAACAAAATCAATACGTACCAATGACAACTGAAAAACAGGTTGCGATTATTTATGCGGCTAGCCAAGGTTATCTTGACGATGTTGAGTTAGATTCAGTAAAAGAATTTGAAGTGGGTCTTTTGGAGCATTTTGATGCAAAACATTCAGAATGTTTAGCTGAAATTAGTAGCTCTGGAGACATTTCTGATGATTTAGGCAAGAAAATGAATAGTGCAATCGAGGAATTTAAAAAGAGCTTCTAGGATGGCTAATTTAAAAAATCTATCAGAAAGAATTAAGTCTGTAACAAGTATTCAGCAAGTTACAAAGGCAATGAAAATGGTTGCTGCAGCTAAGGTGAAGAAAGCTCAAGACAAAATGGAAATTTCTAGACCTTATGCAAGAAATACACAGGAACTTATTTGTAGAATACTACCTCAAATCAGTTCAACCGATATTTCACTAGTTGAAAAACGTAATGTCAATAATATTGGAATGATTATTGTTACTAGCGATAGAGGTTTCGCCGGATCATTTAATTCTAGTGTGATTCGATTAGCAGAAAAAGAAATAGAAAAAATTGGCAAAGATAAGGTTCAACTTTTCTGTTTGGGTAAAAAAGCATCCGAATATTTTTCAAAAAGGGATTATAATGTTAAAGAAACATTTTTTGATTTTTGGAAAGATATGAGCTATGATACAGCGTCTGATATTTCAAAGACTTTTATAAGCGCTTTTGAAAATCAAGATATTGATGAAGTGCACGTCATTTACAATAGATTTAGAACTTTAGCTTCACAAGATTTAATAATGGAAAAAGTATTGCCTGTTGATTTCTCAGTAGATTATAATATTACAAATTATAACTATGACTATGAACCTGGACAGAAGGAAATAGTTTCTACATTAATTCCAAAACATATCAATGTTCAGATGTGGCAACAACTTCTAGAGTCTTATAGTAGTGAAGAAGCAGCAAGAATGATTGCTATGGATAATGCAACAGAGAATGCAAAAGAAATAATCAAAGAATTAAAATTAGAATTTAACAAAGCTCGTCAGGCTGCAATCACAACAGAAATGTTAGAAATTGTCGGTGGGGCAGAGGCATTAGTCGATTAAGGGGACATAAAATGAATAATAAAGGTAAAATATTACAAATAACTGGTGCGGTAGTTGATGTAAAATTTGAAGAAGGACATCTTCCTAGAATCTTAAATGCATTAAGTATCAAAAGAAAAGATGGTACAGATTTAGTACTTGAAACAGCACAGCATTTAGGTCAGGGAGTGGTTAGAACTATTGCCATGGATTCTACTGATGGTTTAGTGAGAGGAGAAAGTGTAACTGATTCTGGAAAGCCGATTTCAGTACCAGTAGGGCAAGAAACTTTGGGAAGAATGTTTGATGTGCTAGGAAACCCTATTGATCAAAAAGGTGATGTTAAAAATAAAGTAACATCTCCAATTCATCGTTCTGCACCCGCACAAGAAAGTTTAACTACTTCTTCAGAAATGTTTGAAACAGGAATTAAAGTAGTTGATTTAATGGAGCCTTATACAAGAGGTGGTAAAACTGGACTTTTTGGAGGAGCTGGAGTTGGTAAAACAGTTTTGATTCAAGAATTGATAAGAAATATTGCTACCGAACACGGTGGTTTTTCAGTATTTGCTGGAGTTGGAGAGAGAACAAGAGAAGGAAATGATTTATATGCTGAGATGACCGAGTCTGGAGTAATTGATAAAACGGCTCTAGTTTTTGGTCAAATGAATGAACCTCCAGGTGCTAGACTTAGAGTAGGTTTAAGTGCTTTAACAATGGCAGAATATTTTAGAGATGACGAAGGTAGAGATGTGCTTTTATTTGTAGATAATATTTTCAGATTTACTCAAGCTGGTTCAGAAGTATCAGCACTTCTTGGAAGAATGCCATCGGCAGTTGGATATCAGCCAACTCTTTCGACAGAGATGGGAGACTTACAAGAAAGAATTACTTCAACCAAGAAAGGGTCAATTACATCAGTACAAGCTATTTATGTACCTGCTGACGACTTAACAGACCCTGCACCTGCTACAGCATTTGCTCACTTGGATGCTACATCAGTATTAGAAAGAAAAATTGCTGAGCTAGGAATTTACCCAGCTATTGATCCGTTAACCTCTACATCTAGAATTCTTGATCCACGTATAATTGGAGACAGGCATTATAATGTAGCTAGATCAGTTCAGGCCACATTGCAACAATATAAAGACTTGCAAGACATTATTGCGATTCTTGGTATGGATGAATTGTCAGATGAAGATAAGCTGGTAGTTTCTAGAGCTAGAAAAATGCAGAAATTTATGTCACAACCATTCTTTGTTGCGGAACAATTTACTGGTATTGAAGGTAGATATGTTAAGCTAGAAGACTCCATTGCTGGATTTGAAGCTATTTTAAATGGAGAAGTAGATGACTTGCCAGAGAATGCTTTCTCATATGTTGGTTCAATTGACGAAGCTATTGAAAAAGGCAAGAAGTGAAAAACTTTTTCAAACTAGAAATCATTACTCCAATCAAAACGTTCAGCTTTGATAATGTTTCATACGTGAAATGTCCAGGAGTAGATGGATACTTTGGAATTATGAAAAATCATACTAATTCTATAATCAATTTAACAGATGGAATAATATCTATTAAAACTGATAAAGATGAAGTAAAATTTTCATGCTCTTACGGCATAGCCGATATTAATTCTGATTCTTCTGATGACATCGAAGACAAAGTTCTTCTTCTTGTTGAAAATGCAGAAGAATTAGAAAAATAATTATTAGATTGTTATAGATGACTATTAGAACACATAATTGTGGTGAACTGAATAATAATCATATTGACAAAACTGTAAAACTTTCAGGATGGGTTAATTCAATAAGAACTCATGGTCAGATTATTTTTATAGATATTCGTGACAGGTTTGGTAAAACTCAAATTATACTAAATTCAGATAGTTTGGTTGAAACAGGAAAGTCATTATCAAATGAAGACGTTATTCATATAGCTGGTAAAGTTATAGCTAGATCTGAAGATCTAATTAATCCAGATTTAACTACCGGTGAAATTGAAATTATTGTTGAAGATTTAGTTGTTTTAAGTTCTGCAGAACCAGTGCCTTTGTCTATAAGTGATAGAGCTGCTTCTTCGGAAGAACATAGATTAAAATATAGATATTTAGAACTCAGAAACTCTTCTCTACAAAAGAATTTAATTATCAGGCATAAAACAGCACAGATTGTTAGAAATTTTTTATCTGAGAATAATTTTTTAGAAATTGAAACTCCTGTATTAATGAAATCAACACCAGAAGGTGCAAGAGATTATTTAGTTCCAAGTAGAGTACATAATGGACAATTTTATGCTTTGCCTCAATCTCCTCAAATGTACAAACAGCTTTTTATGATTTCAGGCCTAGATAGATATTTTCAAATTGTTAAATGTTTTAGAGATGAGGATTTAAGATCAGATAGACAGCCTGAGTTTACTCAAATTGACTTAGAAATGAGTTTTGTAGATGAAAAAGAAGTAAGAGCGCTAGTAGAAAATTTAATTACAAAAGTCTTTAAAGAAATCATTGATGTTGATATAAAAGAATTCCCTGTTTTAGCATATAAAGATGCTATAGAAAAATATGGAACAGATAAACCTGATTTAAGATTTGATATGTCAATTAATGAATTCAAATCTTTTTCAGATAAATCTGATTTTAAAGCATTCTCTTCATGCGAGGCTGTAAAAATGGTTTCTGCTAAACATGCAGATACTTTTTCAAGAAAAATAATAGATGAATTAGATAGTTTTGCTCAATCTAATGGCGCTAAAGGATTAGCTTGGTTTAAAGTTAATGATAATGATTTAGAAGGAGGAATATCTAAATTTTTTAATGCAGATTTGCGTAAAGAAATTATTCAAAGCTTTAGCCTTGAAGATAATTCTATTTGTTTTATGGTTGGAGATAAGCTTAGTGATTCGCTACGTATTTTAGGAAAAGTAAGAAATAAACTAGGCGATATGCTCAATCTTAAAAACAATACATCATTTGCTCCAGTTTGGATAGTTGATTTTCCATTATTTGATTGGAATGAAGATACAGAACGATTTGATTCAGTGAATCATCCTTTCACAGCTCCTAAAGACGAAGATAAAGACAAGGTAGTTTCTAGCCCTGCAGATACTATTTCTAAAGGATATGACATAGTAATTAACGGTTATGAAGTAGCAGGAGGATCTATAAGAATTCATGATCATGAGCTACAAAAAGAAATTTTTAAGATTATGAATCTATCTGAAAAAGAAATTTCAGAAAAATTTGGATTTTTTATTGATGCTCTTAAATATGGTACTCCTCCTCACGGTGGCATTGCTTTTGGTTTAGATAGATTAGTCATGTTATTGGCAGGAGTAAATAATATTAGAGATGTCATTGCATTTCCAAAGACAACATCAGCATCAGCTCTAATGGAAGAGGCTCCAAATTACGTTTCAACAGAACAATTAGATGAACTGGGAATCAAGGTGCTTAGTGATGAAAAAGACGTTTGAAGTTCAAGGTGTTGACTTGACAAATCTCTATGGTATTGGAGATAAGAATATTCTTTTTCTAGAAACACAATTTCCATTAAAACTCAACGTAAGAGGCAATAATATTTATTGTCAGGGTTTAAAAAAAGATATCAATAATTTTGATATTGTTTTAACCCAAATGATTGATTCAATTAAAAAAGGAAATACTTTATCAGAAAAAGATATTACTCAGCTTGTACTTTTGAACAATTCAGCTCCAGTACCTCCTAAAAACGGTAAAGCAGAAAATGTTCTCTTTTATGGGAAAAAAGGGCCAGTATTTCCAAGAACAGATGGTCAGAAAGATTTAGTAAAATCTTTTTTAAAAAACGACATTATTATTTCAGTGGGACCTGCAGGTACAGGAAAAACATTTTTAGCAGTAGCTTATGCACTATCGTTATTAGAAAAGCATGATATTGAAAAAATTATTTTTTGTAGACCAGCTGTAGAAGCAGGTGAAAATTTGGGGTTTTTGCCAGGAGATTTGAAAGATAAAATTGATCCATATCTTGCTCCGTTATATGATGCGTTACATGAATTGTTGCCAAAAAATAAAATACAAAATCTGCTAGATAGAGGAATTATTGAAATTATTCCATTGGCATATATGAGAGGTCGAACAATCAATAGGTCTGCAATGATTTTAGACGAAGCTCAAAATGCATCTTCAATTCAAATGAAAATGTTTCTTACCAGATTAGGTATAGAGTCTAGAGCTATAATAACTGGCGATGCATCACAAATTGATTTACCTACAAAGTCAAATTCTGGACTGATTGACGTATTAAAAATTTTAAAAAATATTAATGATATTGGAATAGTTGAATTAAGTGAGCATGATATCGCTAGACATCATTTAGTTAAGCATATAATAAGTGCTTATTCCAAATCAAGTAAATAAAGGAGTGTTTATATGAGTGCAATTTTTGAAACAATTTCAGATAAAAATCATGAACAAGTTGTTTATTGTAACGATCCTCTGTCAGGCTTGAAAGCTATTATAGCAATACATAATACTGTTTTAGGTCCTGCTCTAGGAGGGTGTAGAATGTATCCGTATAAAAGTGAGAATGAGGCTCTAGTTGATGTGCTTAGACTTTCAAAAGGCATGACATATAAAGCTTCAATTTCAAACCTTAATCTTGGAGGTGGAAAAGCTGTAATAATTGGTGATCCAAATACAGATAAATCAGAAATACTTTTGAGATCTTTTGGAAAGTTTGTTCAAAGTTTAGGAGGAAAGTACATTACGGCGGAAGATGTCGGAATGTCTGTTCATGATATGGAGTATATTAGAATGGAAACAAATCATGTTACAGGAATCAAAAGAGCAATGGGAGGAAGTGGAGACCCTTCAATTTTAACAGCTCTTGGAGTTTTTGTTGGAATGAAAGCTGCATTGAAAAAAAGATTAAATATTCAATCAATAAAAGGATTAAAAATAGGAATTCAAGGTTTTGGAAAAGTTGGATATTATTTGTCATCACATTTGAAGAATGAAGGTGCTCAAGTTTTTGGTAACGATATTAATGAAGAAGCCTTAAATAGGGTTGTAGATGAATTTGGAGTTATTCCTGTCGCAGGAGATGAATTAATGTCGATGGATTTAGATGTATTTTCACCATGCGCAATGGGAGCAGTAATAAATCCAACTTCCATTGAAAATTTAAAGTGTAGTGTTATTGCTGGAGCAGCAAACAATCAATTAGAAAAAGAAGATAGGGATGCTAAGCTTTTGAAGGAAAAAGAAATTATGTATGTACCAGATTATGTTATAAATGCTGGTGGATTAATAAATGTAGCAAATGAACTTCAAGGTTATAATAAAGAAAAAGCAAAGTATCAGGTAGAAGGAATATATTATATATTGATGAGAATATTTGATTATGCAACTAATAATAATATTTCAACGCTTGAAGCAGCGAACCTATTAGCGGAAAGAAGAATACAAGATTTTATTAAATGGAGTCATCAGTAATTAGATGGCTAAAGTAGATAAACAGCAAAGAAAGTTAGCCAGAGAAGCTGTATTACAAGCATTGTATGCTAAATATGTTTCAAATGAAGAGCCTAAAAAAGTTCTACAAGACATTAAATCTAGATATAAATTTGACAAGCTTACGATAAAATTTGTTGATGAGCTTTTTAGTTTAACAGTAGAGAATAGCGGTGAATTAGATAAAAAAATTGAATCTAGTTTAGATAATTGGACAATAGATCGTTTAAATGTAATAGATAGATTAATTTTGCAAATGTCTTTATGTGAAATGATATATTTACAGTCTTATGATATCTCTCATAAGGTCACAATTAGTTCAGCATTAGAAAATGCAAAGAAATTTAGTTCAGAAGATAGTATATCATTTGTAAATGGTGTATTAGATTCAATTTATAAGGAATTATAAATGGGTATTTTAACAAAAATATTTGGAACTAAATCAGATAGAGAAATCAAAAAAATTCTCCCTATGGTTAAAGAAATTAATGAATTTTATGATACACTTGATGGAAAAGATATAGGATTTCTTCAAGAAAAAACCAAAGAATTACAAAATGAGATTAGATCTAAGATATTTAAAAAAGAACAAGCGCTTTTATCCCAAATAACCGATTCAAAAGAGTTGAAAAGAATTAGATCTGAAATTACGGAAAATGTTTTAAAAGATTATATTGTAGAATCTTTTGCTTTAGTAAAGCATGCATGTAAACTTCTTTACGGACAAGAGTGGTTAGCTGTAGGCCAAAAAATCAAATGGGAAATGATTCCATATGATGAGCAGATTATTGGCGGTCTAGTACTTCACGATGGAAAAATATCTGAAATGAAAACAGGTGAAGGAAAAACTTTAGTAGCTACATTTCCTATATATCTTAATGCATTATCTGGTAGAGGAGTGCATGTAATTACAGTAAATGACTATCTAGCTCAACGAGATGCAGAATGGATGGGAAGAGTATTTGAGACTTTAGGTCTTTCTGTAGGATTTATTTTAAATACAATGAACCCTGAAGAAAGAAAGTCTTCTTATGCATGCGATATAACTTATGGTACAAATAATGAGTTTGGTTTTGATTATTTAAGAGACAATATGACAATAGATAGTGAATACTTAGTTCAAAGAAAGCATAATTACGCTATAGTTGATGAGGTTGATAGTGTTTTAATTGATGAAGCTAGAACACCGCTTATTATTTCTGGTCCAGTTGAATCAAAAATTAATCAATCATACGTAGATTTAAAACGTCCAGTTCAATCGCTAGTAGTTAAGCAAACACAGTTGGTTAATTCTTTAGTCAGCGAAGCAAATAAACTTATAAAAAATGGAAAGCTGTCTGATGAGGAGGCTGCTGAAGCAGGGCTCTTATTATTGAAAGCAAAGAGAGGTTTGCCAAAAGATCAAAAGCTTCAAGATTTATTTCAAGAACAAGGTACTATAAAAATGATGAATTCAGTTGAGTCTGAGTACATTGCAGAGAAAAAAACATATTTATTAGATGAAGATTTATTTTTCTCAATTGATGAACAGTCGAATAGCGTTGATCTTTCTGACAAAGGAAGAGAAGCTTTATCGCCAGATAATAAAGATGCATTTACAATTCCAGATTTAGGTGAATTATTAACAGATATTGATGAAAAGAATTTACCTGATGATCAAAAACAATTAGAAAAAGAAAAAATTCATAAACTGCATTCCGATCGTAGTAGTAAAATACATTATTTAAGTCAATTACTTAAAGCCTATGCATTATTTGATAAAGATGTAGAATATGTCGTACAAAATGGACAAGTCTTAATAGTAGATGAATTTACCGGAAGAGTGTTGCCTGGAAGAAGATTTAGTGGGGGTTTGCACCAAGCCTTAGAAGCAAAAGAAAATGTCAAGATTGAAAAAGAAACTCAAACTCTTGCTTCAATCACTATTCAAAACTATTTCAGAATGTATGATAAGCTTTCAGGCATGACAGGTACAGCCGATACAGAAGCAGCTGAATTTGAAAATATATATGGTTTAGGAGTAACAGTTATTCCTACACACAGACCAATTAAAAGAAATGATTTTAATGATGTTATATATAAATCAATGCAAGCAAAGTATAAAGCAGTTATTAATGAGGTTAGTGAATATTATTCAAAGGGTCAGCCCGTGTTGATTGGTACTATTTCCGTAGAAGTTTCCGAACTATTATCAAAAATGTTAAAACAAAAAGGCGTTCCTCATAACGTATTAAATGCAAAGCAGCACCAAAGTGAAGCAGAAATTGTCGCTCAAGCAGGTTTAAAAAAATCAATCACAATTGCAACAAATATGGCTGGCCGTGGTACAGATATCAAGCTTGGACCGGGGGTAGAAGAATTGGGAGGCTTGCATATTATTGGAACTGCCAGACACGAATCAAGAAGAATAGATTTGCAGTTAATGGGTAGATCAGGAAGACAAGGTGATAGCGGCTCATCAAGATTCTATATATCTTTAGAAGATGACTTAATGAGACTTTTTAATATGGATAGGCTAGCAACTTATATGGATCGATTATCAATGGATGAAGACCAAGAGTTGAGTGCGGGAATGTTAAATCGTGGTGTCAGTAATGCCCAAAAGAAAGTTGAAGAAAGAAATTTTGCAATGAGAAAACATCTTTTAGAATACGATGATGTCCTAAACCAACAAAGAGAAATAATTTACGATTTAAGAAATAAGGCTCTTCTATCTGATTCTATTAAAGATACAATTCATGAATTTATTGAAGACTATATAGATGACATTGTTGGAGAGCTAGATTTCAAGCAAGTTAAAGAATGGGATTGGCAAGGAATCAATCAAGAGCTCAATAGTAATATTTTGGTTAGTATTAACATTGAAGATGTTGCATCAATAAATAATACAGATGAATTAATTACGTTCATTTATAATAAAGCACTACAATACTATAAATTAAAAGAAGATGTCATTCCATCAGAACTGCTTAGAAAAGTTGAAAAATTTATTGTATTAAGAACTATTGACGAAAAGTGGAGAAATCATCTACTCGGGATGGATCAATTAAGAGAAGGAATTGGATTAAGAGCTTATGGACAAAAAAATCCATTGATTGAATATAAATCTGAATCGTATAATTTTTTTCAAGAATTAATGATGAGCTTGCGAAGCAATGTAGTTCAGCGAGTTTTTCACGCCCAAGTAAGTGACCAGGCTCAACCTCAAATAAATCCATTACAAAAAAATTTACAGTTAAAGCATGATGATGTTAATGACAAGGCAATTTCACCGCCTTTAAAACAGAAAGTACAAATGCAAAACTCTAATGAAGATGAGCTTAAGATTGGAAGAAATGACAAAATAAAAGTTATATCTCCATCTGGAAATGAAGAAGAAATAAAATTTAAAAAATTAGAATCTTACTTATCGAAAGGATATACACGTGGCTAATAAAAAAGATAAATTACATTTTACAACTAAGACTATACATGTTGGTAACAAAATTGATGAAACTGGAGCTGCTGTAACTCCAATACATTTTACATCTACTTTTAGACAGTCTACTTTTAATAGTAATTCAGAATATGTTTATTCAAGAGTAGGAAGTCCAACATTAGCTGCTTTAGAAGAAAATTTAGCTATGCTTGAAAATGCTCACCATGCTTTTGCTTTTTCTTCTGGAATGGCAGCTATGACAGCAATTTTTATGATGTTTAAGCCTGGAGACCATGTATTGATTTCAAGGAATGTATATGGTGGTGTTTTTAGATTAGTAACCAAAGTTTTAAATGATAATAAAGTAGATTTTGAGTTTATTGATACAACCAATCTAGAAACCCTTTCTGAATCAATTAGAGATAATACTAAGCTAATACATCTTGAAACACCAAGTAATCCTTTGTTAGAGTTAGCTGATATAGAGCAGGTATCTAATATAGCTCAAAAACATAATATTTTAGTTAGCGTAGATAATACTTTTATGGGATCATACGGACAAAGACCTTTAGATTTAGGAGCAGACATTGTAATGCATAGTACAACAAAATTTTTAAGTGGACATTCGGATGTTTTGAGTGGAGCTCTAATGGTCAATAATGAAGATGCTGCAGAAAAAATTACCTTAATTCAAAATACTGGAGGAGCGCTACCTAGTCCATTTGATGCTTGGTTACTTTTAAGATCAGTAAAAACTTTATCTGTTAGAGTTGAAAAACAATTTAAAAATGCTGAAATAATTGCAAAATGGCTAGATAGCAATTCCAGAGTTACTAAAGTGATTTATCCTGGACTTCAATCACATAAACAATTTGATTTAGCAACAAAACAACATTCTTCGCCAAATGGAGATTCGGTGTACGGAAGTATGATATCATTTGAGCTTGATAGTTCTATTAATCTCGATAATTTTGCAAAAAATTTAAGTATTATTACCTTAGCTGAAAGTTTAGGGGGAGTAAAAAGTTTAATATCTTGTCCATATTCAATGACTCATGCATCAGTTCCTCACGAAGAAAAAACAGAGCTTGGAATAACACCAAATTTATTAAGGTTTTCTGTTGGTATTGAACATGCAGATGATTTAATTTCAGAACTTGATTATGCAATGAATCATAATTAACGCTTTTTTAAGTTAATTTTTTTTATATTGTAAAAAATATGCCGTGGTGGCGGAATTGGTAGACGCGCTGGTCTTAGGAACCAGTATCGTAAGATGTGAAGGTTCGAGTCCTTTCCACGGTACTTATGGAAATTATATTCCTAGGTGTTATAATTCTGGTAGCTTTAGTACTATTTGTTACAGAATTATTTCCAATTGATGTAACAGCCTTACTAGTTTTAGGTTTATTACTCATTCTTGGCCTTGTCAGCCCAGCTGAAAGTCTTGCTGGATTTTCCAATCCTGCAGTAATTACTATCGCTTGTTTATTTATTTTAAGTCATGCATTGCAAAAATCTCATGTACTTGAATATCTTATTATAAATATTAATAAGTTAATTGATAAATCTAGAGTTATTGGAATGATAGCATATCTCTTTGCAATTGGTATAGCATCTGCTGTTGTTAATAATACCGCCATAGTTGCAATTTTTATGCCTGTTACTATTCGTTTGGCTGATAAGTATAATATAAGTCCATCAAAAGTACTTATTCCCTTGAGTTATGCTGCAATATTAGGTGGAACCCTAACATTAGTAGGAACTTCAACTAATCTTATTGTGAATTCAATTCTTGTTGAATCTTCTAGCGGAATGGTAACATTAGGTATGCTTGAATTTGCCAAATTTGGTATAATAAAGTTTGTGGTTGGACTAATCTATATATTCACTATTGGATATAAGCTTTTACCCACAAGAGTTGCTAAATCATCAAGTATTGAAGATTATAGATTGGATGGATATTTAACAGAATTTAAAGTTAGCGACAACTCTCCATTAATAGGAAAAACTCTTCTTGATAGAAAAATTAATGAAAACTATGATGTTATTGTTTTAGATGTATTGAGGAATGGAGAGATAATTAATTCTAACCTTAGAAACCTTGGTATAGAAAAAGATGATATTCTTTTTGTAAAAGGTTCTTTTGATAATTTTCAACGATTAAAAGAAATAGAAAAGTTAACAATGCTTGCTGATGAAAAGCTTACTCAAGAGGAGCTTGAGCAAGAGGATAATATTCTTGCGGAATGTCTTGTTACAGATAATTCTGAATTAATTGGACTATCTTTGCAAGAAGCTAATTTTAGAAGATCTTTTGGAAGTTTTGTATTAGCAATTCGTAGAGAAGGGGAGATTATAAGAAGAAAATTAGCTCATTTTATTCTAAAACCATTTGATACGTTATTAGTTTATGGACCTAAAGACAGAATTAATCAACTTGCTAATAAGGAAGGATTTATTGTATTAGGAAAAGTTGATGGTTCACTAGATGGACACCCATTTTGGTGGCTTAGCTTAGCTTCAATTTTAACTGCAGTTACTTTAGCTATTTTTAAAATTATCCCAATTGTAGTTGGTGTTATATTGGGAGTTATAGCATTATTATTATCTCGTGTTATTACGCCTAATGAGGCTTATAGTTCAATTCACTGGCAGGTTATAGTAGTGATTGCAGCCTTTCTTCCTATGGGAGCTGCAATTCAGCGTACCGGATTAGATGTTATAATTAGCGATTTAATATCTAGTTTCGTAAATATTTTTCCAACTGATATACTTCCATATATCTTATTAGCTTTAATATACTTTATTACTATGATTTTAACTGAAATAGCTTCTAATGCAGCCACAGCAATTATTATGACACCTATTACATTATCGCTAGCAGCAAACTTTGGGTTTGATCCTAAACCATTTATTTTTGCTGTTTGTTATGCAGCTTCAGCATCTTTTATAACACCCGTAGGTTACCAAACTAATCTGATGGTATTTGGTCCTGGGGGGTATAGATATTCAGACTATATTAAAGTAGGTCTTCCGCTAGGAATAATTTTATGGATTATTTCTGTTGCTATGATTCCAATGATTTGGCCGTTCTAATTATGGAATGGACAAACAGCAATAATATTCTTTCTAAAACTTTTGAATTCCATTCATATTTAGATGGAATTGATTTTGTGAATACTGTTGCAAATATCGCAGAAATTGAAAATCATCATCCAGATATTAATATCGGATATTGTAGAGTAACTATTTCTCTTACTACTCATGATGCTGGTCAATTAACTGATAAAGACTACAAGCTTGCTAAAATAATAGATGATCTAGGATTATAAATTGGCTTACCTAATAGCCATATCAATTTTATGGTCTTTTTCGTTTGGGATAATAAAATATGGCTTAGCAGGAATCGACTCTTCATTTATTAGCTTTGCCAGAAATGTAATTGCATTAACATTTTTTAGTTCAGTAACAATTTATAATATTAAAAAATTTAGCTTCGATTTAAAGTTAGTAGGTATTGGCGCTTTGCAGTTTGGTTTAATGTATATTTTTTATATTGAATCGTATCAATACTTGCCAGCTTATCTTATTGCTACTTTCACAATTACAACACCAATTTATGTTGTTTTAGCTAGTAAATATTTAAATGGTAATTCGCTCAACAGAAATGGAATATATGCTATTTTATTTGTCATAATTGGGTCTTATTTAATGAGGTTCAATTCTTTAAATCTTGAAGATTATATGTTGGGTTTTGTACTTATTCAATGTGCAAACATATTTTTTGCAACTGGTCAAATATTATTTAAAAAATGGAATGACAAAAATAAAGACAAAGATATTGTCCATAATTTTTCTCAATTATTTTTTGGAGCTACTTTAATAACTTCAATTTTCTATTTTCTAGGGTCATCTGAATCTGCTATTTTAACTCAAAGCAATTTATTTTCTTTACTTTTTCTAGGAATTATATCATCAGGAATAGGATTTTTAATGTGGAATATTGGTGCAACTAAAGTAAGCGCAGGAAAACTAGCCGTTATGAATAATGCAGTTATTCCAATCGCTATTTTTAATTCTTATTTGATTTTTGGAGAAGAAATTAATTTTATACTCTTCTTTCCTGGGCTGATATTTTTTTATTTAGCTTTTAAACTAATCAGTTAGATTGTTTTTTTAATCTGTAATTATCATGTTTCTTTTGAAATTCTCTTTCCATTATTAGGTAGATTAATTTTCTAAAAGCAACAACTACATTCCATTGCCATGGAAAAATGAATACCTTTCTTTTTTTATCTAATGCGCGAACAATTTTTTTTGCTGCTTTTTCTGTACCAATTAAGAAAGGTTTAAATTCAACAGGATCTGTCATTTCACTTTTTACAAATCCTGGACAAATTAAGGTAACAGCTATTTGTTTTGGTAAGGAATTTCGTAAAGAGCCTGTTAACGCTCTTACCGCCCATTTTGAGCCTGCGTATGCTCCAGAGCCAGGCCAAGCAACATAACTAGCTACTGAACCTACCACAGCTATATGTCCACTATATTGTTCAAGCATTTTGGGGATAAAAGGTACAACAGTGTTATTTACGCCAATGACATTTGTATTAATCATATCATTCATCATAGTGGGATCTCCTTTTTCAACAAAATCAAGTAGTCCCAAACCAGCATTAGCAAAAACCAAATCAATTGTAGGAACTTTGCTTAAAAAATCCTCAATTGACTCTTTAGTTGAATGTTGATCTGTAACATCAACAGAATAGGTATATGTTTTTGCACCGAGCGATTCACATTTTTGAGCAATATTTTCTAATTTTTCCTTACGTCTAGCACACAATGCAATAGTTGCACCTCTTTTACTATATTCATAAGCTACATATTCGCCAATACCGCTGCTAGCACCTGTAATAAAAATATTCATGCGAAATACTACAAATTTATAGGTCACAATTCCAGCAAAACTATTTATATTATCAATTATATGGACAAATCAAAAATAAATGGATTATCAAAATCGATTCTTGAGAGTGTTTCTTCACAATTATTAGAAGTTTCTAAAAATATTGATGATGATATTGTAAAAGCATCAGAGCTAATTATTAATCATCCTGGTAAGGTTGTAGTTTGCGGATTAGGAAAATCTGGGCTTATTGGACAAAAAATAGTTGCTACTCTGTGTAGCACTGGAACACAAAGTGTATATATGCATGCAGCTGAAGCAATACATGGAGATTTAGGAATTTATAGTCCAGGAGATCCAACTATCCTCATTTCTAAGAGTGGAAACACAGAAGAGCTTGTTAGACTAATTCCAATTTTAAAAGAATTTAAATCCCCATTAATATCAATCGTTGGAAATATTGATTCAAGTATTGCAAAAAATTCTGATGTTATTTTAAACGGAACTGTTGATAAGGAAATTGATCCCTTGGGAGTAGTGCCCACTACAAGTTCATTGGTTGCTTTAGCTATAGGAGATGCATTGGCTTCAGTCTTAATGGTTCAAAGAGGATTTAACAAAGATGATTTTGCTAAAAATCATCCTGGTGGTGAGTTAGGTAAGCAATTATCATTGAAAGTGGAAAGTGTAATGCATCATGTTAATGATGTTGCACAAATTACAGAACAAGATTCAATTAGTGATTGCGCTACTAAGATGACAGAAAAACCTTTAGGTGCAGCATTATTATTGGATAAAAATAAGTTATTAGGAATAGTAACAGAAGGTGACATAAGAAAATCTATTGCTACATCAAATGACTTATCTCAACCAATTAAAAAATTTATTAACTATAATCCTATAGCTGTGAACCCTTCAATTTCAATTTTAGATGCTATGAAAGTTATGGAAGATAGAAGTTCTCAAATTTCTGTTTTACCTATTGTTGATGGTAATAGTAATTGCCTTGGTCTTTTAACATTGCACGATTTATATCAAACAAAATTAGTTTAATATAATTAGAGATTATCTTACGATAACCATTTTCATGGTTTTATTAAAATCGCTTTGACCATCAACTTTAGCTCTTAATTGATAGAAATATACTCCGCTACTGACATTATCGCCGTCATCGTTTTTACCGTCCCAAACAGCTGTATATTGTCCTACAGGTTTATCGCCTTCATCAATTGTTTTAACAAGCTTGCCTAGTGTATTATAAATATGAATTTCTACATCTACCATATTGACCATCATAGTTGGTATATCATATTTAATAGTAGTTTGATTGTTAAATGGATTTGGATAATTCTGATATAATTTAAACTCATCAGGATTACTAAGTTGTATCATTCCATTTCCGGCTAATCCGTCTTTAGAGAATAATTGATAACTAAATTCAATATCATTTTTTATAGCAGCTCCTTCAACAGTGATAATAAGTTGATTATCATTAGATGAAAGATTACCAAATTCAAATTCATAATATTGATTTTCTTGATCAGTATTCTCAAGCACCATGTAACCTTCTTTATTTGAAGCTTTAAAAGTATAAATATTGTCTAAGTTGCTTAGTTCAAATCTTCCAGCTGTAATGCCTTGTGGTAATTCAATGATAATTTGATTACCAACAACTTCAGCATCAAATTCAATTGGAATGATTTCTTGTGATTCTTGAGCAATTCTTCCTTGTGCTTTAGTCCATAGCCAATTTCTTGAGAATACGCTAATATCATTAATGTCTGCTGTTCCATCTAAGGATGGTGTCGGATAAGGGCTTGCTCCACTTGCTGGTCCAATGTCAACATTTGGCCATGCACTTACAAAAGCATTTAAGTCAGTCACATCAACGTCCCAGTCATTGTCGGAGTCGCCTAGTAGAGTAGTGTAAGTATTGAATTCTTCAATAACAAAAGTTGAAAGATTACCTGAACCATCTCTAGCTACAACCTTTAAGAAATAATTTGAGAAATCATCGAGTGTTAAATCTGATAATGATAAATCGCTTAATCCAACATTTGTATATGGTACAATATCAGCTGAAGTGTCATCTCCACTAGATCCAATTCCCATGAAATAAGTTTCAATTCCAGTATTATCAGACCATCCATCGATTGTTATCGAAATTTCAGTAGTGCTTCTTAAATAATTTGTGTCATAAATATCAGAGATTGTAACGGTTCCAGCTGTTGGATTTTGACTATCTAGTAAAAAGCTAACTTCGTTTCCAATTGTCTCATTTCCATCATTATCCACTGCTCCAACTTTATAATACCATTTTTCACCTTGGTTTAATCCATCATGTATATATGAGTCTACACCAAAAGTTTGTCTGAAAACAAAAGTAGTATCAGGCCAAGGAGATGTAGAAGGTGAGGGTTCAAGATGTTCTGAGTCAATATTGCCAAGAGTTCCTTGTCCAAGTAGGGTGTTGCTATTAGCGTTGAATCCTTCAGTCAGACTTCCGTAGACATTGTACGAAGCAAAGTCACTTTCTAAATTTCTATTCCAGTAAATTCCAATACCATCCGATGTTGGTATCCAGGTTGTGTTGGCAGAATCATACTCCAATTCAGCTTCAGCTGTTAGCCCTTGTGGAGCAATCGGAGAACCATCGGGACTTAATTGTCCAGCCGTTAGTGTAAAGTTATCCCAGAATGCATATTGCTGATTAGCTGTACTAACATGAATTGCTACTCTTATATCTGTTCCAGCATAGGAAGTTAAATCGTAAGACTGTTGAGTCCAGTCATTTGTGCTTTCACCTTCGATGTTGGCAAGAGTAATCGTAAAATCTTCAATTGAAGTTCCACCAGATGGTGATAATAGGACATCATAATCTTCTGAGCCGCCATTCATATTAGAATAAAAACTTAGAATATTGTCTGTTCCAGGTCTTAGCCATAGTCTTGGACTTATCAGCCAATCATCGGCTGTTCCAGCGCCAGCATATCCTAAACCTGCCATCCAATGACTACCATCTGCTGCACCAAATCCAGCAGTATAATACCACCATGAAAAGTCATCAGCATCATTATTGGCATTAATGGATGAAAAAGCGTGCACATCTCTTCTACCATCTGCCCACCCATATGGATTAGTTTCAAAACCTTCTTCCCATAAAGTGTCTTGCTGAGCTGTTGCCCAAATTAAATCTGTTTTTGTAATTGAATCAGTTGAGCTTCCATCTGAAATTTGTAGTGTTACATTATATTTTCCTGCAGATGCAAATGTATGAGAAGGGGATGAATCAGAGCTTGTATTTCCATCACCAAAATCCCAACTCCAACTATTTACATTACCAGTTGATCTATCATTGAATGAAACGGTTAATGGAAAAACTCCCGAAGTTTTATCCGGAGTAAATGCGGCATTCAATGGAGCAGTTGAAGAGAAACCGCTTGAAAAAAACATGCCTCTTCCATGAGTACCTGCAGCCATAGCTCCGTCAGTCCTTCTTTTTAACATATCAACTCTTACATTAGCAAGACCATCATTTGAAGGATTCCAAGCTGGATTACTAATCGATATATCATCTGAAGTCCAAGTTCCTAAGTCTGTAGCAACTATAACTTGATTAAAATTATCTTTATTATATAATGCTCCTCTAACTGGAATATCTGGTAAGTCTCCTTCAACATTTCTCCAACCATTGCTACCACCACCAGAATATGTTTCAAAAATAGATTCTGCTCCATAGTTAGAAACTGTTGCAAGAATTTGATTGTCGTTTGCTCCAATATCAATTGATGATATATAACCTGATATATTTGAACCGCTTATATCTTCAACAGAGAAGTTGGCAGTAGAAGCATCAGTAATTTTAAATATCCTTCCCCCTTGAGTACCTACAAACATCACATCGCTTGTATGAGGCGAAGCAACAAAAAATGTAGATTGTGAACCAAGATTAATTGACATAGTCTGAGTCGTTGCAAGCTGGGTATAATTTGGGAGTCTTAAAATAGTATTTCCGTCAACATTAGCATATAAAGTTTTTGTTCCATCATCTATTCCTGTTGGATTAATTAAGGTGCCCGTATCCGCTCCACCTACTTCATAGCTTGAATAAAGAGACCAACTGTTACCACCATTAGTAGAGCGATATATAGTATTATAATTGGAGCCAACAAATTGATAGTTTGGATCTTCTTGATCGATATGTGAAAATCCACCATCGCCTTCGGTTAGATAAGTTCCATTCGTAAGAGAGGTGCCTTCAACTTTCCACGAACCGTTATCCTGAGTTCCTCCTAAAACATATTTACTGTTTGAATCTGGATGCAAAGCCACACTATAAAATTGACTGACATTATATCCTTGATTTCTGTTTGGTATCTGTACTCCGGCATTTGAAGAATAGTATACTCCACCATCATTTGAAAAGATTACTTTGTTACTATCAATAAATTTAATTGTATGTTGATCTACATGCATGCTTGAAGTTCCTGAGCCACCTCCGCTAAGCTGTGTCCAGGTTGTACCGCCATCAGATGATTTGAACATGTCAATTTCACCTGCATATAAAACTTGAGGATTTGAAGGGTCAATAGCAAAACTCATGCTATAGCCCGCTTGTCCGTTTGCATCACCAAGCGGATTACCATTAGAATCATTTGGCACTGAAAGTTCTGTCCAAGTTGTTCCACCATCACTGCTTTTTGCAATCCATTGGGCAACATTTTCAGCATTATTTGATATTAGCGCATAAACGTAGTTGGGATCTGAATCAGCTACATCAATTAGCACTCGGTTAGGACTGCCTAATCCACCAGATCGCCAATTAGATTGGGTCCAATTATCTCCATCATCTGAATAATAAATTTCTCCACCACCAGACCAAAAAGAATTCATTCTTGTTCCAATCCATATTCGTCCATTGGAATCCATGTCAATGCTTCCAACTTCTTTAAATCCAGTTGTTTCTTGTTCATTAAAGGTTCTAGACCATGTAGTACCACCATCCGATGATTTCCATAGTCCTGTATTATCTCTACCTACATAAGAGCCCTCAAACTCATTACCTCCTACACCAATATAGATAACACTAGTACCAGACTCATTTTTAACAAGTATATCATTAATGAAAGCAAAATTTTGAGATGTTGTTAAGTGATTCCATGTAGTACCACCATCTGTTGTTTTCCATAGTCCAAGACCTCTAGAAACTCCAGGACTATACCAGTTAGATCCTCCAGAAGAATAGTTACCCATTCTTTCTCCAGTACCGACGTACATTGTATTTGTATCATTTGGATCATAGGTAATTGATGACACAGCTAAGCTAGACCAAGTAGCGTCAACTAAAGTCCAATTTACAGATTCAGATGTAATATTATTATTGTACCAAAGTCCACCAGAAACTCCAGCGGCCCACAGTTTATTTCCGTCATTAGGATCGAGCATTAACGCCCTTGTTCTACCGCCAATATTATTAGGACCTCTTTCTTCCCAATCTACTTCAGTCATTCTTCTAGAAAATTCTAAGCTATTTCGTTTTCTTTTAATTTCTTCAATACCTTCAATTAATCTTTCTTTTGGAATACGTTTTGTAGACAAATCATATGTCATTAAATATTCTCTTAAACCTCTAAGATCAGGTCTTTGGTCTTTTCTGGTCGAAGCTTTCATTTCATCATAATTAAATTTGTCGCCAACCAATGAATTAATATAGTTTTCTTCTTGAAGTCTTTTTTGATCAGCAACCCAATTTTTTGTTGGTTCGTATGATAAGAGAATTATTAAAAAACCTAGAAATATGTATATATTTTTTTTCATATTTTACTCTACTATAATATATCCGTTTACTGTTTGATTTAAAGTGATATCACTTCCATCGACACCTAATGTTTGTTGAGAAGATGTATCTGAATCGAAATTAATTGAAATGTTGTCTCCGCTAGAACCATTAACTGTAAAGTTTATAGTAGCTAAGGTGCCATCTCCATCCGCGCTAGGTTTATCGGTTGAAAGAGATGATGTATAAATTGATAACTGTGTTGTAGAACCATCTGTTGAAGTTTCAGTTACAAGTAAAGGATCATTATTTCCTTCTAAAAAATCTCCATCATCAATATTACCCAAAGTCAGTTTTGTATTATCCCATGATAAAATTGCTTGAGCTGCTGCAACGCCAGTTGCACCTAAAATATTCCAATTAATTGATACTGAACTTCCAGATGTTGCAGAAGTATATTTACTATCAATAACAAATGCAGGAGTTTGAACATCGCTAACATTGATATAGCTTGAAAGAACATTGGTGTCTGTTCCACCGTCACCAACAACTGATAGCGTTACATCATAAGTTCCAGCAGTAGTATAAGTGTGCACAGGATTTTCATCAGTACTTGTGTTTCCGTCACCAAAATCCCACAAAGATGTATTATATCTTACCGATGAATTTGAAAATTCAACTCTCAAATCTTTAGTCCCAGAAGTCGGTTCTCCTGTAAAAAAAGCAGCTGGTGGAGTTGCAGTAACAGTTACATAATTAGTTTTTGTTTCAATATCTACGCCATTTGGTCCAGTCGCAGTAAGAGATACGGTATAAGTCCCGGCTTCTGAATATGTGTATTGCACCAATACTCCAGACGCATCTAAAGTGCCGTCTCCATTAAAATCCCAATCATGTGAAGTAGTATTTGTAGAAGTAGAAGTAAAATTAACTACTAAAGGAGCACCTCCACTTAATGGTGTTGCAGAAAAATTAGCTACTGGAGGATCATTACTTGGTCCTGGACCTGGATCATCTCCACCACCACCGCCACCGCAGTTAATAAGGAAAAGTAAAACAAAGATTGGCATTAGTTTTCTGAACATTAGGTAATGTACTATAAATAATTGTTTGGTTTCAATAGTTAAAGGTATAATTATAAAAAAATTATAGAACCGATAAAGAGATGTTCCTATCCAAGAAATATTGGAATAGAAAATCAATACATTTTTTACTTGAACCAACATTTTCTGGAGGATGAACCCCTTTTTTATCCCATAAATTATTGGCCAACATATTTATAGTTGCTGTGGCAGTATATCCTGTTGTCCTTGCCATAGAAGATGATTGAGTGTTATCATTGAATTCATCATATAGATGGTAATGAATATTTTTTGCTGGGCTATATATATTAATGTCTAGCACTGTAAATTCTTTTTCATTTTTACTGAGTTTCCAATCTTTAAAAAGATTTTTTGATGTTTCTTTGATTCTATCTTTATTAAAGAGGCCTTGATCAAGTAGCGATTGCATTAATTGAGCATGCCCTGGATAACGTAATGTTTTTTCTTTCATATTCGGAATATGAGACATTGTTGATAATAAAGATCTTAAGCCATCGGTATTGAATGCTTCAAGTTTTCCTACATCTAAAATATCAAGAATTTCAATTTCAGATAAAGCTGGTTTAGTAACTATTTTTGAATTTATCATCATTCTCGCCGGTCTTGTATATTCTTCAATAACATCTATTGGAGAAAAAGGAGCTTTATAATTATAGGGAGGTGAAGGATTTTGAGGAAGCCCTCCAACAAGATAGTCAAAAGCTTCTACTTCAACTTGAGAATTCCAATATCCTAAAACAAAATTGGGTATTCCTGGCGCAACACCTGCATCAACCACAGCACAAACATCATTGGTGATAGCAAGATCATTTAGCTCTAAAGTATCTTCAGGAGAAAATGAGATATCAACAACATCCTTACCACATTCTATTATTGTTTTTAGTGCATTAAATCCTAAAAATCCTGGAACAGCAAGTAAAACAATATCAGCATCTTTAATCCATTTACGTAAGCTTTTTGTATCTGTTACATCCAAGTGTTTAATATGGATATGACTTAATTCAGATTTAATATCCTGAAGTAAGTTTAGATTAGAGTCAGCTAAAAAAAGTTCGAAATTCTTAGATAAATCGTGGGCCATTGTTTTTCCAACTAGACCAGCACCAATTTGAAAGATTTTTTTCATTTAAAATTTGCGGGATAGACGGGACTCGAACCCGCGACCTCCGGCTTGACAGGCCGGCGTTCTAACCAACTGAACTACTACCCCAAATTATTTTTTGTAAAGCAACGCTAGTGGAATAATTACTAAATATCCAGCTAACAATAGTAGAGGAGATATTACTAAGCTTTGGAAGCTATTAACTTCTCCTAAATACATTATCAAATAACCCACAATTATAACGAAAACTCCAACACCAAACAAAAGATAATTTTTTCTTTTATAAGGCCATGAAAATTTCACTGATTGTTTATTTTTTGCTTTCATATTCATTAAGTTAGTTTTGATAATTTATCTTTGCAAAAATAATATTCCATTCATTGATTTGAGATTATAAATAAGTTAATTTCTACCCTTCGGATGAAAGAAGTTGACACTATAACCTCAATTGCATTATCGTTTCTAATTATTTTAAGTACCGCATTTTTGTCAGTAAATAATAGAGAAATAGAAGCAAAAACAATTTCAATTAGCAAAGGAATGTCTTTAAATAGTGTTATTAATCT
>Ga0181603_10000708_pt1 | contig 28386 bp, 27 predicted proteins | sample 041ome_13_FD_148633 | JGI IMG/M metagenome (GOLD analysis project Ga0181603, IMG submission 148633) | Coastal salt marsh microbial communities from the Groves Creek Marsh, Skidaway Island, Georgia - 041409US metaG (spades assembly) | ecosystem: Environmental > Aquatic > Marine > Intertidal zone...
AAATACAGGTATGTTGTTAAACTTTATGATGTTTATTTTTTTGCAAATATACAGGTTTTGACTGGGTCATTAATGCATATCGGGGAGAAGCGATTATCTTTACAAAAAAAAGAATGAAAACACGCGTGCGATTTGCCCCTAGCCCAACAGGTCCTTTACATATAGGTGGGCTTCGAACTGCTCTTTTTAACTACCTGTTTGCACGAAAGGAAGAAGGTATATTTATTCTTCGTGTTGAAGATACTGATCAAAGTCGCTATGTTACAGGTAGCGAAAATTATATTCAAGAAACATTAGAATGGTGTGGGATGATTCCTGATGAAGGGCCAAAAAGTGGAGGTAATTATGGTCCATATAGACAAAGTGAAAGAAAGGCAATATACAAGGAATACATAGAGAAATTAATAGAAAGAGGGGGGGCCTACTATGCGTTTGATTCAAATGAAGAACTGGCTGAGTCAAGGGCTACAATCGAAAAGGATAAACAAACATTTAAGTATAGTGCTAAAAACAGAATGTCATTTAAAAACAGTTTGTCTTTAACAGAAGAAGAAACCAAGCTGGCACTCAAAGGGGATTATGTTATTCGGCTAAAAGTTGAATCCGGAAATATGGTGAGTGTGCATGACGAAATTCGAGGTACCGTTCGGGTAAATACAGATGAACTTGATGATAAAATATTAATGAAAAGTGATGGTATGCCGACCTATCATTTTGCAAATGTTGTTGATGATTATTTAATGAAAATAAGTTGTGTTATAAGAGGTGAGGAATGGTTACCCTCATTGCCGTTACACAAATTAATTTATACTGCATTTGGTTGGGAAACTCCAAAATTTATGCACCTCCCTTTAATATTAAAACCGAGCGGTAAAGGAAAGTTATCTAAGCGGGATGGTGACAAAGATGGGTTTCCTGTCTTTCCATTAAGTTGGGGAGAAGATACCCCAGGGTTCAGAGAAATGGGCTTTATGCCCGAAGCGATGATTAATTATTTAGCCCTATTGGGTTGGAATGATGGAACCAAAAATGAGTTGTTTACTTTAGAAGAATTAGAATCAAAATTTTCCGTATCAGGAATTCAAAAAGGAGGGGCTCGTTTTGATTATGAAAAAGCAAGATGGGTAAACCATCAAAAAATCACACAAGCAAATACGGATGATTTAATTCAAATGGATACTGTTAAAAAAATGCTTTCAGATTTTCCAAAAAAAAATCATTTGGCTCTCTTTAATCTGGTGAAAGAAAGATTGTTTTCTCTAAATGATTTAAGGTGTGAATTATCTTTTATTCAAAGTCCTTATGCGTATGATGAAAAGGTTCTTGAAAAATTAAAAGACAAAAGACCTATAAGCATATTGAATAAGATAAAAGAAGAGGTAGAAAAAGATAACGAGCAATTAAAAGAAAGTTTGATGGCCTGGGCTAAAGAAAATTCTATTCCTATTGGGGCCTTAATGCAATGCTTTCGTTTAGCGTTAGTTGGAAAACTGACTGGGCCGGATTTGTTTGAAATTTGTAATCTTCTCGGGAAAGAGTTATCTTTAAAAAGAATCGACGATTTAATTAAATATATTAACCTAAAACTTACTTAAGATGGGCACAGCAACTATCATCATTATAGCAGTAGTAATACTTTTCTTGTTTTCTGGTCTTTTTGTTGTAAAACAACAGACCGCTGCCATTGTAGAACGATTTGGTCGTTTTTTATCTATTAGGCAATCTGGCTTACACTTTAAAATCCCTTTTATAGACCGTATCTCTGGACGTATTAGTCTCCGTATTCTGCAGCTTGATGTTATCGTAGAAACAAAAACAAAAGACGATGTGTTTGTTAAATTAAAGGTTTCTGTCCAGTATAAAGTTGTACAAGAAAAAGTTTATGACGCATTCTATAAGCTGGATTATCCTCAAGATCAAATTACATCTTATGTCTTTGATGTTGTTAGGGCTGTAGTCCCAAAAATGAAATTAGATGATGTCTTTGAAAAAAAAGATGAAATTGCTAATGCGGTAAAGGGTGAGCTTAATGATGCGATGATTAACTATGGTTATGATATTATAAAAGCATTGGTGACTGACATAGACCCAGACGCTGAGGTTAAGGCGGCTATGAACCGTATCAATGCAGCAGAGCGCAAAAAAGTAGCGGCTCAATATGATGGAGATGCTGAACGTATTTTAATTGTTGAAAAAGCAAAAGCTGAAGCTGAAAGCAAACGATTGCAAGGACAGGGTATTGCGGATCAAAGAAGAGAAATTGCAAGAGGATTGGAAGAGTCTGTGGATGTTTTAAATAAAGTGGGGATAAACTCTCAAGAAGCTTCTGCGCTAATTGTTGTTACCCAGCATTATGATACACTTCAAGCTATCGGTGGTGAAACAAATACAAACCTTATATTGTTACCTAACTCACCTCAAGCAGGAAGTGAAATGTTGAACAACATGGTCGCTTCATTTACTGCCAGTAATCAAATTGGCGAAGCAATGAAAAAACAACAATTAGAGCAAAATAAAGATAAAAAATAAACTACTGGTTTTGTTTTGACCAAGTATCTCTTAAACCAACTGTTTTGTTAAAGATTAGTTTGTGTTCCGAAGTATCTGGATCAACAACAAAATATCCTAATCGTTGAAATTGAAAGTTTTCAAACGCTTTTGCTGTCTTTAAGCTAGGCTCAACAAAGGCATTAATGATTGAGAGGGAATTGGGATTTACATGCGTCTTAAAATCCACCTCTTTATCTTGATCTGGAGCTTCAACCTGAAATAAACGATCATAAAGCCTAACCTCTGCGGGTAGTGCATGAGCTTCAGAAACCCAATGAAGTGTTCCTTTGACTTTTCGCATACTTGCCTCAGTACCACTTCCGCTTTTGCTGTCAGGATCATAAGAACAAATTATCTCTGTTATCATACCTAAGTCATTTTTTACTACAGATTCACCCTTAATTATATATCCATTTTTAAGGCGCACCTCTTTATCAAGCGTTAATCTAAAAAACTTACGATTGGCCTCCTCTTTAAAATCCTCTCGTTCAATTAAAAGGTGTTTTGAAAAGGGTATTGTTCTGGAGCCTAACTCGAGTTGTTCCGGGTTTATTTCTCCTTCTAAAAGCTCTTCTTTTCCTTCAGGATAGTTTGAGATAGTTAGCTTTATAGGGTCTAAAACCGCCATAACCCTTGGAGCTGTTATGTTTAGATCTTCTCTGACAGAAAATTCCAATAAAGAAATGTCTATTATGTTATCCCTTTTAGCAACTCCGGCAGTATCAACAAAATTGCGTAAAGATGTAGGGGTGTAACCTCTACGTCTTAGTCCAGCAATTGTGGGTAGTCTTGGATCATCCCAATCATTAACAATTCTTTCCTCTATCAATTCCAAAAGCTTGCGCTTGCTTGTGACAGTATAAGAGAGATTCATACGGGCAAACTCTCTTTGTTTGGGGGGAAGTTTCTCCAAAGGGCTAAGCGCCTCTAAAAACCAGTCATAAAGGTCTCTATGGGGCTTGAATTCTAAAGAGCATAAGGAATGAGATACTTGTTCGATATAATCTGACTCCCCATGTGTCCAATCATACAGCGGATAAATACACCAGCGATCTGCTGTTCTATGGTGCGTTTTATAGAGAATTCTATACATCACAGGATCTCGCAAAAGCATGTTAGGTGATGACATGTCTATTTTTGCTCGCAATACGTGGGCGCCCTCTGGATGTTTGCCCAATTTCATTTCAGTAAATAATTCTTGGTTTTCATGGATTGAACGATCTCTAAAGGGGCTATGGGTTCCTGAAGTTGTTGGTGTTCCTTTCTGTGAGGCTATCGTCTCTGAGTTTTGCGAATCAACATAAGCAAGACCTTTTGAAATTAATAATTGTGCCCAATCATATAACTGATCAAAATAATCGGAAGCGTAACATTCTCTATTCCATTCATATCCCAACCAAGTAATATTCTCCTTGATAGCATCTACAAATTGCTGTTCTTCTTTTGCTGGATTGGTATCGTCAAAGCGAAGGTTGACGGGAGCACTATAGCGCTCCCCTAAATTGAAATTTAAACAAATTGCTTTTACATGACCAATATGCAAATATCCATTGGGTTCTGGTGGAAAACGAAAACGAAGGTTTTTTTTGGAAAAACCAGCTGCTATATCTTCTTCAATGATGTGTTCTATAAAATGTAAGGGACGTTCCATTCCTTTTTTTGTTTGTGCAAAGATAATGAATGGATGCTTTGCAAGGTATCAAGAAAACTGTCTTTATATTTGCTTCATTATTATGGGAAAAATATATTTAAAAAATATTCATTTGTATGCTTTTCATGGGTGTATGGATGAAGAAGAAAAAATAGGTAGTGACTATATTGTAAATGTTGTCGTAAAAACAAATTTAGACGTTTCGTCAAAAACCGACAATCTTCATGATACTGTTGATTATGTTGCCTTGCATTCTATTGTTAAAAAAGAAATGAAGGTGCGCGCAAAACTTTTGGAACATGTTGCGGATCGTATTCTTAAAAGAATTTTAGAAGAGCATCCTGGTGTTGAAAAAGCGAAAGTAAAAGTGGCAAAAAGAAATCCACCAATCGGCGGAAATGTTGAAGAAGTTGCTATAAAAAGAGAACTCTCTAGATCTGCATTAAAATTCGATTAAATATTAGTACTTTTACCGCATGGCATCGTGGCCGAGTGGCTAGGCAGAGCTCTGCAAAAGCTTGTACAGCGGTTCGAATCCGCTCGATGCCTCTTATTATTCTTCAATGATTATTTTCCCTCCCAAGTTTGTTTGGGTTACCTGCTTCTTTGGACTTCCATAAACGCGCAAGACACCACCACCTATAATTTTGGCATCAACAAGTTCAGAAGCATTAATATGGGCATAGCCTCCCGCATAGCTTTTTACCTGTGATTGTTCTGTTAAAAGCTCTTCGGCTTCGCAACTACCACTGGTAGAAAGAGATAGGTTGAAATTTGTGGCTTGCCCTTTAAGGTGAATTCTACCTGCAGAATTACTAACCGCATCTAAACGATCTACGTTCGCTTCTAGTGTAATAATTGCACCACTTTTTGCCTCAACCTTCAGGCTTGTTTGTTCAATTGCTTCGGTTGTTAAAGTAACCCCTTGATGGGCAACTATTCTGTCTAAAGGTTCGCTATGGTAAAGTTCTATATAAGTATAGCCTAGGTTCAAAACGCTCTTCGAGGCTAATTTTATTTTTATCATTTTATTTTTAAGAGATAGAATAACCTCATCCTTATGGTCCCCATAAATAATAGCTTTATTGACTTCTGAAGGAATTAATTTAATATCTAGTTTTGAGAAAACCTTAACTCCATAAAAAGGACCCATTGTAAGTGTTCTTCTTTCTATGTCTTGAGAAAAAGCGTTTGAAAAAATAAAAATAAATAATAGAAAAAAAGATGTTTGTTTTTTCATATGTGGCTTTTTTATGCGGGTACAAAATCAAGAAAACGACGAAGTATATTTACTTTTTTAACTTTTATTGTTATTGTATCTCCCAACTGATATGTTTTTTTTGTTCGTTCTCCAATAAATGCGTGTTGTCGATCATCATAATGGAAAAAATCACCCTTAATATCCATCACACGAATCATTCCCTCACACTTATTGTCAATTAATTCTACATACAGGCCTCGGTCTGTTACTCCAGAAATCACTCCATTGAATATCTGGCCTACCTTGTCTTCCATAAACACCATTTGCATGTATTTTATTGAATCTCGCTCGGCTCTTGTTGCTAATTGTTCCCTTTGAGAAGAGTGCTGACAAGCTTCCTCTATAGTTTGTTTTGATGGATACGGTTTTTTGTCTAGGTAGGTTTGTAAAAGGCGATGAACCATTACATCGGGATATCTTCTGATGGGTGATGTAAAGTGGGTATAGTGAGAAAAAGCAAGCCCATAATGACCAATATTATCTGTTGAATATTCCGCTTTTGACATACATCTAAGCGTTAGCGTATCTATTAAATTTTGTTCTTTTTTTCCATTACAAGCAAGTAACAATCCATTAATTTCACTACTAACATTTTTTTTATTCGGGTTAAATGAATAACCAAAAGGAGAGATTGTTTGTTTTAAGTTGAATAATTTTTGTTCATCGGGATCATCATGTGTTCTATAAACAAAAGGAGGGAGTGGTTGAATTTTATTTATAAAACCAGCAACTTTTTTGTTTGCAAGAAGCATAAATTCTTCTATTAATTTATGGGCATCTTTTGATGTTTTAAAGTAAACAGACTCTGGGTTATTTTCATCATCTAAGTGAAAATTAACTTCGACGCGATCGAATGAAATAGCGCCATTCTTCATTCGTTGGCTTCTTAATTTTTTTGCTTGAAAATCTAAAATATTTATTGCTTTAAACACATTATCTGGAAGGATATACGTTTTTCCTGTAAGAGAAACGCTTGAGTCAACCTGAGCTTTTTGATTTTCCAAAACGTCTTGAACCTCTTCATACGAAAAACGATAGTCCGAATTGATAACTGTTCTTCCATACCATTCTTCTTGAACTGTTCCTTCTTTATTTAGAATAAATACGGCAGAAAAAGTGAATTTTTCTTCTTTAGGGCGAAGAGAACATAAACCATTTGATAAAACTTCTGGTAGCATCGGAACGACTCTATCTACAAGATAAACAGATGTTGCCCTATCATATGCTTCTTGATCTAATATTGTATTTGGTTGAACATAATAGGAAACATCAGCGATATGGATTCCAACTTCAAATAATCCGTTTGACAACGTTTTAAATGAAAGGGCATCATCAAAATCTTTGGCTGTTATTGGGTCAATTGTAAATGTTAAAACATCTCTAAAATCTCTCCTTTTTTTTATTTCTTTTTGATCTAAGTCTTTTTTTATTTTCTCTGCCGCTTCCTCTATTTCTTTTGGAAATTCGTAAGGAAGACCATACTCATGAAGAATTGCATGTATTTCTGTTTCCTTCTCTCCGGGTTGGCCTAAACTTTTAATAATTCTTCCAGATGGTGACTCTCTTTTTTCCTGCCAGTCTTTTAAAACAGCAACTACTTTTTCACCGTCTTTATAGTTTTTTAATTCTTCCCTTTCTATAAAAAGATCAGTATACATTCTTCCACTCCTACAAAGAACAAAACCAAAATCTTTTTGACGCTCAAAAACACCTACATATTCTCGGTTACTTCTTTCTAAAATATTTTCAACATGAGCTTCTACTTGTTTATTTTTTTTGTGAATACTTATTTCAATTTGATCACCATGTAAACCTTTATTTAAAAATTTTTTTGGTACAATAAGTTCTTCATCATATCCATCAACTTTTACAACACCTTTCCCTGAAGGAATAATAGTTAATTGAGTAGAAACCAACTCTACAGAAGAGTTATTAAATTGATATTGGCCGGGCTTCAAAGCATCTAATTGATCTTGACTGTGAAGTGTGTTTAGTACTTTTATAATGTTATTTCTCCCTTTAGTATCTTTAATGTCTAGGGCTGCAGCTATTTGCTTATAATTAAGAACAGCCTTAGGACGGCTTTTAAAAAGAGATATAATTTTCCCCTCAAGTTGATAACGTTCTTTTTTCTTTTTAGACATCTAGATTTTTAAATTAGAACAAAGGTACGATATTCGTTTTCGTCACTTTATTAACACTACTAACATTATTATATATTTTTTCTTTTTAAAATTTAAATTAATGATGATGTATATAGACTGTTCATAGTAGTAATAATTTTTTATCTATATCTTACTCTCTTTTAAAAAGATATAAAAGCAAACATTTTATCTCACCCTATTAACAATATAAACCCCTTAAAATTAATTACTTAAAAAGATATAAAATGGGTGTTAACAACTATATATATTAATAAATAGTAGTCTCTTTTTTCATTTTAATAGTTCACAAACGTTCTTTTTTTGTGTTTTTAATAACGATAAAAAAAGAAAAATAAATTTGGAGAAACACTGTTTTTTTACATACTAGACAATATTGAATTAACGATAACATACTTATATTAATTGTCAACAAATAATGAATAAACTAACCAACAGTTTTTAAACATAAGAAGACACTTTTTTTACTTTTATAAAAAAAAATATGCAAATAAGTATTGGTAATGATCATGCGGGACCGGAGTATAAAGAGAAAATAATAGCTTTTTTAAAATCAGAAAATTACGAAACAATAAACTATGGAACCAACACAACAGACAGTGTAGATTATCCGGATTTTATCCACCCTGTAGCAAAAGATGTTTCAGAGGGGAAGTCTGACTTTGGAATTATTATTTGTGGAAGCGGAAATGGGGCTAATATGACGGCAAATAAATATCAAAAAATTCGTTCTGCCCTTTGTTGGAACAAAGAAATAGTTGCTCTAGCACGAGAACACAATGATGCTAATATTTTAAGTTTACCGGCACGTTTTATTTCTATTCCTCAAGCAATTGAAATGGTTAAGGTTTTTATATCCACAAAATTTGAAGGCGGGAGACACCAGAAAAGAATAGATAAAATACCCTGTAAATAATGCTTTCATTTGAATGTAAAAAGTTCGATTCCTTCTCTCCTCAAGAGCTTCATGATCTTCTCGCTTTACGATCGGAAGTTTTTGTTGTAGAGCAAAATTGTGTTTACCAAGATATTGACGGAAAAGACCTTTTAGCACTTCATATAATAGGGAAAAGTAAAGAAAAAATAGTTGCTTGTGCACGAATTTTAGCTCCTGGCGTTTCCTATCCAGAAAAAGTTTCAATAGGTAGAGTAGCGGTCTCTCAAACACAACGCGGGAAAAATCAAGGTCACGAACTTATGAATTATTGTTTGAAACAAACCAAAGCACATTTTCCTGCGGTAACCATTAAAATATCAGCTCAGGCCCATCTTGAAAACTTTTACAATAAACACGGTTTTAATACCACCGGCGAAGAATACCTTGAGGATGGGATACCTCACATTGGGATGATTCTTTAAAAAGAATCCGGTTTCATTTTGTTAAATAAAGCCGATATTTCTTCTTTAAGAACCATAGTTTCTGAAGCTTTTTTTCCTGTAAAAATCAACATACAATTTCCATAAAAGAAGTTTTGAGAATCCGCCTCTCGTAGCCCCTCTCTTAATTGTCTTTTTATGCGGTTTCTATCTACAGCTTTTTTAAAATTTCTCTTTGAAACAGATACCCCCACATAAAATGCGGGGACCGTTTCTATTAATTGATACCTTAACAAGAGGTTGCGGGAGCGGATTATTTGCCCAGAATCAAACAACTGATCAAGAACCCTTTTACTTTTTAATCGTCTTAAAGAGATTTTAATTTTCGGGTGCGACATAATAATTGTCGTTTTTGTCTACATCTGCCATCAAGTTACTTGGGTCTATTACTATAACTTCAATGTCTTCTTTTTGTCTATCTATAGTGAAGGTATATTCAGTATTAGCCCAGCTCCAATCTTTGTGTAACGTCCAATCTATTGCATAGGGATTTTGTTTTTCACCCCGCATTAGTGAAATTGGAATATAATGTAACTCACTTTCTCCATTTTTAAATTGAATTAAAACTTCTAGGGGCATGGGCATTAACTCTTTTCTTTTTAGAAGGATTTCGGTACCGGTTTTAACCGTACTTACTTTTGCAATAGCATAATCAATTTTGTTTGTAGTTTGTGTCCAGTCGGTTAAAAACCACTGGAGTTGAATTCCAGAAACACGTTCAGCGATTCTCCTTAAATCATTGGGAAGAGGATGCTTGAATTTCCACTCATCATAATACGTCTGTAAAATCTCATAAAGCTTTTCCTTACCGACGATGTATCCCAACTGACCCAAGAAAACAGCTCCTTTATTGTAAGCGGTACTTTCATAAGCATAGTTATGTTTGTAGCGATTGGCATTGGTGCTTTGAGGCATTTCTTGGCCTGAGCCAGCTAAATTGAAATACCCTCTATAAGAACCTTCTAAGGGAAAATCTTTGTTTTCTTCTAAAATTTCATCTTCTGCTAGCGTAGAAATAAACGAAGTAAACCCCTCGTCCATCCACTCATGTTTTGTTTCGTTTGTTGCCAGCACATGTTGAAACCAGGAATGGGCCAATTCATGGGCCGTTACTCCAAATAGGGATCCGTATTTTCGGCCTCCGGTAACAAGAGTTAGCATTGCGTATTCCATACCTCCATCACCCCCCTGAACAACAGAATATTGTTTATATGGATAAAGACCGACCTTTTCATTGTAAAACGCCATCATCTTAGCCGTGTCTGGTTGAAGTTTTTTCCAATTGTCTATTATATCAGGATTGTTTTTATAGAAAAAATGTAAGGTTACATCGTTAGGTCCGGGATAGGTATCATGAATATAATCCGGATCAGCTGCCCAAGTGAAATCATGAACTTGAGGTGCAATATAATGCCAAGTAACGTTTCCTTTTTTGGCTTTTGGTTTTTTTCGATCTGAATATCCCATTCCAATATCTTCAGCATTTTGTAAGTACCCACTTGCGGCGACCACAAACTTTTTGTTCAAGGTGATTTTAACATCAAAATCTCCCCAAACACCATGATATTCTCGGCCGGTGTATGGGTCTGCATTCCACCCCTCTCGGTCATATTCAGCCATTTTGGGATACCATTGTGCCATGGAAAAAGCGACCCCTTCGCTTGAGTTTTTTCCGGCTCGTCGAATAACATCGGGCACATGACCTTCAAAATTTAATTCAAATGTTGTACTTCCGCCCGGGGGGATTGGCTTATTTAATGGGACTTCTAAAATAGTTTCAGAGTCAACAGGGGACAACAAAACACCATCTTGTTTTAGTTCACTAACCTTTAAATATCCCTGCTGATCAGGGGTTAAAGCATTTACATCTTTTTTAAAACGCCTGTTTTTATCAGCAGCGCTTTTTAATCTTATGGCCATTTCACTACCCGGTTTAAAGGCATTAAAATATAAGTGGTAAAAAACCTTGTGTAAAGTTTCAGGCGAATTATTGGTATATACTAGTTTTTGTGAACCTGAATAAAGAGCGGTCTCAGTGTCTAGAGAAACTTCCATGGTATAATCAACAGCTTGCTGCCAGTATTGAGCATTGCCAATTTGAAAAAAAAATAAGCTAAGTAAAAAAAGGGAAAAATGTCTCATAATTATAATGTGTTTTGAGGGTTAAATATACGGTTACTTAATTAGTAAAATAAGAATCAAAGTTAAAATGCGTATTCATACGAACCCCTTTTTCAGTCTGCTTTAAAGAAACCAACTGATGCTTAGGGTCGTGCTCCAAAAAAAGCAAAGCATCTTCAAAAAGCGCGCGCTCCAAGAACCCCTTTTTTTCTTCAAGCGTCAATAAGGGGCGTGTGTCATATCCCATGATATAAGGAATGGGAATATGTCCTACAGTAGGAATTAGGTCTGCAGCGTAAAATAGTTTTTTACCCTTATAATTTAACAAAGGAAGCATTTGTTTTTCGGTATGACCATCAATTAAAAGGATTGAAAAGGGCAAACCAGTTTCTTCAAGTAACGGACCATTCCCAGTAATAAAATTAAGTTGGCCGCTTTCTTGGATAGGCAGGATGTTTTCGGTTAAAAACGAAGCTTTTTCCCTTGGATTAGGATTTAATGCCCATTTCCAGTGGGATTTATGCACCCAGAATTTCGCATTTTTAAATGCTGGCTCAAGAATTCCATTCTTGGACCTATTTATAGCACCTCCACAATGGTCAAAATGTAAATGAGTAAAAAACACATCAGTAATATCATTTTTATGAAATCCCGCTTTTTCAAGTGAGCTATCCAACGAATAGTCACCCCACAAGCCATAGTGGCTAAAGAATTTATCTTCTTGCTTATTTCCCATTCCCGTATCAATCAAAATTAATCGATTCCCATCTTCCACGAGTAATGATCTGGTGGCCATTTCAATCCTGTTTTTTTCATCTGCAGGATTTCTTTTTTCCCAAAGGGGCTTTGGAACTACACCAAACATGGCGCCACCATCTAATTTAAAATTTCCAGCTTCAATTACGTAAAGTTGCATTTATTTTAATTTTATACGTGCTAACACATTAGTAGATGTGAGGTACAAATAGTTTTCATCTTTATCAAAGGCACAATTGGCCGTTGCTTTTCCCGGGCGGACAGTGCCTATGTGTTTTCCTTCAGGAGTAATTAATAATACACCGCCAGGGCCGGTTGCAAAAAGAACTCCAGAAGAATGAACTTTCAAACCATCAAAAAGACCCATTCCTTTTTTTCCCATCGATTTGGCATCAAAAAAGACACGCTGGTTTATCAATCTTCCATCTACCAGATCAAAGGCTGCAATAATTGGATTATTAGCATCAGAATTCCCAACGTATACGGTTTTTTCATCCAATGAAATTGCAATTCCGTTTGGTCTAGAAAGGGCTTTATTCAAAAGCGTTATTCCCTTCTCTTTAGACCATTTGTAAATCCCATTAAAAGAAAGCTCTTTGAGGGGGTCACGGTCTTGATCTTTTAAGCCATAAGGAGGGTCTGTAAAGAACAATTCATCTTTTGTGTTGAAGACTAAATCGTTAGGACTATTGAACCATTTACCGTCATAATGATCGATTAATGTTTCGTATTCAGGCTCATTAAAAGACCAATTTTTTAAGCGGGCAACACGACGGTCACCATGTTGACAAAGGACTAAATTTCCGGCAGCGTCAAGAAGCAACCCATTAGCTCCTTCATTTGTACTATGCGGCGCATGATTTGTCATTCCGCTTGGCTTGAGAAATTCTGTAACTCCCTTATTTTCTGTCCACAAATAAGCGGTGTTTTTAGGTACGTCCGTAAAAAGAATACCATTCAAATGAGAAACCCAAACTGGTCCTTCTGCCCACGAAAAGCCTGAGGCTAAAACCTCAATTTGAGCATTATCAGAGATAAATTTATCAATAGCAGGATCCAGTCGCTCGATCATACCTATTGTTTCTTGTCCCTGTAGGGTCAATGTAATAAAGAAAACACAAAAGTGTAGAATACTTTTCGACATGTTTTTTCACCCAAAGTACAAAATCCCAAGGAGACAGCAAACAACAAAATTTTTATTGCTGCTTTTCAAGTAACTCAAGTAGGTCTTTGGAAAACGCGAGCATGATTTTAATCTCTTGAAGGCTTGAGAGGCGCTCTTTTCCTTTAATCAAGATATGCGTACCATTTGATTCGATATGAAAAATAGGATGGCTTTCAAAAAAGTAGATCAATTCAGAATTAAAAAGAGTCCTGATTGCTTTCTTGTTGTTTCCGCTCAAATGAAAGCGCTTTGAAAAGTCAGGATGCTTGGTAAAATTGATATCGTCAAAGCCCGCCCAATGATACAATGCAGTTTTAAAATCCTCTTTATCTAAAACAAAATTTGGGAGGGGAATTGGGCTTTTAAAGAGTAAAAAAGTGCCCTTCAGGTCTTCTTTTGTAATAAAAGCGCCTTCAGAAAAAGAAAGATCAAAAAGAGTAAATGTATCATCGTAAAGAGAGTTCACACTATAATTCACAACTTTGGATTCGAAAAAGAGAAAGCGATTTATTCCTTTTGGGTCACTTTCAATTTTGGGATCATAATTCCATGCCAACTGTTGTGCCAATTGCTCAATATTTTTTTGTCTATTGGATAGTGCGTTTTGAAGCCCCATCAATACATTAATAGGGAGGCTTTTTCTTACTGCAAAAGGATGCTGTGTTTCAGAAGCATGAATATCAAGACCAATCGTTTCAAAAATTCCATTTTTTCGGGCAAAAGAACGTTGATAGTCATGAAGCCCTTCCATAACTGTGTGGTCGACAAAATCACACAAGGAAAAGTCAACAATGGCATGTTCGCTCTCAGGGATTTGATCTAGCTTTATTTTTAAGCGATAGAAATTTAAAAAACTACAGAAATTTTTAACACTCACATAGTAGTTTCCGCTTTGGTCTTCTCGATACATCAACACATTGGGTTTGAAAATATTGAGTGAAAAAAGAAAAAAACTTTTGCGAAGGAAAAGATGCACGATAAAGGTAAATAGGATACCTACAGCAATCCCTACAATGAGGCTTGTGAATAATGTTGTGACTAGAGTAATTAGGAAAATTAACGCTTGCTCGGGGCCAATTTTATAGATTCGGATTAAATTTTCAGGGGATGCCAGCTTATAGCCTGTAAACACTAAAATTGCAGCTAAAGCAGTGAGAGGAATACGCTGTATTTGATCCCCTAGTAGCACTACAAAAAGGACCAGAAAGGCAGCGTGAAAAAAATTAGCAGAACGATTAGTGCCGCCATTATTTGCATTTACTGAGCTTCTAGCGATTACGGTAACAACATTTAACCCGCCTAAAAAACCACTTACAATACTCGCCAATCCAAGGGCCCGAAGGTCTTTATTTACATTAGAACGTCTTTTCCTGGGGTCTAATTTATCTACCGCCTTAATGCTTAATAAGGATTCGATAACCGCAATTAAAGTGATGGAAAATACAACGCCAATAAAATTTAAATCAAAAAGCTTATCAAAGTTTGGGCGTGGGAGATTTGAGAATAATTGATCCGGAATTTTAATTAATAATTCAGGGTCTATAGGCACCTCTTTATTTAAAACTAAGGCATAATAGTAGCCAATTCCAATGGAACCCACCACAACCCACATGGGCGCAGGAATCAAATGAAAATAGGGATTGCGTATTCTGCTATAAAGAAAAAGAAAAAGTAAGCTACCCGCCCCCAGAACTCCAGCAAATGGATGAAGCCCTAAAAAGAGCAAGAAAGAATCCGGGATACGCATTAATTGTTCAATGGTTCCCCCAGGAATTGATGTGAGGCCTAACATTACATGAAATTGTTTTGCCAAAATTCCTATTCCAATAGCAGCAAGCATTCCTTGTAAGGCAGATGCAGGAAAAAATTCACTCATGGCGCCTAAACGCAAAACACCAAAAATAATAAGCAGTCCACCAGACAATATAATGGCGGCAAGTGTAAACAAATATCCTTCATAAAGATTTCCTTCACCCAATGTTGTTATTGCAGCCAAAAGAACAATGACCAATCCATTTCCTGGTCCTGCAATGGTTACGTGTGAGCCACCAAATAAAGCCACAACAATCCCTCCGGCTACCGCAGCAATAATCCCAGAGAGTGGGGGAGCATCAGAGGCTATGGCAAGTCCTAAACCTAAGGGTAAAGCAATTAGCGAAACCACAAAACCAGCAAAAATATTTTGAGGCAACTCTTTTGCAAACGCTAAAACAGGACTTTTTTTAGCCATGGGATTTGGAATGAATTATTAATACATCAGTAGGTAGCTCTGCCAGAATATGCTCTAGATCTCTTGGAAAAAAACGATGATAAAACCGCCTTTCTTCCTGTGCGTTCATCACCAATAAATCAGCCCTTACAACTCGAGCATAATGACCAATTGAGTACCCTCTTCTCCCAAAAATACTTTGTGTTTCCCATTTTAATCCATCTCTTTTTGTGGCTGGAATTTTTTCAACAATATCGGTAACACGCAATTTTTCCTCACGATCAATTTTCTCTTTTCGTAGGGTTGCTTTTCGCAAACTACGATCGTCATTTACAGCAATGGCTACGCGAGATTCGCTAATTTCTTCAACGAGGGTAATTTTTTCTGTATTCAATGATGTGCCTACATAAAAGGCGGCCTCTACAGTTTCATGAGTTTGGGGACTATCAAAGCCATTGACAACAATATGCTTACAAGGACTTCGCTCAACGGAGGGGTTGAGCATTAGCAGCACAGAGCATGGCGCTTGTCGTGTTAATTTTCGAGCGATAGATCCTAAATAATATTTAACGACATTTTCTCTTTTAAGCGCCCCTAAAAGCAATAGGTCTATGTTGTATTTTACACATGCGTTTGCCAACGTAGTAATGGGGTTTCCTTCTTCCCAATACGTTTGAATTTCATTGGGTTTTATGGGGCATTCTTTTAAAAGTTGTTGAAATTGATTTTCTTTTTCTTTTGTTTTTTCTCCAACATGTAATAAAATTAAAGCGGCTTCAAAATAATTAGCCAGTCGCGTAGCCTCATAGACATTTGCCTTGAGAGAAGGGGAAAATGCAAATCCAAACAAAAGTGTTTTAAAGGGTTTAAACGCCATAATTTGATAGTCGATTACATTTTTTGAACGAACTCTGTTCGTAAAATAATGCTTGTTTTTTTGATTTTACAATCAATTTCTTCGCTACTTTCTGTTACCCGAATGTTTTTTACAACGGTCCCTCTTTTTAATGTGATTCCAGCACCCTTGACTTTTAGATCTTTGGTTAGTTTTACTGAATCTCCATCCACAAGGGCATTTCCGTTGATGTCGGTTACATTCATACCTTACATTTTCTCAAATATACATTGAATAAAGCGAAGGAACAAAGATGATAGAGGAAGAACCGTTCCCAGGTTTTCTTTTTCTTTTGGCACATTAAATGATGACTATTACTCGTTTTGAAATAGAACCAATGTAGCGTTACTTTGAAATAATTTTGCAAGTGTAAATGCTGAAGTTCCTATAATTTGATTCATATTTTCTATGTTTAATTTATCTACTTCATCTCCAGCTTTATGATAGAAATCAAAGTTTTTGAAGTCAAAAGACGAAAGGGTTTGTGCGGGGATTCCAAAAATTTCATAGAAAGCATAATTATCCGAACGCTTAAAAAGATTTAATTCTTTTGCCTGAGGCAGGAATTGGACAAATTGAGGAGATATTTTATTCATTTCATCTGCCATAGTAGAGCGCTTATATCCAGTTAGGTATACTTGATTTTCACCGGAAGTTAAGACGGTACCTATCATTTCAAAATTGATCATATATTCTAAGCTTACTCCTTCTTTTTTTAAGCGTTCTGCCAAGTGATAGGCACCCTTTAATCCCTTTTCCTCATCAGCAAAAAGAGCAACAATTATATTTTTTTCCCATTGGTGATTTGCTAAAAAGCGTGCAATTTGTATTACTGCTGTAGCCCCTGCTGCATTATCATTTGCACCATTGTAAACACTATCTCCTTCGGTCTCTTTGACACCCACATGATCCAGGTGGGCCCCAATTAATACGGTTTTAAGTTTTGGATTATACGCTCCAATACGCCCTACGATATTATAGGAATCAACATCTTTGGTTATTAATGAATCTCTAAAGGAAGGGTAGAATGGCTCAACCCCATGTTGCTTAAAATAGCTTGTTACGAATTCAGCAGCCTTGAAGTATCCTCCTGAATTGGAATCACGGCCTTTCATTTCATCACTTGCTAGGGTAACTAAAATGGACTCAGTCTCCCCTAAACTAATTTGATTACGCACTTTCTTTTGATCAAATTTAGAAGGGGTCGAACAGTTGTAAAATCCTAAGAGGGTTATAAATAGAAAGATTAATTTTTTCATGTTTTTTAAATTAGGGAGGTTAAGAAAGGATAAATTCATGTTGTCAGGAAGGAGATTAGTCACAACCTCATTTTTAACAGATCTGGTTTAAACCCAAACTTTTTATAGGCTTTGAGAGCGCTTTCATTTTTTGCATAGACATCCAGCTGTATTTCATAGATGTTTTTTTGATGAGCCCAATTGACTAGCTTTTGTATTACTATGTTATTAATTCCTTTACCACGGAATTCAGGCCTTACATACATAAAGCCTAAATAGGCAAACTTTTCCGGTTTTTTATATGCTATTGATTTTTGAATTTGCGCATAGCCAGAAGCTACAACTTTCCCCTTAAATTCCGCCACATAAAGAAGGACATCGTGACTTTCTATGAAACTTTGGATATCATAATAAGAGATTGCCCCCTCTTTTAAATTCGGTGCATAAGGGCGTTCATAGTCAATAAGAGCCTGTTCAAATCCTTTTAAAACGGAGAGATCACCGAGTACTGCTTCACGAATAACTAAATCTTTAATTTCTGACATAAAAACAAGAGATAAGCTTATTTTTCTTTTCGAAAAATCCTATTAAGTTTAAAAGTAAGCAATAGAAACTTAATCGTTCAGTTTTAAAACTGCCATAAATGCTTGTTGTGGAATTTCAACATTACCAATTTGGCGCATTTTCTTTTTCCCTTTTTTCTGTTTTTCAAGGAGTTTTCTTTTACGTGAAATATCTCCTCCATAACATTTAGCGGTTACATCTTTTCGTAGGGCTTTGATTGTTTCTCTAGAAATAATTTTCGCACCTATCGCCGCTTGAATGGGAATATCAAACTGCTGCCTAGGGATGAGTTGACGTAATTTTTCACACATTTTTTTACCAATACTGTAAGCGTTATCAGTGTGAATTAATGCAGACAAAGCATCGACAGGACTGGCATTTAATAGTATATCAACCTTTACTAATTTTGATGGACGCAGCCCAATGGGAGCATAATCAAAAGAGGCATATCCTTTGGATACAGTTTTTAAGCGATCATAAAAATCAAAGACAATTTCAGCCAAAGGCATATCAAAACTTAACTCAACCCTTTCTGGAGTCAAGTAAGTTTGGTTTGTTATTTGTCCTCTTTTTTCAATACAAAGTGACATTACATTTCCGACAAACTCAGATTTTGTAATAATTGTAGCCTTAATGTAAGGTTCTTCTACGCGGTCCATAAAAGAAGGGTCAGGAAGGTCAGAAGGGTTATTTACCAATAAAATCTCATCGGGATTTTTTTTGGTGAAGGCGTGATACGAAACATTGGGAACGGTCGTAATTACTGTCATGTCAAATTCTCGCTCCAAGCGCTCTTGAATAATTTCTAAATGTAGCATTCCCAAAAAGCCACAACGGAACCCAAAGCCTAAAGCGGCAGAACTTTCTGGGGTAAAAACTAAAGAAGCATCGTTAAGTTGTAATTTTTCCATGGAAGCACGTAGCTCTTCATATTCTTCTGTATCAACAGGATAAATCCCTGCAAAGACCATAGGCTTAACTTCTTCAAAACCCGAAATAGCTTTGGTCGTAGGGAATTCAGGATCTGTGATCGTATCTCCAACTTTTATTTCTTTAGCCTCTTTAATCCCAGTGATGAGGTAACCTACGTCACCAGCATTGATTTTTTGTTTGGCTTGTTGTGTTAATTTTAAGGTTCCAATTTCGTCGGCATTGTAGGTTTTCCCAGTTGCCATAAATTGAATTTTTTGTCCCTTTCTAATTGAGCCATTCAAAATTCTAAAATAGGTTTCAACGCCGCGGAAAGGATTGTAAACGGAATCAAAAATTAATGCCTGTAAGGGAGCATCTACACTTCCTTTTGGTGAAGGGACTCGGCTAATAATAGCGGTAATAATTTCTTGTATACCGAGGCCTGTTTTTGCAGAGGCAGGTATAATTTCATCGGGACTGCACCCTAATAAATCTACAATATCATCTGTTACCTCTTCAACATTTGCTGAGGGGAGGTCTACCTTATTGAGCACAGGAATAATTTCTAAATCATTTTCTAGAGCCAGATATAAATTTGAAATGGTTTGTGCTTGGATACTTTGTGCGGCATCAACCACTAAAAGGGCTCCTTCACAAGCGGCTATAGATCGGGAAACTTCATAGGAAAAATCGACATGACCAGGAGTATCAATTAGGTTGAGCACATAGGTTTCACCCTCTTGGGTATATTCCATTTGAATCGCGTGAGACTTTATGGTAATCCCACGTTCACGTTCTAAGTCCATATTATCCAAAAGCTGATTTTGCTTTTCACGCTCTGTTACTGCTCCGGTAAAGTCCAAAAGGCGATCGGCCAGTGTGCTTTTCCCGTGATCAATATGGGCAATAATACAGAAGTTTCGAATATTTTTCATTTCGGCAATTTCTTTGCTGGGCGCAAATATACGGCTTTGGAAGGTGTGTTTTTTAACATTAGCTTTCTTTTTTCAGTCTTTACTATGCTTGTCTCATCTGGAGATCAGGACCTAATAAAGACAGGATAAGCAACCTTGAAAGAAAGTAATTGGTCTAAAAACCACTCCTTTTCTTTATTTTTGACAAAAAAATAATTTTGGTTAAAATTGGCGACATAGAATTAAGCGACTTTCCGCTTTTGCTTGCACCCATGGAGGATGTTAGTGACCCTCCTTTTAGAGCTCTATGTAAAGAGCTGGGAGCAGATGTTGTTTATACTGAATTCATTTCCTCAGAAGGGCTGATAAGAGATGCCGCAAAGAGTGTTCAAAAACTTGACATTTATGAAAAGGAACGTCCTGTAGGCATCCAAATTTTTGGGGCAAATCTAGACTCTATGCTTCGATCAGTTGAGATTGTCGAAGCGTCAAATCCCGACATCATTGATATTAATTTTGGGTGTCCGGTAAAAAAAGTGGTGAGTAAAGGAGCCGGAGCAGGCATTTTAAAAGACATTCCGTTGATGGTTAAACTTACAGAAGCGATGGCCAAGCATACCCATTTGCCTATAACGGTGAAAACAAGATTGGGATGGGACGATGCCTCCATAAAAATTGTGGAAGTAGCCGAACGCCTTCAAGATGCAGGTGCTAAAGCAATTTCTATTCATGGAAGAACCCGTGCGCAAATGTATAAGGGGGATGCCAATTGGCATCCGATTGCTGAGGTAAAAAACAACCAACGCATGCAGATCCCCATTTTTGGAAATGGCGATGTTGACTCTCCAGAAAAGGCAAAATTGATGCGCGATGAGTTTGGTTTAGATGGCGCGATGATTGGACGAGCAAGTATCGGAAATCCTTGGTTTTTTAATGAAGTAAAACATTTTTTTGAAACCGGCACATATGCTGCTGCACCCTCCATTGAAGATCGTGTTGCTGTAGCAAGAAGGCATTTAGAAATGGCTATTGATTGGAAAGGAGAAATTCAAGGGGTTTTGGAGACACGACGCCATTATACTAATTATTTTAAAGGAATACCCAATTTTAAACCGTTGCGAACACGCATGGTCACCTCCAATGATTCGGCGGGTGTTTTCGAAATTTTCGATGAAATTATTGAGCATTTTTCTGCTCAAGAAATGGCATAAGCCTTTACTTTTTTCACCAATCCTCTCGTTGCCCAAGCTGTACTGATGGTCCCTAAAATAAGCAGTGTTCCTAGAACGATTGCAATATTTTTTAACTTAAATAACACAGGATAAGCTAGGGAAGTTCCTGGCACATAAATAAAAGGGAAATGGTCCTGAAGAATAACAATTAATACTCCTATGACTAATCCAATAATTCCTCCAACACCACAAATCAGCAAACCAATTGTAAAGAAAATTTGATGAATTCCTCTTGGCTGCGCTCCCATTGCCAATAATATTTTAAGTTGCCCCCTTTTGTCTAAAATCATCATGATTAGCGCACCAACGACATTAAACAAAGCGATAATCATAACCAAAGTAAAAATAAAATAGATTGCAAGATGTTCTACATTTAGCATTTTATAAAGTGCAGCATTTTGTTCTGAGCGCGAAACCAAACGAATAGGTTCTTTAAAAAAAGGAGACAGCAAGGGAAGTAACACTTCCTTATTTACAGCTCCTTTTGTTTTTATGACTAAGGAAGAATATTGATTTGCTTCCAACTCTAGGAGCTTTTGACCAAACTCAAGATTAGAAAACACATATTTTTTATCTAAATCCTCACTGATTTGATATAATCCTACTACAACGCTGGGCATAGTGACAAAAGGGTCTTGTCCTAAAAGGGATTTCTGATTTTTTTTTGGAACGGTAACATTCAAAAAGGTATTATAGTCAAAAACACCTACGCTTAAACTACCTGCAATACCAAATCCTAAAACAGCCTCTGAACCTGAAAAAGAAAGCCAATCGCCCAGGGCAATAAGTTGATCAACCTCCACCACATTAATATAACTTGGTCCTACCGCCTTGAGATAGGCCACTTGATTTTTTTCTTTGAAAGAAAGAAATACTTTTTCTTCAATTTCAGGGGCTGCTGCATCAATTTGTTCAAGGGCTTCAATTTGACTGAGTGTATTGTTTTCAAGGGTAAGATATTTTCCTTGTATGGCTTGGATTTCAAAATCCGGGTCAAAGGAGTTCGTAAAGGAAAGGCCAAAATCTTTTAGCCCCGCAAAAGCACTTAAAACGATAAACAGTGCTGCAGTTGCGACCACCACCATAAAAAGGGCAAAGCCATTAATACGGTTGATTACCGTTTGCTGACTTTTAGAAAAAAAATAACGCAATGCGATTTTTAGAGAATACGTCATGCTCAATTTTTAGTTTTTAAAAGCACTTTATTTTTTTTGCCGAGGCTCTAATGCTTCAGGATTTTTTATTGGGTTTTTTCCTTTTTTTAATTCGTTGTCTATGGATTCTATATAATCTAGGGAATCATCTAAAAAGAATTGAAGATCCGGCACTCTTCTCAATTGATTTTTCATCCGTTGCGACAAATCATGGCGTAGTTGAAATTTATTTTCTTTAAGGACTTCAAAGTGTCGCTGTGCATCTTGGGTTGGAAAAATACTTAGGTAAATTTTGGCTGAGGTTAAATCGGATGTAACATGGACTTTAGTAACGGAGATCATTAGGTTACTGACGTTTTCTTGACGGATTGCACCTTGCAAAAGCGTTGCAACTTCTTGTTGTAAAACCTTATTAATTTTTTTTTGCCGTGGTGTTTCTTGTTTATCCATGGTACAAAAATACGGATAAAAATGAGCTTATAGACGTTCCCACTTATAATCCCCGTTTAGGCGGAAGGTGCCTAAATGTTCTTTACTCCATTGTTCTGGCGGAATTAAAGATAGAAAAGTCTCTTTTTTACCTTGATAAAGATAGTAGGTTTCACCTACAATGGGTTCAAACTTGAAGTGAGCAGAATAGACTTTCTGAGTGTCAGCAGCAAGGGAGACAAAGGATTTTATCTTTTTCTGTAGATCGTCTAATTCTGCTTGAAATTGTTTAGAAACCTTATCTACACCTTTCTTTTTGAAGGCATCTACATTGGGAACCTCTATAATGGGACCGCTTAAACTACTAGCGTAAGGCAGAAGTTTTGCGATATAGCTTTCTTGAGTTTCGTCCCAAACAACTGCATCTGGTTTTTTTTCCTTCAAATGATAAATTTTTCCTCAAAGATAACGAAAATTGTCTTGAAGTACTTACAAACAAGGCGTTCCAAAACAAGTAAATGCTATTTTCCTCGCCCTGTTTTTCTTACGGCAGTGGTTCTTTTAGTCGCGCGTGGGCTTGCTACTTTTTTGTTTTTTTCCCCTTGGGTTGCTTTAACTTTACTGTTACCAAAAAACTTGCTGCTCATAATTTATATTTTTATAAAGGTAAACTATTTGTCCCTGATTTGAAAAGCAGAAAAAATAAAAGGGCAGGTCCAGCCAACCATAGCCTTACTACCCTTTTACAAAAATAGGGTGTGAAGCCCTACGGTACAAAGGTAGTTAATATCCTTTCACGAGCACTATCTACAAGATTTAAGTTGATGATTTAAATTTTTGATTTAGTAGTATTCTTTTTTGAGGAATAATGGTATTTTTGTCCACTAGCTAGTATAGATTCTAGTTAGAAACGGTCCTATAGCTCAGTTGGTTAGAGTAGCTGACTCATAATCAGTTGGTCCCTGGTTCGAGCCCAGGTGGGACCACCAACAATTAAAGAGCGCGAGCTCAATCAAGACAAGCCCTTCGAGTAATCGAGGGGTTTTTCTTTACAATTAAGTTTAGCTTAAAGTTAGTCAATTTCTTGGCACTTATTTGGCACTAATTATTTTCCAAGGAAATCATCCCAACCTATAAATTCATTGTATGCCTCTCCACCTTTTATGGGAGCATATTTTCCTTGTTTGTAAAAAAACTCTTTGTTAGCTTTCAACCAAGATGTACATTCTGCCCTGCTCTTAAAGCAACGCTCTTGGCAGAATGTTTTAAGCTCTTCAAATGAAATTTTCTGATATTTGAAATGTGGATATTCATTTTTTGGTCTTATAACTGAAGTCTTTCCAAAAAAGTCATATGAAGAAATCCATTCTTTTTTGTAAGAATTTTGTGGTGCTTTAGGCATTTTAGAAGGGAATTTTGGAACGCCTATATTAAGATCATTATTCTTCCATCTAATAAAAACCCCCATAGAATTTATTTTGCCTTTACATTTAATTTTAAGAAACTCCTTGGCTTCTTCATAAGTTAAGAAAAAATCTTTTTTTTCGATATTGCTTAATTCATCTTTTCCAAAAAAATGGTTAAAGCTTATCCAATCATTTTTATAAAACCGATCTGGCTTGAAAGGTAGTATGTGCGGATTATTTTCCCTTAAATATTTACGATATGAATCATAGCTTTTGACCCCCATCTTTTCAACAATTCTAAGTGCTTTTTCAAAACTGGGCCGGAAAGGCTTGGTACTCCACGCCCAACCATTTAGAGACTCCAGTAATTTTATTCTAGGGTCATTTTTATCATCAAATAAATTTTTGATATTAGTACGCTTGAATTTTTTTGAGTTAACATAATTATAACGCTTTCTTGCTCTATTAACAAAAAGGCCAAGGTTTAAGCTATAGTCACCATATTTTATTATATAATTCCTAGGTACAGAAATATTACCATCATTAACTTGGCGTTTTTTTAATTCATTAAAAGCAAGCTGAAACTTTTTTTCCTCAACATCCCATACCCATAGATCCATTTTTAACAAAGAACTATGAATTTGAGGATGAGACTTTTGCCATCGAATCATTTTACAAAATTGACCAAGTTTAAAGCCACTTTTAGCAATAAACCTCTCAGGTACAAATGAGTTCCCTTTTTTGGAAATATAAATCTTTATTTCATTAAGCCCAACTAATGCAATATTTTCCGGGTCTCTATCTTCATTCCCCAACCAATCATACCAACTTATCCATTTGTTAGAATATGCATTTCCATCTGGATACATTGGGATATCTTTTGGGATTTTATTTCGTTTATATGCTTGAATCCACTCTTTCATTCCTTCTAATCCAAGGCTTCTTGAATACTCTCTAGCTAAACCAAAATCTCTGATTTTCAATTTTGACAAGCCATCCCAAAGCTTAATATTCAAATTGTTAACAAAATCTATTTCAGACATAAATTCAGATTCAATTATAAAAATTTGCTGACCTTGATTAATTCCCTTTCTATTACTATAAATCTTATCTCTGAACTCTTCAATAATTCTATCATCGTTAGCGGCTAAACCTCTTACAACATTAAGTATTTCTTGAAAATTTTCATTGTCTATTTCGTGACTTGTGTGATCATAGATTACCGGTAGGATAACATACCCAAAGTCTTTACCATCTTTCTTACGTAGCGCCCTACCTAGTGCTTGTACAATATCTACTTTACTTTTTCTAGGATCGGCGAATACGATACAGTCTATATTGGGAACATCTACTCCCTCTGTGAGACACCTTGAATTTGTTATTAAAGCTCTGTCTGATTTAGCAAACTCTTGGACAACATCATTTCTCTTAGTAGTCGGTAGTTTTCCAGACACGTGATAAGTATCTATTGGTTTATAATTGTAGGTATTAGTAATATGTTCCTGTACGTCCTTGTTTCTAGTTGCCCTCTCTATAGAAGAGTGAAATGAAACAGCGTTTTTTATTGGCAAGGATTTCATTGCTTTTCTAAGTGCAATCATTGAAGCTAAAGATCTTGCTTCGTTTTCTTTACCCCATTTAGCATTACTTTTTACTAGATTATTATCCTTTATAAATGCAGCGATTTCTTCTTTTTTTACTTCTATTGTTATGATCTTATAGTCTGTTAATATATCCTCTTCTATAGCCTCTTTAAAGCTCATATGACAGAACACATCGCCATAATCATCAGGGTCATCCATAGTCAGCACATCGTCTCTTACACCTCTGTAAAACCGCTCAGTAGCAGTCATAAACACTCTGTGTTTTACTGAGATATTTTCTTCAAAAAGTAAATAGCTAAAAAGGTTTTCATTTTTACCTACAGTCTTGTGAGCCTCATCATAAATACCTAGATCAAAAGTGAATTTTAACGACTTGCTTGCCTCTGCAATTAGTCTTCCACTTTGGTATGTAGTAAAGATTATTATGTTGTCGTTTTTATTGTCTTTTAGCCACTTTTTAATGTAATCCGGATCTGTTGTACAGGGAACCGGAAGGTCTCTAGTAAAGGTGACTACATCATCACTTTTACCAATACCTTCATCGGAACAGATACATAACCACTTTACATTTTTATTTTTAGCAACGACTTGCTTTAGATAAACTTCTAATGTTTGTTTTACAAGCGATAAACTAGGAACTGCGACAACTGTAGAATTAGCTTTTAGTTTCTCCATCATCCAGAAACCAGTGAGACTTTTTCCGGAGCCACAAGGAAAGATTAATTTGCCTCTACTATTGTTTTCTTTTACAAAGTGTTTGTGTGCAAGGGAGATAGCATTTTTCTGATGAGGTTTAGGAATAAAAGGGGTTACTTTCGGTTTTTTCTTCTCCAGAATCTTTCTCGCATTATCAAAAAACTCTTGATCCAGATTTGACCAAGTATCATATAAAATATTGCTTATGTTTTGAATCTCTAACTTATTGAAATTACGAGAAGTGTTTAATGCTGTTGAGCAAATATATCCGTGTGTAAGATTTTTTTTATTTGCTAGAAGAGAGGTAAAAGTAGAGATCTCTTTATTACTTACAGAAGAGTTTTTATTGCTATGATATTTACATTGTATTGCGTGATACTCTGATCCGCTTCTTGCTATTAAGTCAATTCCTAGATCTTGCCTAGGCAGCTCTAAATACTCTAGGTCTTTTGCAGGAACCTCATCTAAAAGCCATACATCTTGGTATTTACTTTGGTAGATTGGGTTTATTAGGAAGTATAGCTTGGTCAGTTGTTCGAAAGAGTCGCCCATACTTTTAGTATTAGGCATACCCTCAGCATTGGATTTAAAATCCTCCCAACAGTTTATATTATCTAGTGAGATCCTTGACATTTAGCTACAAGATATAAATCTTAAAAAATATAATATGAAAACGCAAAACAATTTTAGGCTCCCGTTATATGTATAGTAGGAGTTAATAAAGCAGCATTAGTTTTTGGCTAAACACTTTCGGCTAATGTTTAAACAGTCTTGTAGAAACAGCAAAAGGCAAGACACGTAGGTGCAAGAGAGACGCGGTGCAGGGTCACAAATTATAGAAGTGATAAGTACTCTCAAGTTTTAGCAATGTTCTATAGTTGTAGCTAAAATATCTAGGCTTGTGAAACTCAAGGTGAAGCAGAGTGTAGAGAACTATTTCCTCCCTTAGGGGAGGTGTATCTAGTTCTGAAAAATCTAAGATAAAGCAGTTGTATTATACTATAGTATAAGATCTATAATAATAAAGTACATAAAATATGGGTAGAATAGCAGGAGTGCCTAACAGGCTAACGACAGAAGTAAAGCAATTACTACAAAATGTCATTGACGGAGTATTAGCTTCTATAGAAGTAGACGATTAAAACACACCACAGAAGACACTTCTACAGAGCCTTCAGAAGTACAAGTAAATATTGTGACAACCAGTGATGAGTTAGACAGACTAAATAAAGTAAAAGCATTTGAAAAAGAGCATAACGTAAAGATTCTATAATATAAAAGAGGAGTATGAAAGAAAATATAAATTTAAAAATAGAAGAAAAACTTAAAAATAGACTTATAGTAAAAGCACACAATAAAGGAATGTTACTTAGGGAATATATTCGCTATATTTTATCTAAAGAATAATAAGCTTCTAAATTCCGGAAGAAAAAACACTGAGTAGAGATATTGAAGATTTTATATATTAGCAGCTTATTAACCATAAATCAAATTAAAATGAAAAAATTATTTTACCTATTATTTTTAGTTACTTCTGTGTGTTTTTCACAAGATATTGAATGGGACCCTAAAACTACTTTTGATGCAGTCTTTGATATTGATGCAGTACACACAAAAGATGGTATTAACTATGAACTTTCTGCCTCAGGTGATGCAGGACCTTACGGCAAAGCATACTTATCCTATGTTTTTACAAATTACAACAACAGTACTACTAATGGAGAATTTACTGGCTTCGCTTGGACCCAAATGGGTGAAAACATTGTAAAAGCTACCTTGCAAGGCGTCTTTAAAAAAGAAGGTAACGTTTTTAAAATGTATTCTTATGATAATACAACAGATGAAAACAAAATTATGATAGTTAGTGGAGTGGTAGATTTTGTTGCACAAACAATGAAGTTTAAAGTAGCTCCCTTAAAGTAATCTAACTAGTAACTTATGACATTAACGCCTCTATTTAACTTTTAGGGGCGTTTTTCTTATAAACCACAGGCATATCATCTTCAGTAAGTTCTACAATACAATTTACCTAGAATGTAACAAGCTACGAATTAAGTAAGTGAAGACTTGCCGTTGTTTGTTTAGTAAGT
>Ga0181603_10000724_pt1 | contig 27988 bp, 22 predicted proteins | sample 041ome_13_FD_148633 | JGI IMG/M metagenome (GOLD analysis project Ga0181603, IMG submission 148633) | Coastal salt marsh microbial communities from the Groves Creek Marsh, Skidaway Island, Georgia - 041409US metaG (spades assembly) | ecosystem: Environmental > Aquatic > Marine > Intertidal zone...
CAATACGCGCTGTCATTCTTAATTCTTTTTCTTTTCAAGGAACTTATCCACTCAAACCCAATCATTAACTGTTCGGCGTTTTAGCGGATGCAAATATAAAACCCTTTTTAGTTATTGCAAGGGGTTTGCCAATCATTTTAAATTATTTTTAAAAATAAATTGTAAGAGATTGACTACAAGTAAATTATATTAGTCAAAAAAGTCCCAAATCAATCCAATTCGCAGGGAGAAATCGCGATATGGAACAAAAGGAGCCGCATAATAGTCGTAAGGAGTGTCGGGAAAAATCAAATGTTCGATGGGTGCCGATAAATTTTCGAGCTTAACAAATAGTCTCGCTTGTTGCACTTTGGCATTAAAAAAGAAGTCCACCCGTGGATATTCACCAATTTTGGTATTGTTTTGGGTAATGAATTCTGCAATCAATGGATTGTACTGATCGGCATAATAGTCTGTAAAGAAATTAAAGGTTGCTCCCGTTTGCATATACAAGGCTTTGTTGAACAGATAGGAGCTTACAAATAAAGAGCTACGAATCAGCCATTTGGGAACATTCAATATGATGGGTTCAGCGTTAAGCGTCGCCTCTGGATCTACGAGGGGTTGATTTACCTCTTGAAATTGAACAGCATTGACCCATGAGAATTTTCCAAAATCCAAGCGTTGATTAAAGCGCAATTTTAAATATTCTATTTGCGTGAGGGATTGCCGTGGATCGATCAAAAATCTTTTGTTTAGATTTTTAAGGGTCGTTACATTTCTAAAATAACCGTAATTATCAATGGCTGTTTTTTCGGCAGAGAGGACTCCCCATTTGGGATGTCCAATACGAAAGGCCAAGGTACTAAACAGTTGATTTTTAAAATCGGGATTGTACCAGTTGTAATTTACATAATCACTTCTATACAAATAGAAATTAAAATTTAAAGGTTGCGAACGGAATTGGTATTGCCCTTCAGCGTAAATATCTTTCCACACATTGCGTTTGGCCTTCACTTCATAGATCGTTGAGGCGAAATCCTTCATCAGCGATTTGTAGAGATGTGCTTCCGTTTGAATGCCAAATAAGGATTTACTCCAATCCATTTCGAGGGCTAATTGATTGACATCTATGCCTGTGGCAGTGTTTTCCTCCAAAGTATACTCTTTTTCACCCAAAGCGTATTTCCACGACTGAAGATTAAGACTTGCTTTAAATTGACCCAAGCTGGGTGTACTATAATTAAGATAAACTTTGTTTTCTAACAAATTGATTTTGGTCAAATCATCAATTCCATCCACCGGATGTGTTTCTTCAAAATAATTATTAATTACTGATTGATAATAATTATAGGATTTTTCCTCTATCGTAAATTGGTGGCCTAATGACAATTGATAGGCCAAAGTATCTTTGAGGGTGGGGATAAAATTATACCGCTGATCCACAAAGGCACGCTTTCCTTTTAACTCACTATCCCCTCTTATTTGCGTACTCAATCGGGATCGATCTAGAAAACCATCATAAAATTGATATTGCTCATTTCCATTTTCATCCAAAACAGGTTCTCCACTTTCATCGGCCACAACATAGTTGGGCGCGTTTTCAAAAAAATAGACGGAATCGTTGGTGAGGCCACCATTTTGCTCATTTTCCAGTTTTTGAGAAGCTACATGGACCCGTAGTCGATAGCGCTTGTCGTAAGATCCATATTGAATACTCGATCGAAACTGTTGCGTTCGACTCAATGCATAAGCATACTTACCCTGTGAACGAAAGCCCCGAAAACCAATCGAAACATTAAATCTTGGGGAAGTATTTATGGTTATTAAAGAATTTAGATGCTGCCCTTTTTCAAAGGTGGTTTTAAAAAACAGCTCCGTATAGGGTGTTGGAACATTGTAATAGGCAACATCTTCACGCTCATAATACCCAAAATGTTTTACACGTGCCCCCAGTTGGGGTGTAAACGGAGTACTGTGAAAATCGTAACCCATACGATTGAAACCTTCGCCCATGTTGGGGAGCGGTAATAATTCAAAATAATCTTCTCTTAAAAAATTGAATTCATATTCGCTTTGAATGGTGAGTGTGGTATCTACATAGGATTCCGAATCATCCATATAGAGGATTTTATAATCTTCAACCGTTACCAATTCTAGGGGTTTTACAGGAGGACGGATTTTTTTCTTTTTTATTTTTTTGGGGGGTAAAGAATCTTTGACTGCCCATTGGAGAGAGTCCTTTTCTTTACTAATGATTTCTTCAATTTCTGGTAAAGTGTCCGAAACCGTTGTTTTGAACAAATCGATCTTGGGAAGAGAATCTAAAGTTGAGGGAGGTAGTTCTTGTTGTTCTTCGGCAGAGCGGAGAAATTCTTGCCCAAAAAGCCCGGTGGTAAAGGCAAAAAAAAGGACAACAAATGGGCGCCACATAGACAATTGAATTTGTTTGCGAAGTTATAATAAATGTGAGTAAATTGTCCGAAGAAGTGGTAAACTTCCATTGAAAAGAGAATAAATGCTTGAAATTCAATTGCAACCGGGATTAGAAGCGGGTACTGATGAAGCCGGAAGAGGCTGTTTGGCGGGTCCTGTGACGGCCGCAGCGGTCATACTCCCTGAAACAGTGAACCTACCACTGCTGAACGATTCCAAAAAATTGACCGAGCGACAACGCTTTCTGCTCCGCCCCTTGATCGAAGAACAAGCCCTTGCCTATGCAATTACTTTTGTATCGCCCGAAGAAATTGATCAAATCAATATCTTGAATGCCTCCATAAAAGCTATGCATTTGGCACTGGAACAACTCGCCCTTACTCCCGAACATATTGTGGTGGATGGCAATCGGTTTAAGCCTTTCAAAAATATTCCGCACCAATGTATTATCAAAGGGGATGGGAAATTTCAAAACATTGCTGCAGCTTCCATTTTGGCAAAAACCTACAGGGATGATTATATGCGGGAACTGTCCAAAACTTTTCCTCAATATGGTTGGAAACAAAACAAAGGCTATCCAACAAAAAACCACCGAAACGCCATTGTTATTCATGGAAAAACAAAGCATCATCGGAATTCCTTTCAACTCCTTCCCAAACAAGCAGAGCTACCTTTCCCAAAACCCTAGGACTTATTAAACTGTTTTCGTTAATAAGATTTTCGCAAAAAAAAGTCTTGGCACAGGGGAGTTTTTTACTTTTGATTGATCATGAAAAAACAGCTGTATTTATTACTTATCATAATAATCATAGGGTGTTCTCAAACACCTACGATTTCTGAAAATCTACTCGAATTTGTTCCTCAAAACACCATTGCTATTGCGCAAATAAACGATCGGAATGTTTTGAAAAATGCATTGCAAAACCAAGCTATGCTTTCTTCGATCGTTGGTTTGTTTCCCAACATCGAGCCATTGGTCAATACGATGCTCCCGCCAAGTCTAGAGTCCTCCGCTTTGGTTTGTTTCACTCCCGAGGGAAAATCGCAAATTGCTGTTTCTGTCTTGTATAAAGTGAATGTAGCAGACAGTATTCCCTGGGCAGAAGGGACAAGCATACAATATGACAACGTTCCGATCATTCTTCAAAAAAAAGGAGATCAAAATCTTTATTTCACCCAAATGGGAAACATCCGCTATGCTTCTAATTCCAAGCTAGTGGTTGAAAACAGCATTCGAAATTTTAAAAATAACAGCCCTGGAATACAAGAAAAAAACTTTTATCAACTCAGCAATGCTATCGATGATAATGTACCCCTCAACCTCTACGTTCACCCAGATATCAACAATAACTTATTTCAAGATTTTAAGACGACCCCCCTGTTCCCCAATATGGGGAGTAGCTGGAATGCTTTAGATTTTAATACCAAAAAAGACCCTTTTACTTTGGATGGCGTGAGTTTCATCAACGATTCACTTCCGGATGTGCAGAGTCTTGTGAAGGGCTTGGGCGCGCACACTTTATTTACTCCGCAACTCAGTCCACAAAATTTTACTTCTTTTCTGGCTTTAACCCTCTTGGATTATAAAGCATTGGAAGAAAATTTTAAAAATTATGTGCGTTATCAAAATATTGCGTTAAAACAAATTGACTTTAGTGCTTTGGCAGCAGTCGATGAGCTCGCTTGGATGCATCTAAAAGGAAATACTGCCGTTTTTTTTCACATTCAAAACGAAGCCTTTATTGACACACTTTTGTACAATACTTCTGGAACGAATAAAGATTTTCGTTCCATTCCATTTTACGCGTTTCAATTCCCTCCGGACCTCAATAAATTTATTGAAATATATGGTCAAGAAGTGCATCCTGAATGGGTGGCGAAGTTGGGCGAGTTTCTTGTTTACGCCGAAACGGAAGCATTGATGGAAAACATTATCAGCAGTTTTTTAGATGGAAAAGTCCTTGAGAATGATTTTAATTTTAAGACACTTAAAACCGCATTGGCCAATAAAAGCAGCTTTCTTTGGCTGGGAAATGCAACCCATTTGAATCAACTCTGGAAGGATAACAGCAGTCGTGAAAGTGCCCTTTGGGAAAAAATTCCAACGGCTAACTATCCCTTGTTGGCACTCCAAGGCGTGGAGGAAAACAATTATGTTCAAATTCGATTGACGGCGCAAAGCAACAATCCGGAACAGTCCAAAAACAGTGTGGTCAATCAATTTACCTTTAACTTGGATGCTCCTGTGGTAAGCAGCCCGCAATGGCTAAAAAATCATCGAAGCAAAACCATGGACGTTGCTGTTCAAGACGAAAACAATATGCTGTATCTGTTTTCCAACACCGGTACTTTGTTTTGGAAAAAACAACTCGCAGGAAAAATCATTGGATCTATTCATCAGGTAGATTTATATAAAAACGGACGCTTGCAAATGGCCTTTAGAACTGCTGAACGATTTATGATCCTCGACAGAAATGGAAAAGTGGTTCCGCCTTTCGATATAAAAATCTCCAATGAAGCACCCCAACATTTGGCGGTTTTTGATTATGACCTCAACCGTAATTATCGCTTTTTATTAAGCCATGGCAAAAAGCTGGATATGTTTGACAATAGGGGTAAAAAAGTGAGTGGTTTTCAACTTAAACAAACGGAACAGGCTCTTCAAAATCCACCTAAACACATACGTTTTGGAAGTAACGACTATATAGTGTTACAACACATTGATGGCAGCGTTCGGATAGTGAGCAGAATCGGAAAGGATCGTATTCAACTCAAACAATCCCTCAAAACCAGTGCGAATCCCGTTTTTTCTTATCGTGGAACTTTTGCCACTACCGACCAAGCGGGCGACCTTGTTCAAATTGATCCCAAGGGAAATGTTGTGACCACCCCGTTGGGTTTAGGTACCGATCACCGTTTGGATATGACCACCAAATCCATTGTTAGCCTCTCTGAAAACAATTTGAACATCAATGGGCTTCCCGTACAACTTCCTTTTGGAAATTATACTTCCCCGCAAATCTTTTACTTAAATAATATCATTTACGTTACTACTACCGACTTGGATACTCAAAAAGTTTATGCTTTTTTCAGTAATGGAACTCCGGTTGGTGGGTTTCCCGTATTTGGTGGCGCAGCGGTGGAGATGAGCAATGCCGATGGAGATAAGGCCGTTGAAATGGTGGTGCAATCGGAAGGGAAAGGATTATTGATCTATCAAATCAACTGATTTTTCAATTTGAGTAATTTCAAAATGTAGTTGTAAATGATGTAGTAATTTTTGATGCACTTCTTTTAAATCGACTTCGAATCCGAGTTCTTTTTTCATAGAAGTCACTCCTTTTCCCTGAATGCCACAGGGGATAATATGGTCAAAATAAGATAAATCTGTGTTCACATTCAAGGCCAATCCATGCATAGTGACCCATCGACTAGCACGAACCCCCATGGCGCAAATTTTTCTAGCAAAAGGGGTTTCCACATCCAACCATACTCCGGTTTCGCCCTTGCTGCGGTCGCCTTTCAGCCCATATTCCGCGAGTGTATCAATCACCGCTTCTTCCAACAATCGAAGGTATTTATGAATATCGGTGAAAAAATTGTCCAAATCAAAAATAGGATAACACACCAATTGCCCAGGTCCGTGATAGGTAATGTCTCCCCCGCGGTTGGTTTTAAAAAATTCGATGCCTTTTTCTTTCATCGAGGTTTCATTGATCAAAAGATGGTTAATATCACCACTGTTTCCCAAGGTATAAACCGGCATGTGCTCGACAAAAAGAAGGTAATTATCGGTTGGCTGTAACTGAGTAGCATCTCTATTGCTTCGCTTTTTCGCAACTATGCCATCAAAGATTTGATGTTGGAAATCCCAAGCTTTGGCATAGGAACATCGCCCCAAATCAATACATTTTACTTGGCGATTTTTCATCTTGAGAAATACGAGTTATAACGGTTGGGATTATTTAAAATAATGAGTGCAGCAATCACCCCGGGAATCCATCCACATAAAGTCAAAAGAAAAACAATGAATACAGAACCACAGCCTTGATCGATCACCGATAGTGGGGGAAAAACAATCGCTAAGAGTACTCGAAAAAAACTCATACTTGACGGGTCGGTACAAAGATATGAATTTTGCCCACCCTGATTTTAAGAGACTGTGTATCTTTGCGAAAATTTTAGTTTATGGCATCCCTTTCCGAACAGGAAATCGTACGAAGAGAAAAGTTGAAATCACTCAAAGCTATGGGCATTGACCCCTATCCAGCAGCTCTTTTCCCGGTCGATTTTTATTCCCATCAATTACCCGAGCACTACGAAGAAGGAAAAAAAGTGATCCTTGCCGGGCGACTTATGTCCCGTCGGATTCAGGGGAAAGCCGGTTTTGCAGAATTGCAAGACAGCCGAGGAAAAATTCAATTGTATTTTAATCGCGATGAACTTTGCCCTTCGGAAGACAAAACACTTTACAATGAAGTTTATAAAAAGCTTTTGGATATTGGCGATATTATCGGTCTGGAAGGAACTCTTTTCACCACTCAAGTGGGACAACAATCTGTGAATGTTAAAAGTTTTACCTTATTAAATAAGTCTTTACGACCTCTGCCTTTGCCCAAAACCGATGCCGAAGGAAATGTTTATGATGAATTCAACGATCCGGAACTTCGCTACCGCCAGCGCTATGTGGATTTGATTGTGAATCCGGAAGTAAAAAGAACCTTTTTGCACCGAACACAAATTACGAACACGATTCGCCACTTTTTGACCCAAAAAGGCTATCTGGAAGTAGAGACTCCCATCCTACAACCCATTCCTGGAGGGGCAACAGCGCGACCCTTTGTGACCCATCACAATGCGCTCAACATGCCCTTATATTTGCGAATTGCCAATGAACTCTATTTAAAAAGACTCATCGTTGGAGGCTTTGAGGGGGTTTTTGAATTTGCAAAAGATTTTCGCAACGAGGGTATGGATCGCACTCATAATCCGGAATTTACGGTCATGGAATTGTATGTGGCCTACAAGGATTATTTCTGGATGATGGAAACGACAGCCCAATTATTGGAGCAAATTGCTCAAGATATTCACGGAACAACGGATGTAAAAGTCGGTGAAAACATCATTGATTTTAAAGCGCCCTATCCCAAAGTGCCGATTTTAGAAGCCATTCAAATACATACTGGAATTGATGTTTCCGGTATGGATGAAAAAAAACTGCGAGAAACCGCCAAAAAATTGGGACTCGAAGTGGACGACACCATGGGAGAAGGAAAACTCATCGATGAAATTTTTGGTGAAAAATGTGAACACCACTATGTACAACCCACTTTTATTATTGATTATCCCAAATCAATGAGCCCCTTGACCAAGGAACATCGCAGCAATCCCAAACTCACGGAACGTTTTGAATTAATGGTCAACGGAAAAGAACTGGCCAATGCCTATTCGGAATTGAACGACCCCATCGACCAGCGAGAACGTTTTGAAGCCCAATTGGCTTTGGGAGAAAAAGGAGACGATGAAGCCATGTTTATCGATCAAGATTTTTTGCGCGCTTTGGAATACGGCATGCCGCCAACCTCCGGAATTGGTATCGGGATTGATCGTTTAGTCATGTTGATGACCAACAACAGCTCTATACAAGAAGTGCTGTTTTTTCCTCAAATGAAGCCCGAACAGCAAGCTGTTGCGCTGACTGACGATGAAAAAAATATTTTGCAATTGATCAAAAAATCCAGCCCGGCTCTGTTGAACGAGATCAAGATAGCGAGTGCATTGAGTAATAAAAAATGGGATTTAGCCATCAAAGGTCTAACCAAAAAACAGTTGGTAAAAGTGACTAAAAATGCTGAAGACTTGTTCGTTGAAATGTTAAAATAATCGTAACGGATTAAACTTTATCCTTTCTGACTTATCTAAAGGGCAAATCAAATTTTTATTATGAAAAAATATATTGTCCTTTTTGCCCTTGCTCTTCCCCTTATTGGAATGGCTCAAGATGAACATGCTAGAGCTGCATTAAGCCCTGAACAACGTGCCACACTCCATGCCAAAGAGCTTCAATTGGAGTTGGATTTAAATGTCGATCAAACAAAAAAAATCGAGCAAGCCTTTGCTAAACATCAATCAGAGCGTCCCCAAAAACCAAAAAACAACGGGACTATGACCGCCGATGAACGCTATGCGCAACGTTTGAATCGGATTGAACTTCAAATTGCAATGAAGCAAGAAATGAAGACCATTTTGAACAATGAACAATTTGCCAAATGGGAAAAAATGCATGCCTCCAAGAAAGGAAAAGGAATGCACCGCGGAAATGGCCGCATGGGAATGCACCACAACAAGCACAAGGGAAAGCAAGAACACCTGCCAAAACTTTAAATCCTTGAACAAACAAAAAAAGCCACTTTTCAGTGGCTTTTTTGCGTTTTAAGCTTTTTAAAATTTGTAAGCTAAATTTAAAGAATAGTTTCGACCTAATTGACCGTGTTGAGAGACTTGGCTGGAATACAAAAACCTGCCGTCTGAAGTGGTTCCGGTATTCTGATTGGTAATGTCAGGAAAGACATCAAAAGCATTGTTTAAAATCCCAGTAAGACTCAATTGGGTGGTAAATTTATAAGTCACCCTTAAATCAGTGACTAATTTGGAAGACAACACTTGATCAAACTTGGGATCGTTGCCATCGTGTGCGATCGTTACTTTTCCAAAATTGGTATTGTATAACCCAAATTCAAACTTATCCGCCGAATAATCCGCGGTGAGTGATATTTTTGATTTTGGTCTAGAACTGGTAATTAAACTTGCCTCTTTGTGGGAAAAAATTTCTACGCCTTGCAATTCTTTGGGTGTATCAATACTATCAATAGAGGTTGTATTGAAATTTCCGGTCAAACCAAGATTTAAATGATCTTTTCTCCAATTAAGCACAAAATCAACTCCTGTCGTATTGGTGTTTCCTGCATTAATCCATGCCTGAATGGCAACAACCCCTGCATCCAACAGATCCTTTTCCAACTGCGATCCTGAAGCTCCTTGAATTTGAGAGGTAAACAACACACGGTCATTCACTTTGATGTTATAAAAATCTAAACTCCCCGAAAAACCATTTCGATTTCCAAAAGTAATTCCGGCGGTAAAATTCAAAGAGGTTTCGGGAAATAAATCCTGAATTCCAAGGGCTCGTGCCTCAGGAGTTCCGTTTTGAATGGTTCCTTGCAAAAGAGGTTCCGAAGAACCTGCCACGATTATGTATTGGGTGTTCGATAATTTTTGCTGATGTAAAGAAGGTGCTCTAAATCCGGTAGATATACTTCCGCGAATTGCAGTGGTATTGCTCAATTTGTATCGAGAAGCAACTTTCCAACTAAAATTTGATCCTACATCGGAGAAGTTTTCAAAACGCCCTGCAACAGTGGCTAAAAATTTATCTGAAAAATCAATGTCTAAACCGGAATACAGCGCAAAGTTATTGCGCTTCCACTCGCCTTCTTGTTCCTCAGCAATTCCGGCAAAAGAGTCACTTCCTCCGCCATAGCGCGAAAAAGGATCGCCCTTGAAGGCCTCAAACTTTTCTTGTTTGTATTCCAATCCCGCAGAGAAAGAAACCTTCTCACTAAAGGTTTTTGTCAAATCGGCGTTTTCAATCACATTGGAAAAAGCATAGCCCCCAGGACGAAAAGTTGTTGGACTCCATCCCTCCGCAGCAAGATAATCTCTATTGACGGAACGGTTGACCGTGTAATCAATACTGTTTTTACCATGTGTAACAGAGAGGTCGAGTTGCCAATCATTTCCTAAATCTAAATCAAATCCAAGCACATTGAAGTGATCTTTAATTTCTCCTTCAAAAGTGGGATGATAACCCACAAAATCTTCGGGTTTAGTGGTCAAAAATCCGGCATCCGCTACATCTCTTCTCCATCCCGGAAAACGATAATAGGCAAACGATCGATTCCACCGATCTGTATATCCGTGGGTGGTATAGAATTCAGAGTTTTTACCCAGGGGATGTGTAATATTGACAAACACATTTTTTTGTTTTAAATCCGGACGACCGATGATCATCCCTAAAGTAGGGTCTTTAATCGCAAAATCAATTTCATTTTGACGAGCCGTGGCGGTGTCAAAAGAACTTGTTCCGGGAGCCCCCGCACGATTGGTTCGTTCCTGATCAGTATAGGCAAGGGTGAGGTTTACACGACCCCCATTCCCAAAAGGTAACGTAGTGTTGTAGTCAATATTAAATTGAAACCCATCTCCTGCTGAAGTAATTCCTGTCGAAGCATTCAAGGTTGAAAAAGCGGAATCTTTCTTTAAAATAAAGTTCATTACGCCCGCCATAGCATCAGAACCATACTGAGAGGAGGCACCGTCACGCAAAACTTCAATCCGCTCAACGGCAGCTATGGGAATGGACTTTAAGTTGACCCCCACTTCTCCTTTTCCGGGCGTACGATTCAAATAGGCTTGCGACTGCTGATTGACCCGTTTGCCATTGATCAATACCAAGGTTCTTGAGGGTCCCAAGCCTCTAATATCCGCCGGAGCAAACCCAGCGGTGGCATCTGAGATGGCTTGATCTTGTGCGTTAAAAGAAGGTATCGCAAAAGTTAAAGCGCGCTCAATAGAGGCTTCTCCAACATTCATTATATCAGCGGTACGGATATTGTCAATCGGAACGGCAGAATCAATTGCGGTTCGGGGTTTGGAACGGTTTCCCGTTACCAATACTTCATCCAAGCTAAGCCCTTCTTGTAAAGTCACCGTAAGTGCATCACCCGTAAAGTCAATTTCTTGAGTTTCAAAACCCACATAGGAGATTTGAATCACATCCCCTTGATTGGCATTAATACTAAATACACCATCAAAATCGGTGGTTGTTCCTACCGTGGTGCCTTTGATGGTTACACTGGCTCCCGGAAGCGGATTTCCATTGTTGTCTTTTACGACTCCCGTGGTTTGAGATACAGCCACAGCAGTAAATAATAACATTAATAATAAGCAGGTATTTTTCATAATCTTTGATTTTGGTTATCACTAAGCTAATAAAAAAATGTTGAATTCCGCAGCAGCTGCTTAGTTAAACTCATCTTCTGTTAAGGAATAAACGGATAAAACAACTGTACAATTCAACAAAAAAAAAGGTCGGGAATCCCGACCTTTATCATAAACAACACTAAAATCAAAAAACTTTGAATTCTGTTCTTCGGTTACGAGCATGTTGGGCTTCTGAGCAATCTGCATTGTTGCCGCAGTCGTTCAATAATTTGTTTTCTCCATAACCCACGGCAATTAGACGACTCGCATCAATGCCTCTAGAAATTAAATAATCCACAACGGATTTTGCTCTTCTTTCCGAAAGGCTCTGATTGGAAGCATCACTTCCACGAGAATCTGTATGAGAACCTATTTCAACAAGCATATTCTTATTGGATTGCATACGCGATAAAATATATTCGTCGATAATACTTCTCGATTTGGAGGTAAGCGCTGCACTTCCCAAATCATAATGAATGGGGAGCAACTCTCCTTGTTCTGGAATGGTACAAGGCACCTCTCTCCAAGCAGTCATTCCTCCTTTTTTGGTGAGGACTTTTTTGACTACTTCCGTATATTCTGCAGGAACGGTAACCTCTCTAGTGGTTTCATCGGAAACTAAAACTTGACGTTCAATGGTCTTTGTTTTTTTTGGGATGACTTCGTCACGTGTTTGAGCCGCAGACACTTCAACTTGTTTGGTAATCAAACGATATTTCCCTTTGATTTCTTGAGCAGAAGTTTTTGCAGGACTGGCTAACTTTTGGACAGGAACCTCTCTAACAATAGCCGGGGTTTCTACAAAATGAAAGACTCTACAGTCAGCCGCATCGATGGAAGGGCAATCTGGATCTTTTTCACCAGCCACCCAAGAACCTGTTTTTTCTTTAATTTGAAAGGATTCGTACGCTGTAGAAAATTCAGCAGGATGTACTGTTAATTTGTGATAATCGTCTTTGATCCAGAGGGTATCAACAACCGTTTTGTAAACGGCAGGAACATAGATAAAACGTCTAGATTCTGGACGAATCACCACTTCCTCTTGGGAGGTTTTGTAAACAGCAGGAACAATTTCAAGTTTTTTATATTCCGGTTGAACCAAAACCGAAACGGTTTCTTCTTTGTATTCATCAGGAACAACACATTTTGCAAAACATTTGTTGGGATCTGGATTGTCTGGTAATGTTTCTAAATATTCTTGGGAATATCCCAAAAAGAGGACACCAAAAAACATTAAAAGAAAAGGGTAGTGTTTTCGCATAGGTATAAGATTTGAAGGTTAAAATTAAACGTTGGCTATAAAGTTAAATCTTTAATATTACTTTGTTAAAATTATTTATGGTAACCTCAATGTTTTCGGGGGTTAGCGCATCATTCAGGAAATAACTTTCAAAAGCACTGGGGGGTAAGTAAATTCCTTCATTCAACATACCATGAAAATATTTTTTGAAACGTTCGTTATTTCCCAAAGCTGCCGTTTTAAAATCAACAACGGCTTGTTCCGTAAAATGCAGTGAAATCATAGACCCCATTCGATTGATCTGAAAGGGAATTCCTTTGGACTTAGCAACTTCTTCCAGACCCTGGTGAAGCTGCGCTGTTTTCTGTTCCAAACGATCAAAAATTTCAGTTTGATCATCCAAGAGGGTCAACATCGCCAGTCCAGCCGCCATGGCCAATGGATTTCCACTCAATGTTCCCGCTTGATAAACAGGTCCCTCGGGAGCCAACTGTTGCATGATTTCTTTTTTGGCGGCAAAAGCTCCAACGGGAAGTCCTCCGCCCAACACTTTACCAAAAGTGACAATATCCGCTTTGATCCCTAAACGCTCCTGTGCCCCTCCTTTTGCCAAACGAAATCCGGTCATGACCTCGTCAAAAATTAATAAGGCATCATATTGGTCACACAACTTTCGCAGACCTTCCAAAAAACCTTCTTGTGGAAGAACACAACCCATATTGCCGGCAACGGGTTCAATAATTATGGCGGCAATACTGTCGGGATGAGACTCGAAAAGTGCACCTACTTGCTCCAAATCGTTGTAGTTGGCCAAAAGCGTGTCTTTTGCTGTTCCTTGAGTAACCCCCGGACTGCTGGGAGTTCCAAAAGTTACCGCACCACTACCGGCTTGAATGAGAAATGCATCGGAGTGACCGTGATAACAACCGGCAAATTTGATGATTTTTTCTTTTTGAGTATATCCTCTCGCCAAGCGAACGGCACTCATACAAGCTTCTGTTCCTGAATTGACAAAACGAACTTTATCAATATTGGGAACCATTTTGACCACTTGTTGGGCCAAAGCTGTTTCTAATTCAGTTGGCATTCCAAAAGAAGTTCCCGATTTTGCTGCTGCTATCACAGCGTCGATAACTTGAGGATGGGCATGACCCAAAATCATGGGGCCCCAGCTGGAAATATAATCGATATAGGCATTTCCATCGGCATCGTAGACATAGGCGCCTTTTGCGCTTTGCGCAAAAACGGGTGTCCCACCTACAGCACTGAATGCTCTGACGGGTGAATTTACTCCTCCGGGGATATATTTTTGAGCTTCTTGAAACAAAGCGCTACTTCTTTGATATCGCATAATTTTAAAGGTTGGGAATGGTTAGGGTTTGACCTAAAAAAATGGTGTTATTTTCTATGGCATTTTCTCGAATGAGTACTTCTACATCCACATTGTATCTTTTTGAAATCGAATAGAGTGTATCACCTTTCTCCACTTTATGAACCTGGGCGGTTTGGGTTGTTTTTTCGTTCGATAATGTTTTAATTGCTGTTTTATTTCGCTTCCCAACATGATCAAAACGATCGAGTTGAAAGCGTTCAATCAAGCTGATCAACTTTTCGGGATATTCGGGATCTGTTGCATAGCCCGCTTTTTTTAAACCTTTAGCCCAAGCCTTGTAATTTTTTTCATTCAATTGAAATAAAAAAGCATAGCGCTCCCGTTGCGTTAAAAATAAAGAATGATCGCGATAGGAAATTTCGGCCTGATCATATACCCGAAAACATTCTCCTTTTTCGTCGTCATCGTGATAGATGCTATCTCCCTCCCAGTCTTTGTGGCATTTAATTCCAAAATGATTATTGGCTTCCACTGCTAATCGACCAACGCCCATCCCCGACTCAAGGATTCCCTGAGCCAAAGTAATACTGGCAGGTATCCCGTAGTCTTCCATTTCTTTTTGTGCTATGGGTCCGAATTTGGCTATATATAGATTGATTCGTTCTGTATTGGTCATTTTCTTTTCCGACAAAACAGGTTTTGCCGTTGGGACTGTTTTTTCTTGGATCACTTCTTTGGTCTCCTTAGGAGGATTTTGACGAACCACTACTTTTCGAGTCGTTCCACAAGAAATAAAGAGAAAAGTGCTGATAAGGCCTATTAAAATTCGATGATTGGCATTCCCTTTTTCTTGAGTCGTTGATTCATTCCTTGTATTCCCTGAAGTCCTCCTGAGTGAATGATTAAAATACGTTTTCCCCAATACCATTGATTTAATTTAATTCGTTCAAAAATACCAAAAACAAGCTTGCCGGTATAGACTGGATCCAAAGGAATGTTTGTTTGTTGATAAAATGTATTAATAAACCTTATGAGTTCCTCATTTACTTTGGCATAACCGCCAAATGTATAATCATTATCAACATGTCCATTTTTCTTGGGAGTAAGTGTCTCCAGCGTAGCTAGGATTCCTTCGTTTTTAAGGGCATTAAATCCAATGACGGTTTGGTGTTTTGCTGCAGCTTCCATCAGTCCTGCCATAGTGCCTCCAGTTCCAATACTGCAACACACCGTATCGAATTCTTGATCCTGTTGCGTTAATATCTCACGACATCCCTTCACGGCCAAATGGGAAGTTCCCCCCTCCGGTATAAGGAGTAGTTGAGGATTACGTTTAATGTGAACTGCTACTTCGAGACTCTTTTCTTTCAATTGGTATGCTGCTCTGGAAACACAATGAAGCTCCATTCCCATGGTTTTACAAAAGGTTAAGGTGGGACTTTCATCAATTTTGGATTGCCATTCTTCCCCTCGGACGATACCGAGGGTGGAAAAGCCCATCCGCTTTCCGGCGGAAGCCAAGGCAGCAAGATGATTGGAAAAAGCCCCCCCAAAAGTGAGTAGTTGTTGGACTTGCTGTGTTTTGGCTTCTTCTAAAATATATTTCAGTTTTCTATACTTATTCCCAGACACCTGCGGATCCAACAAATCTTCCCTTTTTACAGCAATTCGATATCCCAAAGGCGCGGGAATCTCTTGATTTGTAGTACTTTTATTTTCATCGAAAAACAACATGTTCAAAAATAGGTTAAAATGCCATTAGGAGCACCCCCCCCCCTGGAAGAAGGAGATTTTTATTTAAGTCCGGAAGGGTATAAGGTTTTTACGGAACAATATCATCTGAAGAGAGGTTATTGTTGCGAGAGCAATTGTCGCCATTGTCCCTTTGGATATAATCCAAAACAATAGTTTGGGCATAATTTTTGATGTGTACAAACGGACAAAACCTCTTTAAAAATGAAAAATTTAATCCTACTCTCCGTCTTTTTTCTTCTGATCTCTTGTAGCTCTATTCGCGTGTACACCGATCATGACACAGCTGTTGATTTTTCAAAATATCAAACGTACGCCTATTTTAAACCGCAAATTGACGAAGTCGAAATTTCGGATTTAGACAAGCGCAGAATCCTCAAAGCCATTGACCAAGAAATGACACTGAAAGGACTGACCAAATCGGAAACACCCGATTTATTGATTAGTTTTAATACAAAAGCTAAAGAAAAAATCTACATCAATAATTTCAACCATTGGGGATGGGGTTGGGGATGGAATCCTTGGTTTTGGGGACCCAACTACAATAATGTAAGTCGTCGTACAGAAGGCACCCTATACATTGATGTGATAGACGCCACCAACCGCCAGTTGATTTGGCAAGGACGCGGCGAGGGAGGTATTAGTGAATACACTCCAAACCGTGATGAGCGGATTGCCCTGTTTGTAGGGGAAATTGTCGCTCAATATCCGCCCACCAATCCGAACTAATTAAATAGAATATCTTTTGCGGCGGCCAATGCTTTTGGAATTCCGTCTACCGCTTTACCTCCTGCGGTAGCGTAAAACGCTTGCCCTCCACCTCCACCTTTGATATAACTCCCAAGGGTTCTGATGATTTTCCCGGCATCCCATCCTTTTTCAGCAACCAAAGGTTTTGAAATATAACAACTCATCAAAGGAGCTTGATTTGCTTGCGAAGCCAAAATCAATACAACATTATCTAGCGTGGCTCCCAGTTCAAAAGACAAATCTTTCATTCCTTGGGCATCTAAATCCACTTCTGTAGCTAGGAATGTAACTCCCAAATGAGATTCTAATTTATTTTGCAATTGTTCCTTAAGAACTTGGATTTTTAATTTAGATAGCCCTTGAAGTTCTTTTTTCAATTGAGTATTTTCCTCTTGAAGATGATTGATTGCTTTCAGCGCATCTTGTGGATGCTTTAAGGATTGGTTGATGGATTCAATAAGACCGGATTGTTCTTGAAAGAACGTAATCACTGCGTCACCTGTGATAGCCTCTATTCTTCGGATGCCTGAGGCTACTGCGCTTTCTGAAATAATTTTAAAATGCCAAATTTCGGAGGTATTAGAGACATGAGTTCCTCCGCATAATTCCATGGATTGTCCAAAACGAATGGTTCGAACGGTATCTCCGTATTTTTCACCAAAAAGCGCCATGGCCCCTTGTTCAATTGCTTCCTGATAGGGAAGATTTCTGTTTTCTTCCAAAGGGAGTTGTTCTCTTATTCGAGCGTTGACAAATTGTTCCACCTCCAATAATTCCTCAGCAGTGACTTTGGCAAAATGGGAGAAATCAAAACGAAACATTCCAGAATGCACCATAGACCCTTTTTGCTCCACATGAGTTCCCAAAACAGAACGCAATGCTTGATGCATCAAATGTGTAGCTGTGTGATTACAAGCCGATCGTTTTCGCTGCTGTGCATCCACTTTGGCTGTAAAGTGTGTATTTAATTTTTCGGGTAGTGTTTTGGTTTGATGGAGAATTAAATTATTCTCTTTTTTGGTATTAGTGACGTAATGAATATTCCCATTCTCAGTCTCCAAATACCCTTTGTCACCCACTTGACCTCCGCCCTCGGGATAAAAAGGAGTCATGTTAAACACCAATTGATAAAAATCGCCCTCTTTGGCAGTATTCATTTTTCGATAACGCGTAATTCTTACTTTTACCTCCAAACGATCATAGCCTACAAATTCTTCGATATCGTCTTCTTCAAGTACTACCCAATCCTCAGCTTTGGAAACGGCTGCTGCTCGCGAACGTAATTTTTGCTGCTGCATGGCCTTGTGAAAACCTTCCTCATCGATTTGAAATCCTTTTTCATGGGCAATCAGAGCGGTGAGATCAAAAGGAAATCCAAAAGTATCGTACAATTCAAAAGCTTTGTCACCGGCAATTTTTTTGTCTTTGGAGGTGTTCATCATAGACTCCAAAAGTACCAGCCCCTGATCCAGCGTTTTTAAAAAGGATTGCTCTTCTTCGCGGATTACATTGGCTGCCAGTTTTTGTTCTCTTTTCAATTCGGGAAAAGCAGTCGCCATTTGATGCATCAATGGAGTAATCAAACGATAGATGAATGGTTCTTTTTGATTTAAAAAGGTAAATCCATACCGAATGGCACGTCTCAAAATTCTTCGAATTACATATCCGGCTCCCGTATTGCTGGGCAATTGTCCGTCAGCTATAGAAAAATAAACCGTTCGTAAATGGTCTGCAATGACCCGAATGGCACGATCGGTCTCAAGTTCTTTTCCGTAGGAGGTATGCGTTAAAGTTTCAATTTCACGGATCAAGGGTGTGAATACATCAGTATCGTAGTTGGAGATTTTGTTTTGTAAAACCATACATAACCGCTCAAAACCCATCCCCGTATCCACATGTTTTTCGGGAAGTTTTTCGAGACTTCCATCGGCTTTTCGGTTAAATTCTATAAACACCAAATTCCAAACCTCGATGACTTGCGGATGGTCTTGATTGACCAAAGCCGCTCCGGGAGTTTGCGCTTTTTCTTCGTCAGAACGAATATCAACATGGATTTCCGAACATGGCCCACAGGGCCCTTGATCGCCCATTTCCCAAAAATTATCTTTTTTATTTCCCAACAAAATGCGCTCTTTGGGTAAAATTTCGCTCCAAAAAGAATAGGCTTCTTCATCTCTTGCAATAGCCTCTTCTGGAGCTCCTTCAAAAATGGTTACGTAAAGCTTTTCCGGATCGATTTTATAAACTTCGGTTAGTAGCTCCCAAGCCCAATGAATCGCTTCTTTCTTAAAATAGTCCCCGAAACTCCAGTTACCCAGCATTTCAAAGAAAGTATGGTGATAGGTGTCAATTCCAACTTCTTCTAGATCGTTGTGTTTCCCCGATACCCGTAAACATTTTTGGGTGTCGGCAATCCTTTTTGATTTGGGAACAGCATTCCCCAAAAAATATTCTTTAAACGGATTCATCCCCGCATTCGTAAACATCAATGTGGGGTCATCCTTAATAACCATGGGCGCTGAGGGAACAATCAAATGTTCTTTAGACGCAAAAAAGTCGAGAAACTGTTGTCTTATTTGTGTTGATTTCATGCAGTGTTGCACTTTTTTATAACTTTTCTAAGGGAGTATCTTATTGTAAATACAGATTTTCCCGAAGTTTTGTATATTTGTTATTTAAATTTCTCTGCAAAAGAAAAGAAAATTTGTATAAAATTGCTTTATGTCTAAAGTTAAATATTATTACGATCCTGAAACACTCTCCTATCGTCCGATAGAAGTGACCAACAAACTAAGGATTTCAAATTTTATTTTATTTTTTCTTTCCGCTATTTTGTTTGGCTTGGTGGGGCTTTTAGTCTTACTCAACAGCAGTTGGATGAATACTCCTACAGAGATTGCACAAGCACGAGAGCTGAAAAATTACAAATTTCAATTTGAGATCTTAAACCAAAAACTTGCACAAGTAGAAAAAGTCATTAGTAGTGTAGAAGACCGCGACAACAACCTTTATCGCGTCTATTTTGAAGCCAGCCCAATTCCAGAAGAGCAGCGTCGTGCTGGTTTTGGTGGGGTGAATCGCTACAAAAACTTGGAAGGATTCAACAATTCTGAACTCATCATCAATACCACCAAACGTTTGGATATTTTGACTAAACAAACGGTTATTCAATCTAAATCTTTGGACGAAATTGAGCGTTTAGCTGCCAACAAAGCCGAACTGTTGGAAGCGATTCCTTCCATTCAACCCATTCGTAACAAAGACTTAACCCGTATGGCTTCTGGTTATGGCCCGCGTAGGGATCCTTTTACAAAACAAAGAAGGTTTCATTATGGCATGGATTTTACTGCCAAACGAGGAACTCCTGTTTACGCCTCAGGCAATGGAATAGTTAAACGTGCTGACAGTCGTTCATCGGGATATGGAAATCACATCCGTATAGATCATGGTTTTGGTTATGTCAGCCTTTACGCTCACCTCAGCAAATATAACGTTAGACGGGGGGACAAAGTGAAAAGAGGTGACATTATAGGATATGTCGGCAATACAGGACGTTCTGCAGGGCCTCACCTGCATTACGAAATCTTTAAGGATGATCAACGCATTAACCCCTTGAATTTTTATTACGGCAACCTTTCTTCAGAAGAATTTGATGCACTCGTCACGCAAGCTCGACAAGAGAACCAATCCATGGATTAAGAAGATGCATGTAAATCTTCCAGAAAAACGCTATTACTCCATCGGTGAGGTCGCCAAAGCCTTCGGTGTAAAGCCCTCCTTGTTACGTTTTTGGGAAAAAGAATTTGAAGCTATTCAACCCAAAAAGAAAGAAAGTGGTACTAGAAAATACACCCCCGAAAATGTTCAAACCATTCAATTTATTTACCACCTAGTCAAAGAAAAAGGAATGACCCTAAGTGGTGCTAAAAAACAATTGGATTTGAAGGATAATACCGCTTCCAAAGAAGTTTTACTCCAGCATTTGGAGCATTTAAAAATAGAACTGGAAGCCCTCCGAGAAAAGCTTTAAATCCTTATTTTTTTCTGAAAAAGATCTGCATAGGGACGCCTTGGAAATCATAAATTTCACGTAACTTATTTTCTAAAAATCGGCGATAGGGGTCTTTGACATATTGCGGTAAATTACAGAAAAAGGCAAATTGCGGAAAAGGCGTCGGCAATTGGGTGCAAAATTTAATCTTGACATATTTCCCTTTATACGCCGGAGGAGGCGTTTTTTCGATGATGGGTAACATGGCATCATTGAACGCTCTGGTGGGTATTCTTCGTGATCTGTTTTTATAAACTTCAACAGCCGTTTCTATGGATTTAAAAATCCGTTGCTTGCTGAGGGCAGAAATAAAAACAATCGGAATATCTGTAAAAGGAGCCGTTTCCTTTCTAATATTAGCTTCAAAAGCTTTGACCGAAGCTGTGTCTTTTTCAATGAGGTCCCATTTGTTTACAAGGATTACAATTCCTTTATGATTGCGATGCGCCAACCAAAAAATATTTTGCACTTGACCGTCAAAACCACGCGTGGCATCAACGATCAATAAAATTACATCCGAATGTTCGATGGCACGCACCGATCGCATAACAGAATAAAACTCGATACTTTCTTTTACTTTGGCTTTTCTACGAATTCCCGCAGTATCAACCAAATTAAATTCAAAACCAAAACGGTTGTACTTAGTGTCTATGCTATCGCGCGTTGTTCCGGCAATGTCGGTAACGATATAGCGTTCCTCACCAATTAAAGCATTGATGTAGGAAGACTTTCCTGCATTGGGTCGTCCCACCACCGCAAAACGGGGTAATTCGTCGGCTTCTTCGGGTTGTTCTTCGGGAAAACTTTCTACTAAAGCGTCTAAAAGTTCTCCGCTCCCACTTCCATTCATACTCGAGATCGGAAAAAAATGTTCAAAGCCCAACGCATAAAATTCATGGGTGTCATCCATGCGCATTGCATTGTCAACTTTGTTTAAAACAAGAAAAACCGGCTTGTGTGAACGGCGCAGTTTGTCCGCCATAATTTCGTCCATCCCGGTAACTCCATCGGTAACATCCACCATAAAAACAATGGCATCCGCCTCGTCAATCGCCAAAGCTACTTGCTTGTCAATTTCTTTTTGAAAAATATCATCGCTCCCCTCTACATAGCCTCCGGTATCAATTAGCGTGAAGGTACGACCATTCCAATCTGATTTACCATAATGACGATCGCGGGTAACTCCACTGACCGCATCCACGATGGCTTCTCGTTTTTGTATCATCCGATTAAAAAAAGTGGACTTTCCAACGTTTGGACGGCCAACTATGGCAACTATAGTACTCATGAATAGAATTTGAGTGCAAAAGTACGCTATTTAAATGGATGAGATTTTAAAGGGTGAAATGATTTGCTCCCTAGGTTGCACAATAGTTGTTTTATTTGTAATTTTGCATTTCAAATCGCGAGGTAGAGCAGTGGTAGCTCGTCGGGCTCATAACCCGAAGGTCGCAGGTTCGAGTCCTGCCCTCGCTACTCCTAAAATCTGTAACAAATTGTATTACAAAAAGTTGCGGATTTTTTTCTTTTTAAATGGCAACATATTGGCAACAAATCATTGTGTTTCATGACTATTTAAAAGCTAAAAGTTTCCATCCAGCATTAACCCAAACACAGGGGCATGGGTTTTAGAAAAGAGTTTTTTTATTCGAACGAGGGGTTGGGATTTGATATGTAAGCTAATCTCAATACCTTGTAATAATGAAAAAACTAAGTTACCCCTTTAGAATATTCTTTTAAATTTAATATTAATTAATACTAAGGTAAAAATCATTGATAATCGCTTCACGATTAAAATTTTCCCAAAGGATAACTTCATTTTGGTTTTGAAGTCTATCTACCCACTTTCCTTCAATAACTGTTGGAGCTGGAATACTTTTTTTTTCACCCCATTTATCATTTTTAAGAATTGCTAATGTAACTAAATCAAATAATGCACGTGATGGAGGGTCCCCGTATAAGTCTATTTTAGAAAACAGCTCAATTGAGTAATCTCCAAAATTTGTGAATAACCCTCCATGACGACCCTTAACCGGTGGAACCAATGGACCCTTGCCTTTCATTTTTTTAAGTATTTCATTTAGGGAAACTTTTACAGCATCTGAACCAGATTTTCTTCCATATCTTACTGTCACTATTTCAAAATTTAAATCTTGATCAAGTAAATAGTTTAATGAAGAGATATCATTAACTTGATTGTATTCACCGGGTTCGGGGTAGTTAGAACCCAACCATACCAATCGAATTTTATCTTTAATCGTAGGATCTTTTTCTATAGCTAATGCAACGTTAGTTAATTTTCCAATTGCAACTATAACAAGTTTTTTTTCTTTTGACATATGTGCTTGTTGAATGATAAAATCAACAGCTGTTTTACCATCAAACTTTTTTGCTTGAACTTGAGGTCTTAGTTGATTGAAATTGGAATTTGCACCTTTTAAAATTGGATATTTACCCGAGACATTGCATAAATCAGCTATTCTTATTGCTTCTTCATAATGCTTATTTATATCACCCCCATTATAAGTAGTATTTACGGTTATTCCTTTTATATCAAAAACATCTTCGTTAAAAAATAGATAAGCAAGAGCATGCTGATCGTCCAGTTCGTTATTAGCATCTGTATCTAAAATGATGGGCAGATTATTATCTTGAGCAATTATCGATTTAAAATTGATTAGTATAAATAGCAGCAAATATCTTTTCATAATTATTTGATTTCATTTTTAAATGGAATGGAGGGTTGGGCACCTTTTCGAGTCACCGACATTGTTGCAGATTTGATGCCCAATTCTATAGCAGTACGTATGTCATTATCTATTAATGCAGCTACGAAATACCCATTGAAAACATCACCGGCAGCAGTAGTATCTATAGCATTGACTTTTTGGGGCTGCATAAAAAACCTTTCATGATCGTGTGAAATGAAAAAAACACCTTTGTCTCCAAGTGTAATAATGACAGCTTTGTTGACCCTTTGCAATAAACGGAAAGCTGCTAGTTCAATACTTTCCCGATTTACTAATTCTATACCTGTTAAGTGGTATGTTTCAATTTCATTTGGGGTAATGATGTCTACATACTTTAAAACATCAAGATTGATTTTTTTATAAGGTGCTGGATTTAAAACAGTCAAAGCATTTTTTTTCTTGGCTTGAGTTAATAAATAAGTAACTGTTGGTAAGGGTATTTCAAGCTGACAAAGAACTATATCTTTTTCTGTTATAGCACTTGAAATAAGATCTATATTCTTTTCATTTAAATAATCATTAGCTCCCGGAGCAACAATTATAGAATTTTCACCTGACGTTTGGTTTACCATAATCATAGCCGTTCCAGAAGCAACCCCTTTCTGTTTTTCAATAAACGAAATATCAATCCCTTCAAGTTCATAGGCATCTATAGCATTACTTCCAAATTCATCTTCTCCAACCTTAGTTAAGAAAACGACATCAGCTCCAGCTCTTGCAGCAGCTACAGCTTGATTGGCTCCCTTTCCTCCTGAAATTACTTTAAAATCTCCACCTATTACTGTTTCTCCCTCCATAGGAAATTTTGGTGTCTCAAAGACCAAATCTGTATTACTACTTCCTACTACAATAACTTTTGACATATTTATATTTTAGCAAGAATAATTAGGGTTAATCCACTTAAAAACAAGAAAAACATCAAGGCTATTAAAGCATTTGTAGCCTTTGGGGCATTTTTAAATTCCTTCCAAATAAAGACGCCCCATAGAGCTGCTACCATAGTTGCCCCTTGCCCAAGACCATAAGAAATTGCGAATCCTGCTTTTCCCGCAGCTATAGTGTTGAGTTCCATACCCATACACCATATCGCACCACCTAGGATTCCTATTAAGTGCAATTTGGTATTGCCTTTTTTGAAATAATCTGAATAGCTAACTGGTGCTCCACTTAAGGGCTTGTACATCAAAATAGTATTAAACAAAAAGTTAGAAATAAAAACACCAATGGCAAAAATAAATGTCGCTGTATAGGGTGTTAATTTACCAATATCTATAACATCAAAATTTTTAGACATAGAAGTTGCAACAAATCGATAAAAGAAACCCATTAAAATACCCGCACAAATAGAGAGTAAAATTCCTTTATTCGAGGATTTACGAATATTAATATTTTTGTATGCAATAGCGTCTGCAATAATTGCTAAAGTCACTAATGCAACACCTGAAAAGAGTAAAATTGGATTTCCATCGGGCACTGCGAGGTAATTAATTAAAACTCCTTGAACTAAGGCAATTCCAATACCAATCGGAAAAGCAATAGCCATACCAGCAATATCAATGGCTGTTACTAATAGCAAGTTTGCAATATTGAAAATAATACCCCCTAAAAGAGCAAATCCAATAGAATCAAACTGACTTTGATAAAGATTTCTAATAAAGGGAACACCTGAATGACCATTACTTCCAAGGGTAAGTCCCAATATGAGAGAAAATAAAATAATTCCTAAGGAATAGTCCCAATAGTATAAAGGGAATCCCCATTCTTTAGAAGCCATTTTTTGGGTATTTGCCCAAGAACCCCAGCAGAGCATTGTGATAAAACAAAGAATTACAGCGGTCAAATAAGAGGTAACAACAAACATGATTTAGTAAAGTTAGATGATTTAGTAAAACTAAACATAATAATAAAGTATTGAAAATGAATACTTTTAAGATTTATCTGATTAAATTTTTGTTCAGAGTTTTTAGTTTACAATAAATCTAGTAGACTAAATTTTTCATTAGTGTGAGTTTCCCTTTCACACCAATGGACACAATCCAAATCCTATCTAATCCTTTGATATCATTGCCTTAAGATAAGATTCCTGGGTAGTGGTTTTAAGGGGGTGTTGTTTGGGGGAAGTTTGTAGTGTGTTTTGAAATATACTCCATTCTTTATATCTTAGAGGTATTATTAACTATAAATCAATTAAAATGAAAAAAATATTTGTATTCACACTTTTATTCTCATTTATTTCCTGTCAACAGACAGAAACCAATCAAGAATTAGTTAATTCAAAAAAACAATTTGAAATTAATGTAGCCTCTTTTAAAGCAAAATTTCTTGAAGGATTTGCAAAAGAAGACTTAGAATTACAAATGTCTATTTTTGCCGATTCTGTAAAATGGACAAGCCCAAGTGCTGGAGGAGAACTTCTCGGTTATGAGGATTTAAAAAAGGCAGCAAAAGATTATCATGATAATTTTGACATGATTACATACACAAATGCAATGTATTTTGGATCTCCGATATTTAATTCTCAGAATGATAATTTGGGAATGGCAGATCCAAATTATGTTAGAACTGGTGGCGTGTGGACAAATGTACATACAGAATCAAACAAATCGTTAAAACTTAAATGGATGGCTGTTATGTGGTTTAATAAAGACGGTCAAATACATCAAATGACAGATTTTATGGATGTTGGCAGTATACCACAACAAATTGCAGATTAAATAAAAAAATAAGCCCTCCCAAGCGGAGGGTTTTTTTTACACCTAAATCTTTATATATTAGAGGTATCATTAATCATAAATCAATTAAAATGAAAAAAATATTATTTATTATTTTTATTTCAACATCAATTTTTGCTCAACAAAAAGAAGTGGTGTATGAAAATATTTTTCTTAGCCCATTAAAATCAAATGAAAACTTACTAGTTGAAGGAGTAAAAAAACACAATCAAAAATTTCATAGTAAAGGTGAAACTACGGCTTCTTTATACTCTGTTCTAGTAGGAAAACATTCTGGTCAATATGTATGGCTCAATGGTCCTATGAAAATGTCAGATTATGACAATATGCCGGACTCATCACATATGGAAGATTGGCAAAAAAACATAAGAAATAATGTCACCAATGAAACTGTTAAAATGGCTAAACTAAATTGGGAGGCAAGCTACAGTCCGCCTTCATGGGGAAGCCCTAAATATCTTCTTTGGAGAACTTTTAAAATTAAACAAGATTTGGATAGTTATGGAAAGGTTTTAGAGGCTGTAACTAAAATTGGAAAAGCATTAGCTCAAATAAATGCTCCCAATCCTAGAAGAGTATATGAAAGTGTTTTCAGAAGTGAAGACAGAGATGATATTACTCTTGTGTATCCTTTTAAAACTTTTACAAGATTCTCAAATTCAAATGGTCTTCCCAAAGGATTTCAAGCTGAATATGATAAAATAAATGGACCAGGTGCATTCAGAAAAGATGTTGGTGATGTTTTGTCAAAGTACACTAATGGTTGGCATGATGAAGTATTAATGCTAGTTGAATAAATTAAAGCCCTCCCAAGCGGAGGGTTTTCTTTTACACCAATGGATATAATCCAAACCCCATCTAACCCATTGATATCATTGCCTTAACTTAAGATAATAGTGTAGTGGTTTTAGGGGGAATTGTTTGGGGGAAGTTTGTAGTGTGATGGGTGTTACTCCTGACTCTCTGGACCCGTTTTCGTTGTTTCGTCTCCTTGTCCTAGATTGATTCTAAGCACAATTTCATGGGTTTTAAGATTCAGTTGAGATAGCGAACTCGCAGTAGGGGTTTCATAGGCATAACCTATATCAAATCCTCCAAGAGAGATCACCGAAAGTAAAGCAAACGAACTACTTGATCGATAAGAGATCCCTACATCAAATTGGTTTTGCCAACTCAGCATTCCTGTAAAGTCTGTTGTCACAGGAAGTCCTTTTACTTTCCTAAGCATTACTGAAGGTTTTACTAATAAACCACTTCCTATGGGAAGATCAACACCACCACCTAGATAGGAATGCATTCTGTCTTTTGCAGTAACAGCTAGGTTATCACTTTCTCTTTTCACATTGAAGAGTCTGGGAATAGAAAAAGAAGCCCAGAAAAGTTCACCTTTGAGAAAAGCCCCTGCTCCTACATTGGGATTAAATCTTGAGAGCTGTTGTTGTGCTGGATCGGAGGAGGCTGAATAAGCAGAGAGCGCTCTAGGATCGGCACTGTAGAAATTTCCTCCTGCTTTAAGTCCTAAATAAAGCTGAGTAGATTCCATATCGAGCTTGTATGAAAAATCAACATAGGCAAATGTCTGCTGTTCTATAAATACTTTATCAGAGACCACAGAGAGTCCTAACCCCACATTGTTTTCTCTCTCTGAAGAATAAGAAAAGGCAAGTGTAGAAGGTGCATCTTGCATAGAAGACCACTGTCTTCTTGAGGTAAAGGCAAAAACATTCTTCCCTAAAGCTCCTGCATAGGCTGGATTGATCACATTCATATTATAACGGTACAAGGTGTAGTAGCTTTCCTGCTGACTAAAAGTAATCAGAGGCACTAGAGCTAAACCAATAAAGAATAAAAGTCTTTTCATCATTACCTTGTTAAATAAAGCCATCCTTCAAAATCTATCGAGCTGTTGCCATCAAGATCAAT
>Ga0181603_10000745_pt1 | contig 27673 bp, 42 predicted proteins | sample 041ome_13_FD_148633 | JGI IMG/M metagenome (GOLD analysis project Ga0181603, IMG submission 148633) | Coastal salt marsh microbial communities from the Groves Creek Marsh, Skidaway Island, Georgia - 041409US metaG (spades assembly) | ecosystem: Environmental > Aquatic > Marine > Intertidal zone...
AAGATCTTTGAGAGTGGGCGTTTCCGTCTCGTGACCGAATATGGATGGCGAAAATCAGATTTCCCAATGGAAGCGGAAATCAAGGGGGTGATCCGAGCGGGCTATCAGTTGTGGACCTTCAAATATAAATATGCAGACTATCTTGAACCTTTGTTTGAAACGAATGCCCCTTTGATGGATAATATAAAAAGCGACTTTGTGATCTTTTTAAAGAAATTGGTCTACGAATAATAAATGACCGGAACCTTGTTCAATCTGTGGGTGGTCCCGACCCGGCACAAAGAACTTTCGCAGCGATACAATACCACGATGCCGATGCACGTCCCTATTTCGAGGGGACTCACCGAAGATAAGGTGGAGTCACTGACATTAATGGTTCCGAGAAGAACCGTCATAAGAGACTGTGGGAATAAGGTAAAAATGATGATGAATATGGATCATGAATATGCACTTGGCTACGACTGCAAGGTATTTGATTATCAGTCTGTATTGGTGATGTATGAAATTATGGGAGAAGTAGCGCCTTCCGACATATCCACGATGTTTCCTGAAATGTCGCCCATCGAGGAAGAGTTGGAGGCCACGTTGTGTTTGTCGACGAGGTCACTGGAATATCCTTTTGGTTGGGAAATTATTGAATTGTAGAGTAGAGTCCATCAATGTAATAGACCTTTTTGAATCCAAATGACGCAATCTTTTCGGCTCCGGCACGAGCGCGCTGACCAGTGTTGCAGTAGACCACGATACCATCGTCCTTTTTGAAACCCTTTAATCGATCTTGAGAGATCACATTAACGGGCATATGAACCGCACCGGAATAGTGACCAAAATCCCACTCGAACTTGCTTCGAACATCCACGACGTGCTTGATTTCACCTGACTTGATCATCTTCTTTGCTCTTGGCGCGCTGATGAGTTGTGTGCCAGACAACGAATAGTACCGAAGTGCCGCGAAACCAGTATACAGAGCCCCCGCAACACCAGACCATAAATAGAACGTTGCGTCATTCATCTTTTATTTTATAGGTCATTTTAATTATAGACAATGTGGAAGTACGCCAGAAGTTCATTTGGCTACATAGCTTCTGGGATTGCCAGTGGGACCGCGGCTGCTGTGTTTCTCTCATGGGTTCCTTCGTTTCAAGCCAAGTTGGTACATGCACTTATTCAGGAACCTTCGTTCCCCATGGAAATCCTTACTTCATTTCTTGTCTACAAGGTCGTCGGAAATGTGTTCACAGGAATTCGTGTGGGCTTGGTTTCCTATGCGATCGCCACCACCACGCAAGAAGCCAAGTCGACTGCGATCATGAAAACCTACCTGATGCCATACGATTATTTTATCAAAAATTCATTTCACGATACAATCGAGTTGGTGAACAACGATGTAGAGACCGTGGTTGAAAGTTTCACATCACTAACCAACTACACAATCCGTGCCTCACTTCAATTCATGGTGACTGTGTATCTATTATGGCAAAAATCACCTGAACTTACATTGATTTGTGTCGGTTGTGCATTGGGTCATGTGGGAATTCAACAGGTTTTCGCAAATATGTTCTATGTTCCAAGCATAAAGCCCATTCAAGAACACAAGCAAAGACAAAACGAGTTGATACGCGACTATTACGAGAAGATGGAGATTTACCGAACGCATCACAAAGAAGATTGGGTTGTCAGTGAGTGGGCGGACCATCAAGAGGAAATCATGAAACACCGGAAGAAAGAATCTTACACGTTCGGAACCATGGTGACACTCAATTTCACCACTGCTTCACTGATGATGGGTCTGATGATGATGTACCGAGGTGGTGACCGAGAAGCCATTCACGAATTTGTTGTCTACATTCTTTCCATATTTCAATTGTTCGAGCAGTCTGTGGATGTCCTCAAGGATGTCAAGAGCAAGGAGGCGAAGCGCGAGAAGGTCTATGGATTTCTCGACACGCCGGTAAAAGATGGTTGGGGGTTTTTGATTAACGAAAAGCCGGATATTCACGTCAAAAATATTTCTTTTGGATATCACGATGACACCAAGATCATATCCGACTTCAATATGAAAATACCCTACGGCAAGCACATTGGGTTTCATGGAATGTCCGGAGCCGGAAAGAGCACATTGATAAAACTACTGATGGGTCTGTACAAGCCATGGGAGGGTGAAATAACCTGGCACGACGTCGGTCTCAGGGATCATGACCGCGAGTGGTTTTATAAATATGGAATCGCCTACGTTCCGCAGGAGCCGTTGCTGTTCAAGGACGAGCCCATTGTAGATCATTACATCACCAAGGACATCCCGAGGTCTGGACCCATGTCGGGTGGTCAGAAGCAGAGGGCGGCACTGGCCTACGCGATCTCGAGGGAACCCTTGGTGCTGTTCTTGGATGAACCGACTTGCCACCAAGACCAAGAAAATACCGATAAGATCGTAGACATGTTAAATAACTTTAGAGGAACGATCATAGCCATAAGTCATGATCGCGCATTTTTAAACAGGTTCTGTGATATTACAAAACAGATAAGACGAACAATACCGCCTTAGACCTTTAAAAGCCCAGCCTCGATGGCAAGCAGGCGGTCGGGGCCGCGCGATGTCGGTCCACCCATCAGGAACGAGTGAACCCTGGCGTAGCCCCACTGTTGAGGCGTGGCTCCCGGGCGATGACCCGTCCTCCAGGCAGCCAGACCCTTGTCATAGACCTGCTTGATAATATCCAGAGGTACTCCAGTCACCATGGCTTTATTCACAAGTGACTTTGCTTCGGGGTAAGCCTTGTAAAACTTCTTTGTCCACGTGGACGTTTTGGTCTCCATGCCAATGTCTGTCTTGAATGGCGCGTAAGTCTTCTTTTCAATCTTTTTGAAACGGGTCATAACATCCTCCTTTGTCTTTAACCCACGGAAGTATTTGAGGGGTGTATAGATCTTCTTACCCCCTTTAACCTCTTTTAACACTTTGGTGATCTCCTTGTCAGATAACATCCCTACTATACGTTGCGATTTTATCCGGCAAATGTTTTACTTCTTAGTTGTTAGTAACTCGTGATGAGTGAGTGTGGTGCACTGACCCGGGCAGGGACGCCTTGCCGAAGAAGAAAGGCACAGGGGCATGAACGCTGTTCAGCGCACGCAGATATGTCAGAATGTGCCATATGTCTGAACAATATCACGTCAAGGAGCGAACGAAGTGCACGAACCCTGCCATGCAATCACAAATTTCACACGGCGTGCATCAATCGCTGGAAGCGCCAAGGTAACTACACATGTCCGGTGTGTCGCCGGGACTTTGATATTCCAGAGTATAACATCACGGTCATCATCGAAGCACGAAGCACAAGGGAAAGGATGGTCACGACCAATCTTCGGAGCAGTCAGTTGGTGGGAAGAAATCTAGCCGATACCTTTGATCTCCCCAGGGACAACGCCATAGAATATATGACAGAAATAGTGGTCGATGCAGAAAACATGGAAGAGCTCAGGTCTGCGCTTATGAACGATCTTGGTATTGACCTCAACGAAATAAATATGAACATAGATAATAGTAATGGGACCGAAACTTCTCCCTAGGTCTGGCTACGAGCCCAAATACAGAGGTGAGGAGTGGTCCAGGGACGCTATGGTTCAAGCCACACACAATTGTTATTCCTACTTTCTGGACGACCTTCGTGTGTATCCCCGTGCTGGCAAGCCACAGCCCGGTCTGTATGCCATAGGCGCTGGATACAACAATGCGGTGACGTGCGAGTCTGTGAAAAGGCGCGTATTGGCGGACAACCCAAGGCACGTCGTCACATGGTCTCTGGAAAAGGCCAAGGACAAGTGTCCCAAAGGGCACTATAAGGGATTTCTGGCTGTAAATAGCTGGGGTCAGGACTACCATTTTTATAGGCAAGATTCTGACGGCACCTGGTCGCACAAACCGGGTTCTACCGCAGTGTCGCGAACCGACGCGAGCAGGAAACGCATCTACAATCCAGTGACGGCCGATCGCATGTACGGGAAGGTGGGTGGAATTGACTATGACAAGCCGTGTACATTTTTCTGTGTGAGGAAGTCACTCAAGACCGTGAGTTCAGGCAACTTTCTGTCTCCGACGTCCGTCCTCAAGAATCCAAGAAAAAACCTCAACAAGTAATAGTATGATTAACTTGACCCCATTGAATGGCGTTGATCAGGACCCCATCCCGTCTGCGGACGTGCGAACGAGTATGATCACTTCCATGCACAAGACCACGACTCCCTTGAACTCTGCTTTCTTTCAGCAGGCCAACTTGGAACGCATCCAGGCAATGCTCCGGAATCAGTTCAGGAACGAGACCGGTCTTTCTATCGATCGTCAGAATCCTCGTGATGTGATGACCTTTATGCGTTATGTGTATATCAACAATGCAATGAATCCTTATGGGAACATCGAGACTCAGATGTCTCGCATGAATCAGCAGGTGGTCAATAAAATGCTTCCACAAGTTCGCGAAGGTGTCTCTGCCTATATTCTCTATGTTCGGGATGCTTCCACCAATTATGTGCCTAATGCTTTGCCCAAGAATACCACTTTGGATGGGAAAAGTCTTCCTATCAACAACAGCATCGGGATGGGAGGATCCTATTAAATATTTGTCACCAAAGACTACTTAGTATGATCATAGGATGGAAAAGACACTTTCTATCAAAAGATCCTCAAGAAAGACCTTGTGTAATTTTTCTTGATGAACTTCCAGAAAAGAAGGAAATACAAAAATGCAACAAACGAAAGGTTTGCAAGGCCATATGTTTGGATGGTAATCCATGCAAACACAAGCCACAGACTGGTCTGGAATTTTGCAAAAGACATTTAAAGATTTATGAACCTTAAATGACAAGATATGTTTGTCGATATACAACTTGGCGATGGCGTCATTCTCGCAGAAATGATCGACGAGAAAGAAAATTCAGTGTTGGTGAAATGTCTAGAAGAGACTGATAACCAAGGTCATTACTCATTCAGAAATCCAGTGTGGGTGAGCAAGGAACATGTAATAAGTTCTTATTCGGCTGTCAGGGACATGGATTCACTTGGATACGAAGAGGTAAGTGACAACCTTTACATATCGGCCGACGCCTCGGATGAAGATTTTGTCCCATCGGAAGATGACGACGATGATGATGACAATGACGACGACACTTCACTTTGTTCCGACGATTCTTTAAACTAATTGGCCTACGTTGTTATGGTATTACAAAAAGTGGTTGGAGGTGCACGAGAAATGGAAGCTGCAACTCGAACATGTTGGGATTTCCGGTTGTGTTTTGTCGCTCGCACGACACCATGGATCCCTTTAAATTTTACATGCCATGGTTGATAAGAGGTTACATTCATGTTCATTATGAACGCGATCCATTTCTGTGGCATAGGGTAAAAATGTTCATTCGCATTATGCTTCTCATGTTTCATGGACTCCAGCCAGACATAGCAAACGTAGGCGAAGTCGTAAAAACATATTTTGATAGGACAAGATTTCCAAAAAAGAAAAAGAAGATGTGTGTCGTGTGCTATGAAAACAAGAGACCAGTTAAGATTAATTGCAAACACAATTTATGTGCCTCTTGTTTGAATAACATCGTGTATTTAAGCAGTAACTACGCTTTTAAATGTCCTATGTGTTCGGTGAATATACTAGGCGAATTGCAAGAGCAAACGCAATGAAAACGAGAAGTATTAAATACATCTCTATATAATTGGACGAGGAAATATGGATGATATTTCTGAAGTCTTGAACAGATTTTCTCTTTTTTCATATCTTGTGGTTTCGTAAGGTGGATTTGCTGGTGTACTTCTTATATAAGGGTATGGCTTGTGTTCTATTTTTGGATGAACGAATAATCTTCTCCTTAATCGTTCTTCCAGAGGTATTTCTCTTAGTTGATTCAAAGCTTCTTCGGCTTCTTTTCGTGCATTGTTGATTTTAATTATCTCCTCATTCATCACTTTGGCTTCTTCGGCTTTTCGCGCATTGGCTTCTCTCTCTGCTCGCTCCCTTGCTTCTCTCTCTGCTCGCTCCCTTGCTTCTCTCTCTGCCCGTTCCCTTGCCTCTCTCTCTGCCCGTTCCCTTGCCTCTCTCTCTGCCCGTTCCCTTGCTTCTCTCTCTGCTCGCTCCCTTGCTTCTCTCTCTGCCAATGTCTTCGCGTCCATGCCCATATTGGCCTTTGTTTCTGCCTCTGCCTTGGCCTTTTCTTCTGCTTGTATCTGTTTGCGAGCAATAGTCTTTTCGCGTCTCTTTCTTTTCATTCTTTCTACGGCACTTTCTCTTGATTTTTTCTTTTTAATTAATTTTTTAAGAGATTCTTCTCTTTCTCTTTCTCTTTGCATAATAATTCTTTTGTCTCTTAATTGTAACTGTTTTAGTAACTCATCATCCTTTCTCAATTTTTCCTTTATGTCCGCAACAGAATCCTTTATTTGTTGTAGCTGTGATGATGTATTTATATTAAAAGATCTAGCTATTGCTTTCACATGTTCATCGTCACCCCCCACATTGAATCCAAACTTATTTAATTCATTTCTTATATTTTGTATTAAATATGGTTCTTCTATAATTATACCTTCTTTCATTGTTAGAGGTGTATTGTTAATTTCGTTGTTTAATTTTTCGACTAAATTATTCAATTTAATAAACTCGGCGTCCAGAACCGGGTCTTCGAGACCTTTTCTGATAATTGTCTCATTTTTACCCCAATTCCATTTAGTTTCAGTAATATCTATAATTTTAGTCTTGTATTTTTCTTCAAAATTCTTTAAATTCAGTTCCGCTTGATCCATAACCCTCTTATATTTAAAGCTCATCCTCCTCCTTTTTCTGATGGTTTCCATTCCTGGTGAATTTTGCAGTGATTCAAGTATAGGTTTCGCCTCGGCTTCTGAATCTTTTATCCTCTTTTCATATTGGAGTCTATCGTACTGTGACAAAAGTGAGGGTCCAGAATTTTCAAGCTGTTTTTCTAATTCCTCTAGTGTAAGGTGTTCGCGTCGTAAAAAAAGTAGTCCAACCAAGATGACGACAACAATTGTAAAGATTATTAAATACATCCTGATATTAATAAACAAAATGTTCTACACTAAACTTTGGACGAACCAAACTTTTCACTTTGTGTTCCACACCACTGAGGTGCCTCATATAGACTGGGTGGCGTTCAAAGAAGATGTCAGAAGTTGCTTCAATAAGCATCAGTTTAATTTTCTGTTTGACTTTTCAGATGTCAAGGTAGTCCAAGTCGCGACCATTCCACGACTGATATGGGAGTTCAGTTCCCTTATGCGAGAACTGAAACCTAAGACTGAAAAGCAGGTCATCCGGTCGGCGATCGTGACCAATCCTACATTTTTTACTTTCAAGTTCATCGAGAGTATAATATGGATGTACAGGAATGTAAGACCCATCAGTGTCGTCAGGACGTTGCCTGAAGCATATGATTTTCTTGGGTAATACTAATATGGATCTTCGCACAGACTCCGAGGTTCACTATCTTTACATCGAAGGTTTGTCAAATACATTCACGAGACAGTTTCAAGAAGTTTACCGAAATGTCTACCAGGTGGATTTGGTTTATGCCGAATCAAATGTACTTACAACCGGAAAATCTACAGTGTTTGATATCGAAGAACTTCGTTCTCCTTTCACGGATAGTGCTGTAACGGCAGGTGCCGACAGTTCAAGTATTCGTGGTTACTTTGTTACTATTCCGTCCAATGGTGTGGCGGCGGGTTCGATTAGGTACTTCCAGGAAAATGCCGATTTTAAATACAGCATCCAATACAAGAATCCAGTGAGTTTTGATAAGTTCACTATTCGTGTAATGGATAGTGCTGGAACGTTGGGTATTAACACTGACACCCACAAACTTCTATTGAGAGTCCACATCGGAAACCCTAATATGCGCCCTCAGATGCCAGTGGACTGGCGGGATGAAAATAAACAAATCTTCGTCCCCGATTCTCTAGGTCTGCTTGGGAACTAAAATAATAGGTCGCGGTTTGGACGCTTTTTGTTTTAAATTAGGTGCTATGTCGTCCTTGCGGAACTTGCTCGTCACCTTGAGCATGAACGAATTCTCATTTAGTCCTTGGAAATTGATGGGCGTTCCATCAGTCTTCCTCCATCTCACAGTAACCCTGGACAACTGTGAAATAGGAGGGTAAAAATCAACTCCATAAACATAGTCATTTGTTTCCGAAAAGTGTTTTATTCCACCAGAACTTACGTCCATGACGATGGGACCAAAGTTATACTGTGAAGCCGACGTGCTGAACGAATTTGCTTCAATCTTTTGAGCCTGGTGCATTCGACCATTATTCAGCTCATTTATATCCAGATAGACATAGTTGTCTGCCGTGAGATTCACCAGTTGGTTGGACTTTAGAAATGTCGTATTCTGATAACGGTCATTGTTAGCGTAGAGATTAAACGTTACGGGTGGAGTCTGGTTTGCCACGGAGGCAGAAGATCCAGTCGTTGTGCTCGTGAATCCCATTAGTGTTGCCAGTGTTGATGACAAAGTTAATGTGAAGTTTCCATTCGGATCCGTGGTGGGTCGCGAAAATAGATATTTTCCTTCATTTGACAAATAGCTCACGGATACATTTGTAGTTGGTTCGATGGCGTTCTGAACTTCCGATGCCAGACCGCTAGCCGAGTAGAAACCATTTGGCAATGAAAAAGTACTCCCGTCCAGCGATATCACGTTGGCTCCATCTGGAAGATTTTGCATGACATTTGGAACGGAAGCCTGGATCAATTCCACTCGTGTGATGTCATGAATGGGATTGGTCAGGTGCATGGTATAAGAATTACCCGAGGGATACAAGGTCGTGTCCCTGAGATTCGAGTTGACCACGAGGTAATGCGTCTCCATGTTATTACTATTTAATCAGATTTTACTTGGACTTAAAAAGCGTGTCCCATCCATTCGGAAGTTTTCCAGGGATATGTGACAAAATCCAAATGATGAAGTAGTTGAACCACACGACAAGCATGGCTCCGCTCAATGCAGTATCTTTGTTTCCGTATATTTTATTTTTAATAAAACCTTTATCAGCATTTGGACTAATTACTTGAAGAACATCCGTAAAAATAGTCAGGTAACTGTTTTTGTTAGGGATAATGAGCGCCGCCGCGGAACCAGCCATCAGTCCTATGTAGGCCGCCTGCCATATCATCCACGGCTCTTTTTTGTTTTTGTTGTCGGCTACCAGGAGTGCGTAAATGAAACTTGACACAATGAATGAAGTCAGCATATTAATACCAGCATTCTTGCCAATCGCCATCGCCGGTATTATGGACAAGAGCAACGTCACCAGACCGCCTGTCGGCGTCCACCATCCTAAAACGGTTCCGTAGTTTATGAAAAATGATAGACAAGTACCAAAAACAAGTACACCAAATCCAATGCTACCAATCAAAGCTTCGTTACCAAACTTTCCCGAACTTCCATAGAAAATAAGTACTCCTGCAGCTATATAACTTCCCAAAAGACCAATTATCAAGCTAATCAAAAATGCCGCATATCTCGCATTTTTGTTTTTTGGGTCTTTGACATTGTTGTCTATATGTAAAAATCCAAACATAATTGCAGCAAAGATTAAACCAACAAAAGGTGGCCAACCCAATACTGCTGTGGGGAATGAAAACCCCAAGGTCATCATAACCAAATCTGCCCAAGACAAATAATTCTTAAGGGGGTCCTGACCCATATCTAATATCAGGGACTAAAAAATATTTTCATATAGTAGATAATGCAAGCCATTTACTTAACAATATTGACAACCGTGCTTTCGTTCGTGTACATGTTTATTCGCAACATTTCCCCTCCGTTCATGGACATGGTCATCTTGCCTATTCTGGTGTGGTTGACTAGTTTGACTAGTTTGAGCACCGTGATGTTCATCTCGCGATTCGGTATCGTACCTGGAATCTTTATGATAATATTTTTATGGAAGATTGTATATTCATGGCTTTCTTATGTATCCGATAAGACCGGAAACAAGAAACTGAAAAACTCTCTGGACAATTTCGACAAGATTCTCAAATCCCCTTTCGTCGCCGTGATCAAACTCTGGGATACCCTTGTTGAAGCACTCAGTTCTGCAACCCAAAACGTAAAGGTTAGCTGGAATTCCATTGTTCAGTCTTACAAAAACGCCGTTGATTTTATATCCAGAGCATGGGTAGAAATGAATTCCGCAGCTGTGGTACTTCGTAACGCACTCATAGACGCATTCAAGAAACTATGGGATCAAAATATTAAATTAATGAAAGTGATAGTGACCATGGGAGGAACCATAGACGAAGACATTGCTCCACCTCTCCCGGAACAATTCGTGAAGTCCTAATCCCCTTCAGGACACGCCGTCACAAACATCTTAAATATTTTTGGGCGCTGATATTAGTATGTCCGACCAAATATATTATCTTATACCACTTTTTATTGTTATTTTGCTGGGAGCGGTGTCCGGTTTAAGTGTCACTATATTGGCATTACTTTATTACCCAGTCACGAGAATTATATTGATGCGGTCAAACAAGAGTACAACGAAGCTTGATGACTTTTATCTGATATTGCCGAGACTGATTGGCAAAATTGGTGACATTGTGAAATTCATTGTCAACTGGTTGATCATGCCTCCGATCAATTTCATTACATGGATCCCAAGAACGTTATTGAAAATTGTGAAATTTATGATAAAGGTATTTACTTACCTCTTAGTCAATGTTCCAAATTACTTGTTGAAATTGTTTAGAGATGTGGTCTATACACTTATCATAGCACCCATTAAGTGGTTAACAGACTATTATATCAAGTTAACAGATTGGTTCGTCAGTGGAGATGCAGGTGATTACTTTAGCATGGCGATAGTAAATTTCTATGAGTTTTATTTCTTTCAGTGGCAAGAGATTTTGAACACGGTCATCGAAAATAGCTTTAGTGTATTCAAGATACCACCTATAAAAGCAATCAAATTAGACCAAAGTGCATTTATATTGAAAGATGTTTGGAAAAAATAATATTCAATGTTTTTAGATGGACATACTAGATTGGTTTCGTAACTTTGATCAAAAATTACTCATCATACCATATGCAATTTTTAATTTCTTAAATTGGATAGGCGTGGTATTATCTAATCTCGCCAATAATGTCGGCATGGCCGTTGCAAATTTCTTCAGTCTTGTGGGCAACAACATAGATTCAAAAAGTGGCTCACTGGGAAATTACGTCAAAAACATAACTGAAAATATAAATAAGACGACACAATGGGTGAAAGAACTAAGTGGAAAGACTATAATTTATTTCCTTAAACTATTCGCCTATGACCCGACCATGTGGCTAATTGAATTCGGAGTAGCCTTGATTATGCTTTCAGTGGAAATCGTGGTAGATATAGTCACAACCCTTTTTGATTATGTTACAAATAGAGTGCCAGCCACTATCATTGATGCATTATTTAGCATCTCCGGAATTAATGTTATTCCCGGTGTAGGGGCACTCAAGGATGCCATGCAGAGCGTGATAAACAATCTTTTCAAAGTACCACCAGAGATCGTTGTTCCAGATATCGCCGGTGCAATCGGAGCCGCTGTAAGTGGAATAGCAAAAAGAGCAGCAGATGCTGCATGGGATGCGGCCAAGGATTTTTTTAAATTTTAGGGCTTCCATGCAAGGAACCAAGGCAGGATCATCAACCCCAATGCCAAGATCACGAGGTCGATTTTAAGCACCTTGTTCTTGATATCGGGACACCAGTTCTTGTACTTCTGGATCTGTTCACTGTCCTTAGGCTTGGCCCACCAGTAGAACAAAGCCAGGTAGGTCGGTCCGAGATTGCGCTGGCACTGATACCAGTGATCATACCACGCCAAAATGATGTACGGGAAGTACAAAAGACCCAATAGCACCCACTTGTTCTTAGGCGGAAGATACCAATATCCACCCGCCAACGCCAACGTGAACCAGATGCACTTCCAGTTCGCCACCGGCTGTGTCTTGTCACATTCCTTGTGATCGTGATCTTCCATTTAACAATATTAAAGAAAAGATTCTATAGATGAATACCAAAAACATGAATACCTTAGTTGTTCAGAAGATGCATTCTGATGCTATGTTACCGACCCGGGGCACAGAACTTTCTGCGGGCTATGATCTATATGCCTGTTCGGACTGCGTGGTTCACGAGGGTAAGAGATTCGTGGTTCCCACAGGGATTCGAGTCAAAATTCCAGTAGGGTGCTATGCTCGAATTGCCAGTCGATCGGGTCTTACCGTCAAGCATGGCATCGAGGTGGGTGCCGGCGTCATCGACCGGGACTACGAGGGTGAACTTCGGGTCGTCTTGTTCAATCACGGAAACCGCCCGTTTCACATCAAGCAGGGTTATCGCATCGCTCAGATGATTTTGGAGCGTTATGAACACTGTGACCTTGTTGAAGACCCAGACCTTTATCCACAAATTCCCATTCAGGATAATCCGGTGGCTCCCGACCCGTCAGAAATCCCAGACCCTCAGTTCAAGCCAGATCTGATTGATCACGCAAGGAATCAAGGACTTGGTCCTAGGAGCGTGGGTGGTTTTGGTTCCACTGGGGTTTAAACAAAAAACACTATATTAGTTAAATGACGTTCTTTCCGGCTCTTTATGGCAAAGATGCCAAGGGAAAGACTCGCATTTGGCAAGTCGAGGTCGTCAATGGAATGATTAGACGAACCACAGGTCTTATCGATGGTAAAAGATCCGTGACGGAACGCCCTCCCGATGCCAAACGCAAGACTCCCATCGAGGAGCAAGCCGCTCAGATGTGGCGAAAACAGGTCAAGTTGGGGTACATGGACAATATTCAACTGAGAGCAGAAGTTGTCCTAAGACCCATGTTGCTCTACTCGTTCAGCTCGAGGTCATATGGGATTGATGGTGACATACGGTTTCAGCCCAAGTTGGATGGTGTCAGGATGCTTGGTGGCTTTTCAGGTGGTGGACTTTTGCTTCAATCCAGAAATGAACAGAGGATTGAACATTTGACCCACCTGGAAAAGGCCTTGGAAGGAAAGTTGGAAGAAGGCGAGTTCTTGGACGGTGAACTCTTTTGTAAGGACTTGGACTTTGAACAGATCACAAGTGCCGCCCGGGGTTCAGAAAGTCCCTACGCACCAAAGTTGGAGTTTCATTGCTTCGACTACTTTCGTCTCAGTCAGTTGGACATGCCCTTCATGGAACGATACCAGAGGCTCAAGGAAATCATCAAGTCAATCAACCATCCCATGATTAAGATCGTTCCAGCCTATCAAGGAACCGCCAAGGACGCCGATAGGTATCACGATAAGTTTGTGGCAGAGGGTCACGAGGGTGTAGTGATTCGCGTGGCAGACAGTCCCTACTTGCTTAACAGGCGCTCGTCCCAGTGCATCAAGTACAAGAAGATGATGACTGAAGAGTTTGAAATCGTGGGTGCAGAGGAGGCCGAAGGCAAAGACCGCGGGACGCCCATTTGGATCTGCGAGACCAAGGATGGTGACACCTTCAAAGCCAGACCCAAGGGAACGATGGAGAGCAGACGGGAGCTGTGGAAGAACCGGGGCAAGTTGATGGGTGAAATGCTCACCGTTCAATTTCAGGGTCTCACCCAAGACGGCGTTCCTCGCTTCCCCGTGGCACTCGCCGTAAGAAATTATGAGTAATAATAATATAATGGTTTCACCAGAACAATTACATAGTCTCAGACTGTCGCGTCCAAACCTCATGTTGATTCACGTAGGTTCACAGACACATTTTCAGAATTGTAGGCTTCCGAACTCGATTAATTTTCCAATGATAGAGTTTGACCGAATCAATGCAATTCTTGACGGTGAAAATGATCCCAAACGAATCGAAAAGAGATCCTACGAGGAAAGGGTGCTTCGGGAGCGATCCGATCGGTTGTTGCTGGCGAGGGGAAGGGTCATTACTGCAACTGATGATGCCAACAATGCTCGGATAGCAGAGAATAGTGCTAGAATTGATTTTGAACAAGTGAGACCGTTGAGGAACATCGAACCCATGGAATTTTCCCAGAAGTCCAAGAAATTGGAAGAAGCGACCAAGTTGAAGATTAACAAAGAGACAGAATTGGATAGGGCCGTCAGAATGTACGACGCCGAAGTCGCCAGACAGAACCAACCCATTGTAATGCCGACGACGAATCCCGATACGCCAAGTAAACCACCCAAGAAAGTTGAAAAGGTAACTTACTTGGATGTGGAAAAGCGAGGGGAAGGACTTTTCTCGGGAACGGGTCGAACATTTCCCGGTTTTGACCAAGCTATAGTGCTTTACGGAAATAATAAACAGTCACTGGTCGCCAAGATGGCCAAGGTCCATATGAATGTATACGGATTTACCAACATATTTGTACTCGAAGATGGTTTGGAAGGGTGGAAGGACAAGGGTCTTCCGGTGGAGGGTGACTGCGATGTGATGTTAATTAGAGAATACATTCGATAGTAGTATAAATGTCAGAAATCCGTGTTGAGAAACATGGGTTCGTACGTCTTGTCGATACAATGCCGAGGGAGGATCTTGATCACGCCATAGTGCAAGCCGCCCGCGTTTCGTATGGAGAAGGCACCAAGAGTGTTCGGAGTGACCGCGGACTGATTCGCTACCTGCTCCGTCACGCCCACACAACCCCTTTTGAGATGGTCGACTTCAAATTTCACATCAAGATGCCCATCTTTCTGGCTCGGCAGCACATGCGTCACCGGACTGCCAGCATCAATGAAATTTCGGGTAGGTATTCACAGTTGCCCGAGGAGTTTCACGTTCCGGCGGAGTTCCGTGGTCAGTCCAAGGTAAACCATCAGGGATCCGATGGAGTACTGGTTTCGCCCGAGTCCATGGTGCTCTTGAGGGATCAGAAGGCTTCATGCGAACAGGCCTTTGAGGTCTATCAAAGCTTGCTTGACCATGGGGTTGCCCGCGAGACGGCGCGGGAGCACCTGCCCCTGTCGACCTACACCGAGTTCTACTGGAAGATAAACTTGCACAATCTTCTTCACTATCTGCGTCTCAGGATGGACAGTCATGCCCAACCGGAGATCCAGTTATACGCCAAGGCGATGTACGACCTGGTGAAGCCACTGATTCCAGCGGTCGCCGAGGCCTACGAGGACTACATTCTCGGATCTGTGACCTTTTCTAGATTGGACATCGTGAAAATAAAGCAAAATCTTCTTGAGGGGGCACATGAACCCTATCCTTCACAGAGTGAGGAACTAGAGTTTTTAGAGAAGCTCCGCGTTCTTGGGATCGTCTAGACTTATTCGGTGGCTTGTATCGCTCTCCGGGAGCAAGTTCTCGGGGTTCATAGGCCTTGGGTGGAGGAATGATCAGTTTCGGTTTAGATTCTTTCGGTATCACAACTTGTTCTTCTATGTCCTTTTCTTGCGAAGATACTGAAATTATTGTCTGAATTCTTTTCCATGTTTCTTCGTCAAGTTCTCCGCCACCTAATTCATCTTCACGGAACCCGTAAGAAAGATAGATCGCCATGCGTTCTTCATACGTCTTTCCTTCGAGTTCTACTATGAGCTGTTGACACTGTTTGTTCGTGATGACGTGGTGTTTATGCAGAGCCATGCCACAACCTTCCACTGGACAGGGTGGATAGTAACGTCGCGTGTTTGTATCACAACGCTTGTGACATATTTCATCTCCGTCACTCAAGTGGACATCAAGTTTATCAATTATAAATCTATTACATATTGAACATTTTGTAAATGGGACGAGGTTTAATCGACACTCGTGATGAACGTGGTGACCGCAACGGACATTGACTCTACAGACGAAGGAAATGTCTTCACCACAGATACTACACATTCTAAATATCTTCCATGTCTCTCCTTTAACGCTTCATCACAGTACCACACATCCTGCAGGTGATAAATAAGGTCATGGGCTCATCTGCGCTGCGCGTTTGTTTCTCCACGTAGGTGGTTTTCATAGACTTGCACTTGCCGCACTTGAACATCCCATCCTCGTATTCCTCTGGCCTCTTCTCGACCACCTCCTTCTTGGGTTCCTGATACCAAAGGTCCCATATCTCCTTAGAGTCGAATGTGTTGGGCTTGAGTTCACCACTCTTGATTCTGTCCAGAAACTTGGACTTGTCGTTGTTGCGGATCGCGTAGATCATTGATCGCATCCGGTTCGCGTAGAGGCGTTTGAACTCTGGATTCTTCCAGTTTGCCCGTGTGTCGTTCTCGCTGATGACCGTGGCGTTTTTGAAAGGCTTTGGCACCTCGACCATGTAGTCGCTTAGGTTTGATGAAATGTGTTCCGATATCTTGACATGCTCGGCTTTGAGTTCGTCGTTCGCATGTTTCTTGTCCAAGACTGATGCCCTTTCAGCGCGCACCCAACACTCTTTGGAATTGATGAAGATGTCGCGTTGTATCTGAACCAGACTGGTCATCGTGTCCCTGCGAACTTGTGTGAGTTTCTCATGTATCTTGTCCATCTTGCCAAAACGTTTCATGTTCAGAAGGTGTAAAAGTCTCTTGAGGATGCGCTTCCTCTTGGTGATATCGGGAAGGTCGAGGTATTCTTCCTTTTCACCAATAAAAACCTTGGGCTTGAAAGAAGGTCGACGAATAAAGTAGCGTTCCAGATTTTGATTGATCATTGACAGACCCTTCATCTCATTTTCCATCTCGTCAATGTCTTTCTTGACCAAAGTAAGAAGTCTCTTGAGTCGTGCCTGATCAAGAAGTCTTTTGCTGACCTTTTTGATAGGTGGGACAAATGTTTCACCAACCATCTTGTCCCTGATAGCCAAAAGGCGTTCCTGTTTCTCCACTAAAGGAGTTTTGCGCTTGACCACTCCACTTTCAGTAACATCGAAAATGTAGTTTCTCTTGGCTAGATATTCTGTCCAAATCTTTGAGTTGTATTTTTGTAACTCCTTTTTGTTTTCGTTTATTTTCCCTGGTTTCATTTTCTTGATGCACCAGTTCTTAGCGCCCTTGCTGAGATGAGTGGCCAACGCATCCGCCTTGCTTTCGCTCACCAACCCGGAGTTGACGAGCGCGTTCGTAACGAGTGCGATTGATTTGGTCTCCATTGTGTCGGATGTCCATTCGGTCATCGTCCTGACCCTGAATAATTATTTCAACTTCTTCACCTGGAGGGCTTGAGAGTTCCTATTTCTCTTGACATCATTGGGATCCTGACCAGGTTTTGTAGCGCCTCCTGCTTTTTTATAGGTCTTCTGATGGAGATTCCAGAATTGTGCAGAGCCGACCCTAAAGTTCTGATGGATCTTGGCCTTGTACCAAAATACACAGTCCTCGATCCGATTGGACTTGCTGGTGTTGTCCAGAACCAGTACCTCGTAATTTTCGGTGCACGCCGTCATCACCTGGTTGAACATGTCGAAATTTGGGAAGATTCCGAAGAATGCCTTATATAACTTTTCTCGGTTCTGGATTACATTTTCTCGAGCGATGAAGACATAGTCCACATTAGCGCGCAAATCGGGGCTTAAGTCCATACAGTATTGCATCGTTAACATAAAGAAAATTTTCCAGTGGCGACCGTTCATGAAGCATTGGCGAATACATGCATCCTTGAGAAACCGTCGGTCGTACATACAATCGTCCATCAGGATAAAGGCTCCAACATCTCTGGATGTTAGTTCTTTCTTTCCTGGGGGTGGTTTCATGTTTACCATCTTCCTCTGTCTTTCGATGACCCTCTCTATGATGTCCTTGTCATACTCACCATAAATGAACAAGTCCGGAATAAACTGCTGGTACCAGTGATTGCCTTCCTCGGTCGCCGACATCACCACGCCCGCCGGAAGATGCTTTTTGTGATAGAGGATGTCCGTCACCAACGTCGATTTCCCTGTGCCTCGCTTTCCTATGAATACACAAACCTTGTCGTCACCCATTGAAGCGGGATTGAATTTTTTGAGTTGAATGTTCATGTCTATTAGTCGTATGTATTTTTTCAATTCTTTTTTTGACACATCATAATAGTATGCGGCTTGCCGTCACAGGATACCATGACACCTTTTTGACAGGTGATCCACAACAAAGTTTCTATCAAAAAGTATTTACAAAACGTTCGGGATACACGACAGAGAACCTTCGTCTGGCGTTTGGATCAGATATTAACTATGGAAGAACATCGATTTGTACAATAGAAAATGATACATGTGACATTATTACATCTTTTCTCGTGAATTTCAGTTTCGTTGAATCTCAAACTGTTCCACAAGATGCAGGCCATGCCTTCATAGAGCGTGCAGAATTGTTAGTCGGTGGGCAGACTATAGTCAGCATGACCGGAGAGTATATGGCGGTTATATCGGATATCACAGACACACAGAGAAAGCGAAACAGCAATGACGCCATTCTTAAACGCAATGTCACACCCACTAGTTATGGAACAACATCCGTCACGAAACAATTCTTGGTTGAAATACCATTCTTTGGAAAGGGATATGCTAATTCGTTTCCTCTTCTGGCTCTTGGCAGACACACTATTGAAGTCAAGATAACACTTAGAACGCAAGAGGAATTAGGTAACCTTCCTGTGCCAGATGTCGCGCTCGATCTACAGGCTGTCTACCTGAATGAAGAACATCGCAAGTTTTTCCTTGGAAAGCAATTGGACTATACCATATCGCAAGTACAACTTGCCAGAATCACTTTGGGTGACCTTAATCAAATACGCTTCAAAACTGAATTCGAAAATCCCGTAAAAGAAATGATATTGATCGTACAAAATGATTCTGGAACCAGAGGCGTGTTTGACTATAGTTCAGAAGCAAGCACAAGTTACGTAAGCTATTCCAATGATCAAGTGGTCAGGTGGCGACTGTTCTTGAACGGTCAAGTTTATTTTGACCTAGATCAAATGAACATGAGAGCTATCCAACCTTACAATTACTACACTCAAACGCCAAGTTACAAGATAAACATATTCAACGTGGGTGAAGGAACTGTTAACATGAGCCGTATTTCCAGTCAGATTTTCGATCTATTATTGGTCAATAATAGCATATCGCGTAAAGCAAGACTCTACGCGGTAAACTATAACATTTTCCGCTGCCAAGGCGGACTCGGCGGAACATTGTTCGTCTAATCAAGCTTGATCTCCCGGCGCTTCTTGTCCGAAGTTCGCATCTTGAAGAAGAGCTTGAGCACACCATCAATGTAACTCGCCTTGTACCCCTCATCCGATACATCCACGTAACTGGGCAAATCGAATGAGGCACTTCGGTTCTCACCGTATGCCACCGTCACCTCGTGATCATCAGAAGAAAGGGTGATATGAATGTTGTCCTTGCCCACTCCGGGCAGGTGCATCTCAATCTCGAAACCCTCATCCGTGGTGTGGGTACGCTTGTATAGATATCTGTCAGCCAATTTATTATTAAACTGCTTCTCCATGTTAGGAAGCTCATTCAGAACCTTGGACGTAGTGTCCAGAAGGTCATAAAGATCGCCATGCCGAAGAAAAGGTAAAAAAGCCATTGTACTTTATCTTGGAATCTTTTCTTTAATTATTTTCCACTCCTCCCAGTTAGGGGATCGGGTGTCCGCCACACAGACCTCCGCGATCAAACGGATCGGGGTGGGATACACTGAATACACCTTGTCGTAAGGATAGAACGAATACCTGTGACTCATGTGAGGCGTGTGGTGAATGTCCAGATCCTCTACGTCACACTCCCATCCAAGCGCGTGCAGTGGATCAACCACGTACTGCTTTCCAATCTTTCCGTATGGCTTGAAATTCACAACATCATAGAGACGTCCAAGGTTGTCAGGATCAGGTACGGTCGCATGATTGGTCGAGATGGTTATGTGTGGGATGTGCCTAAACTTGTAGACCCTGGTCAGAAGACGATGATTCAGTGGCACAAGCCAGACAGAATAACCATACATTACTATATATGGAAGATCTTTCTTTAAGACAGAAGGTGGGCGTGGCCATCGCTGTTGCTCCGACCATATTGATGTTCGGACCCCTTCCGCTCGTCCTGATGTCAGGAGATTTCTTCATGCGTCAAATAGTTAAACATAAACTCCAAGATAACAATGTGAAGGTCAAGCCGAGGTAGCCTCTTAGGAGTGGATTGCCTGGGTGATTTCACATTGTTCTCCGGTAGCTCATTAGGTAGAGCGCAAGACTGTTAATCTTGAGGTGATGGGATCGAAACCCATTCGGAGAGTTTTTTATTATTTTTTAAAATTATTACCATTATTCTAAAAAGTAAGACTAAATGTAACCCGTGAACCACATTCTGTAGAACCGGATTTCTTCACAATTGTATTTTTATAGTGTTTTATTTCTTTAATTACTTGTCAACAAAGTACCTGCGGGCCAGATAGAAACCGACCGCGACGATAAGACCACTGACAGCCAGTCCGGCCATGCTACGAGATCCATCCTTGGACATAAAGTTTGGGATGTAAATAGCCAACTTCGCCTGAACTTCAGGATAGAATACCAGGGCGACAAGGATAGCCACGATCACAGCCTCGTATTGCTCCTTGGTCAGACCAAGAGGATACTTCTTCTCCTCAACCACCACCACGGGCGTGGTAGCTTCTGGAGAAGGCGGTTTTTGTTGCGCCTGTTGTGCGGGCTGAGCCATGAGCATCTCATGGGGAGCCACGGACGCCTGAGGAGGGATGACTGTATGCATATCGCCTGACATCATATTGTTCATAGGCTCCTCATATTCGAGTTCCGAGATTGGAGTGGAAAATGCCATACTAGTAAGCATTGGGTTTCCTTGTTGTTTATCATCATTATTTTTTCGGTCTATCACAGTTCGTTGAGCATCATATCCTGTATCCCTTTCTTTAGAATTTCCAGGTTTCGGTACAGTTAGTCCTGCACCAACACCAGCGCCATTGTCCGGTATGGAAGGATTGTAGGTCAGAGGTGTACCACCACCACCACCGGCATTCAAGTCATACATTTCCATTTCTAATATTAAAAAATAATCATTTGAGACTACACTGACGCATTTTCTGCATAGCACGTTGTCTTTGCCATGTCACCTGCGTCTCAGTAATATTCATGGCTTGTGCAACCTGAAAAACACTCATGTTGTGTATGTAAAGACAAACGATGATAACCCTCTGTTTTTGGTTCAAACAAGACATTATATCTTCTGCCTTGTTTAAATCTTCTGATTCTGGTTCGGGGTTGTATACCTCCGCGACCGGTAGATAGTCCATAGCTTTTCTGGTCTTCTGAACGTATCTTGACATGTATGACTTTATCCAAGGATAGGCATAGGTTGACAGCTTGACTCCCTTCGATGGATCGTATTTCACAATCGCGCGGTGTAGCCCCAACGTCCCTTCCTGAACGAGATCCTTTCTAGAAATACCAGGTCGCTGGTATCTATAGGAAAGCTTGTGAACCAATCCGAGGTTCTGATGAACAACGTCAGTAGTGGTCTTCATCTTTTTCTAGATTCCGCCCTTTTCTTTAAACGAAGATCACTCGAGTGACCACACCCACGCTTGCGACAGTTGGTTGCCTTGGGCGGAAGGCGGGCATAGCACCTACGACATACCTTCTTGTCGCAATTGTACTTTCTCGCCAACAGGATCAACGAAGGCTCGATCATCCCACCGCGCAGACGAAGCACCAGATGGAGAGTGGACTCCTTCTGGATGTTGTAGTCCGAAAGGGTCCGACCGTCCTCCAACTGCTTTCCTGCGAAGATCAACCGCTGCTGATCCGGTGGGATTCCTTCCTTGTCTTGAATCTTGGCCTTCACGTTGTCAATGGAATCCGATGAATCAACCTCTAGCGTAATAGTTTTTCCTGTCAATGTCTTCACGAAGATCTGCATCCTTAATATTAATCTCCAGAATTATAAATGATTGGCGTCGTCGCCTTAACTACCTTTTTGGTATTCTTCATTGAAGGGCTTGTGCATTACAACATTGGTAAGAATAAGTTGACCAAGTTGCAGTTTCCTCAGGGTCGGGAGATCTTCCAGTGGATCTTCACACTGACCTTCTTCAGTCTGCTGAACGGCGTCCTGGCATCCTACGCCGAGGAGGTCGTGTAACGTGAACTTCGCATAAGTTTCCATAGTATGATGATCAATATGGTGATGGTAATCATATGAATAATTGCCGTACAAGTTAAATAATAGGTTAGATGTAATCTAAGTGGTTTCCACAGACGCGTGTGTATGTCTGGGTGACTGAAAATCATTTCTAGCGCTTGAGTAGTTAAATCCTGTTCCTCTTCCTTGCTCATGGACAAGTTTCTTAAAACCAAAAAAGATAATATCTTTGAGAAATGTGAGCCAGGTAAAATGTTTCTAGTCAAGGGCTGGTCTACGGCACAAATTTGCAAGACCATTGGCGCGTCGGCGGTCTATGTGGGGACCGACACTCTGCGTTCACAAAATGTCACCCAAAATTTTTTCGGATTCATCGGTTTCAGTAAGGCTGACATTGTCACGGATGATTCATCTATGATCAAAAATGAGTTGCCCGGTTGGAGGTGGATCCAACAGAATCGGATCAAGATTCACTCCCGAATCTTCATACCTTGCGAAAACAACTTGGACACCATCCAAATTCAAGACAAGACCTTGGAACCGGAAAATAACAAAGAGGTCGTGGAAACAATTCACCAACGAGACATGTTCAAAACCACCAAGGAAATTATGGACGATGTTCTAACCACCAAGGGGAAATTTAAGGTGAACGACTATCTTGGTGTGCACATGGATGAACCTGGAAATCGCATGGGCATCGTGCAGGAAAATTACATCCAGGCCAAAGGAATCACCATGGAAGAAGCATCCGTGATTGCAGACCACCTCGTCGATGCGGATTACTGGGATAACATGATGTATTCAACTATGTATAATGAACAAATACATGAACAATTTGTTTTGTCTGCAGTGATAAATCCATGTGTAGTCGTTCAAAATCGCATCCCAGTAAACAAGATGGCGGCAGCCAGAGTATGGACCAAGGACTTCAATATGCGTCTCAAGAAATCATTGGAAAAACATTGGGTTCGTTCGGATCCGGACACTATGCAAGTTTTACGTCACAAACCAGAACTCATTCCGGAATACTGCAAAAACTCCAATGGTATTCATCTAATTAATCAGACATCTATGGGTCTCAAAATCAAAAATGATGTCCTGAAGTCCATCAAAGGTGTGTTAAAGGAGAGAGAGCAAGACTTTTTATAACAAGCAACATGAGGCGCCCCTACGCCAGAGATGATGAGTCCGACGATGGAAGCGATGCGGGCGTTGGTGGTGATAACTACAACATCGACACAATTGGAAATGATATCATTTTTTCAGGAGAAATCTCCGATGAATCCATGCACGATCTAATTGTTCAGGTCAAGACTCTTGAAAAGAGACTCCTTGGTGTCAGGGAGTATAAACCCAAGATTACACTTTATGTCAGGAGCGATGGTGGTGACTTTTTTGCGGGTCTGAGCTGCATGGATCACCTCAGAAGACTCAAAGTCAAGTTGATCACGGTCGCAGATGGTTTTTGTGCCAGTGCAGCCACTTTCGTTTTGATGGGTTCCAAGCATCGCAGGATTATGCCTCATGCCCACCTGCTCATCCACCAACTTTCCACGGGAGCGATGGGCAAGTATGAAGAACTCAAGGACGAGATCAAGAATTGTGACAAACTCATGGAGACCCTCCGCAAGATCTATACCCAGTATACACAAATCCCAGAAGACAAGTTGAACAAGTTGCTCAAGAAGGACATCTACTTTACCGCCGAGGATTGTGAACGGTGGGGCATTGCCAAAAATAATATGTGATAATTACAAATATGAAGATGAACATGAAGATGAACATGAAGATGCCCAAGCTGTCTCAGCAGGCCATGATCGTCGCCTTCGCTGCCGCCCTCCCGGTGCTGGCTTCAGCCTACAAGCTGCGTGTTCTCGATGCCGCCATCCTGCTTCTGTCAGGCGCGCTTGCCGTCTACAATGTCAACTGCCTCACCGCAGGCAGCTGCAACACCTGGGCGACCATCGTGTCTGTCTCTTTCTTCGTCATGACCATCATGCAGCTTATGGTGCCGCGCGAGGGTCTTGAGGGAGAGGAGGCAGAAACCAAGGAGGATGCGATCGACGCCGTGATCAAGGAGGCTACTGAGGTCGTCGAGGTGCCCGTCAAGGTCGACGAGAAGCCCGCCGAGCCCGCCGAGCCCGCCCCCACAGAGGCTAAGATGCCCGCAGAGGCCAAGCCAGAGAAGGCCATGGCCAAGGCCGCTCCCATCATCACCACCGACGAGGAGTTCGAGCTGCTCAAGGCTCAGCTGATGCAGTAAAGTTCACCGCAGCTTCATATAGATCAATACCATGATCCGCGACGGCACAACAAGCGAGTGCTGACGCCTCAAGCTGCTCGAGGTCAGGCTTATAGCCATAGGGACTGGTAATGAAACATCCCTTTACGTGTTTGAATCCCCAAGCACGCAAAGGAACCCGAGGGATGGGATCGTTCACATCCACGAATCGGAAACTGTTGTCGATCACCGCGTCGAAGAGGTTTCGGAAGTGTCCACCTCCAACCCGCGGCGATCCGTAGGTCACACAGTAGGTCTCCACGTCACCTTCGGCATTTTGCTCCACATCCAGGGCACAGAGCGTAGAAAGAGCACCACCAAGTGAATGACCCGTGCAGACCACCTTGGGGTTCGCCATGTACTTGATCGTATCGATGATCAGCGTGCGACCACTCATGTACTGACCCAGGAAACCCGCATGAACTCGGCACTCGTCAGGAAGGAACGGCGTCTTGACCCGAAAGGTCAGAAGGTCAGTGCATACGTCATTCAACTGATCCGTTTCGGTTCCACGGAACACCACCCAGGTGATGCCGTCTTCAGATTTGATGAAACAGTCCAGACCGGTCTCATCACTGCTGATGGGCTGAAAACCATCCCGAGACATCCCAGCCTTGTCGTATGATTTCCTGCACAGCGTTGCACACTTCCTAATAATATTTCTTGCTTCCTCCTTCATCTTTATACTTGGGCGGCATTTTCTTCATCCGAATCTGTCGCTACCTCCGTCTCACGAAGCACCTGAAGCGTTTCCGCCACCCTCTGCTCCTCGAATGTCGGTGGGAATACCTCGGGTCCGTCTGAAAAGGTCACGCTGGATGTCCCTGGCGATGGCGGTGGCACGTCGTAGTTGATGTTCTTGGTGCTGAAGAACCGAGACGCAGCCCGCTTGATTCGCTCCGCAGAACTGACCTGGAACTTCTCGTGAGCCTCCTCTGAAAACGGCGTGATCTCACGGATGTCCAGAATCTCGGGACGTGCGAAACTGTGTGCCTCCTTGGGGAACTTCTTTTCAAACATCTTCAAAATGTCACCTGGAATAGGTGGTGACTGCTCGATAAGCCTGTCCATATCGAGCTTGGTCATATTGATAAACTCGTGACCCGTCATCGAACGCTCGTCGGGCGGTAAACTCAACTCCAGACGCATGTGACGCGACATCTTCCCGTAGGTTGACGCACTGACCCTATGTGCCTCCATTAACTCGTTCACCTTGAGGAACTGGGCTATAGTTGTGGCGATCGCTGCAATAAGGTTTAGACCACCTATAACCAGGGGCACGGTTGATTGTGTGCTGGCAGGGAATGTACCCTGGGCAAAATTTGCAGTCCCAGTCACCGTTGAAATGATGATGATTGGGATTGTAAAACGCATACTCATCTTTTTGTATTTCTGATAGGACACGAAGTGAAGGTATCGGTAGGTCGCAGCGACCTCTCCCCATATTTTGAGGATGCCTGCCTGCTGTGGGTGCCAATCTGCATCACTTACCATCTCTATCATAACTAACTACTTTCTTCTCATCTGCTCCTCACCCTTGTTCACAGGTCGCTCCACCTGACCATAACGCGAATCAAGGCAGTTCTTCGCATAGGCCTCCCAACGCGCGGCCCAATTGTATTCACCCTGAGATCGCCAGTGGTTGGCATACTTCTCCGCTTCCTCCGCCTCGCGGATCTTTTGCGGTGTTGGTGGCGTGTATCGCGTCGGGGGTCTTCGCATTTGTTTTCTTTGTCTCCACTTCCTTAAGTGTGTGTTCAATGATGTTGTTCTGAATACACCAGCGAACAAAGTTCAACTGACCTATTGTGGTCTTGATGATCTCGTCGTTCACCTTGAAGTCAATGCGCTCCGTCCGGCAGAATGGATCGAACAACTTTTTGCTATATCCCTCCAATGTTGATTTGTATTCGATATGTACCGTGAATACCCTGCCTGAAATCTCTTTTTGGTAACTCACATTGTTCTTTTTCGAATAATTGGTCACGAACCACTCAATGGTTCTAAGAGAAATACCATCGATTCGGTGATTAATGATATCCAGTAATTTCGAACCGTTTTTTGGATCATCGTAAAACCGCTCAAGACTCTGGAGAAGAAGTTTAGAACGTCCTTCCATAACTAGTTAACTATATGATTTTATTCTTTAAGACCCGAACGAAGGCATGACTCGATTCTGTAAACTCATTCGCCTCGAGGTAGAACTTGTCATCTGTTCATATGCGGTCGGTATCGCATGCTTCTCACAGTATCCACGAAGGACGGCCGGCGTGGAACATTTCTTTTCGCGCTGATCTAAATGGCAACACGTGTACATACACTGATACTTTGCCATAGTCTTGAACATGTCCTGCTTGTAAAGACTTGGATTGTCCATGAGTAGCGCTTTTATTGCATTCTCAATACATTGATCTGCATAGATCTTCATCTTGCGATCCACATTCGTTTGTAACGCTGAAAATTCACTTGTCAAGTCCATCTTGTTTTTGTTTGAGTTATATTTTTAAATTGGGAGAAGTTTCATGTGACCAGCCATGACCGAGGGATCACAGTAGATGTCCGTTCCCGTCTCGCGAAGCTTGATGCAGAAACCCACGTCCTCGCTCGTGAAATCGCGCATTCCTCCGATCTCTTTCCATACTGGCTGGAACCATGGATACTCCAACTTTTCGAGTGCCTCCCTGCTCACCAAAAACAACCCCATGCCAGTGTAATCAATCTTCAGCAGGTCAACCTTCTGTGTCTTGTGAATCTTCTCAACATCTTCCACATTCAAAAACTGATATGACTTGTGCTCCTTGAAATACTCGTCGTCCATGTGCCTCACCACAGTGAAATGCTTCATATCCTTCATGCGGTAAAGACCACAGATGGCATCCTTCTTGTGCGACGCGAGACGCTCGACCATCTTGAAATTGAAACGGATGTCCGAGTCAATCCACAGGACGTAATCATATTCAAACTCCCTGTTGTATGGCTTCTGTGACGGTCCCCTTCCGACGTCACCCCCAAGGAGCTTGTTTCGCACGTAGTACACATTCGGATCGTAATCCATAGATAATACAATCTCCCACTGCGCTGCTCTGGCATCCTCAAGAAATGTGATGACGTCCATCATCACTTCTCGGGAAAAATTGTTTCCAGGTATACAAAGTACGATCTTCATTTAAAAGTTTGTAGCGTATTATCTTTAATACTATGGAACGAGCATGGGAACTCTTCTGGAAGTTGGATCAAAGGGACAAGTTTGTTCACATGGCGAGTCCCGCGGAGTGGGTCGAAA
>Ga0181603_10000751_pt1 | contig 27504 bp, 38 predicted proteins | sample 041ome_13_FD_148633 | JGI IMG/M metagenome (GOLD analysis project Ga0181603, IMG submission 148633) | Coastal salt marsh microbial communities from the Groves Creek Marsh, Skidaway Island, Georgia - 041409US metaG (spades assembly) | ecosystem: Environmental > Aquatic > Marine > Intertidal zone...
CCCAGAACGTGAAACAGAACACGCAGTTGAAGGGCTTGAAGTTGGCATACCTACCAATCAATTCCATATAAGGCTCAAAAACAAATAGCGAAGCTCCGAGGAGACCTGCCGATATAATTAACAAAATAGTTTCTATCATAATAGCTGTCCTATGTTATCATCCCGTTTAAGTTTCTCTAATTTACGGACCCAGCTTCCATCCTCAAAGTATTCTATGTAGGACTTCTGCTTCTCTCCGTATACGTCTGACCAAGCTAGGGATTTAATCTTGTTCAGCATCGTAGATATAGCCATTGATATTATCAAATTGGCACCGGACTTTCCGGGTTTATAATAGTGCAGGAATTTTTCGCATATGCGCAGTACGGCCTCATCAACTAACGCCTGATGCAGTTCCGCGTATCCTTCAGTCTCAAAGTAGGCGCCTGCAATCTCATTGCAGCGTTCAAGGATAAAGACACCGAGAGGCTCAGTCAGCCTTCCGCTTTCTTTTGCCTTTTGGCACTCTATCTCTATTAACTGCTTGTCGTATTTTATTTTCTTCTTCGGCATTGTCTATAATGCGTATAAGGTCTCCAGTTAAGCCGAAGTTAGTCCATATGTAACTGGGGGACATAGACGTGAGTCTACTGATTCCATACATCGTAACGGGTCTTCCTTTCGTTATAATCTCTTTTACTGCTAGGTATATATCAATCTTTTGATTAACAATAATGTCATCAGTATTCTTGTCTTCCATATGGCCGTATACGATTTTCAAAGCTTGGGTCAATCGCTTTTATCTTGTCCATTAGTTCTTGCTCTGTACGAAGCGCATACTTAAACTCCTCGTAGGTAGAGTCTTTCCCGGTATTGGCGAATAGTACAGCCATCTGGTGCAAGATTTCGTCTATCTGGCTTCTCTTATTGTCGTCATTCATAGTATCTAATTTTTACTTCATAGACTCCTTTTGGTAAATCCGGCTCGTAATGTATGACCAACCTGCGATAATACTTTGGCGAATCATCAGGTACATAGCCTTTCTCAACGAGGGCGTCAGCAACAAACTTGCAACAAAGAATACTATTGTCACAATCGTAGCGGCTGTTGTAAGCAACACGAAGCTCAAAGCGGTCAATGGTAAACGAATCAATATCATCAAGAGCTGCTTTAACCTCCCTTTTGTATCCGTCTGCCAGCTTTTTTCTAACAGTCCAGTGCTTACCAGCATAGAATTTATTGAGGCTTGGAGGTTGACCAAGCCGTAGTATAACTTCTTTTTCATACTTGCTCATATATTTTTCTTGCTTCCTTAATGTTTATGTATCCAACGCACTTCACAATCTTCTCCCTGTCGGAGAAGTGAGAAGTCTTTGGCATCATCCTGTCCTCCCACTCAGGCTCCCGGAGTGCGGATAGATTAAACACAAAAACGCCCGAAGGCGTTGAGTTGATGTAAAATGCTTTTGTTCCGTGGTTCTTAGACCGCTCAATTAGGGCGTCGTACTTTGCTTTCTCTATAAGTAAATCATCATAATGGGTAGCCCTGCACTTTAACTCTATATCAAGTTTGAACTTCTCAGAATAGCAATCATACTTAGAGAACTTGTAGTCTGATTCCTTCAGGTCCGGTAGGTATTTGGACTTGACAAAATCAAACAACTCTTTCTCTTTATTTATCATTCTTATTTTCTTCTATATGCAGAAGCTCACGCTGTAGGTGTGCTATTGCCTTATTAATATCTTGAGCCATTGGATTGCCTGTCTTCTTACCTGCGCGTAGAAGGTAGGTGATGGCAGTGCCAAGGTTGTAGTTGTTCTCTTGGAAGTCCAACACTACGTCAAAGGCTTCAATGCTCTTGTATTTACCAATATAATATTCAGGAGTCGGCATTTGTAAAATCGTTGTAGTTGATAATAAAAACTTTATCGCTGGGTAATTTATAGGTGTCGCGGTTCGTCAGGTAATCCTTCTTGTAGATGCCAACGCTGTGCGCGATGACAAAAGACTTAGTGGCACGGCATACAATCACGTACCAAAAGCTATCTTCCCTTGACCACTCAAGTGGCTGGAAGTCTACCGCGTCAAGGTCAAAATCTTCCCTGCTGTTCCACACGTTTGTGTGGTCCTCTTCAACGTAGAAAAACTCAGCGAACCCATTGCGCTCTGCGACAATGTGGAACCTGAGTTCTTCCGGTTTGTTTTTGATGTCGTACCCGCGAGCAATCAATGCTTCTTTAAACGTGAGCACGGCAAAGTGATTATCCATACTATAAAGATAGTCTAAACAATCTGAACGTCAAAGTGTTCAACTACGACCCTGTTTTGTCGCTGTACGACGAGCCTTCCATTGGACGGGTTAAAGAATATATAATTTGACTCGGACCCTGTGTAGTCGTTGATGTCCACTTTATAATCGTCGTGGTTGATTCTGATTCTGTCATCTGATAATACTTCTGTTTCTTTTACCTTCTCGTAGTTGGACTCAAAGTAGAGGCATATCATATACAGCCAGTTCTTTTTCCATTCTGACACCGTTCTATTCAATCTCGTCGTATTCTCCATCGTCCCAAGGTTCTGCTCTAAAGTTAGTATCTAATTTACGAATCTGCGAATCTTTTAAATCCAGCTGGTCATAGTGCTCTCCGCTGTTTCCGTTTCGCATAATGACCCACATACGATACTCTTCATACTCTTCCTTGGTCATCTTAACATTGCGCTTGGCGCTGGAAGGATGTTCGTCAAAGTAATCAAACGAATTTTTCATCTTAATAAATCAAAGCCTTTAATTAGCAGTCCAACCGACGTATCTGAATCGCCTCCAAGTACATTTTTTCTATAATAGTGTTTTTTACAAAGACGCTTTAGCTTTTCTGTTTCTATTATCAGGAAGAAAGATACACTATCTTGATTTAAATCTCTTGACCTAGATGAGATTAGCGCCCAGTATTTAGCCTTAGTTGTTGATATACCAGAGGGCTTCCCCCTTGATTGATATTCAATATAAAAGTTTCCAGTTTTGTGGTATTCAAAATCTGTTTTTACTTCAATGGTTGAGTCATCAAGGATGGAGCCGAGAATCTTCTCTCCTATCTTACCGACAGATAAGTCGTATTCAAAGTCGCTATTGTATTCCATTAGAAATCAACTCCATTTTTAGTTACCACACTAATCCCCCACCATAGCCAACCGATGCTTACGCATCTTTGGCATATTGCAGAGTCATAGGTTAGTGATATGTGAGGCAGAAGGTGTACGCTGCCAACGTACTTAAATGTTTCAATTCCTGTTTTCATTTCTCTTTGGTGTTAAAGGTTTGCGCCTACTTTTATATGTGTGCGCTTATAATTTGATGGATAAGCCCATCTTTATATGCTTAAACATACCTTAATGGTGTAAATAAGCACCATTCAATCGGCTTATTTTACACTTTGAGTGCTTTTCATTTTACACTTTGTCACACTATACCCTTACTTTGTACACTGCGTTGTAAGGTTATGCCCTTACTTTTTTCATTTCTCTTTGGTGTTAAAGGTTTCTATTAAAGACACAAAACACTATCGTTCTGTATCATTATTGCATATCGCGATTCGCGAATTAAAAATCTTGTCGCTTGACATTTGACTGAGTGGTGGAGACGGCTTCTATCATCCATTAAATCCACCGCCTCCCAACAACCAACTCATAGCCAATAGATGTGCTTCCAGTACTTCTCTACTTTAGTCTTGCGAACTCCGTCACTACACCCTATAGCCTTTCGCTTTCTTCTGTAGTCAACGTAGCAGTCTTTACACTTACCCTTGTAGTACGCGAACACACCGTTCTTTGTCTGTGGCGTGAAGCGGTCTACAGGTTTGTTTTGGTGGCAGGTGTTGCACACCTTGTACTCAATAGATTCCATCAATGTCATCTTTATCTAAGATTGGTTTACGGTCTAGCCAAGTGCGGTACATACGTGCCGCTACAGCAATGCGCTGTGGGTAGAATGGGTAGCTCTTACGCAACCGAGCAAGGGCTATCCTGATAAACTGGTCTCTCATCAGAATTCAATGTTTTTTTGTTCCATCACCTTGGGTTCAGTATGCTTGGGGTGACTATAGGTCCGCGTACCAAACTCATCCATCACATAGTACCTGTTGCTCAGTCTATCGTAATACATATACAATGAGCCAACATTACCAACAGCCTTCGGCTTTGCTTTTACAACACTAATCTTTACCTGATTAGGTTCGTATGGAATACCGTTCTCGTCTTCCAGTCCATATGGGCAACGCCATACGTTTATCACCATCATACCCTTGCGTGACCACTGCATACCTCCGGCAATATCGTTCATCGTCGGTACGTCAACATAAGGGATGCCGTTCTTGTACTTCGCCTGTTGATGTTTGGTGTGTACGGTAACGATGGTATGGTAATCCTTATCGCTAGAATGTTTACGCACTCGCGTTAATATGTTTCCAATGGCGATATCGTCCCGTACTCCGGCGTTTATATCTGTCTTTATCTCCGTGAATGGGTCTACCAGACAACCGTCTATCTTAATTCCTCTGTTCTCTATCTGCTCTACGGCAGTATAGAATCCTTCAATGCTCAGGTCCTTAAGCCCTGAATCAATAACGAAGAAGTGCTCTCTGAGGAACTCTAAGGCATTCTGCGCCTCAACATCTGTAGCGTTAACCTTATCATTGAGTAGGTATGGCTTACGAAGGTAGCACCACGCTAACTCGGCATAAACCTCAGCAGGACTTCCTGTCTCTGGAGTGTATACTGCCCACTTCCATCCCTCAAACTGGGATAGGTTCATCATAAGTTCAAAGGCGAACTGAGATTTACCTTGGTGTGCTCCTGCGTAGATGTATGTGGTGGAGCCTCTCTTGATGGAGTACTTTTCAAACAGGGCATCAAAGCCTGTCCATTCGCCCTTCTTTACGCCTGTATGGCGCATATTTTTAAGTTGGGACTCCAACCTATCCAGTGTATAAATAAATTCCTGCATTTCATTTTGGTTTAAGAGTTTTATGTTGCTTGGCCAACCACCTTTGATTCGTACACCTTCATCACTTCTAGACGGACAATCTTCTTACCCTTAAGCCCTAGCTGCTGTATAGCAAAGGCGTAGTTTACATTGTCCTTTGTGATGTCTTCGGGGGATGTGTAGCGAGAGATTGCGTACCCATTTTTATAGTGGTTTATCAATGCGCTTCCGCGCTTTGTGGACCACCGGTACTGAACCTCGTGATGGTAGATGTTCTTGTCTTCCAATTTAAAAAGTGGGGGTTTCGTGGAATGGTCCTACGCAAACCACTACTCCCCCCTATTTTTAATTAGAACAAGTCATCGTTCGTAGCGTTGGCAGGCTGTGCCTGAGGCGTGTACTGTTGTGGTACTTCGCCATACCATTCGCCTTCTTTGTTCTTCTTGATGTCAAAGACCATCCAGCCGTTTTGGTTGGTTTCTCCTTTCATCATTTCAAAATCACGGGGACCCATAGATACCTTGATGATTTCTCCGTACTTGGTAGGAGTTGTCTTGAACTTGCCTACGTATTTGCGCTTGTTTTCCATTTTAGTCGTTTGTTAAAAGTTGCTTAATGTGGTTCAGCTGGTCTTTAATTTTCTCAACTGTAACCTTTAGAATCTTGACCTCCTTGTGAAGGTCTTCATACGTAACTCCTACGTTTTCCAGAGAGTTTGTAACTCTATTGTATAACGCTGAGTATCTTTTGTCTGCCATCCTATTGTCGTGAGACATTACATAGGTATGCGATACCTTTAGGTCAACGCCTAGGATATCTGAGATTGATTGGTACGTGTAGCCATTTTCACGTAGAATCACAGAGACGAGGCTTCGCACGTTTAAAACCTCTTTCTTTCTAGAGCCTCCTAGGAGTTCGTCTATGTGGACCATACCTGCTTCGCAGGATAGTTCAATGACGGACCTAGACAGCTCATCAAAGGAGCTTAATCTCTGCTGCGCGGTAGGGGTTGAATTCATTTTCAAGAAACAATTGTTTGTATTTAGATATAGCCTCTTGAGCCTTTATGGCCCCTTGGACTATGAACTGAGACGAGCACTCGTAGATTCCAATGTCGTATGGGAACGACTTTGTGATGACTACGAAGTAGAACTTCTCAACTCCAAACAGATGGCAGTAAACTGCTGCCTGTTGGTCATAGCCCATATACTTAGCAGAGCGACTAAACTCGGACAACTCACCACCTGTGGTCTTTACGTCTACGAGATAGGCTGGAGCGAAGTCCCTCTCAACAACAAGGTCCGCCTTGCCTTTGATAGGTATTCCATCCCACTCCCCAATAGCCGGAACTTCTGGGGTGCTATCCGTGTACATAAGGTCACAGGCTTCAGGACACTTCCTTAGAGCCTCGTTCATCTTGTAAAGGGTATCTGCATCTTTCTGTGTGAGAATAATCTTCTCTGAGTTTTCTTCACAGAACGCGGTATAATCTTTACCTCTACGTGTTCCTTCAAATCCAACGAAGACTTCCTTGTCCTCCAGTGCAAGGGCGTGGAACGCCTTGCCCATCTCTAGAGCGTTGGAAGAAGAGTCCAAACCCTTCTTATTCAACCACATATAGAAAAGCGATGGCGACTTATGTAACAACTTCAATGAAGAGTTAGTTAGGTACTCCCGGTCGGCGTAGTATTCTTCGTCAGATTCAAACATCACAAGCCTAGTTCAGCGATTTGTTCTTTGCTTGCTTCGTACTTCTTTAAGGCTTCACGAACCTTGTCCTCCTTGCCCTCGGATAGCGCGACCTTCATCTTATCCATCACCTCCGTAGTGAGAGGTTGTTTGGATGTGGTGAGGTTTTGCTTTCCAATGGCCACTTGAACTTCTTGCGCTGAGGCGATAGATGTCTCAATGCCGATTCCAAGGTTGGCTAGTGCGCGACCCCAGGCAGAGGTCTCAGCGTTCTCCACATACGAGGTCTTATTGACCATTGATGAGGAGCGGTCTTCCTGTGCTAGTCCCATCGCCACCACAGCACCTTCGGTGTTGCGGATTGATGCACGAACTACGCAGGAGTTCTCGTCTAACGAGAGGAGTTCTGTTTCAAGCGCCCAGCCGTCGTACCGGGGTTCAGTACGGAAGTACTTGATTCGCTCGTTGACTTCCACATACTGCTTACCGCGGATGTTGGTTGTCTTGAATTGATAGTTTGCCATTAGTTGATTGTTTTGGTTAAACTTAAGTCAAATATAATACAAAATTTATATCCCGCAATAACGATTCTGTATTTTTTCAATGATTCCATTAGCCAGTATCTCTGACTGAACGTGGTCCAAGTCATTTAACTCTATAAAATCTTGGATTTTATCTAGTATGTTAATCTGAAGGGACTCTCTGTTGTCAGTGTTTATACCTAGCATCACTTCACAGTAATCTATGATTGACTTGGTGTTTTCATACGCCTTGTGTATGTTGCCCTGAGAACCTTCAAGAAGGCTCTTTCCTCTTCTACAAGCGTGGATTATCGTTGAGTGATTCTTCTTCATAGCATTGGCTATCGTCTGATACGACATACCGTAATAGTTTCTAAAGAGTAGCGATACGCAGCTTCTGTAGTCCACATAGGCGGCGTACCTATGTTCAGCTGTTATATCAATTCCAACTCTGGACTGGAGTTCATCTAAAGTTCGTCTAAGTAGGAGTGATGCTTCTGCTTGTTCAATCATAATTTCTGGGGTTTTTTAGGTTAGTCGCGGTACGGTGTCCGGTTTGTCCACCGAACGAACACTTCAAAAGTGAACACATATATAGGGTTGCCCCTTTCACTATATAGGGTAAGAAAACCCCTAAAGGGTTTTCTATACTATATAGAGTATATACTATATAGAGTATATATACTATATAGGGCATACTATATAGGGAGGTAGAACTTAAGTCCTTCAAGAGCTTCGTCAAGTCGCAACTTGAGCCTCTCGTTCTCCTCTTGCAATTCTAGGCACTGGCCTCTGGCTAGTGTTAGGTGTTTGGAGAGTTCAGCATTTTGCTGAACTAAATCGCTGTTCTTTGCAATCACATCCCTATGTTTCGCTCTTGCCTCATCTATCTTCCCAGATATAGAGGCTATGTCATCCAAACGAAACTTGTACTTGTAGGTGAATTCGGAGAGGCCAAGGTAGGCCTTCTCCAAATCTCCACGTAGAGGGCTGTTTTCTTTCGTTAGAGAGCGTAACACCCCTGCTAGAGTATCCAAGTATGCGTGAGCGACATTAAGGTCGTTAAACGCAAGGATTTCATATTCGTCCTTAACCATTGAACGAATAGGTCTCGCGGTCAAACACTACCTCCTTAATTGATTCCGGACGTACACTGCGGTATCCATCCTGCATATCAAAGAAGTTCCAGTTCTCGTTCTTCAGTGTGCTTACGCCACCCTTAACGAACTTGTGTACGCCAAAGCGCCCACGAAGGAAACGCTCCTCACCATCTTTCTTGATGAACCGTACAGAGAAGAACTGTCCGCTCTTCTGGATTTCTGATTTGAGTTGATTCAGGTTTTTCATAGTTCAGTTGTTTTTTGTTTTTGCTAAGTTACAATCGGTTGGTAATCAGTTCAATCACCATTTTAGGTCAATAAATATTTAAATTGTTTCATCCTGTAGGTCCAGCTGACCAAGGCAATGGTTTAGCTGCTGATTGAGGAACTCGTTCCGCTGTTCAAGTGATTCAATTCTGTATTGTAAATACTTAATTAAGTTGGCATCCATAGTTTCTAGTTTTTAAGTTGTTTTTGTTTCTTCTAAATTACAAAGGCCTGATAACCAAAGCGTAACCATTTTTAGTCAAGATATCTCAAAAATTATTCATTTTCCAAATCACAGAAAAAATATTTCAAAAATCAAAAGTCCAGGATTTTTTTCCCTATTCGCGTTAAGCGCTCAAAAGCTTGTAGGCATATGCGCCCGGAGTGTGCAGGAAACAATGACACGTAGCGCCCGCGCTAGGCGTTTTATGCTCTTGATGTACCATCCGCCACGTGCACGCGTGCAGGTGCGCACACGGGTACATATAGGGCAGAAATTGACCCGGGGAAATTCCCGGGCCTTTTTCTCTGTTTTTTTGGGTCATTTTTTAGATGAAATTTAAACCCATAACGTAGGAACGGACCCGGTCCAGACTGCCGTCAATTCGCCATACTTTGGCCCAGTTTTGAAACCCGTTTTCCCGCGTCATATATTCGGCTCGCCAGTGGTCCTGGGCTAACTGAATCAGGACCAATTTTTTGAGCGTATTCGGGGCCTCTTTATATCTTGATAAATTAGGCATATTTTAAGACGTTTTTAGGGGTTAAAACTGACGAAACAGCGGCCCGCGTTTCACTGATTACGAAGCCCGACCCATCGCGCTTTGCATCACCTTTGGCCCGTAGACCTAGGACCACGCCCGAAAAATTCAGCATCTCAATGTCGGAAGCGTCCCCGTCTACCACCCGGAACCCGTGCCAATATTTCGGCAATTCCTTACCTGCGAAAACGGCGGCAACGTTTACGCCAATTTTTAGCAATTGGAGCGCTTGCGCTTCGTTATCCTCAGAACGTGAAAAGGTGACACAATACCGGTGCCCTTGTGAGGTGACCCGGTCCCCTGCTTTTTGTGCGATTTTGGTATAATCGTAAAAAACCACATTTGGCGCTATTTCGTGCCGGTCTGTTAACATTTCCACTAGTTTGAGGTCGCTCGTCCCGTTCAAACGTATGGCAATGTTTTGCCCGGTTTTTTTGGCCTCTTTTTTGGCTGCCTTGTTTATTTCCTGCGCTAATTGCAAAAGGAAGCCGGCCCGGTCCCGTAGTAGGTATTCAGTCCTGTTAATTCTGGCCTGCTGGACGTTGTTAAAACGGCCCCGGCCTGCACTGAAAAGACACGCCGCCCGGCAGCCTTCAGATGACTTTGGGCAAAGGTTACGCCCGGCGCTGTTTTGGCTCGCAGGACTCAGGTACAAAATATACGTTTGAAGGCTGTTTTTTGCTGTTTTGGCATTGGTGTCACCTGCGCTCAATAATTTGGCAGGGGTTCCGGTGGCTTTGTAGGTAGTTAGCATTTTTTAAGTTTTAAGGGGTTTAAAATTATCAGAGAAGGAAAGACCCGACCCAGCCGAAAAAGTGTACCACAATTGAAGCGAAGGCCATAAATAAGACCCCTGCAAGGGTGAGAACGAAGGAGCCGGCAATTATTACCGCCCCCTTCTTTATTTGTTTTTTTGCTTCTGTTTTCATTGCTCAAAAAAATTAGATATAATATTTTCCTCAATTGCGGCCCGCAGGCCATCGGGTAAGCTTAATTCGTGCCCGTTTACCAATAGGCGGAACGGCTCTAAGGTATCAATGTAGGCGAATTCCCGCGTCATATGCTCGGCCCCTTCAATGCCTCGGCGCTGGGCGTACACCCCTTCTATAGATACCTGAATTCCTAGGCGCTCAGGGTCGCACCCTTCTAAATAAATCTCTTGCATTATTTCCAAAGGTTTAAAGGGTTAACGTTGTGGGCGCTGTTGTCCTGGGCTTGTTGTGCTTCTAATATTTGGCGAAGCGTTGGAGCCGTCAAGGGCTCTGTTGTGGCTCTCAGTATTTCTTTGAGGTTCATCTTTTGGGTTTGTTTTGGTTTAACTGGGCCAAATGTATACACAGACCACGCCCCCCCACAAGTCCCCGGTTCACTTTGACTAATTCCGTGCACTATGTGACCAATAAAGCATAATTTCCACCCACTAGGCGCCCAGTACGGACCAAAAGTTGACCAAAAAAGGTATGACCGGAAATTGAAACCGCAGAAAGGTGGGTAAGCCACTCTGAGCGCGGGGAACTGGCTTTTGGGGAATGACAATTGTGTTCTAACATTGATGTTGTAACATATATTCTCCATACTGTATAGTATTTTGTAGATACTATATAGTGTATACTATATAGGGTATACTATATAGTATATATACTATATAGGGGTTTCTCTATATATAGAGCAATACCCTATATGGGTATTGCTAATACTATATAGGGTGCCCTATATAGTACTGTCCCCATATATGTGTTCAGTTTATGGGAAGTGAAGCATTTAGATGAATGCTCATTCATTTGTTGTATATTTGGATATGAGCTTTGAAGAGTTGTTACTAGAGTTGCTGAAGACGTCCTTTCCCAAGGGTCCCTTGAAGTCTGAGATGTTCAAGAAGCACAATGAGCTGGTAGGCAAGAGTGTCTACATCAAGAAGGCAGAGAGTGAGTACACGATGTGCGGAAGTTGCATTATGCGTGTCAAGAGCAATCTGTTCAAATACTACCACCACGAGTACGAGCCTAAGTTTGACTCGTTGGTGTTTATGGACAAGTATGTCTTAGATAAGCGTCCAGTGTATGGGGTCAATAAGAAATAAGGATGGTGTGGTCGTAAGAGGAATGGGTGCAGAACTCACCCCTATGCAGGAAGAGTTCTTGAACCGTATCCGCGAAGAGGGCATCAACAACCAAGGCAAGATTGCCAAGGAACTTAACTACACGAGCTACTATCGTGATAAGTCAAACTACGGTACGGCCTTCCACTTAGCCCTGAGAGACGTTGTAAGGCTCTCTGAGGAACGAATAGAGGTGGCAAAGGGGAGTAACCTAGACTTACTCGTAAAGATGCGTGACGAGGCATTTTTGAACGGTGACACCAAGACGGCCCTTGAGACCATTAAGATTATAAATGATATGCAGGGCTACAAGGCACCCGTTAAGGTCCAGCAAACGAAGATTGATGTGAAGGCTACCATTGACCTCACCAAACAACCTGACGAAGACGAGGGCTTCATAGATATAGATTATGAAGATTAACTTATACAATCCCAGCAAACCGCAAAGGGATTTCCTAAAGGTCATCCACGATGACAAGCCTTTTGTTACACTTATTGTTGCAGGGCGACAGACAGGCAAGACCTTTATGATGATGAACGACGCAGTAATGCGTGGTCTCAATAAACCCCGCACTAGGATGTTCTGGGTAAGTCCTATTCAGGACCAAGCCAATAAGGTTATGAAGGACATAGAAGCTGCCTTTATCAATCACCAAGACGTATTCCAGCAACTTGTCAAACGCTTTGACAGGAAGAACAATGAGATGTACTTCCATAACGGGAGCTTTGTGAAGTTCCGCTCTGCGGACTCTGGCGACAACCTTCGTGGTGCGACATTAGACTTTATCTACATTGACGAGGCGGCCTTTATGAAAATTGACTTCATTAACGAGGTTTTGCTTCCTATGGTCACTCGTACCAGCGGGCGGGTGGTAATGTCTAGTACGTTCAATGGTAAGAACTGGTATTGGGAGTGGTATCAGCGAGGGTTGGTACCTGAGAACAAGGAAGACATCATTTCCATCAAACGAACCTATCTGGACCTTGACGACCCAGAGGTATCAAAGACGGTATTGGGGATTAAGAAGAATATGACCAAGGCGCAGTTTGACCAAGAGTTCCTCTGTCGTCCTGTGAGCGCCGATGCGCTCTTCAGCAACATTGAAGATGCTGTCTTCAAGCACCCAAACACCGAAGAATACGAAAGGATTTATATCGGGATGGATATTGGTGTCGCGCAAGACTATACGGTACTCACCGCTATGAACGAGCGCTACGAGGTGGTTGACATAGACCGTTTCCACTATAAGGAGGATGGTTTAACTTCGGAAACCTTCAAGCAGCGCATCAAAGACTTCTACTTCAAGCACGACAACAAGCTCGCCGCTGCCTACTTTGAATTAAACAACAACGACCTCCTGTTTGAGGAGATAACGGATGACGATAACGTCTACAAGATTATCCCCTTCCAAACAACTGCCCAATCTAAGCCTGAGATTATCAGAAACCTCATCAAGTTGTTTGAGGACAAGATTATTAAGATACCTGACTACGATGAGCTGGTGAAGGAGTTGTACGACTTCAAAAGCAAGCGTAATCCAATCACCGGAAACTTGCAGTTCAGCAACACTGAAGGCAAGCACGACGATATGGTTATGAGTTTAGCCATTTGCGCTTATTGCGCAAGGGAGGAGCAGGATGGTGGCGTAACGATGTTCTTATGAGGCTAAGAACCCATATAAAACTTTTTAATGCCATTTCAGACGGAGAGTACGATGACTCTCTGGAGGTATTCTCTGTAAAAGAGCGGCTTGAGATAATAATAGCAAAGGATAAGATATATCCATTGCCAAAGGCTCCGGAACAAGAAAGGGTAAGGTCTATGTCCGAGAAGTACAACCTTTACACGAACATACTTCATATGAGCCTCGGTCAGTTTATTATGCTTGAGTCAGAGCTAAAGGCGGAGAATAAGCGTGACGAAATAATAGCATCATTAGTCATACGGCCAAAAGATGAAACAGATTATGACAACCAAGACCAAGAAAGGGAAGAGGATATCGTTAACGCATTGCTTGATGAGGACATAAGAGATGTTCATTCCGTAATTAGCGCTATGATGCTAAATAGGGAATTCACTCTCTTCACAAAGTTTAGTGGCGTCCTATACAACCGCTACGAAAAAGAAGACGAGGAGGAGGAGGAGGAGGAGAATGAAGGCGGAAAGAATAAAGAATCCATCGGCGAGGACCAGTTTAGGAGTCAGTGGTTCTGGTATAGCATAGTCAGACAGCTCGCACAAGAGGATATAAGGCGATTTAACGACATTTATGACCTTAAGATGAGTGTGGTTATGGTAGAGCTTTCGTTCCTCTCTCAGAGGTCAATTTTAGATGAGGCAAGAATGCGAGCTGAGGAGGCTCGTCAGAAGGCACTCTATAGAAGGTAATTTGTAAATTAAAAAAACAAAGTATGAACAACCTGCTTCAACTTTACGACATTACTAGCCAGTTCGCAGAGCGCCACCGTATGATTTCGGAGTTTGGCGTTCTTGGCTCTGAAGAAGAGATTGGTAGTGTTGAGTTTGAATATCGCAGTATGCAGTTGGTGGTTTCTAGCTCCAACATCTCTCGTGAGCTGAACAGACCCACTTTCCGGCTTAACTTCTCCCTTATCGTGATGGATAAGACTGTCGCTGGAGACCCTCGCGCTAGATTGCTTTCTACAGAAGAAAACATCTTTGTTATTGGTCAGTATCAAGATTACCTCCTACAGCAGGACAATGACGTGGAGTTTGAGGATGTTGAGGTTGTCAGCATTGACGACTCAGACGATTATGTAATAACAGTCGCATACTGCGACTTTGGCGTCAACTTCTCCCGCAAGGGTTACACCAATGCTATTGCATTGCCAGTGGCTCCAGCAATTACTGGAGTTCCCACAATCGGAGGGACCGTTGAAATAGGCGAGGTGCTTACTGCAACGGCGGCGTCAGCCACCGGAGTACCTATTCCTGTTACCGCTTGGCAGTGGCAGATTAGCGATGACGGTGAGACGGGATGGGCGAACGTCTCAGGTGAGACGAACAGCACATACACCATCGTAGAGGCAGATGCGTCCAAATACCTTCGGGTTGTTCAAACAGAAACTAATAGCGAAGCAACGGACACAGAGTACAGCGCATCAACAGTGCAAGTACCAGAACCCGTTGTTGAGCCTTAACATATAAATTATGGCACGTAAAAAGAAAGTAGCAACTCCCCAAACAACTTCCGTAGAAGAGGTAGTTGCGCAACCAGAAGTTAAAAAAGCACCGGCAGCAAAGCAGTACCGTTGCATTGAGTGTGGCGGAGATGTGGAAAACAAGCGTTGCAAGCGCTGTGGTGGCGCACTTGTGCGTGAGGTATGATATCTCGTCAGAAGCAGATATATGAGTTACGTAAGGCGGTTATTGATGAGTTAGAACTCAGAACCGTCAAAAAGCGTATGATTGCTGTATTGACAAACAAGAAGCAAGTATATAAGGGTAACCTTAAGGAGATAATTAATAAAATAAGCTACAGGAAGTCCATTAAGGTAACTAATACTGCCTTTGATGAAACGACGGGCTTTATGTATAGGGCAACGGTAAACTTTGAGTTTGATTTTGGCGAAAGCGGTTACGCAAAGTTTCTTGACATCGTTCCATATAGTGATATTACCTACAAATCAAGCGGTAGCGGCATAGAAAACCTTATGCGATGGATTAAAGACAAGCCGCTTGCCACTTGGAAAAACCCAGTTGGAATTAGCGATATACAACAATCAGAGCAGAAGCGAAGAAGGCTTGCATACGCAATTCGCAAGTCTCAAGACAAGAATGGCGGAGTCAAAAATAAAAGTAACTTCATTACGTTTACGCGCAGTAACATAACTACCGCAATCAATAAGGCCGCCGAAAGGTTTGTAAATTATTTGAGCACTGAACTATATCTGGAACTCAATCGGCAAATATTCTTTAAGTAATGGCTTCAAACACTTCAAAGCTGGCCCAAGAGGTCTTAGATTACTCAAAACAGATTGCAAAGCTCCGCGAAGAGTTAAACAAGCTGAAGAAGGGTACCGTTGATTATGAGGTAGCCGAAAAAAAACTTACGGAGGTAGAAAAGAAGGCCAAGAAGGCTAAAGACGACCTTTTAATCGCCACTGGGAAGCTAAACCGAGAAAACGCCAATCACAAAAAGTCAGTTGAAAAGTCAACTGAAGCCCTTAAGGAGTACAATAAAACCACAAAGGATACAACTGGCGGCCTTAGTAATATGGCCACAAGCTTCCTTAAGACTATTGCCACAGTTGGTAGGTTCTTCATTGCTTATCAAGCACTTAACCTTGTAATTAGCGCTTTTAAAGAACTCGTTATTGGCTCTGTTGAAACGTTTGTTAAGTTTCAAGACACATTAGGAAAGGTTCAGGCCGTAACAAGCGCTACAGCCTCAGATATGTCCAACATATCAAATGCAATTAAAACTACTGCCGTTGAGACTAGATTTACGGCAACTGAGATTGCAGACTTAGCTGTAGCACTAGGAAAGCTCGGAGCTACCTCTCAGGAGATTCCTGACCTGCTTCGTCCAATTTCAACCGCTGCACAGGCCGTAGGAGAAGATGTTGCAGCAGTTGGTGAGGCTATTTTAAAGACTAATAACCAGTTTGGCATATCGTCAAAGGATTCTGTTATAACTGCCGCAATATTCGCAGATGCGATTAATACGAGCGCATTGTCCCTATCTTCATTAAGCACAGCACTTCAGTACGTTGGACCATTAGCTTCTCAGGTCGGCCTGTCTTTAGCAGATACATCTGCGTATATGAAGGTGCTTGCGGATAATGGATTTACTGCATCAAAGATTGGTACTGGATTACGAAATATTTTTATTGAACTAAAGGAGTCTGGAAAGCCGTTGATTGAGACTTTAAAAGAGTTAGCAGATGAAAACATATCCTTATCAGAGGCTGTTGAGCTAGTCGGAAAGCGTTCAGCGGGTCAACTTGCGGTACTCCTTGAGAACATTGACATTATTGAAAAGTCAACCAGTGTCACAAGGGCATTGACACAGGCGCGCGTTGCCGAGGCGGCTCAAATGAAAACCACAGCGGCACAAGCTGATGTTTTAAAGGCTATTTACGAGAATCTTCAGTTATCACTTGGAAAATCTATTGCAGATAACGAAGTATTGTTGAATAGTATTGGCGCACTTGATAGCGGGGCAGAGCAGATGTTGCGTAAGCAAATAGCATTAAGTCAAGTATTTTCACGTCCAGGAGGAACGGAAGCTTACGAGAGAGCCTTGAAGAAAGTAGCCAATAATGGTGTTAAACCACTTACAGCAACACTAGAACTTCTTGCTCAGGTCGGAATACAATCTTCAAAAAAACTTGAAAAGGAATACAACGAGTTAGCTATTGGTATAAATCGTACAGAAAGCGAAGTTGAGTCCTTATTGATTTCTTTAGCACAAACATCAAGGAACTCACAGGAGTTTAAAGAAAAAATGGTAGAAGCCTTTCGCGCGCAGGGGCAATCACTTAATGACGCAAGATTTTACGCAATTAAATATTTTCGTTCGTTTGATGACATCAAAGAGATAGCAGACGGAATTCAAGGAATTACTGACGCACTAAATAGAGACTCTAAAGCAGCAAGAGAAAATGACCAAGCTCAAAAGGCTCGTCAAGAAGTAATTGATAAATACGAAGTATCAAAGCAGAGAATAAATAAACTTGAGAAAGAGGGTATTGACCAATCAAAACAAAGAACTGAGCTTGAAAAGCGAATCAAGAAGGACAGAAGTGATGAAATAAATAATTTAAACGCCCTTAAGTCGGAATACTCTGGCTTAAATCTTCAGGTTGAGCAAAACAGCAGGCTTGGAATACTTGTAACACTAGAAGAAAAGAAGAGGCTTTCCCAACTTAAAGAGCAAATTGGACTTGGCGAAGCAAGGCTAAAACAGTATAAGGTAGAATTAAATGACGTTGGGACAGTCTCAGAGGCCGCCAGTGAGGCACACGAACTTAGAAAGCGTGAGCAGCTTGAACGAGTAAGCGAAAGTGCTGAAGAGTTCAAAGACAGACGCGCTAATCTTGAGGACGAGGCAAGGGCCATAAGGAAGAAGTATGATGATGAAGTAGCTGACGCTAAAAGACTTTACGACCTTAGAATAGAAGGAAAAGACGATTATGAAACAATTAAAAATGCTGAAAATGCTTTAAATAAAAGCGTTGCTGAAGCGGAGGAACGCAGACTTGCCGGTATATCTAGTATATACACTGAGATTGGCAACATATACAGGGATGCAGAGGAGGCAAGAAATAAGTTTGTTCAAGAGGCCGAGTCAAAAGGATTTGATGAAGAGCAAATTGAGAAGATTACTGAAGTATACGATAAGTTCAAGAAGGGAACTAAGTCTCTTTTTGAGACGCTTATTGAGCTAGAAACTGAACTCAGTAAAGACCAGTTTGACCAAGTAGAGGGACCATTGCGTCAAGCTGCTGCTTCAGCAGAGCTATTTAACGAAAAGCTCGCAGCCCTTAAAAAAGAGTATGGTGATTCCGCTGCTAAGAGTAAGGTGTTTCAGAAGAGCCAACAGGAGCTTAGGGATGAGCAGATAGCAAACCTTCAGTCTATCCGAGACAGCCTTGACGTCACAACGGAGGCTGGCGCGGCTGCTGCTGCTATTATTGATAAGCAGATTGCAAAGACTAAGCAAGCTGGAACTGCAGCCAAGGAAACTACCGGTTTGGTTAAGAGCTTGTTTAAGGATTCATTTCTTGAGGCGGCAAACACAGCCCTTGAGGTTATTGACAATTTAAATAAAGTAGCATTTGATAACACCATAAAGCGCCTTGAGCAGGAGAAGTCAAAGATACAGGAGCGTGCAGACTTTGAAGAGAATATTGTCAAGTCTCAACTTGATTCACAGTTAATATCTCAAGAGGAATACGCTTCTCGTCTTGAGCAAATCAAGAAGAAGGAAGTACAGCGACAAAACGCTATTGACAGAAAGATATTTGAAGAGGAAAACAAACGAGACAAGCAAAGCGCAACTAGTGATTATCTATCTGCATTAGCTTCAATCATTCCGAACTTAATCATCACAGAGAAGGAAGCCGACCCTGTGAAGTTGTATATCAAGGCGGCTATTTCAGGGGCGCTTGCTACAGCGGCATACACCTCAGAGATTGCAGCAATTGGAAAACGTCGGTTCTTCCCAAAGAAGTTTGCTGAGGGTGGTGTAGTATATGGACCTTCGCACGAGCAGGGGGGTATTCCTTTCACCGTTCAAGGAAGAGGTGGATACGAGATGGAGGGTGGTGAATACATTATCAACAAGAAGGCGGCAACTAAATACAGAAGCCTTCTTGACCAAATCAACCAAACCAAGTTTCAGCCATCTTATAAATTCGCAACAGGAGGCCCGGTACGTGTAGAGGAAAATATCCAGAAGCAGTTAGAACTCCTTGAAGCCATCGCCGAGGCTACAACTGGAACAGCATTAAATACCGGACGCCCAGTACGAGCTTTCGTATCTTCGTCAGACCTTCAGAACGACACTAACGCACGTAGAATAAAAGACAGAAACTCTAATATCTAATGGCAATATACTTCTATTCGTTCAACTCTTATCCAACCACGGACTTGTCTGTTTATGGGAATATTCAGAGCTATACTGATGATTCAAGCGGTTCTGTAACTATCAGCACTCCGGAGGACTTTAGTCTAAGTAGCGGTGTTGTTGTTGGCGACGCCATTAAGCTCTATAGTTCAAGCGACACTTCCATTTTTGTCTATGGTATAGTAACAGGAAAGGTAGCAAATATTGGAGGTATTGGCGAAGGAGGATGGACTATCAGTATTTCTTATGACAAGAACATTTACTCTGATGCCATCAGCTCAATGACGAATTTTTTGATTTATTCAAAAAACCTTTTTGAGCCTATACAGCCGTATGACGATTATATAACCGTAAACAGGGATGTGTCGTATTCGTACCGAATTAACACGCGCGTTGAGACAGCCGCTTATTCTGAGCAGTACATCCGATACAAGATTAAGACGTATCACGACCTTATATTGGATAGCACACGTAGATACTTTTTTGAGGACTTTAGCAACATCGCAACAGCGTCTAATACTATTATGATTGACGATTGTGGAGGACCAAATGGGGTCGCTTACAAGGTTTATATGCCTGAGACAACCTTTGAGTTGTTTAACAATAAGTTTCGCAAGGATATAACCTTTAGAATTGTAGCCTAATGAGCTATCGTGTAGTTATTGGCGGGAATAACGTTGACCTTTTCCCAGAGCAGGAGATTGACATCTCTTTGGATTATTACGACAATGAGGACCCGTCTCGTATAAAGATTCCGTTCTCTTTTGAAGACAAGTTTCCATATACGTCTCACAACAAGAGCGTACTGGAATACAACGCGTCTAATGCGCTTGATATTGGAACAACTACTCGCTGGGATTATACAATCTATAACGGGACAGCAATCATTTCCAGCGGGAAGGCTAAGATTACGTCTGTTGTCGTAAACAGCTCAGAGCCTTACTTCAATATATCATTCACAGACAGGGCTGCCGACTTTGTTAATGACCTTAGAGACTTAACCTTTGCCGACTTATACAATGATACATTTTCTACTACGGTTCGCACACTTAAAACATACCTTGAGGCTAACACCGACTACAGTGGGCGTGATATTGAGATACCGTTTGTTGATGTAGACAATATTCAGAAAGCTTCCGGGTACGAGTCTCGTCAATTGACTACTTGGGGCATTGATGGAAAGAGGTTTGGTTTATTCCCCGCCCTGAAAGTAACCAACTTCCTTGACAGGGTGTTTGACGCATTGTCGTTCAACTATACATCGTCATTTATATCTGGTACGGCAACGTGGGACGCTAGCGACCTTTATATGCTTTACCCGTCATTTCTTTCAACTGACGAGGCAGACAAACGTAACGCTTTTCTTTTTCCGTTCCCATACAACGTACCGATTAACCAAGACCAGATTCTTGACCCTACAGAGGTGACAGTTGGTGGACAAACAACAACATACTCTTACGTCAACATTGACAACTACTACTTATCAGAAGCAGAGACTTACGAACCTCACGGACCAACAAACTATAAGCCGGAGGCTGCTGAGATTTCATATGACTATGGATTCCAGTACCGGACATCAACTGGTGTTGCGGACTACGGCTCAGAGAACATAGGTTACATTGCCTACGGTAGTGCGTTTGATGCAAAAGTCAACTGGGCCAATACAAATGGTTATGTGACTATTTCTGGCCTTAAAACAGCCATTGTTAGTTCGGAGTATGAATTAGGAGGCGTTATACTTCCTGTGGCAGTGCACATAAGCTCATTGAGTGATGCAAAGTTCACTCCTTATGTATACATATATGGTGGATATACTGGAATTGATGCGGTATCATTTAAGATACCAATGCGAGATTCAAACGGAATTATCCTTTCTCTGACTCCCTCTGCTAAGGTTTCCCCCGCTACTCAAGACGACATAAACATAACTCTTCCTGTTACACTAAACAATACTCTTGAGTTTAATAGCTTTGATGCATACATTGACGACGAGGAAGTTTTCCGATTCTTAGGAGGAACCCGTTACTCCGTATCTATAGGTCTTGAGCTCTCATCTGGCTCTCTTGAAACATCCTTATACACCACCGTTTCAAATGGTGCCGGAGGATACGCTCCGACCTCCGTTGAAACCTCGTATTCTTTTTCTCAAGTTGACATTAGAAAACAACGCATATACGGGTATGACTGGTCAGACTTAGGTCTTAAAGTAACCAATGCCGGAAACATTCCCGCTATTACGGCAACGGATAATTTCACGTTCCAAGATAGCTTTGCCAACAATGATGCATACACGCCATACGATTTATTTGTAGAGGTTATGCAGAGATTCGGCTTGAGCCTCATTTATGATTATCGTTCTGGCGAGCAAAAATTCATACTTGACAATATGAACGATGTTCGTTCCGCTGTTGCTCTTGATATTTCGGGTTATGTTGATGACCTTAAAGAGTATGAAATTAGCGCAGCCCCGGAAAAGTATAAGAATATTGAACTAAACAATAAAGACTTTGGTGGCGAATATGATAAGTTTGATAACGAGGTTGTTGTCGGAAGTTACCGTGGAGAACTCAATGCAGATGGTGTTGGTGACTTCAAGCTTGATTTAAAGGGTGGTTTGATTAACCCAATCAACAAAACAGTTTGTGGCCAGTCGTTCTTTAATGACCCAATACTAACTCGTGATGGATTGATTTCTACGCCCGAAGCAGGACAGATTAAAAACCAGGTTCCTGAATACGATAAGGTTGGCCTTCGTTTCTTCTATTTACGTTCCATAGATAACCTCACAACTCTTCGCTACCCGGTCTTCCGCAGACGTAACGATTACGGTGAAATTATTGACCAGAACGTCTATAAAGTAATTACTACGGTAAAATTGCAGGGCAGAACTATCAACGGAGACTTCTCTACTATAGACCTTCGCTTTGCGGGTAAGAATGGAAATACGTTTGCTGCGTATGATTATCTACTAGAGACGGAGCGTTTCCGCTCTAACGGACGCGCTAAGATTACCTTCTATGCAGCCTTCCCAAATAGCTACTTTGTCAATGGATATTTCTTCAATAGAAAGTTCACCTTATCTACCGGAGAAACTGTAGTAGTTAAATCTTTTAGTGATGCAAAGATGCATAATCAATACATCTACGGAAAGGTAGAAGCAATTTTTGTAGATTAAGTTAATGGCTAAGACTTATAACGATTATCCAATTGCTGCAACCAACAACGCCAAGAAGGCGTTGCGTTGGAAGGAAGAGTATGGAGACGAAGTAAAGGGAGGCACTATCGTTGGCTGGACAAGAGCTAACCAGCTCGCGTCAAGAGAGAGTTTGTCCGCTACAACCATTGCGCGTATGGCGTCTTTTGCCAGACACCGCAAGAACTCAGAGGTTGACCCTAAGTATAAGTCTACTCCTTGGAAAGACCGCGGCTATGTAGCTTGGCTTATCTGGGGAGGCACCGCAGGTGTTAACTGGGCTATCCGAAAGATGGAGCAGATTCGTAAGATGTCTGCACACACGCGCCCACAGGACAAGGAGATGATTGATGGCATCATTGATATGTTATTGCAGATTAAAGACCTTGAGAACCGCTTAGAGGTGGCTATGAGCCAACTTGAGCAGTTCAAGAGGGATGGCATCCCCGTTAACGAAGAAGAGTTCTTAAAGGCCGTTAAAGTGTGGTCTCAGGAACTCAAAAAACATAAGGAAGATGAGCAATATCCCACTGTATAAAGTTGTCCTAGGGGACAGCGAGGAGAGCGGTATGTTCCGCATCTCCTTAGTAAACCGCCCTGCCATTGAGGAGGGCTTTATCACATTGGCAGAAGACGACAAGCCTAGCTTTAAGTTTGCTAATGAGGAAAAGAAACAGGTAGTAGGTCCGATTATGATTCCGGATATGCCTATCTACCGTAGCAGCCCATTTATGGGTGAGTATAACATCGTATTCCCTAAGGATACGATTGAAAAGATTATGTACAAGTACAGCAAGGATGGCTTGTTCAACTCTTTCAACATTGAACACGCACTGGATACTCAGGACGTAACAATGCTTGAGGTCTGGATGAAAGAATCAGACCAAGATAAGAGTAACGCATACGGTTTCAACCTTCCGGTTGGAACTGTATTTGTTAAGGCTCAAATTGAGTCTGACGCACTTTGGACTGATATTAAGTCCAATGAACTTAATGGTTTTTCCATTGAGATTAAATCCGATATCGTTGAACAAAAAATGAGTAGTGAAATGGATTTCAAATTCGCTGTAGAACTTGGTGAGCGTATTGCCAAGTTGGAGGCTGCTGTTTCCAAAATCGCTGAAGACCACTCTGCTGTTATGGAACTATGGTCCGAGACACAAGAGAAGTTTTCTGCTGTTGAAGAAAAGCAGGTAGAACAAGTAGCGGAAGAGATGTCTGCTGAGGAGCCAGCCGTAGAGGTTGCTCCAGTAGCTGAGGAAGTTGCTAATGTAGAAGAGCCTGTTGCCGAGCAAGAGGTTTCTTTGTCAGAGGAGACTCCTGAGGTTGTTGAGAATCAGGAGGCAGAACTTTCTGCTGAAAATCAAGAGTCCGAAGAGAACTCTGTTCAAGAAGCTGAATTGGCTTTGTCTGCCGAGCAAGAGGGTGTGGAAGCATCCGCTGAGGAGGTAGCCGAAGACAAGGCACGCAATTTTGAGCGAATCACTTCAGATAAAGTAAAGATGATTGACAAATTCTTTGGCAAGCGTTTTTATTGATTATTTGTAGATTAAACTAATTGATTTAAAATCTGAATTAAAATGGCAATTTCTGTTGCAACTTTAGACTGGGGCAACCGCACCCCCGACCTCTTCATTGATTCTATGGTGAAGAGCGCCAAAGTGTTGGACCGTTTCCGTCTTATTGACGGAGTTAAGTCAAAAGTACAAGTACCCATCTTTGATGCTAGCTTGACTTTCGGCTCTGACCTTTGTACGTTTGATGCTCAATCTTCTGCCTCTATTGACGAGAAGGAGATGACTGTATCTACCTACAAATGGGCTTTCTTGAACTGTAAGAACGTTCTTGAGTCTACCTATCGTTCTGTATTGCTTAAGCAAGGACAGCACAACGAAGAGACTATGGATGCTCAATTCAAAGATTGGGTATTTGATTACTTCGCTAAGTTGTCTGCTCAGAAGGCTTTGGAATTGGCTGCTACCGGTTTGACTACCGAAATGGGTTCTGACGCCGCTGTATTGGACTACGACACCAACGCTGCTATCTCTTCTAGCAACATCCTTTCTTTGATGCAAGGTGCTTACGAGACTATGAGTGCTGTTATGTTGTCTGCCGTTTACGGAGACGCTGACCGTGCATACCGTCCTGCTTTCTTTATGGGTACTGCCGCTGTTCAAGCTTACCAAATCGCTATCGCTGGTTTGTACACCACGACTGCTCAAGGTGTAGTTGAAGGCAATATCCCTGCATACTACGGTATGGAGGTTATCCACTTCCCTTCTTTGGCTGCTGGTGAGTTCTTCATCTCTGCTCCTGAGAACTTGGTAATGTTGACCGACGAGTACAATGACGTTCGTGCGATTGATATGAAGTGGGAGGCTGAGTTGTCCTCTGACAAAATCTGGGGTCAGTTCAAGTTGGGCTTCTCTTACCTTAAGGGTGATGAGATTGTCTACGCTAAGAACTTCGCCTAATATTAATTAACGGAAGGGGCTTGACCCCTTCCTTTTAAAACTTATAGAAAAAATGGCTTGTATTGTAAATTTCACTAACGTAGATGACATCGTTTACTCTTGCGATGAATTGTCAACTGGTGGTTTAAAGACCGTTTACCTTTGCGACAAGTCCGACTTGGCCGGAATTGCTAACGGTGTAACTGTTAATGCGGCAGGTGAGGTTACTGTTATTGCTGGCGGATTGGTTTCTGCAGGACTTGACCTTGTTGGTCTTGGCTTTAACAATAAGGATGGATTCTCTAACTTTACCGACGTTAAGACTCTTAACGCTGATGGTTCCGGCTCTGCCGTTCCTACTATTCAGTTGGAGTTCATTCGTATGGGGGCAACTTTGCGCACCACTTTGGAGACTATTGCTCGTCCAGGTGCTGAGTTGGTTGCTTTTGTTGAGACTGCTGCTGGAACCTACCATATGGTTGGTTATGACTTCGGTTTGTATGCTGGTACTGTAGATGGCGCTTCTGGTGTTGCTCGTACTGACAAGAACCGTTACCAATTGACTTTGATTGGAGATGAGAACGTATTGGCTTATACGTTGGATACCGCCAACTGGGGTTTGGTTAACGCCTAATAATTAGGTTTCTTAACTCAAGGGGGAGGGGGATTCCCCTCCCCTTTTTTATATTTAACAGATGAAGTCTATACGAAACGGTCTTGTAAACTACGTATCATTCGTTCGCACGTATGATATGCAAGCGGAAGCATACAACGTAAAGCTTGAAAAGGTAGTTGGCTCTGTTGAGTACAACTTTTATGGATTACAAGACATCTCTTCGTTTGATGCGTGTAACGACTTTATCACCCTCACCATTGACCTGATTGACACCGATATAGACGGTGGTGAGTATTATCTGACAATCTCTGGCGCTAGTGGCGACTACGCCAAGTATTTGTGCAACGTAAAGGACCACGAATACGTCAACTCTACAAACGCAAATTCACTGTTAGCAAGTACAGTAAAAATTAGTAACTTGTAAATTATAAGGTATGGGACTTTGGGATAATGTAAAAGACTTTTTCGCGGCCAACACATATGTAGTGGCTACAGAAACAAACGTCTCTACCAATCCACTTGAGAAGTCTGTTGAGTCACTCAATGGACGGTACAATGTGGGTATGACTGAGGTTGGTGACTACATAAAGTTCGGCTCTCAGGACGATTTCTCAATCGTCTTGGAAAAGATGTTTAAACAATCACCTGTGCACTCTGGTATCGTTACCAAGAAGGCTAAGATGGTTGCTGGTAATGACATCAAGTACGACCTTGAGGCGTACAAGACTCCAGCCAAGCAGGCGGAGATTCGCGCCTTCCTGGCCAACTGCGCAGGAAAATCACAAGGGCTTTACAGCCAGATTGTTCACGCCTCTTTTCAATACGAGCTTCACGGAGCCTTTGCTTTTTACATTAAATGGAATGGAGACCATAATAAGATTGTTGAATTGCGCTCTTTGGATATCAAAGGAGTTCGTGCGGCTGAGCCTACTGACGGTAAGGTTAATCATTACATTGTCCGCCGACGGTTTGGTGTCGCTGCTACGTCTATGCAGCACAACACTCCGAAGAAGTATCCAGCGTTTGACAAGTTCAGCAACGCACGAGAGCAAGTCCTCTATGTAAAGAACCCATACAGCGGAAACCAGTTTTACGGCATTCCCAACTACGTTTCTGCATTCCACTATATCAATGCCGACTTTGAGTTTGGCAAGCACATCCGAAACTCCGCCGCTAACTCGTTCACGCCCAAAGTATTAGCAACCTTCATTGGTCGCAATATGAGCAACGAGCAGAAGCGTGAGGAGTACGACAAATTCAAGGCATCCTTCATTGGGTCCGAGGCAGAGCCGGTTGTCGTGTCTTGGGTTAAGAATAAGGACGAGGCTCCTGAGTTCAAGACTTTGGATGTGAACAATCTTGACAAGACTGTAGATATTTTATCTCGTTTGAACGATGCGAAGATTCTCACCGCACATAACGTCACCTCGCCCACGCTTTTCGGTGTTATGGTTGCTGGCAAGTTGGGTGGTACGGGTAATGAACTTGTAACCGCCTACCAGATTTTCCGAGCTACTGAGACACTGCCAAACCGCTACCTACTTATGGATGCTGTAAACCGCATCTTGGGTACTGCCAATTACGACAAGATTGGCCTTGAGGTTGTAGAAGAACAAATCAATCTAGAGTCCATTAAGGGCGCTAATCCAACTGATATCCCTGCTCAAAATGGTTAAGGTAATTTTTATTGACGACAACTACATCTACCAGAACTACCCACTGCCCAACCGTATGGACCGGGCGGCCTTGTTGTCTATTATTACGCTTGAGCAGGTAACGTCTGTTCAGGACTTGTTAGGTACAACCTTGTACGAAGACCTTGAGCAGAAGGTCTATGATGAAGACTTAACTGAAACGGAGCTTGGATTATTCAAGTTGGTTAAGTACAGCCTATGTCTGTATTCCGTGAAGGCAGCAGCTACGTTCTTGCGTAGCGCCGTTGCCAAGACCAAGAATGAAGAGAAGTCTACGGACAGCTATTCCTTGGATGCTATCGTTAGCGCTATTGACTCTAAGATTGAATATATAAATAAAAGGGTTGTAAATTATATCAAGGCTGACGCTACCTTGCTTGCTACGGCACAAGAGAGCGAAAACGACCTCTTTGATGAGAATGATGTATATAACTCCTCTGTGTTTTATCCCACACAACCCACAATCAACGAGTGCGAATAACCTAACGATTAAATAGCATTTAATGGAGAATCTCTCAACCTTTGTACGCACATTAGGGAATCAGTTTATCAAAGGCA